>Ga0154020_10003762_pt1 | contig 18172 bp, 22 predicted proteins | sample Klosneuvirus_201_FD_109709 | JGI IMG/M metagenome (GOLD analysis project Ga0154020, IMG submission 109709) | Active sludge microbial communities from wastewater, Klosterneuburg, Austria - Klosneuvirus_20160825_MG | ecosystem: Engineered > WWTP > Aerobic digester > Activated sludge | place... | reverse complement strand
CACAGCACGCTCGGTGTGGCACCGGGCTTCCACGCGGGTCAGCGCAACGACGGTCCGACGTGCTCGTTCTGTCACACCCCGAACCGCTCGAGCGCGGGTTGGTCGGCCGGCTCGAAGTACTTCGTTCACGCCGTCCACGCGGGTCGCAAGCGCACGGTCAACTTCACGTGGCACGCGGCTGCGGTGGGCCCCGGCTACGACGAGATCGAGTTCCCCGGCACGCTCAACGCCTGCACCACGTGCCACCTCCCGAACACGTTCGACTTCACGAACGCGACGAACCTCGCCGCGCTCGCGAACGAGCAGCTGACCACCGTCGCGAGTGGTGTGCTCGATCCCAACCCGCTCACGAACTCGACGTACTACACGGTGTCGCCGTACGTCGCCGCCGGCAACTACGGCGCGGGCTTCGCCTACAACGCGGCGACGGATGTCACCACCGAGGCCGCAGCGACCACGCTCGTGATGACGCCGATGACAGGTGCATGCGCGGCTTGCCACGACTCGTCGATCTCGCTCGACCACATGCGCGCCAACGGCGGTCAGTTCTACGCCCAGCGCTCGACGGCGCTCGGGACCCCCGCGAAGGAGCAGTGCCTGCTCTGCCACGGACCGGGACGCGTCGCTGCCATCGGCCTGGTGCACCAGCACTAGCCCCGCTTGTGTGATGGTCCACGGCCAGTCCGTTCGCGCGTCGACATCGACGCCCGAGCCGACTGGCCGTTTCCACGTCAGCTCGCGTTCAGCTTCTTGAACATCGCGATCTCGATCGCGCCCTGGAGCTCGCCCGCTTTGACGGGCTTGAGCAAGTAGGCGTGAGGACGCGTGCGCTTCGCGCGATCGATCGATGCGACGTCGGCGTGCGCGGTGAGATAGATGACGTGGAGCCCGTAGAGCTCGAGGAGCTCCTTCGCCGTGTCGATACCGTCGACGGCGCCCTTGATCCGGATGTCCATGAGGACGATGTCGGGCACCTGTTTCGCGCACACCGCGAGAGCCTCGTCGCGCGAGGCCGCGCTACCGATGACCTGGTAGCCCATTCCCTCGAGCGTCAGGGTCAGGTCTTTGGCGACGACGCGCTCGTCTTCGACCACGAGGACCTTGTACCGCGCCGACTCCGACACCTCGGGCCATCGTACATCAGGAGATGGGCTAGGAGCCGGTGGTCTGTGCGAAGCGCGCGATTTCGATCGCGCCGCGAAGCTCCGCGGCGGACACCGGCTTGAGGAGATAGGCGTACGGACGCGTCGCCTTGGCGCGTTCCATCGACGAGACGTCGGAGTCGCCGGTCAGGTAGATGACGCGCAGGCTGTAGCGCTCGAACAGCTCGTAGGCGGCGACGATCCCGTCGACCGGCCCGCGGATCCCGATGTCCATGAGGACGACATCGGGGAGCGTGACTTCGCAGGCGTCGATCATCTCGTCGCGCGAAGCGGCGGTGCCCGTGACGGTGTGCCCCATCGCGGTGATGCGGCGCGCGAGCTCGCCGGCGATCATCGGATCGTCCTCGACGAGCAGGACCTTACAGCCGGTCGGTTGCGCCATCTGCGCGCATCGTAGCGCGAACTAGGCGACGAGAACGGGTAGCTGACCCGTGCTGATCTCGCGATAGCGTGCGGTCAGCAGAGTGGCGCCTTGCGCGACCGCGAGCTCGGGCTGGTCGGCGCGACGGATGCGCTCGGCCGGGAAGATCGAGGCGATGGTCTGGCGGAAGATCGGGATCATGGCCCCGCCACCGACGAGCCCGACGAGCTGGACGTCGTCGGGAGTCCAGTTCGCCTTGAGCAGGAGGTTCTCGATGACCGCGTGGACGCGCGCCATGATCGGGGCCCAGGCCCGCTCCGCGTAGGGCCGGTCGATGCTGACCCGAAGGTCCGTGCGGACGCCTTCGAGTGGGTACGCATCCTTCATCGCGAGGGGGGTCTCGGATTGCGTGGACAGCTGGCGCTTCGCGGACTCGCAGCGGAGGACGAGCTCGGTCCACCGGCCGGGGTTCGTGGAGATGTCGTAGCGAGCGCGCTTGTAGATCGCACCGGAGATCGCGGATGCGAGTGCGTCGTCGAGATCGTCGCCGCCGAGATAGTGATCGCCGCCGATCGCGATGGGCGTGAACCGGAGGCCGCGTTGCGCGACCGCAGAGACGTCGAACGTGCCACCGCCGAAGTCGCACACGACGATGTTGCGATCGATGTTCTGCGTGTGGAGATCGAGGGCGAGCGCGGCGGCGACCGGCTCGGCGATCAGCTCGGCGAGCTCGAGGTGAGCGATGCGCGCCGCGCGGATGATCGCGTCGCGGTAGCCCACGGGTGCGTCGGCGGACATCGTCATCACGGCGCGCTTGATGCGAACACCGAAGCGCTGCTCGCCGAGCGCGCGGACGTACGAGATGATCGCCGCGGCGACTTGCTCGGGCGCCATCTTGCCCGCGCGCATCTTGAACATCGGCTTGGACGTGCTGACGTCGAGGGGAAGCGGCGTGGATGCGGCGTAGCGGCGCACGAGATCCGACGAGGAGTCGAGCCCGAGCAGGCGTTTGACGGAGCGAATGACGTTGGAGGGTTCGCCGATCTGGCGTGCGACCGCGCGGCGACCGACGACCGCATCGCCGCGATCGGGCACGTAGATGATCGAGGGGATGACTTGATCGCCGGCGTCTTGAATCAGCTCGATGCGATCGTTGATCAGGACTCCCGCGATCGTCGACGACGATCCGAAATCGATACCGAGGACGAGCTCGCGAGTCACGATCCACCTCCCGTGAGAACGGTGATGGCTTCACGTGCATCGGAGGTCAGGCCCGCGATGAGGTCGCCCGAGGTCGCGACGAGCGCGAGCCCGCCGATGATGAGGACCGCGGCGAGCGCGATCGAGAAGATGTTCGCGGCGGGTGCTGCGCGGCTGATCAGAGCGAGACCGATGTTACCGACGAGCGCGGCGAGGACGATCGGCGCCGCGAGGGCGAGACCGTGGCCCATCGCGGACGTTCCATGCGCGAGCAGCGCAGGACCGAGCATGCCGATGTGAAGCACCGAGGCGGGCGCCGATGTCGCGCTTTGCACGATGGCCTCGAGGCCACCGCCGGCGAGGAACGCGAGCCCGGCGAGCGTCGTCACGATCGAGCGGATCGTGCCGGCGGACTCACCCGCGTGGATGTCGTACTGCGACGCGAAGCCGAGGCCGAGCGTCAACCCGAACAGCTGTCCCGCGACGGCAGCGCGCTGCATGATGAAGCGAGCGCACAGCCCGGTGAGAAGACCCACGCAGAGCTCGATGATCGCGACGAGCGCGACATCGGCGAGGGGGATTCCCGGGCGGTTCGGACCGACGGTGAGACCGATCGTGAGGACGAAGATCAGCTTCGCGCGCACGGGCACGCCGTTGTCACCGACGACTGGCGCGCTGGCGACGAGGCCACCTGCGCGTGCGAGCGTCGCGACGAACGCTCCGATCTCCGGGTCGGTGATGTGCATGGTCAGGGTGTGAGCGACGGTGACGGAGAGCGCGCGTTGGCGCGATCGACGTGCGCGGTGAACGCTTCCGTCGTGAACTTGCCGAGCTTGTCGAGACACCAGTGGCCGGAGAGCGCGACGACGACGAGCGCCGCTCCGAGCTTGGGCACGAACGACAGAGTGGACTCTTGGAGCTGCGTCGCGGTCTGCACGATCGAGACGGCGAGGCCCACACCGAGTGCGGCGATCAAGAATGGTGCGCTGACTTCGACGATGACAGACAGCGCCGAGCGCCACAGATCGAGGACCTGATCCGCGGTCACGCGGCACCTGCTCCGCGGAGCAGCGACTCCACGACGAGGTGCCAGCCATCGATCATCACGAACACGAGCAGCTTGATGGGCAGCGCGACCACGGCGGGCGGCACCATGACCATGCCGAGCGAGGTCAGGACGGCGGCGGCGATCAGGTCGATGACGAGGAACGGCAGGAGGATCGTCAGACCGATCTCGAAGGCAGTGCGCAGCTCCGAGATGATGAACGCCGGGATCGCGACGCGCAGTGGAACCTCGTCGGCGGAGGTCGGGCGCGGCAGGTTCGCGGCGTCGTAGAACAGCTGGAGGTCATTCTCCGTCGTGCGCTGCAACAGGAACTCGCGCAGCGGTGGCGTCGCGGCTTCGAACGCCTGCGCCTCGCTCATCTCGCCGGCCATGTAGGCCTTGCCACCGCGGTTGTACATCTCGATCGCGACAGGCGCGGACACGAAGATGGCCATGAACAGCGAGAGTCCGACGAGGATCTGGTTCGGCGGAGCGGACGGCGTACCGAGACCGGTGCGCACGAAGCCGAACACGATGATGAAGCGAACGAACGACGTGCAGGACAGGACGATCGCGGGGAGGAGCGTGACGACCGTGAGCAGGACGATCATGCCGACGGCACCGACGCCCCCGCCGTTGCTCGTCGCTTGTTGCGCCGCCTGCGTGGCAGTCGCGATGGGGTCGACCGGGTTCACTTACGGGCTCCGGTCGCCGCGAGGATCTCGCGCGCCCAGACTTCATCGGCGTCGACGTCGTCCGTCGCCACTTCTTCGTTGACCATCGGGACGTTCGTGCGCGCGCGCAGCTTCAGGATGCCGGCGACGGCGGGGCTCGACGACTTGTCGGCGCCGGAGGACACCGATGGGAGCGCGGTCGCTTCGGGAATCGAGAACTGGCTCGTGCGGCGCGTGCGATCCGCCATCACGGGCTGAGCGATCGGGCCCGAGCCTTCGGCGCGGATCGGCGTGCGGACGGCGCTGGGGCTCTCGGACTTCTTCCACTGTCCGAGCATGCGCACCTGCTGCGCGGTGACCGAGACGATCATCTCGCGACCACCCGCGACGAGCCAGACGATCTTCGCCTGCTTGCCGAGCGACTTCTGCGCGATGATCTCGATCGACGTCGACGGCTTCGCCGCGTTCGCGTTGTTCTTGCGACGCTTGACCCACACGATGCAGCCGAGGAGTGCGAGCACGCACGCGAGGAGCATCGGGAAGTTCTTCATGCCGCCTTCGCTCGCCTTGCCGATCGGCGCCTGCTTCTTCGGCGGCTCGGCAGGCTCGGTCTTGCGGATCAGCGGGCCGGTCGCGGGCACTTCGGCGGGCTTCGCCTCGGTGATCGCAGCGGCGGGCTTTGCCTCGGGCTTCGGCTCCGGCAACGCCTCGGGCTTCACGTCGATGACGGGCGCGATCGCTGCGGCCTTCGCGGCGAGCTCGGGCGTCAGCGTCGGCTCGGGCAGCGCGATGGTCGTGCCGGCCGCGGGGATCGTGCGCGGAACGAGGATGTGCAGATCGTTGCCGACCTGGATCGCCTGCGCGTGCTTCGCGAGCTGCTGCACCTGCGGGCGCTCGAAGTCGAGCTTCACGCTGAGCACTTGCTGCGAGTGTCCGTCGAGCTCGATGACCTTGACGGTCTTGTCGGGCGGCACGAGCTTCGGGATCGTGGTCGTTCCGACGAGCGGCACTTCGAGGCGCGAGCGAATCGGCGAGATGGTGGTCTTCGCCGCTTTGACATCGTGCGCGATGACTTCGACGGCATCGCCGCGGTCGATGATCTCGAAGCGGGAGGTGGGGTCGGCGCCGGCGGACGATGCAGCGGCGCAGAGGATGACGAGTGAGGTTGCGAGGCGCATTACTGTGCGTCCTTTCCACCGACGAGCTCGACGATGCGGATACCGACCTTCTCGCCAACCGCGATCGCTTCTGCGCGCGCGACGAGCCGGTTGTTGACGCGCACGTCGAGCGGCGCGCCAGTGGGCGTATCGAGGCTGATGATCGAGCCCGGGCCGAGGTGAGCGGCGAGCTCCGAGAGGTTCAAGCGAGCGCGGCCCAGCTCGACGGTGACTTCGAGCGGCACGTCGTGGAGAAGCGCTTCGATGGCGCGGGGGTCGAAGTTCTCGGGGGTATCACTCATGACCGGGTTCCTTGTCCGTGGACGATCGATTCGATCTGCACCGCGAGTACCCCGCGACACACGACCGGACGCGCCCACGCCTTGAGCACGCCTTCGCAATAAACAGGCACGCGCGAGTCGACGAACCCGCGCAGGGTGAATTGAGCGCCGGCTTCGAGAGCGCGCAGCTCGCGAACCTTCATGCGCAACGTGCCGAGCTCGACGACGAGCTCGACGGGCACCTGCGCCAATGCATTCGCGATGCGCTCCGCGTTCGCCTTGAACGCTGCGAGCGCAGCGGGGCGCGGCGCGAGGACGTCGGGGCGGCAGTACACCGAGCAGCGACCGGTGACCGAGCCGCCGAAGGCGAGCGCGACGCGGACCACGCTACGCGCTTCGATGAGGCGCGAGACGATCGAGACATCGGTCGTCGGAGCGAGCTTCGTACCGTGGGTATCGCTCCACGCTTGGATCCACGCCTCCTGCACGAGCAGGCCCGTCGGCGCGAACAAACGGAGCGCGAGGGCGCTCGGCGGACGATCGGGATCCGAGGTCGGCGTCGCGGCGCCGCAGCGCTTCGCGGCCGCGAGGTCGATGACACCGCCGTGCGCACTGATCACGAGCTCGGCGTTGTCGGTACCGGCGAGACCGGCGACCCAACCACCGCGAAGCTCTTCCTTCGCCATCGTGCCGTCGAGGATCTCGGCGCCGACGACATCGAGCTGGAACGTTCCCGCGAGCTGCGGGCGAAGCGACTTGGCCGCGAGCTTCGCAGCGCGCGTCGCGAGCGTGATCAGCGCGGGACGCGCGATCTCGGCGACGCGATCGTCGGCGATGAGAGCGAGGCGCGTCGGTTCGACGTCGGGCGAGGCCGCAGATGTACGCCGCGGTGCGCTCTCTCGCATGGCGGCCTGGATGGCCTCCATCTCTTCCGGGTCCAGCTGCGCTTCGCTCACGTCGGAGGGATTTGCAGCTGGTATGCCGCGCTAACTGCTCGGCATCCTTGAGCTCGCCGGCGCTACCGTCGGCGAGCTTGACGCTATCGCTTGAGGTTCGTCACTTCGAGCATCATCTCGTCGGCCGTGGTGACGGTCTTCGAGTTCGCCTGGAATGCGCGCTGATACGCGATGAGCTGGACGAGCTCCGACGACAGGTCGACGTTCGACTGCTCGAGCGCTCCCGACATCACCGAGCCGCGACCACCGGCGCCGACGGCGTCGATCAGCGCTTGGCCCGAGGTCTTGGTCGCCGCGTAGAGGCTATCGCCTTGCCGCTCGAGGCCTTCGTTGTTCGCGAAGTCTGCGAGCGCGAGCTGCGCGATCTGGATCGTCTCGCCGTTGTCGTAGATGCCTTCGATCGTGCCGTCCGGGTTGATCTTCACGTCGGTGAGGCTCCCGGCGCTGCGACCGTCGATGTTCGTCGCACTGATCGTCGAGCTGCCCGAGTTCTGGGTCGTGCCCGTGAAGTCGAACGCGATCACCTGATTCGGCGTGGCTCCGGTGAAGCTCGCGCTCGAGGCGATCGTCTGCTGGTTTGCGAGGTTGCCGTTCGTGTCGAACGTCAGCGTGCCGTTCGCGATCTCGACGGGCGTACCGGCGGTGCCGCCGACATCGCTTCCGTCGACGGTGGCGTGCCACTCCCAATCGCCCGCGGGCGTCTTCGTGAAGTGCACGGTCGCTTGGTGCTCCGCGCCGAGGGAGTCGTGCACCGTCATCGACGTCGAGTAGCTCGACGAGCCATTCGGATCCGCCGGGTCGTACGTGCCGACCGCGGAGTTGGAATCGAGGTTGAGGGTCATCGCCGCGCTCGTCGTCGCGACGGGCGGACTCTGTTTGCCGCCGAGTTGGAGATCACCGATCGCCGTCGAGCGCGTGCCGTTGGTGATCGTGTAGCCCTGCACGCGCATGCCGTGCATGTCGACCATCGTGCCGCCTGCGTCGAGCTTGAACCGGCCGTCGCGCGTGTAGAACTGCGCGTCGCGACCTTGGTGGTTGCCATTGACGACGAACATGCCGTTGCCGCTGATGCCGACGTCCATCGGGTTGCCGGTCTGCGACAGCGTTCCTTGCTGCCAGATCGATTGGTTGCCACCGAGGTACACGCCACCGCCGAGGCGCGAGTTGCTTAGCTCGCCGCCGAGAAGATCGTTGAAGCTCGCGCGCGATCGCTTGAATCCGATCGTCGAGACGTTCGCGATGTTGTCGCCGACGGTGCTGATCGCCTCGCCGTGAGCCATCAGGCCCGAAACGCCGATCCAGAGAGAATTGCCGATGGTCATTGAGTTACGCCTTCTGCCCGCTGGGGGCGGATTCAGTACCGATGGTGTGGATGTCGCCGGGAGCGAGCAGGACGCCGCCGATCCGGAGACGCGGTCCATTCGCCGTGAGCTCGACCGCATCCACGCGGCCCGTCCACGATGCTGTGATGTCAGAGGTGGACGCGCCCTTGTCGACGGTCATCGAGTAGCCGCCCTTCGCGACCGTCGCGCCGTTCGCGTCCTTGCCGTCCCACGCGAGCGAGGCACTCGTGGTGCCGTCGGGGATCGGGATGCGGCGGACTTCTTTGCCGTTCGCGTCGGTGATCACCATCGACGCTCCCTTGGTGCCGTTGGCCGACGCGACGGTCATCGGCGGGGGTGCGCCGCCCGTGCTGTCGACGGAGAACTTGCCGACGGTGGCGTTGCAGTCGCGACCGACGAGCGATGCCAGGTTCGCGTTCGCGACCGCGGCTTGTGCGCTCGCGAGATCCGCGAGCTGGACGTTGGTCTGCTTCGCTTGTTCCACGCTGGACAGCTGCGCGAGCTGGCCGACCATCTCCGCATTGCTCGTCGGAGCGAACGGGTCTTGGTACTGCAGCTGCGCCATGAACAGCTTGAGGAACTCGTCCTGCGTGCCCTTGAGTGCGCCGCCGGTGGACGATGCATTCGTCGTGATGGTGGGACTCGAAATCGCGTCGATGCTCATGTCATGTCCTCGCCGAAGTCGGCGTATTCGGGGTCCTGCTCGCGCTGCGCGTGCTCGCGCGGTGCGTGGTGATCGAGATCGCGCTCGGAGCTGAAGCTCGAGAGATCGAGCCCGCCGGCGCGGAGTGCGTGATCGAGCGATGCGGCGTTGCGAGCGATCGCCGCAGCCATCTGTTCGTCGCCGCCGCGGATCGTCGCGTTGACTTCATTGCCCCGCACCGCGACGGTGACGACGACACGCTCGGGGCCGTCGTCGAGCACGAGGTGGACGTGGCTCGGATTGGGATTCTCGGGGAGCGGCGCGGGCTCGCGCACCGCGGTCGTCGCGACCGGACCTCTCGCGGTCAGTGGAGCGGCGGTCTGAAGCTCGGGCTCGACGAGGATCGAGCCGTCCGGCGCCTGCGTGTCGACCTTCGGTTCGTCGGTCGACGTCGTCGGCTCGTCGGTGTCAGCTGGCTTCGCCGCGATCTGATCGAGGACCTGCTGGATGGCGGCCTCGATCGTGGGCGCAGCCGCGAACTGGATCGCGGGCACCTCGATCGCCGGCACGGAAGCGGGCTCCGCCGGCCCGGCCTTCGGTGCCGCGGTCCCGAACATCTTCATCGCAGCGGCGATCAGATCCTGAACCGAGCGGGTCGCATCGGTATCGCCGGAACCGTCGGACTCATCGGGCTCGCGGGTAGCGTCCGCGTCGTCGGTGGCACGCGCGCGATCGACCGGGCGATCGATCGCACGTTCCTTCGCGAGCTCCTTCGGCGGGGTGTACTCGCGGCGGGAGATCTCGGACATCGGGGACATCACCGGCGCCTCGCAGAGATGTCGTCGTTCGCGCGCTGCTCGATCGCGGCATCGCGAACGGCGACGCCTTGCTCGAGCCGCTCGACGAGCTTCTCCGACGAGCGCAACTGGCGAGCGCGCTCGCGGAGCGCGGCTTCGCTGATCTTGGTCTGCGTCGTGTCCTGTTCGAAGCGCTGCGCGGCGTCGGCGATCGCGAGGCGATGGACACCCGTATCTTCTTCGAACGTCTCGATGTCGTACACCGATCGCGCGCCCGCCAGCTCGTGCTGTGCGGTGTCGAGGTGCTCGTCGAGAGCGCGGCGTTCCTCGTCGAGCGCTTGCTGCGACCGCTGCTGCGCGGCCACCGTGCTCGCGTGCGAGGCAGCGGCGATGTCGCGCAGGCGGGTGCGTAGATCACGCACGTTGCGGGCGGCTCGAGGACGAATGGTCATTTCGGAGGCTCCATGCCGAGCGCGGCGGAGAGGCCGCGAACGGTCGTGTCGAAGGTGCTGGGCTCGTGCGGAGCCTGGCGGGCCCAGCTATCGATCTGCTCGCCAACAGCGAGCGCCTGATCGAGGGCTGGATTGACACCAGGGTTGTATGCACCGAGTGCTTGCAGCTCCTGGGCCTGACGGCGGCGCGAGAGTTGATCGCGTGCGCGGGTCGCAACTTGTTGCAGTCCCACCGACGACACGCGGCGTGCGACACGCGATGCGCTCGCGAGAATATCGATCGCGGGGAAGTGGCCGCGTCCCGCCATTTCTCGCGACAGCACGATGTGGGCGTCGAGGAGAGAACGTGCGGAATCGGCGACCGGATCCGACAAGTCGTCGCCTTCGACGAGCACCGTGTAGAACCCGGTGATCGAACCGCCGTCCTTGCGCGGAGCGCAGCGCTCGAGGAGCCGCGGCATCGTCGCGAACACGCTCGGCGGATAGCCCTTCGTGGCCGGCGGCTCTCCGAGGGCGAGCCCGAGCTCGCGAAGCGCCATGCAAAACCGCGTGAGCGAATCGAGGATCAGCAGCACGTTCTTGCCGCGATCGCGGAAGTACTCGGCGATCGCGGTAGCGGCGTACGCGCCACGCAACCGCTCGAGTGGCGAGCGATCCGCCGTCGCAGCGACGATGATCATCCGATCGCGACGCGGCGACTGCATGAGCTCGCGAACCTCGCGACCGCGCTCGCCGATCAGCCCGACGACGATCACGTCGGCATCGGCCTGCGCGCCGATCTGCTCGGTCAGAACGGACTTGCCGCATCCGGCACCGGCGAAGACGCCGATGCGCTGACCGCGACCGCAGGTGAGCAGGCCGTCGATCGCGCGGACACCGGTGTCGAAGCGATGGTCGACCTGACCGCGCTCCTCGATCGGCAACGCGGCACCTTCGATCGGCACGCGATCCGTGCAGCGCGGCGCGGGCAGACCATCCATGGGGATGCCGAACGGATCGATCAGGCGACCGACGAGCGCGTCACCGACGGCGAGCGTCGACATCGCACCGCGCAGCCGCACGGGAGCTCCGGGGGCGATGGTGCGGGCAGGCGAGAGTGGAATCGCGAGCAGCGTCTTGTCGCGAAAGCCGACGACCTCGCACGGCACTTCGCCGCCCGAGGTCTCGATCGCGACGATGTCACCGAGCTTCACGCCGCTCATCGCGATCTGGACGATCGTGCCGGCGACTTCGATCACCGCGCCGACGGGCTGCGGGATCAGGGTCTGCTTCACCCAGCTCGTGATCAGCGCGGCATTCACGATTGCTCCAGCGCGTTCGCGATGGCGTCGCGCAGGTCGGGCAAGTGGTCGTCCCAGCTGTGCGCGAGCTCCATCGTCGACGACGAGAAGCGAATCTCCCCGGCGCCCAGCGATGGATCGGCGAGCACCGTGATCGGCGCGCCTTGGATCAACTCTTTGAGGGCATCGACATGGGCGGGCGCGACGTGCGCGGTCGCCGGCGCATCGTGCTTCGCGATCCACGCGTGGACGATCGGCGCGTAGAGCTCCGACGGCGCGGTCGTGTCGGTCCATGCACCGACGACAGCGGCGGCCGCCGAGGCGATCTTCATCGCCGACGGCGTGACGAGGTTCGCACGCGCCGACGAGAATGCTGCGATCGCGGCGGCGAGCTGATCGCGCAGCTGCGCGGTTTCGGCGAGGCCTTGCTCGCGGCCGCGCTCGCGCGCTTCCGCTTCGATCGCGGCGGTATCGATGACCGGCGCCGGTGCAGCGGACTGCGCCTGCGGGCTCCACGGCGACATCGCCGGCGGTGTCGCGATCGTCTCCAGCGTGCTGCCGAACGAACGCGGCGCGGACGGCGCCGATGGAATCGTCGACAGGAACGGCCGGACAGCGCTCATTCGCCGCCTCGTGCGGGCATCGTGAGCTTGCCTTCCGCGGCGAGCTTCATCGCGGACTCGACGACTTCGCGCTGCGCAGCTTCGACCTCCGACAGACGCTTCGGCGCGGCGGCACCGAGGTCGTCGCGCAGCGTGGCACCCGCGCGCTGCGAGAGCGAGCTGAGGAAGTGCTCGCGCAGCTCCGGGGTCGCGGTCTGCAGGGCAACCACGAGCACTTCGCTCTGGATCGAGCGGAGCAGTCCACCCATCTCGCGACTCGCGATGCGTGCGAGGTCCTCGAAGGTGAACATCGCTTCGCGGATGCGGGATGCGGCGGTCTCGTTCGCTTCCGCGACTGCACCGAGCAGCTCGTCACCTTCGTCGCTCGAGAGCTCGTTGACGATCGCGGCGGAGAACGCCAGACCATCGAACTCGCTGCGCGGATCCGTACCGGCGAGACCACCGGCGGCCTCGAGGGCGCGCACGAGGCTCTCGCTCGCTTCGGCCACCGCGTGCTCCGGAATCTCGTCGAGCTCGCTGATGCGCAGCGCGAGATCGGCCGCGATCGGCTTCGGCATGAGGTTGAGGATCTTCGCGGCGACGCCGGGGGCGAGCTGCGTGAGCACGACCGCTGCGACCTGCGGGTGCTCGTCTTGGAGCAACTGCGCGAGCGAGTTGGTGCGCGCGGTGCGGAGGAGCTGCAGCGGTTCCGACGGTGGCGGCGCCACGCCGAACAGCTTTTGCGCCTTCTCGTAACCGAACGCACGGTCCGCGAGCTTGCGCACGTACTTGTTGCCACCGGAGCGCACCATCGCGAGCGGCGAGGTCAAACCTTGCTCGTACTCCGTGAGCACCTTCTGGATCGTCTCGCCGCTCACGTCGTCGAGCTCGTCGACGGCATCGACGAGCTTGCGCACGTCGTGTTCGGCCATGCGCGACAGAACGAGCGCCGCGACTTCCTCGTCGAGAGAGAGCAATGCGATAGCGGCCTTGTGTGGACCGGGCAGGTTCTGATTAGCGATCACGCTCGTGCTCCCTTGGTGGTGGCAACGGGGGTCTTGGGCGGCGGCTCGGAGAGCCACGCGGTGAGGACTTCAGCAGCGCGGTCGACGTCGCTCTTCACGGCGGCGAGCACGCGGTCGCGAGTGGTCTGGCCCGGCAGTGCCGCGGGCTCCTTGAGACCGGGCAGCGCACGCGCGACCGCCTCGGCTTCGCTCTCCTCGGGCGTCTTGGCATCGAGCGCGCGCTCGAGCTCTCCGACGGGCGCGGGCAGTGCGAGCGTGACGCCCTTCGCTGCTTCGGCCTTCTTGTCCTTCGCCTTGCCTCGGCCGCGCAGCACCATCACGACCACCGTGATCAGCACGAGCAATCCCGCGCCGCCGCCGATCGCGACGGGCAGCGGAACCGGCAACAGCGACTCGGCCGGCTTCGCCGCCGCCGCGAGATCCGCCGCCGGCACTTCGTCGGCCACGAACGGAATCGACCGCAGATCCATCTTGTCGCCGCGAGCGTCGTCGATGCCCGCGGCCTGACGCGCGAGAGCGGTCAGCTCGGCGAGCTCCTTGTCGCTGCGCGGCTCGGGCTTGCCGTTCGCGCCGGTCTTGTAGTCGACGATCACCGCGAGATACATCTTCGTGAGCTGCGCGTCGGGCTTCTTCACCTGGCGGACCGTGCGGCTGATCTCGAAGTTCTTCGTCTCCTGCAGGCGACCGTTCGCACCATTGGGCGCCGCGCTGCCCGCGGCCGATGCCGGTGCGGCGCCCGGCAGATTGCCGCGCGTGCCGGCGACGCCACCGACGCCGTTGAGCGTGGTCGCATCGAGTGCACCCGCACCTTCGACCGTGCGCGATTCGCTGCGCAAGACCGGGTTCGCATTGTCGAACACTTCCTGCGTCTCGCTGATCTGGCTGTCGTCGACGACCGCGGTCGTCACGACGTTGACCTTGCCGACACCGACGACGCGCTCGAGGATCTGACGAACGCGCGAGGTGGTCGCGAGCTCGATCGCCGCACTCTTGTTCGCCGCCGTCGGCTCCGCACCGTCGAGTAGGTTGCCGTGGTTGTCGACGACGACGACCGCGTCCGGGCGCAGGCCCTCGACGCTCGCCGCGACGAGCTGGCGAATGCCGCGCACCTGCTCCGGCATCAGCTGTTGCCCCGCATGGAGGTGCAGCGCGACCGAGGCGGTCGCCGCTTCGTCGCGATCTTTGAACACGCTGCGCTTGCCGAGCGCGAGATGCACGCGCGCGCCCTGCACTTGTGCCATCGACGTGATCGAGCGAGCGAGCTCGCCTTGCAGACCGCGGCGAAAGTTCACCTGCTCCGCGAAGCTCGATTGACCGAGGTGCGATCCATCGAACAGCTCGAAGCCCTTACCGACGCGCGGGAGGCCCGCCGCGGCGGCGATCGCGCGCGCTTGATCGACCTTGTCGCTCCGGACTTCGACCTTGCCCGCCGTGAGGCGGACCGGCATGCCGCGCTGCTCGAGCGTGGCCATCATCTCCTGGCTGTCGTCCGGCGAGGCGCCGTCGGCGACCACGGTCCAACCCGCTTCCGTCTTGACGAAGCGCGTGAACACGACCGCACCGATGATGCCGAACACGACGAGCATCGCGAGCAGTCGGCGACCGCGCGACTGATTGCCCCACAGCTCCTTGAGCTGGTTGACGACAGCAGCGGGTCCTTGACCCTGTGTGGATGGAGCGTCGGCCATGGCTTAGTCCTCAAACCTGCGTATTCATCAGCTCGCGATACGCTTCGATCGCCTTGTTCTTCAGCGTCGTCGCGTAGCGGATCGCGATGTTCGACTTCTCGGTCTGGATCATCACTTCGTGAATGCCGATGCTCGTGTCGCCATTCGCGAACTTCTCGGCCATCTGCGTCGACGAGTTCTCTGCCTCGCGCGCTTCCGAGAGAATGTTCGTGAACGCGCCGCCGACATCGGAACCTTTGCTGACGGGTGTGTCTTGCTTGACGCCTTCGAGCGACGTCAGCGAGGGCAGCTGAATGGGAGCTATGCCGCTCATTTGCCGATCCCCAGTGCGCGCTCGGCCATGTTCGTCGCCGTCGACATCGTGGTGATGCCGGCTTCGTACGCGCGAGACGCGGTGATCATGTCGACCATCTCCTCGACGGGGTTGATGTTCGGATACGCGACGTAGCCCTGCGCGTTGGCGTCCGGGTGACCCGGGTCGTACTCCATGCGCGGAGGCTTCGTGTCCTGCGTGATCTGCTGGACCTCGACGGTCTTGATGTTGCCGGCGAACGGCGTGCGTGCGGCGCTCGGTGCGTTCGCAGCGGCGAGCAACACGTCGCGGCGCTTGTACGGTCCACCGTCCGCGCCGCGCGTGGTCTGCGCGTTCGCGAGGTTCGAGGCCGCCACGTTCATCCGCGTGCGCTGAGCCGACAGGCCCGACGCGGACACTTCCATCGCGCTGAAGAAGTCGATCGTGTTTGACATCAGGTGCCGTCTCCCGCGGCGTAGCGAAGCAGCGCGATGCGCCGCGAGACCAACTCGGAGCTCGTCGCATAACGAGCGCGGTTCGCGTCGATCTTCGACAGCTCGCGCTCGAGCTCGACGGCATTACCGTCGGGACCTTGCATCTGATCGGCGTCCACGAACGCCTCGACGACACTGCTCGCACCGCTGGCGCCGCCGAGGTGGCCCTCGCTCGTGACCGACAAGGACGTACCGTCGGTCGGGGTGGTGCGCTGTAGGTCGAGCGGCTTGTAGCCGGGTGTGTCGAGGTTCGCGATGTTCCCGGCGAGCACCGTGTGACGTTCGCGATGGAACGTCAGCGCGGACTGCATCGTGTCGAGGCTCGAGAACTTGATGGACACGTGACCCTTCTCAGCACGGCCCGTGCCGAGGGGCGCGTGAACAGATCCGAGCGGTTGGCCGCTCGCCAGCCTCGGGGTCTTCTGGGGTGTCGGCGGTATTGGCGCTCTCAACCCTCCCGAATCTGGTCGAGCTAACGAACGTGACCGATCCGATCGCGACTGCCGTCTTCGGCCTGCTGTTCGAACGCAGTGGCGACGCAGCCTTCATCGTCAGCCGAGAGACCGGGCGCATCGTGTCCGCCAACTTCGGCGCCGCCGATCTGTTGCTCCGCGACGTGGACTCGATCGTGGGCATGCCCCTCGAGGATCTCGGCTACGAACCAGACCGCGACCTCCTCGCGCCGGGCCACTACGAGGACGTCGGCCTGCGCCGCGGTGACGAGTACCCGGTGTACGTCGAGCTTCAAGTCGCTCACGTCGAGTCTCCCGAACACGGGGCACTCGCTGCCTACATGGCCCGCGATACCGGCGAGCGTCGCGTCCTCGAGCGCGAGCTCCTCGCGAAGCACACCGCCCTGTACACCGCCTACGCGGACCTCGAGCGCACGCATGCCCAACTCGCCATGGCACAGCGCGAAGTCGAAGAGCGCAACCGAGAGGTCGCGTTGCTCGCCTGGCGCGCCGCGATGGGCGAGCTCGTCGCCGGCATCGCGCATCACTTGAACAACCCCGTCGGCGCGCTGTCGTCGACGGTGAGACGCATGTCGCAGATCGCGTCCGTCGATCCCGTCGACCGCGCGATCATGGAACGTCTGCTCGTGCGCTCCTCGCAACTCGTGCAGCGCATCGAGACCAACGTCGCCGCGATCATCGACGCGACGAAGGCAAACGAACCCGGTCCGCACAAGCCCGTACTTCCGCCAGAGCTCGCGAACGTCCAGTCGACGTTTGTCGAGCGCCTCGAGTCCTCGCCGCGCAAGGAAATGCCATGAGCAAGACGACCGCCCGCATCCTCGTTGTCGACGACGACGACCACGTCCGCGAAGCTCTCGTCGACGAGCTATCGATGAACTACCGCGTCGAAGCGGTCTCGTCCGGCAACGAGGCATTCGACGTCTTGTCGTCCAACCAGTACGACGTGGTGATCAGCGATCTGAAGATGCCGGATCACGACGGCATCGAAGTTCTCGAGTTCGCACGCCAACACCAACGCGATGCGGTCCGCGTGCTCCTCACCGGATACGTCGACGAACGCGCGCAACGCGCCCTCCTCGCTCCGCACGCGCCGTACAAGGTAGGAAAGCCGTGGCACGACGAGATCGAGGTCGTCGTGCGGCGCGGACTCGAGCAGCGCGATCTCGCGCGGCGCTTGTTCGCATCCGTCGAGGATGCACTCTCGTTATCGACGTTCGACGACGAACTGTCCGAAACACGGACACCTCTCGAGCTGTCGGAGGTGCTGATCCGGCGCGCGCTCACCGTCGAGGGCGTGGTCTCGTGCGCCACCGTCGTGCGCGCGGAAGGCGTGGATCATCCGTTCACCGGCGGTGCCGTGCCGCGCGAAGGCGGCGGCTGGTATCTCGATCTCCAGCTCGATCCCGAGGGATCGCTTCGCCTGCGTGCACGCGGCGTCACCGAGTCCGCGCGAGAGATCGTCCAGTACATGGCCCATCGCGCGCAGCGCTCGTTCGGCGTGCTCGAGGCGCGCCCGACCTCGCTCCCCACGCCCACCGCGAGCGGCGGTGCCCGACTCAATCAGCTCATGCGCCAAGCCACGCTCGGCGCGCTCACCGCGTCGCTACTTCACGATCTCGCGTCGACGATGCAGGCGCTCACCGTCGCTCTCGACGACGTCACGACGTTCTCGGAGGCCGGCCACACACCGGAGGAGCTCCAAGCTGCGGTCACCGAGGCCGCGACTGCGGGCAACGAGGCAGTCCAGCTGTTCGTCTCGATGCGCAAGTTCATCCGCGACGGCGAAGTCCAGCTCAAGCCCGTCAACGTATCCAAGCTCGTCGAGCGCGCGATCAAGCTCGCCGGCCCGTACGTGCGCGAGCGTGCCACGCTGCGCATCGGCGAGCTTCCGGTCGTGAGCCTCGCGGTCACGGAGTCGCTGTTCCTGCAGGTGCTCGCGAACGTGCTGCGCAACGCGGCGAACGCATCTCCCGTCGGCGGCACCGTGGATCTCTCGGTGAGGATCGTCGATAGCGAGGTGCACTTCTGCGTCACCGACGACGGCCCTGGCGTCGCACCGGAGATCGCCGACACGATGTTCGAGCCGTTCGCCTCCACCACCAATGGCGGCACCGGCCTCGGCCTCGCGATCAGCGCGTACGTGATGCAGATGCTCTCGGGCCGCATCAACTACCGCAAGCTCGCCGACCGCGGTGCCTGCTTCACCGTCACGCTACCCCTGCCCCAAGCGCCGTAGATTCTCT
>Ga0154020_10003761_pt1 | contig 18177 bp, 13 predicted proteins | sample Klosneuvirus_201_FD_109709 | JGI IMG/M metagenome (GOLD analysis project Ga0154020, IMG submission 109709) | Active sludge microbial communities from wastewater, Klosterneuburg, Austria - Klosneuvirus_20160825_MG | ecosystem: Engineered > WWTP > Aerobic digester > Activated sludge | place... | reverse complement strand
CTGATTTACCATGCCCAAGCGCCACCTGACCAATCTCCTTGAACGCCGTCCCGAACTGGCCGGTGCCGTGCCCTCCATCCAGCAGGCCTACACGGTGCTGCGGCTATGCTTCCGCTCCGGCGGCAAGGTGCTCCTTTGCGGCAACGGCGGCAGCGCGGCCGACGCCGACCACTGGGCGGGCGAACTGCTCAAGGGCTTCTGCAAAACGCGGCCGCTCTCCCGGCAGCAGCGCGGCAGACTGCGTCCTGCTATCGCCGCGAAACTGCAGGGCGCCCTGCCGGCGATCCCTTTGACCTCGTTCCCGGCGGCGAGCACGGCGTTTGGCAATGACGTCGATCCTGATCTGGCTTACGCGCAGTTGACCTCGGCGCTCGGTCGGCGCGGCGATGTGTTGGTCGGGCTCAGCACGTCCGGCAACGCGGCGAATGTCTGCGCCGCCGCCGAAGTGGCGCGGGCAAAGGGCCTGAAGGTGATCGGACTGACTGCGGCCAGCGGAGGAAAACTGAAGGGTCTCAGCGATGTGTGCATCTGCGCCCCGACTCAGGAAACTTACCGCGCCCAGGAATATCACCTGCCCATCTACCACTGCCTGTCGCTGATGCTGGAGGAAGAATTCTTCGGGTGAGGACAGGCACCCCGTAGAGCTCGGCCTGTTTCCTCGCGCGGGAGCGGCAACCGGATGTGTTCAGCCGAGCTGATCGAAGACCCGGTGCGCGGCAAAGACCACGCTGCGGCGGTTACTTCGATGGCGGGGGCGGCGGAGCGAAATAGACTTCCCAGAGGCCGACGATGAAGTCCGCGCCCATGGGCATGAGCGTGTCGTCCCAGTTGTATTCGCGCGGCTTGGCCTGCGAGAAGCTCCGGTAACCCTCGTGGGCCTTGAAGAGCATGTCGCCCATGCCGACGCCCATGCGGCGCTCGAGCAGGTCGCCGCCGTCGTCGGCGCGCCATTCGCCGACAAGCTTGAGCGTCACGGCCGTCGGGATGTCGATCATCACGCCCTCGAAGGCGTAGCCGAGGCTCGTGCGCAGGCCGTCCCAGTCGGTGCTCTCGAATTCGTGCAGCATGCCCATCTGGCCCTCCCAGGGTGACTCGGTGGCGGCGGAGGCCCGGTGCATCAGGCTGGAGGTGAATTCGGAGTTGGCGGTGACGCGCGTGCGCACGGCCTTGGCGTAAAGCCGCAGGGCCTGGGCCCGGTGCAGTAGCCACAGCTGGTGCAGCGTGTCGCCGTTGAGCGTGAAATCGTTCCGCACGCCGGCCCCGCGGGTGATGACGCCCTGCGCGATGGTCTGCCTCGCGGCCACGGCGATGGTGCCGCCATGCATCATCAGGCCGCGCATGGCGGGGTTCCAGGTCCAGCAGCGTTTGATGTTCTGGAAGTTTGCCGCCTCGAGGCGGGCGAGGAACCGGTCGAAGTCGAAATCCTTGAAGAAGGCGTTGAGCTCGTCCGGCCCGAAGTAGAGCGACGCGGAGATGATCACGCCGACGTAGCCCTCGACGTGGTTGGGGTTCCAGCTCTTGTGGAAGAGGGAGTAGCCGTCGAGCAGCACGTAATAATCGTTGTCGTCGTCGAGACAGAAATGGGCGGCGAGGGCAAGGGCCTGCATGAGCAGGTCGGCGCGGGCTTTTTCGTCGGCCGAGAGTTGCACCCAGACGGCCGGGGTGCGCTTGGCCAGCAGCAGGGCGTGCGCGGGCACCGCATGGGTCCAGCCGCCGATGCCGCCCTGTGCCTCGGGTTCGCGCGTGCTGCCGTCTGGATAGGGCGTTTCCGTGACGAGGAAGTAGCGGAGTTTCTCCGCGAGATGGGTGGCGAGGCTTTTGCCATCAACGATGGTGTCGGGCGCCTGGAAGGCGGCGACCGCCGCGACTTGGAGGGCGAAGGTCTCGCGCATCTCGCGCATGCGCTGGTGATCGACGAATTTCCAGCGTGGCGCCGGGGTGCGCACGGCCAGCGCGACGAGATCCGCCGGCAACGTGGGCCGGGAAGTGGCGGCGGGGAGGGGGAGGGTTACGGCGAGCGCCAGGCAGAGGAGGATGGATTTCATTTTCAAAGATTGATTGGATCGGCTGTAGGAGCGGCTTTAGGCCGCGATGCTGAGGTGGCGTGGTTTTCGAATCGGGGCATAAAGCCCCTCCTACAGTTAAGGCAATGAGAGCAGCGCGCCGTAGACGGTGACGGCCTTGGCCAACTCGCGGCGGTCGAGCCATTCGTCCTTGGTGTGCGCCTGCGCCAAGGCGCCGGGGCCGAGCACCAGCACCTGGGCCCCGGCGGCGGCGTAATGACTGGCGTCGGTGGCATAGGGCGCGCCAATGGCGGTGGCGTCGAGGCCGCAGGCGGTGAGCGCGGGTGCCGCCCAAGCGTGCAAGCTGGCGGAACTTTCCGGCGGCAGGGGCGGCGCGAGATATTGGCCGTCGTGCTCGACCGCGAGCCCCGCGAGGGCGGCGTCGCGCTCGGCCAGGACCTGGGCGGCGGTCTCGCCCGGGACGAGGCGGCGATCGCAGATGATCTCGCAGTAATCCGGGATGATGTTCACGGCCGAGCCGCCGCGTATGACATTGATGCTGGCGGCGGCGCGCCCGGTCAGCGCGAATTCGCGGTTGGCTTGGGGCAGGAACCGCGCCTCCAGCGCCTCGACCACGCGCAGCATGGCGTGGATGGCGGAGCGGCCCTTGGTTGGATCGGCCGAGTGGGCTGCGACGCCCCGCGTGATCGTGCGCCAGCGCAGGGCGCCGTTGTGCGCCACGACGGGCCGGAGGTTGGTGGGCTCACCCACCACGATGCCGCGGAGTTTCTTGAACGCGGCGACCTCACCGGCGGCGAAGGCCTGTGCGCCGGTCATCTGCGCCTCCTCGTCCACGGCGAAGATGATGCCGGCGTTGCGCGTGCGGCCGGGCTGGCGCGCATACTCCTGCAGTGCCCAGAGCATGGCGGCACCGGTGCCCTTCGTGTCGCAGGTGCCGCGGCCGTGGAGCCGCTCGCCGGCGACCGTCATCTTGAACGGCGGCACCGTCATGCCGTCCACGCTGACGGTGTCGAGGTGGCTTTCGAAGAGCAGCCACTCGGCGTCTGGCCCGACCTCGGAGGTGATGAGCAGGTTGAAGGCGCCGTCCGCCACCGGGCAGCGGCGGCTTTGCAAGCCCCAGTGCGCGGCGAGTGATTCCAGGTGCGTGGCGAGGGCAGCCTCACCGCCAGCCGGGCCGCCAAAACTGGGGTTGACGGTCTCGATGGCGACCATCTGCGCGAGCAACTCCTCGCAGGATTGGGGTGGGGAGAGGGAAGGCATGGGAAAGTTTCCCGCCCGGCGGGCGGTGGTGCAACCCCAGAAGCTAGCGGCCCCCAAGCGCCGTTCAGCGCAACCAGAGGTCGCGGTGCTCGGCGACGAAGCCGTCGTCGATCAGCTCCGGGTAGGCGGCGCAGACGCGGGTGAGTTCCTCGGCCTGGCCGGGTGAGAGGACCTCGTGCGGGTTGAGGCAATGCACGGACTCGACGAGCCCTTGGCGGCGCAGCACCTCGAGGATGCCGGGGATGCAGCCGTGGAACCTGTTGGCGGCGTCGAAGAGCGCGGCGTTCATGTCGGTGACCGCGACGGCGCGCTCCAGCCACCTCGCGTCAATCGCGGGTTGCTTTGCCGCCGCCTGGGCCTCCCGGAAGAGTTTCACGGCGGCGTGCGTCCACACGCCCCAGTGACCGAGCAGGCCGCCGACGATGCGGCGCGTGGCGGGTTTCCCTTGGTGCTCGAAGGTGAACGGCGTCAGCAGATCGGCGACGATGGTGTCGTCGTTGCCGGTGTAGAGCGCGAGGTCGTCGCGACCGGCGGCGGTGACGGCGCGGACGACGTCGATGGTCTGGTAGCGGTTGAACGGAGCCATCTTGATGGCCACGACGCCCGGGATCTCGGCGAACTGGCGCCAGAACCCGTAGCTGAACACGCGGCCGCCGACGGCGGGCTGCAGATAGAAGCCAACCACGGGAATGAGTTTTGCGATCGTGGCCACGTGGGCGACGATGGCGGCCTCCGGCTCGGTCTTGAAGGCGGCCATGCTGACGAGGCCGGCCTGGTAGCCGAAGGAAAGGGCCAGCTCGGCCTCGGCGACGGCCTGCCTAGTCTGGCCGCAGAGCCCGGCGATGAGGGCGAAGTCGCGCGGAGCGGCGGCCAGCTCGGCGCGGACGGTCTGCGCGGCGAGCTCGAGCACGGGGCGGAAGAGGTTGTGCTGCGGGTCGCGGATCTCGAATTGCGTCGAGTGCACGCCGACGGCGAGGCCGCCCGAGCCGGCGGCAACATAGTAGCGGGTGAGGGCGCGCTGGTGCCGCTCGGAGAACTTCCGGTGACGGTCGAGCGCCAGCGGCTGGGCGGGGATGACGTGGCCGGCTAGGAGGTGGGTGCGGAGATTCATATCGAGGTAAAGGATATTGCAGGAGGTAACGGAGGAAACGGTGGGGCGTGATTCGGATGAGGAAATTTCTCCGTTCTCTCTGTTTCCCCCTGTGCAGATTTGTTCAGAACTTCCCGCTGCGGGCTTCGAAGTGGGTGGGCTTGCCGAGGAAGCGGCCGCCGCCACCGACGTAGGCGGTGATCAGATCCATCATGCGGGCCACGGAGGTCTCGGGCGGGCCGAAGAGCCTGAGCGACTCGCCCGCGTCGGCGAGCCACGCGGTCGCGGCCTCGGCGCCGGTGAGGACGGGCGCGCGGCCGAGGCGCTGGCCGAACTCCTCGGCCAAGGCGCGGATGCTGAGTTTTTCCGGGCCGGTGATGTTGAGCAGGGTGGGCGGATTGGCCGTGTGGGCGAGGCACTGGATGGCGCGGGCGCAGGCGTCGCCCTGCCAGATGCAGTTGAGCCAGCCCATGGTGACGTCCACCGGTTCGCCGCGCGCAACCTTGAGGGCGATGTCCACGAGCACGCCGTAGCGCAGCTCGACGGCGTAGTTGAGCCGATACATCAGCTGCCGCGTGCCGAATTCCGCGGCATAGTGGGAGAAGACCCGCTCGCGGCCGACGCAGGTGCTGGCGTATTCGCCGAGGAAGGCGACCGGCTCGCGCTCGCTGGCGCCCGGGCCGGTCACCGGCACGAAGGGATAGACGCAACCCGTCGAGAACACGACGATGCGCGATTCGCGGAAGCGCTGGGCCACGAGCGCGGGGACATAGGTGTTCTGGATCCACGTCAGGCCGGGCGCGCTGTCGGTGCCGAATTTCTGGCCGGCGAGGTAGAGGACGTTGGCGGCGGCCGGCAGGGCCGCGACTTGCGCCGCGTCCGCCAGGTCGCAGGAAAGGGTGCGGACGCCGAGGCCCTCGAGCTCGGTGCGGGCCTCGGGACGGCTGAAGCGGGAGACGCCGGTGACGACAGCGTCGCTCCGGCCGGCCGCGTCGAGCGCGCGGCGGAGCATGACCGCCGTGGTCGTGCCCATCTTGCCGCCGACGCCGAGCACCATGAAATCGCCGGGCAGATCTTTGACGGCAGCCACGGCACCACGGGTGGGCGTGGAGAGGAGCAGTTCGATATCGCGGTCAGTCTGAGGGAGTGAGGTCATGAAATTTCAACGGAATTGAATCCGTGCAGTGGACACTTGTCAGGATTATATCGCTCCAGCAGTGTGACCAAAGCCAAGCGTAATCCCCTGAATTTTCATGCGCGCCATCGATATTCACACCCACCCCATCCTGCGGGATGATAACCGAGATCGGGCGGGTGCGGCCCAACTGATCCGCCGCGCCCGGGCGCATGGGATCAGGCACATCGTCGCGCTGGGCGACGTGCTCGGCTTCGGGCCCCGGCCCACCGCGAAGCAGCTGCGGATCATCAACGACGAGACCTTCTGGCTGATGCAGCGTTATCCCGGCTATGTGACGGGATTCTGCTACGTGAACCCGCGGCTCGGGGCGCGCGCCGTGACGCGCGAGATCGAGCGGTGCGCCGTCCGTGGTTTCCGCGGCATCAAGCTAGAGATCGCCAACAACGCCCGCGACGCCTGCATGCGGCCGGTGATGGTCGCGGCGGAGAAGCACGGCCTCGTCGTCCTGCAGCACGCCTGGAGCATGACGAAGATCAAACAGCGCAGCTTCCACACCGATCCCGAGGACGTCGCCACGCTCGCCCGGCGCTTCCCGTGCGTGCGCCTCATCATGGCGCACCTGACCGGCTGCGGCGTGCGCGGCGTGCTGGCGGTGAAGGACTGCGCGAATGTCGTCGTCGACACCTCCGGCGCCGCGCCCGAGGCGGGGCTGGTCGAATACGCCGTGGCGCAGCTCGGGGCGGAGCGCGTGCTCTACGGCTCGGACGCGCCGATCCGCGACTTCGCCGTCGCGCTGGCGCGCATCACCGGCACGCAGCTCGATGCCCGGGCCCAGCGAAAGATCCTGCACGACAACGCGCGCGCGCTACTCCGCCTGCCATGAACTATTTCGACGCCAACACTTGGACCGGCCGGTGGCCGTTTGCCTTCATCGAGGAGCACACGCCGCGGTCGCTGGCGGCGCACCTGCGTCGACACGACATCAACCGCGCGCTGGTATCGCCGCTGGATGCGGTGTTCGCGCCCGAGCCCGGGCCGGCGAATTACCAACTGCTCCGCACCACGGAAGGCGTGGCCGGACTCGCGCCGGTGCCGGTCATCAACCCGGCCCTGGCCAACTGGCGTGACGAGCTCGCCGCCAGCGCGGCGGACCCGCGCGTGCGCGCCGTGCGGCTGCTGCCGCGCTACCATAACTACCGGCTCAATGCGCCCGCGCTGCAGGAGTTCACCGCCGAGCTGCTCCGCCGCAGGCTGCGGCTCATCGTGCAGGTGCGCCTGATCGACGAGCGGCACGAGTTCCACGCGATGAAGCTCAAGCCGGTGCCGGTGGCCGAACTGGGGGCGTTCCTCACGCGTCATCCGAAGCTGCCCGTGCTCGCCAGCGGACTGCTGCGCAGCGAGATCCTGCCGCTGGTGCCGAAGCATCCGCAACTGCTGGCCGACCTGTCCTTCGCCGAGTGGCACGACACGATGCCGCACCTGCTGGCCAAGGTGCCGGCGCGGCAGCTGGTGTTCGCCTCGCACACGCCGTTCCTCGTGACAGCCGCCGCCCGGGCGAAGCTCGACACCGCCAAGCTCGGCGGGATTCGCCAGCCGGCGATCGCAGCGGGCAACCTGGCCCGGCTCATCGGTTGACGGAGACGAACCGGGCGCGCGGCGCTGGCCAAACTCGGTCCAGGTGCTTTGGCGCTCGACGCGGCGGGGAGAAACGACATGCGTTGCGGGCCATGAGCAATCCTGTGCAGGCGCGAGTGGTGGTCCGATCAGGCCGGGCCACGCTGATGTTGAATGACCAGCCGACGGCGCCCCTCTTCTATGCGCTGCCGGATTGTCCCGGTGCCCGCTGGACGTGGGAGGAAGTGCCCTCGCGCAACATCGGCCTGTTCGCGGCCCAGGGCGTGCGGCTGTTTCAGGCGGGGGTCTTTCTGGAGCACATGGTCGGCGCGGACGGAAAACTGGACATCAGCCTGGCGCGCCGGCAGGTCGCGGGCGTCCTCGCAGTTTGTCCGGAGGCGAAGATCATGTTGCGGGTGCACCTGCACACGCCGCCCGAGTGGTGGGCGGCGAATCCGGAGGAGTGCGTGGGCTATGCCGACGGCCCGGCGACGCCGGAGACGCGCTGGGGTCTGGAGCGGCCGATTGCGCGGGACAATGAGCATCCCGTGCGCGCCAGCTTTTATTCGGAAAAATGGCGGGCTTGGGCGCGGGGTCATCTCCGGACGTTTTGCGCGGAGTTGGCGGGCACGCGGGAAGGCGCGGCGGTCTTTGCGATCCAGGTGGCCTATGGCGTGTATGGCGAATGGCACCAGTTCGGCTTTTTCAGCCACGAACCGGACACGGGCCCGGCGGCCACGGTGGCCTTCCGTCGGTGGCTGCAGGGGCGCTACGGCGAAGAGGCGGCCCTCGCGACGGCCTGGGATCGGCCGGGATTGCGCTGGGTGGAGGTGGCTTGCCCGGATGCCGGGGCGCGGACCCGCGCGGATATCGCCGGGCTGCGGGATCCTCGGCGGCAGCGGGCCGTGGTGGACTATTACACCTTCCTGCACGAGGGCCTTGCCGATGCGATTATCATGATGGCGCAGACCGTGCGCGAGGCGTGGGGCCGTCCGGTGGTCACGGCCACCTTCTTTGGCTACTATTATTGCATGTTTGGCCGGCAGGCGGCGGGCGGGCATCTGGCACTCGCGCGGGTGCTGGCCTCGCCACACGTGGATTGCCTCTGTGCCTCGCCGACTTACACGCCCACCGCGATGCCGTTGGGCGGCACCGGGCATTCGAAGAGCCTGGTGGACGCCGTCCGGCGGGCGGGCAAGCTGTGGCTCGACGAGATGGACCGCGCCACCTCGGTGAGCGGGTGCCCGTGGGATCGGTCGTTCACCAGCACGATACCCGACGATATCGCCGTGCTGCGGCGCAACCTGCTCCAACCGGCGACCCGTGGCGGCGGGGCCTGGTGCTTCGATTTCGGCCCGCTGGCGGGCACCCCGTCATTCGCGCATGTCGGCCTGATGGGTTGGTGGGACCAGCCGCAACTGCAGGCGGAGATCGGCCGCCTGCAGGCCCTGATCGCGTCGCGCCAGGAGCGCCCCTACCGGCGGGCGGCCGATGTCCTGGTGCTGCACGATCCCTGGGCCTTCGCCCATCTGGCGGCTAATCCCCATGATCCGAAAAAACTGGTCTTCGGCGTCATGCCCGTCTCGGAAACCGATCCGGTTTCCCCCCGGCTGGTGGATGGAGTGGCCGAGGCCTTGTATCAATCGGGTCTCATTCACGATGACGCGCTGCTGTCGGAATTGTCCGAGCTCGATCTTTCGCCCTACCGGATGGTGGTGCTGGCCATGGCGCCGGTGCTGGATGCCGCGCAGCGGCAACTGCTCCGGGAAAAGGTGGCCGCAGCGGGCCGGCATCTCGTGCTGTTGGGTTATTGCGGGTGGAGCGATGGCCAGATGATGGGGCCGCAGGTGGCCGGCGCCTGGAGTGGGCTGCCGGTTCGCGCCCATGAGCTGGCGGCACCGGAACACACGCTGAGTCTCGACGGGGTCGAGGAGAAGCAAGCGTTGCCCGGTCCGTTCACCGTGCCGGCCTTTGCCGCGGGGGCGGGGCAGGTGGTGGGGCGTTGGGCGGATGGCGAGCCGAGCGCGGTCTGCCGCGCGGAGCCTGCGACCACGTGGTGGGCCTTTGGCCTGCCGCCGAACCGGCCGGCCTTCTGGCGGGCCCTGGGGCGCCGGGCCGGCTGCCTCGTGGTCAATGACCACGATGAGACCACGCTGCTCGGCGACGGGCTGCTGGTGGTGCACACGGTCGCCGGCGGTGCGCGCGAGCTGCGGCTGCCCACGGGTGCCGTTGTCCGCGCGGAGCTGCCCCCCCGCAGCACCACGGTCTTCGACGCGGAGACCGGGGCGCGGCTGCTGGGCTGATCAGGCCGCGTAGTGGCGCACAACCTTGGCGAAGGCGTCGGCCGTCTGGTCCACGTGTTCGTCGGTCATGGCGGGATGGATGCGCAGGGAGATGCTGTCGGCGAGGATGGCTTCGGCCACGGGGCAGGAGACCTGGCGGTAATCCACCGTGGTGAGGCCGGCCTCGCGCACGGGCCAGCTGCCGGCGAAGAAGTTGTGGTTCCGGAAAACGGGGTAGCGGTAGACCGGCTGCGGGATGTAGCCCGGGGAGGCGGTGGCGCCCTCGGCCACGAGCGCGGCGCAGATCTCGTCGCGCGAGGCGCGGAAGGCGGCGGGCACGAGCCGGAGCAGGCAGAACCAGAAGGTATGGGTGTCGCGCGGGTCGATGACCGGCAGCGCCACGCCCGGCAGGGAGGCCGCTCGCAGCCGCGCCAGCAGACGGGAGCCGACTCGGATGTGGGCGGCGACGATGGCGGGCAGCTTGCCCAACTGGGCGGCCGCGACGGCGGCCTGGGGCTCGCTCATGCGGTAGTTCGGGGCGAGGGTCGCGGGATTGCGCGCGTCGGCCGTGGGGTTGCGGTCATAGAATTTGTCGCCCCATTTCGCGAGCGTGGGGCCGAAGCGCTCGTCGTTGGTGGCGACGATGCCGCCGTCGCCGCAACTGACGTGCTTGAACTCGTTGAAGGAATAGCAGGCGATATGGCCGGTGAGGCCGACGGGTTGCCCGCGGAATTGCGCGCCCCAGGACTGAGCGCAGTCCTCGATGAGGATCAGGTTGTGCTCGCGGGCGAGGGCGGCGAGGGCGGCATTGTCGCTCGGGGCGCCGGCGAGATGGACGGCCATGATGGCCCGGGTCTTCGGCGTGATGGCGCGGCGGACGGCGGCGGGATCGAGGTTGTAGGTGTGCGGATCAATGTCGGCAAAGGTGGGGACGAGCTGCTGGTAGAGGATGCCGATGACCGAGCCCATGTCGGTGATGGGGGAGGTGATGATCTCAGAGCCGGGCGGGAGCTGGAGGGCGGCGACGGCGACGTGCAGGGCGGCCGTGCCCGAGGAGGTGGGGAAGGCCCAGCGCAGGGGATAGGTCTTCCGGAATTCCTCGAGCAGGGCGCCGCATTGCGGGCCCTTGGAGTAGAACAGCGAGGGCTGGTCCACCATGGCGGTGAGGCGGGCGAGTTCTTCGCGGCCCCAGCGATGGTGTTCCGGCAGCGTGGCGGTGACGGTTTTGGGGCCGCCTTGGAGGGCGAGAGGTTGAGCAGGCATGAGGAGGTAAAATGAAAATTCAGTGCGAGTGAACCTCCAGTAGAGCGGGGAAACCGGTTGCGGCAATGCTGGGATGCTCATTCTGTCTGTCATGCGCGCCGGACTTTTTCTCCTCTGCTGGGTCGGGCTGTTGGCGGCGGAGCCGGCGACGGTGCGCGACTTGGGCATCCCGGTGCGCGGCGTCAACTGGGGGCGGCTGCACGCGGGCGCCACGGCGGAGGGCAAACCGTCCCTGCTGGTTTCCTTCGGACAGAACAACGGCGGGCTGTTTGTGGCGGAGGTGGATTTTGCCACGGGGCATTGCACGCAGTATGCGGTGAATGACCGCGCGGCGTCCACGTTTCCGACGGCGGCGTTCCGCAGCCTGCGCACGGGCATCCTGTATATCGGCTCGGCGTGGGACGCGCATTTGCACCGCTTCGATCCGGCGCACCCGGAGCGCGGCGTCGAGGACTTGGGCAAGATCGATCCGGACGAAGCGATCTTCCCGACCGGCATCACGGAGGCGGCCGACGGCATGATCTTCCTCGGCACCTGCAATGGGGCGCGGCTCGTGCGTTTCAACCCGGCCACCGGCGCATTCACGCGCTTCGGTCGGATGGATGCGACCGACAATTACCTTTATCCTCTCGCCGGCGATGAGGGCTCGCTCGCCGCGCTGGTGAAAGTCGTGCGACCGCACCTCGTGGTCATCGATCCCCAGACCGGTGAGCACCGCGAGGTTGGGCCGGCCATCACCGATACGACGGACAAGCGGCAGTTCCTGGAATTCTTCAAGGGCACCGACGGCCGCCTCTATCTCGACACGCATGCCGGAAAGTTCCGCGTGGAGGGGATGAACCTCAACCCGGTGGAGACGGTGCCCGGTGAGATGCCGGGAATCCACTCGGCCTACACGCATCGCTATCAGGCGCCGCTGGTGATGCCCGGCGGCTGGACGGCGGAGTTTCTGGACGACAACGATGTCGGCGCCGGGGCGCCGCGGACAATCCGGCTGACCAACACCGATCCGGGCGTGCCGCCGCGCACACTCACGCTCGACTGGACAGGGGGTGGGGCGAATCTGCACGTGATGGAGCCCGGGCCGGGCGGAAAAATCTACGGCAGCGGCTACATGCCCAACCACCTGTTCGTAGCGGCACCGGACGGCAGCATGATGGCCGATCTCGGCAAACACAGCATGGCCATGGGCGAGGCCTACTCGCTGGCGACGATCGACGGGAAGGTTTATCTCGCATCCTATCCCGAGGCGCGGCTCTCGGTCTATGATCCCGCGCGCCCGTTGCACTTCGGAACCGGCCCTGGGGACAACCCGCGCGATCTCGGCCGGCTCGATGCCATCGGCTACCGGCCCAACGCCCTCCTCGCCGCCCCGGACGGGCGGCTGTGGATGGGCTCGGGTCCGGACTACGGGCTGGTGGGCGGCACGCTCGCGTGGTTTGACCCGCGCACTGGCGACAAGCGCTCGCACCGCGCCATCGTGCCCGAGACCTCGCCGGCGGCGCTGCTCTGGCTGCCGGAATCCCAGCAGATTCTGGTCGGCCTCAGCATCGAGGCCGGCACGGGCGCCAAGGTGCAGCGGCTGGCAGGGGCCTTTGCCCTCTGGGATCCGCAGGCGGACGAACTTGTCTGGTCGGGTGACCTCGGGCTGGAGAACCTGGCCGACGTGTGCGCGCTCGCCCCGGCGGGCGGCGGGCTGGTCTATGCCCTCATCGGGCGCGGCGACCACATCCTCTCGCAGGGCGCCCCGGCGATCCGGCCACGACTCGTGCTGGTCGATCCGGCCCGGCGCAAGGCGGTCGCGAGCGCGTGGCTGCCGGAGGACTACGGGCCGCTCTCGTGGCACGGGCTCCATGCGTTGCGCCCTGGGCCCGGGGGCAACGTTTATGGAGCAACGGCCCACTGCGTATTCCGCATCAAGCCCGGCACCTGTGAGGTGGAGCGCCTCTGGCAGCAGTCCCGGCCGCAGGCCCGCGAGGGCACGGTGTGGCTGACGGCGGCGGATCCCGAGGCGATCGATGTGGTCGGGCCAATCATCGGCCGCGAGCTGTTCTTCGCGACGGGCTGGCGGCTACGGGCGCTGACCCTGCCCGATGTCCCGCAGCGCTGACAGGAAATCCTCCAGCGCGAAGACAAAGCCGAACTCAACCGCGACGCGCCACAGCGCCTGCTGCTTCTCAAGCTGTTCGCGGGCTGTTTCCCGGTTTTCGACGGCGGTGGTGGCCTCGCGGATGGTCGAGCACAGGCAGCCGTGGCGGGCCATGTCCACCATGCCGCCGGGCGACATCAGCAGGCACCAGTTGAGTGCGAAGCCGGCATAAACGAGGTGGTTGACGCCATGGGCGCGGCAGAGGGCGGCCAGCTGCGCCCCGTTCTTGGCGATGCCTTCCTCGCCGGCCGGCCGGGCGGCGGGCGCAAAATCGAGCCGGGCGAAACCGGCGGCGATGTCCGGGGCATTGTGCTGACCGGGCGAGCCCTGAGCGGCGCGGAGCTGTTGCAGGCGCTCGTAAACCGGGTCACGGGGCACCGTGGAGACGACGGCGGATGGACCGGCGAGTTTGGCGGCCCGCTGATAACCCGGCAGGTGGGACCAATAATCCCTGTCGCCGCCCACGACGTGGAAGACCGGGAGCGGGGAGCGGCGGACGGCGGCGAGCAGGGGCGGGAACACGTCCCTGAGAATCTGTTCGGCGCGCGGCGTGTATTCGACGGCGCGGCGCCAACCGGGGTATTCGTGCGGCTGGCCGCTGTCCCAGGCGTGCATCACGACCAGCGCCGTGTGTTGCGGGGCGAGCTCGGCCGCGACCGTGTGCCAGCCGCCGTAGCCTTCGCCCGGGACCGCGCGCGCGGGATCGGCATCAAATTGCCGGTAAAGCTGGGCGGGGAGGCGCATGGATTAATGCTACAGATTCTTCACAGGAGGCAACGGAGAGAACTGAGACGAGGCAAAATCACTTTCTCTGTTTCCTCCGTTTCCTCCTGTAAAACAGGATTGGCTTTCAGTTTTCAATCTTGGCCGGGCGGGAGGCCCGCCAGAGCAGGCCGCCGATGATGAACAGGACGACACCCGCGACCACGTTGATAGAGGGCGGGGCGAGAGGCGACGAGGGCAGCACGACGCAGGCGATCAGCACAACGCCCAGCAACACGCTGACCATTGCCAGCATCTGGAAATCCTTGAGCCCGCCGGCCGGCTCGTGCGGGTCGGCCGGCACCGGGGTGCGCAGGTCGGCGTCGAAGCGTTGCGCCTCGGCGCTGCGCGGGTCGTCCTTCCGGTAGAAAAAGGCCGAGATGACGAAGACGACCGTCGCGGCCGTGATGGCGCTGATGATGTTGCGCTCATAAACGTTCTGCGGGAAGGCACCGGCCGCCATCAGGCCGAACGCCGCGGTGAAGGCCGCCACGCACGAGGCCATGCCCGACCACCACGGCGTCTTGCGGTAGATCATGCCGAGGAACACCGGCATCATGAAGCCGGGGCCGGTGAGGGAGTAGTATTTCAGGCCGAAATCGAAGGCGCCGCCGGTCTTGGCGATGAAGAGCGCGGCGACGATGCCCAGCACGCCGATCACCAGCATGGTCAGCTGGCCGACGCGCATCTGGTGCTGCTCACTCGGGGCGGCGCCACCGAAGCGCTTGCGCAGCGGCACGTAGATGTCGCGCGTGGTGGTGGCGGCGAGCCAGTTGAAGCCGTCGCTGGCCTGGCCGAGAGTGGCGGAGAGGATGGCGGCGATGACAAAGCCGATGAGGCCGTGCGGCAGCAGCATGAGGGCCAGACCGACGAAGGAAGCCTCCTCCGGCGCCGCAAACTGCGGCCAGACCTCGGCGATGTTCGGGAAGATGATCCGCGCGCCCATGACCGGCAGGATCCAGAGGAGCGGTCCGAAGAGGGAGAAGGCCGCGCACAGCAGCGCCATCTTCCGGGCGCTGCGCTCATCCGGCACGCTCTGGTAGCGCTGCACCTGCCACCAGGCGACGTTGTAGCCGAGCATGGAGGCGGCGGCGTAGCTGAGCAGGAACAGCGGGTCGCCCGTCTGCCCGTTCAGCCCGAAATAGCCCTCGGGCGCCTCGCGCCAGAGCCGGGCGAAGCCGGCCCCGATGCCTTCCCCGTTACCCAGGTAACGGAAGGTCACGGGCAAGATGAGCAGGGAGGTGACGAGGATGATGACGCCCTGCACGGCGTCGCTCAGCACCGCGGCCCAGAGGCCGCCGATGACGGTATAGACGATCATCACGAGGCCGATGCTGATCATCGTGAGCTCGAGGCCGGAGAAGTTCAGCCCGAGGATCGCGTGCTGCTCGTTCGCGAAGCCCAAGGCGGTGGAGACGAAGATGCAGAGGATATACAGGCCCTGGCCGATGCCGATGACCTGCGGCACGATGGCCGTCACCGTGTAGAAGTAGGTGGTCGAGGACGAATAGCGGCGGGTGAGGAACTCCAGCGGCGAGTTGATCCGGGCCCGCCGCCAGCGGGACGCGAAGTAGAACGCGCCGACGAGGTAGGCCCAGGTTGCGGCGGTGAAGACGACCGCGGCGCCGAGGCCATGCTTGTAGGTGAAGCCGGCGGCCGCCACGAACATGAAGGCGGAGAAACCCGATACCCAGTTTGACACGCCGGCGAGGAACCACGGGATCTTGCCCCCTCCCTTGAAGTAGTCGTCGGTCGTCTGGTTCTTCCGCGAGGAATACCAGCCGACGAACATGACGATGCCGAAGTAGAGCGCGATGAGCGCGTAGTCCGCGGCGTTGGCGTGATTGAGGACGGGCATGTTCAGAGGTTGGTGGATCGAGCGAAATGCCGTAGCGTCGCTTGCGACGCTCCGGCACCCAGAAGGCAAATTCAGGAGAAGGTGATGGCCGGGATGGCGGGGGTGGGATCAATGGACACATCCACCCTGAGGCCGCGATGGGTGCCGGAGACGCGCCAGGTGGCGCCCGCGCGGGTCACGGTGAGCGGGCCGTGCGTGCCGCCGGCGGGGGCGGACGTGCAAGCCGTGAGGATCTCGTGGTCGGTGGCGTCGGCGGAGACGGCTTCGACGAAGGGGAAGATGCCGACGCTTTCCGGCACGGCGATGCGGCCGGTGGCGGCGGTGACGCGGCCGGTCGCGGCGAGCGTGGCGCGCAGCGAAGCGAAGGGCCGGTCGATGCCGAAGGTCGTGCCGGATGCAGTGGGGACGCCCTTGCCGTCGTCGTTGAATACCTGGAAGCGCAGCTGCACCGGAGCGGCGGACTTGAGCTGCACACGGTCGAGCAGGAGGAGCACGTCGGGCTTGAGGAAGAGGAGCGTGCGCACGACGCGGGTGGCGTCTGGCAGGACCAGGGCATAAGCCTCGGTGGCGTCGCTGGTGACGGTCATCCAGCCCGGGCCGGCGCGGAAGTCGGTGACGCTGGCGCTGGCCCACGAGGCGTTGGTGCCCTCGGCGCCGTTGTGGTATTGATGGCCCTGGCCTCCGATGAGGACTGCGGAGTGGGCTTCGGTCAGGCGGAGCACCCACTGCGGCGTGGTGTAGGAGTAGCCGGCGCGGAAGGGGTCGTGGAAGAGGCGGTCGCCGTGCGCCTTGAAGATGACGCTGTTGCGGTCGGCGTGCTCGTGGTTGGCGGGGCCGCCGCTGCGGAACGCGACGACGGAGTCCGCAGGCTGCCAGCCGGTGCGCGAGATTATCCAGTCGTTGCTCAGGCGCGTGTCGTGGAGCTCAGGTCCGGGGGCTCGGGCGGCGGCTTCCGGGTGATACCAGACGGCTCCCTGGAGCAGGCGGAGCGAACCGACCTGCTGGGCGACATGGTGGCAGAGCGGGTCGTTGGCCGTGGCGCCGACCCAGCCTGCGACCGAGACGTCCAGGCCGACGCCGGCGTCGCAGAAGTTCACGACGTCGAGTGCGGGGTCGTAGTTGCCTTTGGGGGTGGCGTTGTAGGCGGTGCCGAGCTTCGGGTCGGCGACGAGGCTGCCGGCGCAGGGCATGGCCATGGCGAGACCGTAGCGGATGGTGCCGGGGTAGTTGATGAGCTTGCGGTCGTCGACACCCAGGAGGCGCCAGAGCGCCTCGGCGAGCATCGCGAGGTGAGAGGTGGTGTAACCCCAGTAACCGGCGCCCTCGTCGTAGGAGCCGTCGGAGCCATACATCGTCGCGAAGGCCTGTGCGCTCTGGCGTGAGAGTTCGACCCACTTGGCGGCGTCGGGGTGGCGGCCGTGGAACCAGGCGCCGGCGAGACCGAGGCCGCAAGTCGGGATGATCTTGAGGTTGGTGGCGTTGAGAATGAGCGGCCAGCGCGCGAGGCTGACGCGGTAGGCTTGCGGGAAGTCATCCTCGGGGTCGAAGCCCCAGCCCTTCACCCGGTCGGGATACTTCATGCCGTAGAGCGTGCGGTAGCAGGCCGGGGCGCCTTCGGTCGTGATCTTCTGCTCGACCCGCTGGACGAGGTCGGGGGGCACTGCGGCGCCCAGCCAGTCGAGGGCGTAACAGGCCGCGATGATGGCCTCCGGGGCGCGCTGCAAGCCGATGGTGTCCTTGCCGCCCTCAAGGAAATAATCCCAGCGCCGGTAATCGCACATCCGGCTGAGGGCGAGCAGGGCGAGATCGAGCTGGCGCGGGTCGCCCCACACCACGTGGGCGAAGGCGCAGTTCTGCACGAGCTTCCAGATGTGCATGAAATCCGCCACGTGGTTGTTGAGGCGCGCCTCCTCGCGAAGGAACTTCGTCTCGGCCCCGAAATCGAGGTCGAGCAGCATGTGGCGAATCTCGGCGCAGCGCGGCAGGTCGAGGTTGGCGCGGATGCGCGGGAGGTCGGCTGGGGCGAAGAGCAGTCCCTTTGGGGCGGGAGCGGCCGCGGTGGCCGCGCCGGTTTCCGCGGCGCCTAGCGGCAGGCGGGCGAGGGGCAGGGCGGCGGCGAAGGCGGCGGAGGTCTTGAGGAAGGTGCGGCGGGAGGAGGTGTTCATGGGGTGAGCGCCGACGAGGCTTAAGTGATGGTGATGACGGGCACGGCACTGACCGGATCGATGGTCACATTGATCTTCTGCGCAGCATGGGTGCCGGTGATACGCCAGGCGTGGCCTTCGCGGGTGAGGCGGAGGTCGCCGTGGGCGGCGCCGGTTGGGCGGGCAGAACACACGGTCAGGATTTCGTGTTCCGTCGCGGAGGCGGACTCGATTTCGGCGTAGGGTTGCGAGCCGTCCTTGGCCTCCAGCGGCAGCTGGCCGAGGCGCACGGTGAGCCCGGGTGCGCGGGCCACGCGGCCGAGGAGCGAGGCGTGCGGGCGGGTGAGGAGGAAGTTGCCGTCGGGCAGCGCGAGGGTGGCGGCGAGGTCCTCGTTGTTGGCCTGGAAGCGGAGCTGCACGGTGGCCGGGGTGGCCTTGAGGGTCACGCGGTCGAGGAAGGCGACGACATCGGGCTTGAGGTAGACGAGGGTGCGGAGGACGCGGGTGACCTTGTCGTTGACGAGTTGGTAGGCGTCGGTGGCGTCGCTGGTCACGGTCATCCAGCCGGGGCCGGTGCGGTAGTTGGTGACGCG
>Ga0154020_10003760_pt1 | contig 18178 bp, 6 predicted proteins | sample Klosneuvirus_201_FD_109709 | JGI IMG/M metagenome (GOLD analysis project Ga0154020, IMG submission 109709) | Active sludge microbial communities from wastewater, Klosterneuburg, Austria - Klosneuvirus_20160825_MG | ecosystem: Engineered > WWTP > Aerobic digester > Activated sludge | place... | reverse complement strand
TTCCCGACTTCTTTACTGCCTTTAATACTTGACCTCTATTACCTTGTAACTTCCTACTAATATGAACCCATTGAGGTTCTCCTTTAGCGTCTTGAAACTCAGATATAACTTGATCAAAGTCTAATGTCCTTGCGTAATCAAGAACTTGTTTATTAGTTACTCCATTCTTACCTTCTATGTCAATAGCTTGACCAAAACAATGTTGAGATGTACTTGATCCTCCAATAACCTTATTTAATTTTTCAGATCTAAAGAAAGAGTTTATATAAACATCACCGGCAAAGTGTTCGTAGATTTGATCATATAGTTTAGCTACATGTTTAGCATTCTCTAGATACTCTGGAGGTAATGTATTTTTAATTCCTTTCCTTATTGCAGTGTTAGACTTTTCTACATCTGCTAATGAGACATGTGTACTTATTTGCATGTATCAGTTTTATAACCTAAGACACCTACAACTCTAGATATTTTAGATCGTGTGTTAAAGAATAATTCAGCATTAAAAATAGTATCTGGTATTCTACCATACTTTTTAATTACTATTTTCTTAGCACTATCAATTGCTAACTCTGGTGACTCTCCTACTCCTTCTACTTGTACTATATAAGGGTACATTAAGTTAGGATACATCATTACAGGTTTGTTATCTTTAGGAACAATTTGAATGTTTTGAAGGACACAGCTTAACATAGGAATGACACCAACTTTAAAAGTGGTGCCACACGAACTAACAATGAATAATAAAGTCAGTAATACTATTTTTCGATAAAAGTTATTTTCCATAAATCATCTGCATTGTTAGATTCTAATATTTCATAAGGTAACCAAAAGTGACCATCTAGTCCCCATTTTTTACCCCAGCTATTACGAACATTAAAAGCTTGTTTGTCATCATCCCAGCCAATTAGCGTCAAGGCATGTCCTGATACAATAGGTCCATCTGGTTTCTGAAATACATAATTATTCTTCTCTAATTGAGTGTGAAAATTATTACATAAGTATAAACCAAAGACTACTGCACTACCATCAAGCAATGCTCTTTTAACACCATCCCTAGATTTAGGCACTCTCTCATATCTTTGAACTTGTTTGCCTTCTGCTGATATGTAAGGATCGTACTTCAAACTCTTATAGGGTTTTTGGTTCACCTTACCAGAATCAAACTTCCAAATGGATTCATCACAAGCTCCATAAGTAGCTACTGATTTAATTCCTGATCTGAGATAAGTACCTGAATCAGAGATAGAATTAGGGTTATCTAAGTGTCTGGCGTTGTAATAAATAAAAAGCCTAGATGGCGTAAAGAACTTTTCTTTCTGTTGCAAAAGTTGTACCATAAATGCCATACCTACAGAATTAGCTACACAACTATTAGTTTGTAACTGATTGTATATTAATGGAAACTTCTCAACTAAGTTTAACCTAGTGGGTGCAGACTGCAAAGGAGCGTAAGAGAACAATAAGTCTTGCTTATCTTCTGGATCTTTTAACCAACCAAACATACTTTTTTATTTAATAAGTGAGACTAAGCTTTAGTAAATCCAGCAGCTTCCAGAGCATCGGCAAATTTAGTACTGATTACATCTCTACCTGCACAGCAAGTGTCAAATGCGGGTAATCCATGAGCAGTTAAATAGTCAAGGATATATCTGTCTAAATCGATACCTGGTTGTGATTTACCAGCAACTTTAGGATAAGTAAATCCTGTTTTAAGGATAAGTGGCGTTCTTTTCATTTTATTTAAATTTTAAATTGTTAAATGACATTAGTCTATACGAATATAACCAATCTGAATTACATAACAGAGAGTCATGTTGTTAAGTTCTAAAGTATAGTTAATAAAAAATTATTAACGTCTTATTTTGTTAACCTAGATCTCCTACATAGTGATCAAACACTAAATCATCTGAGGTTCTCCTATATGCAGAGAGTAAGGTAAATGCTTTGTTTAATTCTTCAGCTTGTTCTTTACAGTATTTTGACCCTAACGCATATAACATATGATCTCCATTCTTTAAAGCATAAGTAGCCAATGCATTACATTGATTACTAATATCTTTCTCGTGTTGTAGAGTAAGGTCTAAGATGTTTTGAATAGAAGAAAAACTAAGTGTTGCTTCCGGGTTATCTAAAGGTTTTAATGTTGGTTTAATATCATAGGACAGTAAGTATTCTTTTGCCCAGTTTGCATGAATTAGTTCTTCTTGAGTATACTTTTCATACAAACTTGCTAAGTTAGGAAGACTTTCATTTTCTAACCATAGTGCAAATACTTCATATATCCTAGAACTAAACTGTTCTTGTTGTATTCTGTAATTAAGAAGTTCAATTGTTTCAGTAGACAGCATGCACACATCTTTAGCTTCTACCTTAATTTCTTTAGTTTCTGTATCTGATGTTTCAGGTGTTTTAAGTTTTAATTTACTTGGATCCATAATTTAATAATTTAATAGTTTTTAGCTTTTTCTGTTAAAAATTGTTCTAGATTTTCATATGTAGTTACTAGAGGAATTAGTTTTTTAACATCGTTATAATAACGTAAAGTTTCTCTTTTAGTTCCTGCGTAATAATAAGGATTACCTAAAAGAGTTTTATATGTATCTGTAACCAATAGTTTAGACACTTGTTGTACAGTACCCATAGCAGGAATAGCATTCTTTATAGTGCTCATAAAAGATGAAGGTGAAGTGTATATGTTAGCATCACTGTTAAGTCTCATCAATGTATTAAATGCAAATTTATAAGCACTAGCAGCTTTCTTTTTCTTTCTCTTATCATCTCCACTTAATATAAATACAGTACTAACCATCATAAGAATAACTAACTTAATTCTTATATCAGTAATGGCTTTTTCTACATTTTCTTTAGCTTCAGGGGTTATCCCATAATTAGCAGTATAATCATTCCCCATTACTTTGTCCCAGGTAGCTATTTTAAAGAGTCTAGAGACAGTTTGATAAGTTCTGTATAGAGTATTAGACTTTGTAGGAGTTAGTTCTCCTAAGAGGTTTAATTCTTCAGTCTCAGGTGTTGAAAGAGCATTAAAAGCTGTACGGTAAAATCCTTCAGTGTTTTTGTATTGTTGGACACCATCAATCTTACCTAAGTAAAGTTCAGTACCTTGTCCATATCTATAATGGATTCCTTCATATAACCATGTTCCTTTAAATTGGTTAAGTAGTCTACCCCAAAATTTCTTATTAGATTCAATAGGGTCTGTTGACTGTTGACGCTCTCTAGTCTTTCTAAGGATTGCTCTGAATTCTTCCTGATAAGTATATTTATTATCTGTGTAATTTTCACCATCCATTATACCTGAATCATCACTCCACTTAAAAGAATCTCCATTTGTATCAATTAATTCCCATAAAGACTTACCGTTATATTGTTTGTTTTTTAGGAAAGAATAAAGATAGGCAGAGTTAAAAACATCATTGGGTATTTTGTAGAACATTAAAGCTTGTTCCATCATTTTATTATTCTCGACACCTCCCTTAAGGAATGATTCCATTACAAATTGCTTAGTAACCCATTCCATTTTCTTATTAAACTCTTTGTTAGATCCTGTAAGTTTAGTCTTCAGATAAGTAGTAATATCATTTAATTTTATAACTGAACTTTTACCTTCTATTAAAGCTCCCATAAATGCTTGCATACTTTCAGTTAGTGCACCTAATGGAGCAAAACCTAATCTTAATAAGGTGGTAAAGGATAGTAAAGAGTCTGTTACTTTTCTACCAGTAATAGCTTCACTACCTTCTTGAATATTAGAGATTTCATTAAATAAATCAAAACCAGATTGCTCTCGTGGAGATAAAGCTACAGAGACACCATTCTTAGCATCAGCTATTCTTTTCTTTTCTTCATCTGTAAAGTTAAGATCGTTGAATTCTTTGGTTAGTTCCTTGACCTTAATCTCTTCTTTTCTACTTAGTCTACCACTATCAAAAACAGTATCAACATCTTTATACATCCCATAAAGAAAAGATTCAATGACACTATCAGCTGCTTTAATAGCTGTAGTTAATTGTTTGTCATCATTCTCAACGTTTAAAGGTTTACCCCATTTATCTCTACGTATAGCAACTTGTCTTTTTAATAAAGACTTAGCAGCAGATAAATCATTTTTATATTTGTTACGTACTATAGCATTGTTAAGTGATTCAGAAAACTTCTCAATCAAAGAAAACATGTCCATGTCCATATCTTCAATAGGCATTCTGTTTAATCCCTGGATAGCAAAATCTTGTTCAATCATACCGGTTACTTTATTATAGACATGTATGACTTTATCTTCCTTTTCTTGAAGACTTCTTTTCATATTGTCTATGTAAGAACCAACCTTAAATACAGATTGAGTTTTATAATAAGAAGGTAACATACCATAAGGTAGTTTCTCAGTTACTTCAGCACTCTTAATATAGTCTGTAAAGAACTCATACCATTCTTGTTTAGCTTTACCTTCCAAAGAATTATCGTTATATAAATCTAAGTATTCTTTAGTTTGGAATGAAGACTTTATCTTTTGGTTGTACATAGAAAGTGTAAAGAAGAAAGTTTTCTCCATCTTTTCATTTGTAATAACAGATTCTAGTGTACCATTCTGAACAGCATTATAGATAGTTTCTACTCTCTTTAATTCATTGGATAGGTTAAGTGCAAACTGATCTTCTTTACCCTTGATAATCTTATCTCTGATTTCTTCTAGTTGTGTATCTGTAGGAGTAGTTCCTAGATTAGAAACAAGATTGTTTATTTCTGATATAAGGTTCTTATCAAATAACGAGCTGGCTATCCTGTTAAAGATAGCTGGATCTTCAGTATCTTTGATTTCATCTTTGATTGCAGAAAGAATGTCGTTAAAGTGATCAGTAGTTATTTCTGTTCTCTTTTGTTTTATGTCTGCCAGGCTATCTTTAACTGTGATATCTACAAGATCATTTAATTCACTGAAACTAAATTGGTCTTTAGCTTCTTTAATCTTACGAAATGTACCAGTTTCATATTGAGTAAAATAAGTTCCTTTTTCTTTATCTATCATCCAAGATTGATCTTTAACTGCATTAGGAGCATTCTTTTTGAGATTCTCCATAAGTCTGTTCTTTTCTTTGACAAACTTATTTACTGCATCTTGGATTTCAGATATACCTTTATTGACCTTTTGTCCTATTAACTGTAAGATTTCATTACGTGATTCTCTGAATGATATGAATTGATTTTTCATTACACTAATATCATCTATAGGTGTTATGTCATCAAAGTCTTTACCGTATTCTTCTTTAAACAGTTTATTGGATTGGATGATGTTTTCTTTATTAATGTACTCCTGAAGTAAACTAAGTAATTTAAGTCTTGCTTCACTTGGCTCAGATTCATCTAATTCCATTAGAGTCTTAAGGTACATGTGTTCTTGAGTTAGAAACTCTACATCACTGTAATCTTTAACCTCATAGTTGATAAGATCTGTTAACATTAGGTCAATAAGATCTGTATCAGGATTATCATTTAATTCTTGTTTATACTTACGATAGAGTTCTAACTTAGATTTAATAGACTGCACAGTTAAACTATCTTCACTATTGATAGTAAGTGCATTCCTCAAAGCCTTAAATAAATCCTTGACCCTTTGATCAAGTCTCTCTTTGACTTTAATTTTCATTAACTTGTTAGCAGCTTCTTCTATATTGGATTCATCTAGTGTTTCAGAACCTAGAGTAAATAGTGCACTAACAGGACTGATGTCATAAGTGTAACGCACACCTTTACCATTTACCCAGTTAATATAGTTTTGAAAAGAATCATTTGTAGCGTCCAATTCATCTTCCTGTACACCAAACATCCTGAAGTAATCTTCCCGGGTATTCTCCTCAGATAAATAACCAAGATCCTTAAGGTACTCTAATGTATCAGCAAAAGACATTGCTTCATTGGTCAAGGAATGAACAGAGAAGTGTTTACCATCTAGTACATAGAATCCTGATCTATATTTAGCAAGTCTTGAGGTTAGTCTTTTAGTACCAGTAAGGACCTTGTTCTTTGAGAAAGTTAGAGGTAGGTCAGTAATAGAGTTAAGAAGATAAGAGCTTAAGGACTCTCTATATTCTTGTTCTTCTTCGCCAAAGGTCTCAGCCAGAGTATTATCTACTTTGATACTTCCTGGATACTTATCCATGTAAAGCTCTTTGTATTTTTCCTTAGTAATCTTAAATGGAAATTCTATTCTAGTTGCAATCTTATCTATGACCTTATCCAAGATTTCTTCTGAAGGAGTATAAAACTTATCATAAGATATACCTAACTTAGATGCATCCATTGAGCTAAGAATAGTTTTAGTCTTATTGATTTCAGCTATACGTTCTTTAAACTTCTTAGATATCATACTAGATTGACCTAACATGGTAGAAGCTTCTACTGGAGATACATCTTTACCGGTTAGTTCTTTTATTAGTTTGATAGCAATCTCATCAGCATCTACGTATTCACCTCCTTTAACAAGATTAGCTAGGTATGTTTTACCTAATCCTGGTGCAGCAAATATGACAGGTTTTCTTTTACTAGTCCTGACTGTCTTAACAGGTGTTTCTATTTTAGATTTAGTTTCATTGAATAGATCATCTAATGGAACATTAATATCATTGACTGTACCAAATGTACTAGCCATAAAATCAATCATGTTCTTTTCAGCTTCAGGTATATAGGGTTTTAATTCTTTGATTAAGTCTCCTATATTATTAACTGATAAAGTATCTATATGAAGTAAATCTTCTATCTTATAAATAGGAGAGTTGTTACCGGAGGAAAGTTTATCTTTCTGAGTAAGTCTTTTAGTATTTATCCCCTTAGTATTTAGGAAATCTACTAACAAATCTGTTAAATCATCATTGTTTAAATAGTCTTGAGTGTATATCTTAGTTAACAATTTAGCAGAAGAATTGTATAGCTCAGATAACGATTTAGCAAAAGATTCTATTCCTTTGCTAAAATCTAAAGACTTATTATATGTTGCACATTTTATTTTACTCATCTTATTTATCTTAATTCTGTTTGTACTAAACTTTGTAATACTTGTTTAACGTAAGACTGTTTATTTTGTTTTGTTATGCCTCCTGTTTGATACTGTGGAGTTTCTTGTGAATTATTTGTATTAGCAGTTCTATTTTTATTTAATAAATATAACGCACCTAAACTATAAGGATTTATTGGTGTAAATTTAAATTTGGGTAAATATCGATGGTAAGCATCATAAAAAGCTTTAGTGTAATCCTCTGGGACTTTTTTTAATTCCCCTGTTATCTTATTTTCTTTATAAAGTTCTTTTCCTTTTTTAGTGTATGTGCCTCCAGCAAAATTAGTTGTAAGACCATCTGGCATATCTTGAAATTTTTTATATATACCTTCTTTTACTCTAGTAGTTTTAAATTTTAATTTAGAAGGAAGTAATACTTCATTTTCACCTTTCATATGATTACTTGGATGCTCAGCAAGCAAATAAGAAGAATTTTTAGGCATATCATATTGAGATAAAAAATTTTCAACAGTTGGTGAACCAAAAAAAGGGCGGTCTATTGAAGTTGAAACAAAAGAATTTGGAATGAATATGTCATCATCTTGTAAATCTTTAAATTCAATTTTTACTTTTTCACCATTTCTCTCAACTTCAGTAAAAAAATTTTGAGTGCCTCTTAAAAAAGATTCATCTGTAGTTAATTTTGATTTTTTTATTAATTCTTCTAATTTAGGATTAATAAAATTTTCATAAAAAACAGAAGAATGATTTTTTCTAGATCGCCTATTAATTTTTTGATCATATCCTCTTGTATAAGAATCTAATAATATTTCTTCTGTAGGTGTTAATATGTGTTCATTAGTATTTCTAGCTTTAAATTCATCTACTTCATTTGACTTGTAATGAGGTGCATTTCGTAAAAGTTCTTCTTGTTTTTTTTCTGCATGTCTGTATTTAGCATACAATCCTAAATCTTGCTCATCATATGATACATCAATATTATCTTCAAATTCTTTTCTATATTGATCCATTAATGAATTTAATTCATCTTCTCTAATATTAAATCTTTGATTTATTAAAGAATAATCATACGTATAAGGATTAGGATCAACAGGTTTACTATTTAAATATTCAGCATTAGATTTATTAGCTTCTTTTTGAGACATGAATAATAACTCATGTCCAGGTGCAACAACTTCATTCACATTTTTAACTGATTGGGTTTTAAAAGGATTTAATTTAGATATACCTTCTAGAATATTATCTGTACTATTTTTTAAAAACTTAGTTCCAAATGCTCCTAATAACCCAGCCTTTACCATCTTAGCTCCTACCAATGGAGTATAATTAGTAAAGTCTGTTAAAGCATCTTCAGCTACACCAGCACTATTCTTTTTACCACTCAATGCTTGACCTATACTATAATCTTTCTTATAAAGTGCTTGACCTAATTTAGGTATAATATTTACAGGAGCTATAAGATTCATAGGATTACCTTTAGCATCTACAGCTTCTTCTTCAGTAGTACCTGCTGCTTTAAAACTATTACCAGAAGTATTAAACCCTAATAGTGTATTTTCAAAGTCTTGTAAAAATGAAGGTTCTAATTCTGAAGAACTATTAGAACTTTTAATAAGTGCTTTCTCTTCTGGAGTAAACTGTTTAAGATATTCATGTCTTTTATCAAAACCATCCATAGGTTTCTTAGACTTAATTATCTTAGCAGCTTTTTTATTAACAGCTTCTTGACCACCATCTTGTAAGTTTCTAGCTTTATCGGTAACAGTATATTGTTGAGTACTTTGAGGAACTTGCCATTTAGTAGGAGGATCACCATCAGTAATAACAGAACCATCTTTAGCATAATTACTCATCTTAGGTAATCCACTAACATAATTATCCACACAACCCCAGCATTCAGTTTTAATAAACTGTTCTACTTTAGTTCTATCTTTCTTAGGGACAATTACAATGTCTCCATTAGAGTTTTTAAGAGCAAGTTCATTTCCCTCTACATTAATCTGTTTCATAAACTATTTTTTAGGAATTACCATACCATATTCAGCCTTAACCAAACCATTCTTATTTATGATTTTAACACCTTTAGAATCAACTTTAATATCAATTCCACCTTGTGCATGGGAAGGACCTTTAAAGTCTTTAATAACCTCCCATTTACCTCCTGGTTTAAATCCAAAGTTTGCACCATTAGCAGCCTTAGCTAACTTCAATCCACAAGTCATATTCAGCTCTTCAATCTCTTCATCAGACATTTGCTCAACAATAACTTCATCAGGTTGTAAAGCTAATCTGTTTATTTCATCTGTGTATTCAGCTGTAGTATTAAACGCATTTCCATCCAGTTTAATTCCTTGTCTCTTATTAATAAAATCAATAAATGATACAGGAGTAAACTCTACATTTAATGGTTCAGACTTACTACCATCTTCATATGTTCTAGGCTTATTAAAATAGTCACTGAAGTATCTTTGGATATTTATATCACTTATACCGGCTTCTTTCAATTGTACTTTTTCAGCAACATACTTATTCTCTGGAGTAACTACTCCATTTTCAAAATCAATCTCATGGAAGATAGTATCTCTAAACTTAACTACACCATCAATGTTAATCATTACTTTAGGAATACCTTCTAAGCTATAAAGTTTCTCAGCTTGATTAGTCCATGATTCTTGAAGTTTATTAAACATGGCTTCATCCTGGATCATCATGTTCTTGTTAATGATACCTAGTGTTATCAGTCTGGATTTAAGTCTAGATACTACATCAGAATAACCTCCTTTAGATAAATCAAACTTATAAGGATTAATCTCAGGATTAGATTTATAAACAAAGTTGTTTACTTTAGTTGTTTGTGGTATCTTTAAGTCGTTTGTGATTGTTTGACCATTAGAAGGTAATACTGTTTGGTTATTATCGTTTGTATAATTTTGATAGTTTTCTAATTCAGTAATTCTATTTACAATGTTACTTGTAAAAATATCATTGTTTGCTTTTTGTAAAATAAATTGTTTTATTTTACTAAGAACTGTTACAAGTTTTAAGTATAATGAAGGAACCGTTAATTTGATTTTATTTAACATTTCATCTTCACTTGTTTTACTAAACAAGTAGTTTTGAACTGCCATTCTAATATATTCTTGAACTAAAGAATAATCAGTAAGAGTGGTATCTTCAATTTTAGTTTTTGTTCTTGAATGATAATAGTTGTTTATTTTTACTCTATCTTTATCAGATAAACTTTCTAGAACAAATTTATTTTCATCATCTGAAATAATATTAGCGTGTACTAAATGAATAACTTCTTCTGATAATAAAATGTCTAATTGATTATCACTTAAATCAGAGTACGAGTTAAAATCATTTAAATTGACAACAATGTTATTTTTAGTTGTAGTAAATACATTACCTAATGAAGGTTGATCAACAAAAACTAAAGAAGTCTTGGTAAAGACCCTTGTAATCTCTCTATAAGCTCTAGCATCCCATGATTCACTATATAATAGTTTATCGAAAACCCTTTTTGCAAACTCCATCTTTTGTGCTTCATTGGTACTCTTATTTTGTCTGGAATCATTATTACTTTGTGAGAAAATGGATCCCTGCTTATTGGTTGATATGGAGAAAGGAGATTGTTCTGTTGGAAGAAACTTATATTCACTTCCTGTAATGACAAGTTTTCCAAATCTTCCATGTTTACTTGAATATTTTCTTTCGTTGCTGTTACTTTCATTTAACGGATTTAAATCTTTTATCTTGTTTAACAATAAATCTTTAGAATTAGTTTGATTAGATATTCTTTGTTCTACGGAAACAGAATAATATTTCTTACCGTCACTTATTTCACCTATACTTTCAGCATCAAAGATTCTGAACTTAAATTCTGGATTTTGTTTATTTAGTTTTATTACTTTCTTTTTCAAAACTTCATAATCAAGATATTTTTTTGCGGATCCATCTGGATTTCTAAGTTTAAATTTATTTTCAAGTTTTACAATACTAATAGGTTCTAATGTGTTAAGAGGTTTAATGTCATCTTCTTTAACTTCAGTTAACTTTTCCTTATCTACTAAAGAATACATATCACTTAATAGATTAATAAGTACAGTATTCTCATTAGCTTTAACACCCAAGTGAGACACCAAAGAGTTAATTAAGTTTCTTAACTTCTCAATCAAAAACTGGAATAGATTACTATCCTTATATTCTATCTTGTTAGTTAGTTCTTGGAATAGAGGATCTGATAAAGCAGCTAGTCCTTCAGCTACTTCTTCACCTATAAAGTTTAACTTCTCAGGATTAGATAAAAAAGATAAAGAGTAAATAGTAGTAGTAAGATCTTTACCTGCTACATCTATTCCTTTGTCTTCAAAGAATTTTTTAAACTCTGGAGTATTAGATATAAAGTCATTGGTAACATTTCGTATATTAGTTTTTTGTTTTTTAGCTTCATCAATAAGTTTCTTTACTTCATTTAACTTATCTCTGATAGGTCCTAACTTACTAGACAACATTGTCAATGAGTTAAGTATATTATCAACAGTACCTCTAGTATTAGGATCATTATACCAACTAGATAAGTTATTCATAGTTAATGCATGAATAAGCTCATGTTGAATTGCAACATAAGAGGATCCTTTAATAACTGTGATTTTATTTTGGTTTGGTATAAATGAATTAGCTGTGCCATACTCAATAGAAATATCTCTTAATGAATCACCAAATACGTCCAGGAATATCTTAGAATGTTCTGGAGCAGATTCAAATTCTTTTTTAACTAAATCTAATCCAGTTAATTCTATAGACTTCTTTTCTTCAGAAGTATTTTTTGTAAATTCAGTGATATCAACATTTGGAGTAGAAGATACATTAACGCCTTTATTACTAAATAACAATTCACGTATTTTCATTTCTCTTTTACCATCTATTTCATTTGGCGAAGTTTGATCATTGAATATACCATCATACTTAATCTTAGATACAAGTCTACCGTTATTAGGTTCAACTGCAATATAAAGATTAGTCTTAGCTCCTAAACCATATACGTTTTCAGATCTTATATAGTATTTACCACCTGCTGAAATAAATTTCTTTGTGGACTCAGGTAAAAACCTATGGAAAATTTTAAGTTTCTTTAGTTCTTTAGATAATTCAGAATTGCTATAATCATCAATCTCTTTATTTTCAAGATAAGCATCATTACTTTTAATACTTGTCACATCCCATAAACCAATATTATTCATGTAAAGCTGAAAGAGCATATCATTTGTAAGCTGTCCATTAGTTAAAACAGGATACATGCTTTGAGCATACTGAGGATAAGCTATTAAATCTCTAGTCTTACTATTAATAAGATCTTTGATATTAGCAGTACTGTAAGTATCTGAATAAATACTATAGTTTAAAATAACAAGTAATTGAGCAAGTTCCTTATATTCTCTATTCTCCGGTTGATCATACACAGGATTAGTCAAATAGTCATACAATTGAACCTGGTAATCATGATTCAACTCTTCATTTTTCTTATACTTGATATTATACTTGGCTACATCTTCTTGGTTTAAAGTGTACTCTCTTTCAGTTATTAACTTACTAATAAAAGACTTATCAATATTAGGTCTTTGCTTTAATGAGTTTACTAAATCTACAGCTCTACGTAAAGCAATTCTAGGATAATCTGAGTATTTAAAGTTTTCTGTTTTTCCTTTAAATTTTATGTTGATTAAATTTGTAAATGTGTCTGAATCTATTATACCAGAAGAGAAATATTTAATTAAGTCTTCTTCAAGTTTCATAGCTGTATCCGCAGTTAATTCCTTGTCTTCGATAGAAGAATTATTTTCAAACTTTTCAAGTAATTTAGGAATCAATACTTCATATTCAGGAAATAAATCAGTTAAAGCATTCATGGCTTTACCATAAACCTTTTGATACATCACTGGAAAGTTGTTACCTAACTTAAAAGGAATACCGATTTTATTATCCCTATCTGATTTATTTAATTTATCAATTTTATTCTTTGTTTGGATTATCTCAATTGGTGTAGAAGGTAATCCTTTTCTATAATTTTTATATGCTGTACTATACTGGCTTATTTTTTGAGTATTCTTAGTAACAAAGAAAAAGAATTTATATAAATCTTCTCTTTGAGTGTATAAATCTAATTTACTAAAGTCTGTATCTATAGAAATATCAAAGAATTTATTCCAGGTTAAACTATCAGCATAATTATTTTTCTTAAAATAAAACTGTGCTCTATTTTTTTCTTCTAAATCATTAAACTCTTCTTCTATACTCAACGCCATCAAGTCTTCTTTTCTGCCTTGATAACCTAATATAGTTTTCTTAGAAGTAATAGATGCAATATAAGACTTAAACGCATTAGAGTTTATAATACTAAATATTTGCTTAAATGTAAGACCCATAGACATCATAGTGGTAACGTAGTTAACGTTATCAATATTAACACCTGAATCTTTTAATATGGAACCCATCTTAGCAATATCCACAGCAACGTTAATTGCTTGCATAAACTGCTTAGATTTCTTGATAGAACCATCTAAAGTGTATTTACCAGAATAGGATATAGGCTTTCCATCAATCATTACAGACTTAGAAGCTAACTCAGGACTACTTCTACGTATAAACTCATACATAATAGACCCAGCTACAAATATACCTAGTGCAGTTTTACCAAATGAATTATTCTCATAGAGTTCATTTTGATAATGTGCACTATTAGTATCTCTTACAAGGTCTAATACATTTAAAGGTTGATTCTCTGTAACAAGTGCACTTACTTCTTCAACAGCTTTAGCAAAGTCATCATTACCTAATGGTTGAACAATATCCTTAATGGTTGTGAAGTTAAAAGACTTTAGGTAAATATCCAATAAATTGTTTTGGTGTTTAGCTTTACCTTCATTATTTACTTTCAATTTAACTTTATCACCACTTTCATCTAATAAAGTAGTAGTGGTTGTGTTCTTAAAATACACAAAGAATTTATCTACGTCAAAGTCAGTACCTGTTTGAGGTATAATTTCTTGGGATACAAATATAGTATCCTTTTGCTCATAAGGTAAGAACCCGGCAATCTTCATTCCTACACCAGATCCTTTAGATTGGTAAGGAATTCTAAATCCAAATATAGTTAAAGCCTCTTCGGGTATTCTATCTGTATCTAAGAATCCTTCTTTATTTACATAGTTCTTTACATTTATAACTTCACCATTTACTTTAAGGAACATTGGTAAAATAACTCTAGGAAGTTCCAGGTTATAAAGGGTATAAATCTCTTTTACTTTAGGTAAAATAACACTCTCAACTCTTCTCCTTTCTTCTAAACCTAGTGTTTCTAATTTATCATACTGAGTGAAGATATCAGCTATTTCTTTATTGGTATATTCTTTGTCAGAAGTAACACCTTCTTTACGTGAAACTTCAAAATAACTTAAACCATTATATTTTTCAAATCTTTCTTTCTCTTCTTTAGATGTCCATACTACACTGTTTTTAACGCTTGTAGGAACAGTATTTTCTGCTCGCTTTATCTTATATGGATCAGTCTTTAAAAACTCCTCTGGTGCTAATACATAAGAAGCTCCGGCTGTCTTTTGTCTTAGTAAGTTAGTGAACTCTTTCTTTATGATCTTTATGATCTGAGGTCTTAGGTTAGAAAAAGACACTGGTGTATTGTATTGACCATTTACAGTTTTAAGTGTATTGTCAATATCTTCTTTATTATAACCCAAAGAGTCTAATGTTCTTCTTAATAAATCTGTTACCTTACTGAAGTTTACAATATTACCATCCTTGTTAATACCAATCTTATCTTCAAGTTGCTCGAGATTATAATCAAGTAGATCACTTAAACTTTGATATTGAGACTCAATTAAAGTCTGAGCAGTAACAAATTTCCCATCTTCATAACCTACAATATCTCCAGGATCCAAATCACCTATAGCTAAACTCATTGCTTGAGTACCCATTGTAGATTCATCCTTATCCTTTATTGGAACAACAACTTGCATTCCATAATGAGCTAAATCTACTTTGGATGTAACCGGTTCTTTACCATCTAAGAAATCCTTGATGCTTGTAAAGTCTTTGGACCCTGCTAATTTTCTAGCTGTAGGAAAATAAAACATAGCTGCTTTCTTATCAACCATTGCCTCATGGACCTTAGCTAACCAAGAATTCTTATCTAGGGTGTTAGGAAGAATAACATATTCAGAGTTTTTATCAAACCCTTCTATACGTAAATCATCAGCTCCTTTTTGAGACCATGTTGAAAGAGGTTTAGTAATACCAAAAGTCATTGATTTGAAATTGGCATTCACCAAGTCATTAATTGTAAAATCACTATCCGCTTTAAATAAGTCATCCAGGTTAAAATTAAGTACTTTACCATTAGTATTAATAGACACTCCTTTTTGTAATTGCCAATCTGGATGTGTACTATAATCCTTATAGTTCTTAGTGAAGTCTTTGATATCATGTTTTGCCCAATGGTGCATAAATTCATAGAAAGGAATCTCTCCAGAAGATAGTTTTTTATCTAGACTAAACCTTACGGTAATAGCAGTAGCACCATCAGTAGCATCAGCACTTCTGATATCATCTTCAGATATACCATAGTCAGCTAAAAAGCTTGTACTAGGTTCTACAGAAATGTCACCAAAAGTAAAAGCATTAGTAAAACGATTATTCCACAATTGATTTTGATGTGCAGAAATGTATCGCTTTTGTCTTTTACCTGTATCTATGTTTATTGTATTTAACTTTTTTGCTAGTTGTTCAACAGTAGTTATCTTCTCAGCTTTAGCTTTTGAATAAATATTATCCCCTACAAACATCTTATAGTGTGCAGAGAATATATATTGCTTCATTAAGAAGTCTTTATATATCTCAGTAAAGATTTTCTTGTAGTCTTTTTTATCTGCTACCTTGTCAAGAACAACTTGAATTCTTGGTCTTACTGTTGACTTATGTTTAGGGTTTAAGATATCGTCAGGTATCAAAGATCTAAAATAATCTTGTTCAGATTGTTTTTCACTCTTATACTCCAAGAAACTGTTTACTATTTTATTTACTACCGCATCACCTTTACCTAATTCTGATCTAACTATAATACCTAAGTAATAGTCTTTGATCTTAGTGGCTAGTTCTTCAGGTAATACAATTTCACCATCTACAAATAAGTTAGGATTGATTTGATCATCTGCACCAAACAAATTATCAATGATATATTTGACTCTATTAGCAGCATTCTCTCTAACTGTCTTTGTATTTTCAGCTTCTGTTTCTCCTTCTTTTAATGTAGGAGCTACACTCCATACAGAATATACTTTTTCAAGGACTAACTTGTTAAGTTGAGGAAAAGAAACAAAAAAATTACCATTACCTTTTAGTTCTCCATTATTATGAACACCCGTTACTTTCTGTACATTAGGATCTAATGACTGCTTCTGTATTAAGAAGATGGTTTTTATTTCTGCGTTAATGGCAGAAAGTAATGAATTCTTATAAGCTGATCCATTATAATCTTGATTCATAGCAGCTACAGTACCACCTAACTTAATATTAAGTTCAGTAGATGCATCTGATGTAGTATCAGGATACATGATAGGCTCATATCCATTATTAAGAAACTTATACAATCGTATTAATTTTCCTTCTAAAGGAGAAGAATCTCTAAACAACTTTTCATTTACTTTGGCTCCAGTCTTATTATTTCTAGTTACAGAAAGTCCAATATTAAGTGTAGCTAATTTACCTAATTGGTAAATAAATGAAGCTTTTCTTTTCCATCCCCATAATTCAGAGTCTTGAGCATTAGGATCTTGAAGTTGTTTGAACAATCGATGCAAAAAAGAAGCGTTAGTAGCAGAGAAATAATTCTTACCGTCTACGTAAACACTTGTTACTGTACTATCTAGATCGTTGATAAACTCTCTAAATAATTTATTAGCTGTACCAGTAAGGTCTTTTTGTGCTTCTAGTGATCCTGGTTTAGCAGAGTATTTTGAGATGAATACTTTTAATGTATTGGTAAATAAAAACTGCTTATCTAAAAATTTAGAAATTAAACCAGGTTGAATATTAAACCCAAAGTCTTCTTTTAGTTTAAGAATAACATGATTGATTTCAGCTTTAACATCTACTCTTCCTAATTTAGGTTCAATGTTATCTTTAATATAGGTTGTTAAGGAATCTAAGTTTGACTCAAGATTAGGAGATAATACACTTTTCCCATCTACAGTTATATAATATTTAGACTCTAAAAAAGATACAAAATCAGAAGAGTGTTGACCTACTCTTTTTGTATCAGCCGGGTTAGTGTTCTTTACATTAATAAGGGTTTTATTAATTGGTTTACCAGCATCATCCTTACCTTCTTCAATACCAAATTCTTTTATTTGGGTATTTAGATATTCGATCTTAAACTTAGAGAAAGTAACAAAAAATGCAGTCTGTACTTGTGTTCTAGTTTCAGCAGGAAGTTCTAATAATGTCTTTGCAACATTCCTTATGTCTGAATCTGGAGTATCCCACTTTTCAATAGAATTTAAAAATGGATCAGTAGGATCTATATTTCTACCTGCCATAGCAGATAACATATAATTCAAAGCATTAAAGTTACCTCCAGTCAAAGAGTTATCTCCTAACTCTAATTGAGTTAATGCATTCAATAGTTTACTGAATACAGTATTATAATCAACAGGTCTATTTAATCTAAAATATGTACGATCACCTTCTTTGATTAAAATAGAAGGAGTGACAAAACTATTTGTATCCGGTTTATCTTTTGTTTCTTTTAATGAAGCGATTAAGTTTCTAATCGCAGCAGGAAGTTTAGTTTTAAGATTTAATGTAAGTTGGTATCCTTCATTGTATTGTTGAGTTTCCATTGAGTCTTGATCATCATCTTCATCAAAGATATCAATAGAAGTTAACTCTTTACCATTTAAAAGACCAATCCTAGTTAATCTTTCCTCCAGGGAACTAATTAACTCAGTTTTAATATCATCTCTATTAAGTGCATTAAACTCAAAGTAACGATGATTAACGTCATTGAATTCAGTATAAGCAGTATTAGCTAGAGTATCCAACTCTCTCATTGTATCAGCTAACCTTTCTTTATAATTA
>Ga0154020_10003758_pt1 | contig 18179 bp, 13 predicted proteins | sample Klosneuvirus_201_FD_109709 | JGI IMG/M metagenome (GOLD analysis project Ga0154020, IMG submission 109709) | Active sludge microbial communities from wastewater, Klosterneuburg, Austria - Klosneuvirus_20160825_MG | ecosystem: Engineered > WWTP > Aerobic digester > Activated sludge | place... | reverse complement strand
TCTGCAAGGTCTACGAGGTGGGCACCGTCGAGGGCAAGCCCTACATCGCGATGCAGTTTGTAAACGGCGAGTCGCTCGATCAAGCCCGCCGCTCGCTCAGCCGGACGGAGAAAGTGCAGCTGGTGCGCGACGTCGCCCGAGCCATCCACAGCGCCCACGAACTGGGAATTATCCATCGGGACATCAAGCCGTCTAACATTATGGTGGAGCGGACTGCGGAGGGCGAACGGGTTCCTGTGGTGATGGACTTTGGTCTGGCGCGCGAATCGGGAGAGAACAAGGGGCTGACGGAGTCTGGGGCGGTGCTGGGAACCCCGGCGTATATGTCTCCCGAGCAAGCGCGCGGTGAGGTGCGGCGGATCGATCGACGCAGCGATGTCTACGGACTGGGAGCGACGCTCTACGATTTGCTGACCGGACGGCCTCCTTTTGAAGAGGAGACAGTGGTCAATCTGCTGCTCAAGGTTGTGGATGAGAATCCGGCGCCGATGCGACGTCACGATCCGACGGTTCCTGATGCGCTGGAGCTGATTGTCGCGACGTGTCTGCACAAGGAAGCGAGCCAGCGCTACGCAACGGCGCTTGCTCTGGCGGAAGATCTCGATCGATTTTTGCAGTCGCAGCGTCTCGTCGCCCGCAAGCTCAGCCTGAGTTATCGCGTGCGCTACTTTGCGCGGCGCAACCGGGCGCTCACCGGAGTAGGCGTGGCGCTGCTGGTGAGTGTGATTGGCTTTGTCGGCTATGGGATTCGCACCGTCATTGTCAATGCGCGGATGGAGGCGCTCGCTCAGAAGCGGGCAGCGCTACAGCGTCAGCTTGGAGAGGACATCAAGGAGATCGAGTGGCTGCTGCGCGCGGCCTATGGACTTCCGCTTCACGACACGGCTTTCGAGCAGACGCTGGTGGTGCGGCGCATGGCGGCAATAGAACAGAAGAGAGATCTGCTGGGAACGGCGAGTGTGGCTCCGGTGCATCGCGCGCTGGGACTGGGAAGGCTGGCGCTGCATCAGTTTGAAGCAGCGATTGCCGAGCTGATTCGGGCGCAGCGAGCGGGCGATGAGTCCGCAGAGCTGCACTATGCGCTGGGGCGAGCGCGCGGGGCTCTGTTTCAGCAGCGACTCGAAGAGGCGCGTCGCAGTGGCGAGCCGAGCTGGGTGGAAAAGCGCCGACAAGAACTCTCGGTAGAGCTGCTGACTCCCGCTCTGTTGTCGCTAGAAAAGAGCCGTGGTCTGGACTTGCAAGCGCCGGAGTACTTGCGCGGATTGATTGCGCTCTATCGCGATCAGCCGGATGAGGCGCTCGCGCTGGCCCAAGCCGCCAAGCAGAAGGCTCCCTGGTTGTACGAAGCCGAGGAGCTGGCCGGAGACGCATACGCTGCCCGCGGACTGCACGCCAAGACGCGTGGTCTGGTGGAGCCAGCGCGGCAGTCTCTGACCGATGCGCTCTCTCACTACCAAGCCGCCCTTGCGATGGGACGGAGCGTTTCACACCTGTACGAAAAAGCTGCGGAGATGCTGCTGCGCATCCATGAGATCGATCGCGAACAAGGCAAGCCGGTCCTGCCTTTGCTTCAGCAAGCGCGCGAGCTGTCCGACTCAGCAATCACCGCTGCACCGCGTTCAGTCAGTGGCTACACCAAGAAGGCCTATGCGCTGTTTCACCAGAGCTGCGCCTCCGCCAGCTCGAATCAGAACCCGAGCGAGCTTGTAAAAGAACTTTTACAAGTGGGAGATCGAGCGCTCGCCCTCGATCCGCGGAATGGCTATGCGCTCGACGCAGTGGGGTCCGGTTTGGGGTGTCTGGGAAGCTATGAACAGAGCAAGGGACGGAGTCCGCTGCCGGTTTGGAAGGATGCGATGGCCAGACTCCGCCACGCTGCCGAGGTCCTCCCGTACTTTCCTTGGGCTTACAACGACTATGGTGGCGTGCTGCTGAACTTTCTCGAAGAGAAAGCGAAGAGCGAGGCACTGACGGAGGCGGAGGTGCGGGCCGCTGAACAGTGGATTCTCAAAGCGACGGAGCTGGACCCCTCGTATTCCTATCCGCTGAGCAACCTGTCCCGGCTGTACTTGGTCCTCGCCTATTACCAACTGGGACGCGGGCAGAGTCCCCAAGCCAGCGTGGAGCGCTCCGTCGAGTATGCTCAGCGCGCACTGGCCAATGATCCGACCATGTCCTGGGCAAAATTCACATGGGCCGCCAGTTACCTGAGCCAGGCCGAGTTTGCGCTGTGGTCGGGGAAGGAGCCCACGGTGTTTACGGAGCGCTGTGTCTCGATAGTGACGGAGAGTCTGCGGCAGAATCCCAAGGCTGCGGAGTTCTATATTCTGCTGCTGCAAGCGCGCTGGCTCGAGAGCGAGTGGCAGCGGCGCCAGAGCCGACCTGCGGAAGCGATGATCGCGGAAGCAAGACTGGCCGCGCAGCGCTGTCATGCGCTCCATCCGCCGTTTCCGGACTGTCATGTCAACGAGGTGCAGCTGCTGCTCACGCTCGCTGCTGTGCAGCGGAGCCAAGGACGTGCGGCGGATACGATCATCGCCCAAGCGTGGGAGGTCATCACCCACGCGTCCCAGCTTTCCAAAGTTAACTTCGACGTAATGGTTATGCGCGCAGAAGTAAATTTGTGGCGAGGTCGCGCGCAGGATTTGCAGGAAGCGCTGAGCGATGTGCAGCAGGCGAGGTCTCTGCAACCACACGCAGCGCTTCCGATCGCTCTGCACGGGCGGATTCTGCTGGCCCAAGCCCTCCGTGTCACCGGCAAGCAGAGGCAGGATCTAGTAGCACGGGCTGTCGAAGCGCTGGGCGAAGCGGGGAAACAGAATCCCCTGCTGCTACAAAGGTACGCTGCCGAGCTTGCGCAAGCGCAGCGGCTGGCGGGAAGTGGACGCTAGAAGTCGTTGTGGAGGAGCCAGCCGCTCGGTACGGTGGCGCACGAAGGCAGCGACGGAGTGCAACCTGAGAAGGAGACGCTGGTGTCGCGGCGGTTGTCGAGACAGAGCGCGCCGCTGACTCCCCAGTAGGCTTCCTGCGTGCTGCCACTGCCGTTATTGATCTGTGGGTTCAAGCTGTCGCGGACATAGATGGTGTGGCCCTCTTGGGTGTAGGGCTCCACTCCGCAGTACGCTGCGCGCTTCATCTGAATGCAGGCCTGGTGCAGATCGGGTCCGGCGGAGCCGTTTGACCATGGCTTGTAGCCCCACAGCATACAGGCCACAATTCCGCCGCTCGCGCAGGACATGTCGACGAAGCTCGAGTCCGCGGTGCGGCTGGCAGTGAGCGGGTGGGTCTTGGTGCCGGGTACGAACACGACCGGCTCGGCGACTCCGCCCGTCACGCTACAGTAGTTGCTGACCTGGGATGGATTGCTGTCGTTCCAGTAGTCGATCGAGTATCCCTTGAGCGAGGGATCTCCGGTGAGGCCCGCTGGCTTGTGCAGGCGCATCGAAAAGACTCCCGAAGGACCGCCCGCTGGGAATGTGACCTTGAGGAGGAGTCCTTCCAGTGCGTCGCCCGACTTGGTGACGATCTGGTTGTTGCTGCGATTACGCAAAGTCAGGACGACGTTGGTCTGGCCTTGGTTCTGCGCATCGAGAGCGTAGACATCGAAGCGACTCGTTCCGGCCACCGCTTCCATGATCTGGGTCTGCGCATCCTGATCCGGTTGTCCAGAGGTGGTCAGCTTGAAGACTGCGAAGACCTGATTGGTACCGTTCTTTATGCCCAGCAGGTGCCAGCCGTCCGCGCTCTGGGCCAGTCCGAACTCGTGCTCCATCATCGAGTAGATGCCTTGACCGTTATAGTAGGTGCCACCGGTGGGAACGACAGCCTGCCGAACCTCGTCGCTGGGCTGTTCCTCCTGCTCCATACAGCCCGTGAGCACAGACGTGGACAGAGTCATCGACAGAGAAGCGGCCATTGCGACTGCGGACAGGGTCTTGTGAGTGGTCTTCATCGGTCTCCCCCCAAAAAATGGTCTCTTCGCAAGAAGAGGACTGCTGTTGCGGCAACCAGAGCAGCTGCTCTGGGAGTGCGCTGGTCCAAGCCAAGCTCTCACTGGGCTTAGAAGCGTGGGGTCGCCGTTTGGGCAAGCCGTTCTTGCGATTGTTTTTGGGCGACGCGATTCCTATTCGGCGCGATCTTCGGCGAGGTTCTCGAAGCGGGTGTAGGTGTTGAGGAAGGCGAGGCGGGCGGTGCCGGTGGGGCCGTTGCGCTGCTTGCCGATGATGATCTCGGCGACTCCCTTGTCCGGCGTTTCCTTGTTGTAGAACTCGTCGCGGTAGATAAAGCAGATTACGTCGGCGTCTTGCTCGATGGCGCCCGATTCACGCAAGTCCGACGCCATCGGTCTCTTGTCGGCACGCGACTCGACCGAGCGATTGAGCTGCGACAGGGCCAGCACCGGAACCTTCAACTCCTTGGCCAGCGCCTTGAAGCCACGCGAGATCTCGCTGATCTCTCGCTCGCGGTTCTGTTCCCGACCCTGCGGCGTGCCGTGAACCAGTTGCAAGTAATCGACCACCACCAGCCCAATCTGCTCCAAGCCCTGCGGAAAGATCGACGAGTCCGAGCGCCAGCGTCGACACTTGGCCCGAATCTCCATCAGAGACGGCGAGCCACTGTCATCGATCCACATCGGCGCCTCGGCAATCCGGCCCGCTGCTTTGGTGATGTTGATCCAGTCGCGGGTCTCCAAAAATCCCGAGCGGAGCTTCTGCGACTCCACCCGCGCCTCGCTACACAAGACGCGCTCGATGAGTGACTCCTTCGACATTTCTAGCGAGAACACCAGCGTCGGCACTCCGTGGTTGAGCGAGGCATTCTGGGCGCAGTTCATCACAAACGCGGTCTTGCCCATCGACGGACGGGCCGCAATGATCACCAGATCGCCAGGCTGAAATCCCGCCGTCATCTCGTCGAACTTTAGATAATCGGTGGCAACGCCAGTGACCGCTTGCTTGCGCGAAAAGCGCTGCTCGAGCGCCTTGATCGCGCTGTGCAGCACCCGTCGCACCGGCTCGTAGCTCTGACGGTTCGAGCGGTTGGCGATCTCGAACACCGCTTGCTGCGCTTGATCAATGTAGCCGTCGACATCGATCTCGTCCGAATAGCCGCGCTCCTGGATCGACGAGGCCGCCAAGATCAGCCGCCGCGCGGTCGCTTTTTCCCGCACGATGCGGGCGTGGTGCGCGATGTTCTCGACGGTGGCTACCTTGTTGAGCAGCTCCGCCAGATACGCTTCGCTGCCGTGGGCCGCCAGCTTGCTCAGCGTGCCGCTCTGCCGCATCTGCTCGGCGACGGTGATCAGATCGATGGGCTTCGATCGCTGATCGAGATCGACGATTGCCGCATAGATCGCCTCGTTTTTGGCGTCGTAAAAGTCGTCGGCGTTGATGATGTCGGCGACCAGCGGCATCGCCCGCCCCGAGAACAGCAGCCCGCCAATGACCGACTCCTCTCCGTCGACGCTGTGCGGTAGGACCCGGCGCACCGGACCTTGGACCACCGCAGGCGTGGTGTGAACGGCTACTCCCGACGGAGAAACCGCTGATCGGTCATTGGCAGTAAAGCGCTTCGTGGACACGGCGGCAGACTACCACGCCCACTGCCGACCTGGGGTTACGGACGGCGGCCTTGCTGGTCCCGCTTGCGCAACAGCTCCCGCTGCCAGTCGGTGGTATTGGCCTTTTGCAGCGTCAGCCGGGCCCGCAAAAGCGCCTGCTGATAGGAAGCACGGAAACACAGACCCGCAGTCTGTGGGGGTCCGCTACAGAAGCCTTCGATCGTCGCTTGGGTGCTCGGATTGACGTAGCGCGCGAAGTCACTTAGGAGAATCTTGCCGCAGGCTGCTTGATCACAGAGATCGAGAAACAGCGAGTCCCACAGGGCTCCCGATGGCGAGCTGTCGCGCGTGATGCTGGCCAGATAGGCGGGCAGTCCCGCGTCGCGGAGACACAGTCGATCCGCGAATCTGCGAAACGTCCGCTGCGGATAGATCGCGACGATCTCATCTTCCGAAAAATAGGTCGACTCTGCGTAGGAACCGAGACCCTTGCCAACTTGGGAGACCAGCGCCTGCACATCCACGCAGGAATAAAAGCCCGCTTGGGAAGCCTCGCCACTCGGACGAGTCGGCGCACACGACGACCCAGACAGCACAGAGAGCAGCGCACCACACTTCGCCAGCGATCTCAACATCGTGGGCAAGCTACCATGTTGAGTACAGAGCGTGGGAGACTACTTAGTGAGGCGGTTCCATCAGCAGCAGTGCGGTCTTAAGTAGCGGCGCATAGGAATGGGTCAAGAAGGGGTCGCGATTCAGCGCCTCTTCGATGGACTTGGCGGCGGTGCGACCAGCCAGCTGCTTCGCGGAGGGACTCTGTTCCATCTGCGCCCGGAGCAGATGTAGCTCTCCTTTGGTTGCGAGTCCCAGGGCATGATGGGGATTGATCGAAAGGACTCTTTCTGTGGCCTTTAGTCCGTCGCTGATATGCTGCGCCCGGAGCTTCAGCTGCGTCTGTTCGGCGCGTGCCAAGCGCAGATAGGAATCGGCCAGCGTCTGCCACGCATCCGGATAGGTCTCGGGACTCTGGGTCGCCAGTTGTGCCTTGAGGAGCGCGGCATTCCGACTCTCCGTGCTTGGGAGTCCTTGGAGCGCGAGCCAGTCACTCTGTAACCACTCTGCTTGCGCGGCCAGCGTTCGGCACATCGCATCTTGCGGCGCGATCGCAAAGCAGCGGCGCAGATCTGTTTGCAGCTCTGCGAGACTCTCCTGTGGACTGTGTTTCTTCGCCACCTGATCACTCGCATGGACCAAGTGCGCCAGCGCTGCGTGCTGCTCGGCATCAAGCAGAGGGCCTCCCAGCTTGCGGGTATCGGCCAAGTTTTCAAGCGCACGAAGAAGCAGCGGCTGCGGCTCTTGTCCACTTTGCAACATCCGCTGCGCAGCCAGTACGTAGCCTTGAAAGTAGTTGTTGTAGCACTGCTGGTTTTGACGATTGATGGTCTTACACTTCGCGAGCCAGCGATCGGCGCGCTGAAGGACACTCTGCAGCTCGGCTTCGGACTGCGCCTGCGGCACCAGGCTGGTCAAGCTCGACAGCGCGTTGGACGCCGCGAGCATGTACGTCGCATCAAGCGCAGTTGCCGCCGAATAGTAGTCGAGCGATTTTTCGAGAAGCTCTTTCGATCCGCGGTTGCCATGCAGATGCAAGTTGGACGCGAGTCGCACATAGATGTTGCCAAGATCATTGAGCCCCCACAGGAAGCGAGGATTCTGGATCACCGTCGGTTCGAGCAGTCCCAGCGCTTTGCGAAGCAGCGGCTCTGGATCGAGCCCATGTTCCCGCGCGATCTCTGCGGCCATGCGATTGCAGCTCGCCGCGACATCACTGGCATAGGGGTGTCCTGGCTGCTTTTCGAGTACTGCTTCCGCGGCCTCCAAGCACTGCTCCACACGCGCGCTTGAGTTCGGTCCTGCTCCGGTGACGGCCATGGTGAGCATCGCTGCAAACGCTTTCTTGAGCGGACCGGCAATGCTCTGCGGCTCGGCCTGCGCGGTCTTGTCACTGGCCGCTACCGCTGCACGATACGCATCCTCTGCTGGTTGTCCGCGACCGACCGCCATCTCAACGCGCCTGGCCCAGACCTCCGCCAGTCCTTCATAGACCTCGCTATCGCTCTGTCCGATCGTAGCGGCGTGGTCATAGCTCGCCACTGCCGCGGCAAACTCGCGCTCTGCCTCTTCGTAACGACCACTGTCGCGGGCATGGAGCGCGCGATCGAGATGGACATCTCCGCTCAGCTTGCTCGCTTCATACAGCCAAGGTGCTTCACGCAGCGCTGCCTCTGCTTGCTTGAGTGCAGCCGCGTAGTCGCGCTGATAAAATGCAATAAGTCCCTCAAGATACTGCGGCGCATCAAGCTTGAGCGTTCGACTGCGCTGCAGAGAACGAATCGCTGGATTCAGATACTTCGGTTCCAAGTCCCGGAGCTGCTTCTGGGCCCAATCGCCACCGCCCGCCAGCCGCGCCTCATACATCGCCTGTTCGTAGTGTTTCCCAAGGACAAAGCCGAGTGCATAGTTGATCTCACCACCGTCGACGCCGAGCTTGGTGGCTTGCTGAAGTTCGGACAGCGCCTGCGGGTACTCATGCAGCGCCATGTGGCCTCGTCCGAGTGCGTAGTGAGCGAGTCCACGGCTGAGCGGACCGTAGCTCAGCAGCTCACTTTGCAAAAGCTCCATCCGCCTGCGGACAATTCGCTTTTCGCGCTCCAGGCTGTGCAGCGGCAGCTGACGCGCACTGCGCAGCATCCACTCCATCTTTGCAATCTCTTGACCAAGCTGCTGGGCCAGTCGCGCTTGCTCGGCACCTTGCCAGCGAATCCGCAGCGCCACGCCTCCTAAGACCAGCGAGGCCACAAGCGCAGTGCCAACACTTGCCACCAGCAGTTTTTGCAGTTGTGCAAAGCGTCCCATGCGCCGCAAAAGTCCTGGAGGCTTCGCCGCGATGTGTTCTCCCGCGAGATAGCGACCGAGATCATCGGCCAGGGCCTGGGCTGATTTGTAGCGTCGCTTGGGCTCCTTTTCCAAACAGGTCGCGACAATGATCTCGAGCGCCTCTGGAGTGGTGGGATCGAACGTGCGCAGCTTGGGCGGGTCATTTTTTTGCAGCGCCCACAGCACGTCGGTGGAGTTTCCGGTAAACGGCGGTCGACCCGCCAGCGCAGAGTACAAGGCCACGCCCAGACCATAGACATCGGTGCGGGCATCCAGCGTACGGGTCTCTCCCCGCGCCTGTTCCGGCGCCATGAACGCCGGTGTTCCCTCGATTCCTCCAAACGAAGTCAGGGTGTTGGAGTCGACCTCGCGAGCCAGTCCGAAGTCGAGGAGAAACGGCCACCAAGTGCCATCCGGTCGCCGCTCGACAATAATGTTTGAAGGCTTGATGTCGCGGTGGATGAGGTTCTGCGAATGTGCGGCGTGCAGGGCCTCCGCAATCTGCTTGATGATCCGTACCTTCTCTTCGCGATTGAGGATTCTCTGCAAGCCGGCCAGCGAAGAGCCACGAATCAACTGCATCGCAATGTATGGCTGCCCCTCGACCTCGCCGACTTCGTAGATCTTGCAAATGTGCGGATGTTCGATGCTGGCTTGGGCTCTGGCTTCACGCTCAAAGCGCCGCCGTTGCCGCTTGGCGAAGGCGTCCGCTTGGCTGCACCGCAGAAACTTGATCGCTACGGTGCGACTCAGTCGATTGTCGCGCGCCCGATAGACCGTTCCCATGCCGCCAGCCCCGAGGAACGAGAGGATTTGGTAGCGCTCCCACTTGGGAAACGGCAGCGTATCGCGAGCCAGTGCGGGGGCCTGACGATTCGGTCTGGGAAGCGAATCCAGGCTCGGATGGGACTGCCCGAGCGCCAATCGGGAGTCATCGCTGGCCGATTGTGCGTCGGGGACGATCGGTAGAGAGTCATCGCGGCTTTGCGCAGCTACAGGTGCCGCTGAATCGACGGACACCCGCCCTGCTTGAGCCGCTGCCTGAAGCGTGTCCAGTAGCTCGGGGGGCTTTGTCATGAAATTAGTCTAACGTAGAATAGGGTCTGAAAGGGCTCTGTTGAGAGTCCTATCTACCGCCTCCCTTCAGAACAGAGATCCTCTGGGAGTCCTCCCTTCAGACTCCTAAACTAGAAAATCACCGTCGGCATGGGCTTTGCATTAGGAACAATTGTTTTTTGTGACGGCAAGATGCTCTGGTGCTGAGCAGTCGGTGGGGCAGATTTCCACCGACCTCTCAAAGGGGGATTCCTATGACCAAGATGAAGCCATCGCGTAACCGCTGTATCAGCGTCGCCATCGGCTTGGGTCTGTATCTGTTGGGCAGCGGTGGGTGCCAGGGTTCTACCGACGGCATGGCGGATCAGTCGGCCTCGATGCGAGACACGAACGGACTGTCGAGCAACGGGCTGTCGAGCAACGGACTGTCGACCAATGGGTTGTCGAGCAACGGACTGTCGAGCAACGGACTGTCCTCAACGGGCTTCAATGACTGGTTTGACTCGAACCCGATCAGCGTCTCGGACATGATCATGAAGTACATCGTCCGCTGCGCAGTGCCCGCTGGCGAGATCCGTTCGTATATTTCAGTGGCTGGGCTCAGCCATACGTGGGAGGGCGAGCTTGGTTTGGCACCAGGCTGGGCTTCTGGAGAGCCCGCCACCAGCGAGGAAGAGCAGATCGTGAGCGCCTGCTTGGCGGCCCACGTCAACCGCTTCGGCGTGAGCGTTCCGATCTCGGTGATTGGTTTCGATGCGCGCGGCGGACAGATTCCTATGGGCGAGACGGAGCTGACCGACTTCCCGATCTCAGAGGGCTGCTTCTTTGGCAACCTGTTTCGTGGCGAGGGAATCTATGTTGGCAGTGACTCGGTGTTTCCGGCGGGCTACAGCAGCTCGCGAGACTGCGCCATCGCCGACCCAGAGACCCGGCAGAACAACAGCTGCCCGCCGATGATCTTCGTCGGTGCGTGCAGTGAGCACTGTGTCATGGACTCGAGCCTGTTCGCCTACCGATCCTGCTCGTACAATGGGAAGGATTACGCGGCCATCGGCACCCGCATCTCACCCGACATTATGTATCGCTGCGGCGATCAGGTCTGTCAGGTGAGCGAACACTGCGGCACCGGCAACACGCCAAACAACTGCTCAGACTGCGGCCCTTGTCAGTAAGCCTCCCCCGCGCTTCTTGCGATTCTCGACTCCACCTCACTAGCCAATGTTCCTGGTACTCTCCGTCGCGAGACGGCGCACCCTTTGGTCACGGGCGGAAGTGACACAGTGTGCTACTTGGCCACGCAGACAACCAGCGCAACCCATCCAGGGATAGCGGGTAGGAGACTGCAACAGGAGGCAAGCGGGGGCGCAATCGGATTTTTCGACAGGAGCGATTACGGCGCGGAGAACACCTCGGGCGCCATCCGAAACACGAAGTAAAACAGCGCGGCTACAACCAGCATCAGCAGCGACACCCACACAAACGGAATGCGCTCGACCAGCCGCCGTCGTCCAAAGAAGCGACCGCGCGACCGGCGCTCGATAATCTGGGGCACTTTTTCGGACAGGTCGGTCGGAGGCGCCACCGAGCCCAGTCCGGACAGGATCGAGCGCGTCTCCGCAGCGCTCTGCTCATCATCCAGAGAGCTTGGTTCCTCATCGGGCGGGGCCTTGGGCTCGGCTGCTGGTTTGGTTCCCACTTGCTCGCTCCTCTTGTGAGTCCCGATTACTTGGTGTGGCGCGCGATCTGCTCTTTCAGGAAGAGGCGCGCGCGGTGCAGTCGCGACTTGACCGTACCTTCGGCCAGCCCCGTCACCTGCATGATCTCTTCATACGAAAGCTCCTCGACGTCGCGCAGCACCAGCAGGAGCCGATGGTCTTCATCGAGCTGGGTGATGGCGCGCTGCACGATGCCGCCAAGCTGCTGACCTTCCAGTGCTTCGACCGGACTCGCATGCTGCTGTCCGAGGGTGCTGGTCGACGATCCGAGCAGCTCACGCTCAGCGGCGTCATCAAGCTCGCCGGTCTGTTTGTGGGCGCGGCGCTTGAGGTATTTGATGCGGTTTTTGCAGTGATTGGCGGCGATGCGATACAGCCAGGTCGAAAACTTGGAGTCGCCGCGAAAGCCATCGATCGACTTGAAGACGGTGACGAAGACTTCCTGCGAGACATCCTCGGCCTCGGCTTGGCTGCCCAGCATGCGGTAGACCAGGCCGTAGACCTTGTCTTGGTAGAGCCGGACGCACTTTTGGAACGCCTTCTCGTCGTGCTGCTGAAGCCGACGAATCAGCTCGCCTTCGTCGCGGAGGTCCATTACTGACCGGCCTCACTCGGGCCACCGTCGCGCAGGAAGCGTAGGCCGATGAGCATGACGGTCTCGGTCCCGGCGGTGATGCGCTGCCTGACCGAGAAGTCCACCGCAAAGCCAGGGTCCAGGTTCATATAGCCGAGGCCAAAGGTCGCGTGATGGGCGCGCAGGTTGTCGTCGTATAAGTAGCCGAGCCTCAGCGGCACCCGACCGGCGATCGCGTACTCAGCGCCGATGCCAAAACGGACGGTGGTCTTGCTCGCTGTCTCGTTGCAGGTCGTCGGGCTCATGTCTGTGCACAGCTGAGTGCCGGTGAAGTTTACCACGGTGTCGGCGGCCAAAAGCAGCCGCTCTCCCAGCCGATAGCCCAGGCCAATGCCGAGCAAGGTGGGCAGCTCGTGACCATGCGGCCAGAGGTTTTGACCGACGATGCCAATGTGCAGACCGGCAAAGGGTCGCACCGTTGCACCGACATCGAAGGTGACCACGTGGTCGATCGAGCCGAGATCGACGCCATTTTCCTTGTCGATGCGCGCATCTGCCGCCGACTGTCCCGGTGGCGCCATGTCGTCGCCGAGCTTCGCCCGCAGCGTGTAGTAACCGTATTTCAGCGTCGCGCCGAGAAACACTCGCTCGCCGATCGGAACCGCCAGCGACGTGCCCGACTCGTGGCCGGTACGAATGATCTCGGCGCCGCGCACCACCTGGGCAAAGTCGTCGCCGCCATTGCGGAGCCGAAAGCCAAAGTGCGGCGTTTCGTGAAGGTAGTTGTAGTACAGCCCGAGCGCGAAGTAGCGGTTGGTCACCGAGTCCGAGACGGCGGCGTGCAGGAAGTGTCCCAGCGACGGCAAACGGAGGCTGTAGAAGCCGCTCACCTGAAACTGCTTGTCGACCGCCATGCCCGAGGGATTAAGCAGCATCGCCTCGCTCTGGGTCGCCATCGCGCGCAGCGTGTCGCCCATCGCCAGCGAGCGCACGCCAACCTGCGGCTCGGCGCCATGAACGACGGAGATTTCGGTCACCAGCGCTGTCAGCCCGGCCAGCTTGGCAAAGTCCGCGAGTCGCGATCGAGAAGGCATAGACTGCATCATAGCGCTTGTGGCGCCACGCCGATCTGGGTAAGCCAGCTCTCAATCTCGCGCAGCTCGCCGCTCGGCGATGTCCATAGCTCGGCGGGAGCGAGGTCGCGCAGACCCCACGGCTGCGGTACGCCACGGGTCAGCACGAACGCCTCGCCGCCCAGTCGACCGAGCACCGCTGGACAGACCGTCAGCTGCTCGACCAGGTCATCATCGAGACTCTCGACGGAGTCTTCATCGTAGGCAGGCAGCACAAACGGCAGCCGTGACCGCTCGCGGACACCGGGCAGATCCGAGACCTCGACCTCGACGAGACCCCGCTCACAGGACAAGGTCAGCCGGTCGTCGACCACCCGCCGCTCGACGAGCAGGATGTTGCCGAGCGGTGACTGGAACACCGGCAGCCAGCCCTCCAAGTGACCCGTGCGCGCAATGTCCGAGAAGGTCAGCAGATAGAGCCGGTCGTCGTGCATCTTGCGGGCCAAAAGACCGCCCGGAACCGGCACCACCTCCACGATGCCATAGTCGTGGAGCGCCACCGTCTGCGGACCGCCGATCAGCCAGCTCCCCGGCTGGTGCGGGGTGCAGCCAAAGAACACACTCGACGAGCCGCAGCTGCGAATGAAGCGAGCGATGACGGTGCCGACGTCCATCGCGTTGCCGGGGTCCTTGAGTCGCCGGTCGCCGTTAAAGATGTAGAAGTCGTCGCGCAGCGCATGGATGCTGTCGAAGTGGTACAGCCGCTCGGGGACGTTATCGCCACTGGCATCGGGCCAGCGCAGCGCCATTTTCTCACCGACGCGCAGACTCTCCGACGTCAGCTGCTCGGGCTGCGACGGCAAGGCCAGATAGATCCGCCCCTGCGACGACAGCGCCAGAAACAGCACCCCACGCGGCGATAGCCCTCGCTGTTTGAGGGTGCCGAGCGAGCGCAGCAGCGCAACGTGTTCCGAGTAGCTCTCAATATGCATGCGCAGAGATTGCTTTGCAGACGGCCCCAGTTGTCAAGCACAGACTGGCTGAGCGCGAAAAGCTTAAACCTGACGGTCGAGTTTGGCTTAGACTCTGGGCATCGTGGTCGAAGAGCCGAGTCAAGATCGGGAGCATCTGAAGCGGCGTGCGGCCCGTCGAGCGAGAGCGTCCATTCGCTTCCTGAGGCTGGTGGCGGTCAAGTTCTGGGGTCGCTTTGTCCTCATTTGGGTGCTGCTGATTGTCGGGATGCTGGTGATTCATGCGTATGCCCGCAAGGACGGCTTGCCGCCCGACCATCTGGAGAGCCTGTATGCGACCTACAGCCTGTTTGGTCTCGAGGCGGTGTATCCGATTCCCAAGCAGTGGCTGGCGCGGGCGGTGTACTTTGGCTATCCGCTGATCGGGCTGCTGGTCGTCGCTGACACGGTGGTGCGGGCGACTCTGCTGCTCTTCTCGCGCCAAGAAAATCAGAAGGAGTGGACGCGCGTGCTGGCCTCTACCTATCGCGATCACATCATCTTGTGCGGACTCGGTCACGTCGGTTATCGCATCTTGGAGAGACTCCTTCACTGGCACCTCGATGTGGTGGTGATTGAAAAAAATACGGAGTCTTCCTTTTTGGCGCGCACGCAGCAGATGGGAGTCCCAGTTCTGCTGATGGATGCGCGGCAAGAGGAGTCTCTGGAAGCGGCGGGACTGGCGCATGCGCGGACGCTGGTGATTGCGACCAATGATGATCTCGCCAACGTCGAGATTGCGCTCGATGCGCGGCGACTCAATCCGCACATTCGGGTGGTGCTGCGGATGTTCGATGAAAACATCGCCAACAAACTACGCGATGCGTTTCATCTGGAAGTTGCGTTCTCTTCCGCTGCTGCTGCTGCTCCACTTGTGGCCGCGTCTGTGCTCGATCTCGACATCCTGGGCAGCTTCACGCTCGAGGGTCGGGAACTCTTTACGGCGCAGATTGCGGTGGGCAAGACCTCGGAGCTGATTGGGACAGACATGGCGACGCTGGTGGAGAATCATCGCGTGATCGTGCTCTCGCGCAAGTGCGGACAGGCGCCCGGTCATCTGGGTCCAGCTCCTACCGAGCGCGTGGAAGCCGGCGATGTCCTGGTCCTTCACGGCGAGCTAGACACCGTCCGTCGCCTCGGACGACTCGCCCGCTGACCGGCGCGGCTCTGTTTTGCTTTGGCCGATTCTCAGTCGGGCAATAAGAGTCATCCGAAGTGCTTCATATCCGTCCTGCCGCAATGGCAGGAGGAGTCTGTTCCTACAGACCGCGTAGCTCAGCAAGCGTGCCGTTGTACTGATCGAGATCGACGTTGCCGCTAATTCCCGCCACGCTGCCCTTGGAGGAATACTGCCAGAAGCGGAGACGTCCCCATGCCGGTGGTAGCGACGGGCAGCTAACTCCCCAGTGCGCCACCCAGATATAGGGCAGGATGGCCGGACTCGGATTCCCAAGACCGCTCCAGAAACCGGGCGAGGTATACAGAACCGGCAGCCGTCCGGTGCGCGACTTGACGCGAGCGATCCAGGTGTTGACCCCGGCAATAATCTTGGAGGCCGAAGCGCCATCGGTGACTTCGACATCGATGACCGGGGGAATGTCTCCGGCTCCAAATCCGACCGAGTTGAGCTGACTGACCATCAAGTCGGCCTGGGCGGTCACATCCTGGTTGGGACGGAAAAACTGGTAGGCACCGACCGCCAGACCCGCAGCTTTGGCCCCCTTCCAGTTGCTCGCAAACTTCGGATCACGAAAGCCGGTGCCATCGCTGACGCGGACGATCGCAAACTGCTTGCCGGCACTCTTCACGGATGACCAGTTGATCGTTCCTTGGTAGTACGAGACGTCGATTCCATAGACCCTGTTTGATCCTGGGCAGACTGTGGCCTGCTCGTCGTATTGGATCGACTCCACGCTGCTACCAGCGGTGCCTTCCTCGATGTTGTCTTTGCCGAGCGGACTACCGCAAGCAGACAGGGACAGAGCGAGTGGGAAGACCAGCAGAGAGAGCTTTTTCATCGGAGTATCCTTTCGCGCAAGGCCCGCGGGCCTTTTGACTGACCAGGACATTTGCACTTCTCATACCAAGCGCGCGGCGGAAATTCCTCGACGGTGGCGGCTGATAGGAAGCCCTGCCGGGTGGGGGTCCACTCCCCACTGTGATGGACGCGGCCCGCGCTTTCGGACAGCACACTTTTGAGGCCGCTATCTCCTTGAGACAACTACGCTCTGCTTTTTGCTTTCAAGTTGGACCCCGACCTGGCCTATGCTCGCCGCAATCGACCGCTCTGCTGGCTCGCCTGACCGAAGGAACCTTTATGACCGATGCCAACTCGCCCGATGCTTCGCAGACTCCCTCGCCGCTTGCGCCCGCGATTGCCGTTGGACAGCAGATCGCCGGCGGACTCCTGATTGCCAATGCGGCCTTTGTGCTGCTGAGCGCGGCGCTGATTCCGGTCGATCCCAAGCTAGGCCCGATGTTTGCGCCCTCGCGCAGCATCATGCCGGCACTTCTCGATGTCGCGATTGGCGTGTCGCTGCTGTCTGGGAAGACCAAGTACCTGTTGTGGGCGATCCTGCGGGTGGTGTTGGGAACCGTGCTCTTTACGACGCTGGCGTGGACCAAGGACCCGATCCTCGCGGGCTCGCAGCTGGTGATTGGGACGGCGCTCTTGCTCCTGTTGCTCGGCAATGCGGGGCGGCCACGACTGGTCGCTGGTGGCGCGCTGTTCTTCCTTTACGCACTCCTAAACATTTCAGGAGTCTCTGCCACGGTGCTGGGAGTCAATCCGCTCGCGCCGATTTTCCAGACCATTCTGGGTGATATCGAGCCTCGTCCGGTGTCGCTGGTGGTGGGCGAGTCTTCCCATTATCGCGTGCGGGCTCCGTCGGCGCGATGGCATCTGCGCACGACCGCTGCCGCCAAGAAGACCAACCCGCTGGCGGATCGCTGGCTCACGCGACCGGACCTCGATGCCCACGTTCTGATTGTGGCGGAGAAGGAGCCGGGCAAGCACATTTCCGCCGATGCGCTCGCGGATGTGGTAGTGCAAAACGCGCGCAAGAGTGCGAGCGAGTTTGAAGTGCTGGGCCGTGAGCCGATGCGCAGTCATCCCAGAATCGGTCGCATCGTTCACAACCGCTCGCTGGTGGATCAGCTGGAGCTGGAATCGCTGAGCAGTGTGATCGCAACCTACGAGCATGGCTACCAAGTGATCGCGTTTGCGCCCCGTAAGTCGTTTCCCAAAGTCGAAGCCGAGCTGCGCAGTATCATCGAATCGTTCGAGCTTCCCACCGACGAAACGCCGGGGATTCCGGAGGACGTGGAGCCCGGTGCAGTGAAGCGGGTGGTCGGCCAGCGTTTGCCCTATGTCCTGACCGCTCCGGAAGGCAACTGGTATCTGCGCAAAGATGCCGCGGCCAAGCAGACCAATGAGCTGGCGGATCGCTGGATCGTGCGCCCCGAGATCGATGCGCACATCATGATCATTCCGGAGCTGGTCGAAGGCGCAGACCTCACGGTGGATCGCTATGCGGCGGCGGTCGCAGATACGCTGCGCGCCAACGTCGGTGCGACCATTGGTTCGACCGAGCCGGTCAAGACAGATCCCGAGCATGGGCGAGTCCTTCATGTGACAGCGACGGTGAACGGACTCCAGCTGGAGTATTCCTATGGTTGCTTTGCGCGGGGCGAGCAGGCCTACCAGGTGGTCGCATTCGCAAGTCGTGAGGACTATCCAGCGGTGCGCGCGGCCTTTCTGCAAGCGATCGAGTCCTTTGCACTGCCAGCGCCGCGTCCCAGCGAACTGGCGCGGAAGTCGATTCGACCCAAACACGCCAAGTAGGAGGTATTCATGACCACTCGAAGACAAGTTCTCTCTGTGTTGCTCCTGACCACCGGAATGAGCGGATTCCTAAGCGCGGATGTCGCGCCCGGCTGTGGCTCGCGGAAGGCCACTCGGGGTCGCGAAGGAGCCCCGCCGTCCGCCGCTGCACCCGCCGCTGCACCCGCCGCCGACCCCGCCGCTGCACCCGCCGCCGACCCCGCCAAACCCATCGCCCCAAATCCCTAACCAAACACCTCCTCATGTGATAGAAGGTCTGTGGGAGCGTGTCCGGGACTGGTGCCCGGCCCAGTCTTCAAAATTGGTGGGACCGGTGTAAAAACCGGTTCGGCGGGTTCGATTCCCGTACACTCCCGTTTCCGTCGCTGCGGTGGGGTGCAGAAAAGAGGCTAGAGCGGGGGTTTTGGGAT
>Ga0154020_10003757_pt1 | contig 18180 bp, 6 predicted proteins | sample Klosneuvirus_201_FD_109709 | JGI IMG/M metagenome (GOLD analysis project Ga0154020, IMG submission 109709) | Active sludge microbial communities from wastewater, Klosterneuburg, Austria - Klosneuvirus_20160825_MG | ecosystem: Engineered > WWTP > Aerobic digester > Activated sludge | place... | reverse complement strand
TTGGGCAACCAGATGAAGCGGTCCCCGAGGTGCACCAGGCCGTCGTAGGCCATGCCCGAGCGCTCGCCGGGGACCACGAACTTCCACGCGAACCAGGGCAGATCGGGCTGCAGGTGCTTGGCGATCTCGGCGTAGCCGCCCGGGAACGCCTGGGTGCCGGGCGTCTTGAGCGCGAACTCCGCGGCGACGACCTGGCTGACCAGGACGTGGATCTGCCCGGGCCTGGCGATCAGCTGCGGCGAGCCCTGCCACAGGGTGCCGTAGCCGACCCGCGCGATGTCCGCCATCTCGGCGGTGAACACGCGCGCATAGTCCTCGGGGCGCGGCTGCAGCGCGCGGGTCATGGCGTCGCGCTGCGACAGCGTCGCAGGGTCGACGAACGCCGACAGCAGTGCATGTGCATCACGAACCAGGATGGTGGGATCGACGAGGCCGGCCATGCCCGCAAGATACTCCGCGGAAGCTGCTATGATCCAGCCGAGGTCGCAGCAATGTTGATGACCAAGGATCTGAGCAAGTCCGCCCGGCCCGCCGAGCCGGCCGCCACCGAGGGGCCCAGCTTCGACGCCGCCCCGGCCGACGTCGCGGGCGACGGTGGCGCGCCCTCCGGCGCGGACCAGGGCAAGGACGTCAAGGACGTCAAGGCCGGCCAGGCGCCACCGGCGCGCACCCAGGCCCAGCTGCTCGACGCCAGCCTGCTGCTGTCACACTGGGTCGAGGTCGACGCCTTCCCGGCCTCACCGTCGCTGCTCTCGGTGCCGCGGTCACCCGGCCCGGGTGGTGGTGGTGATGGTGACGCGCCGCCGGCGGCGCCTGGCGCACCTGACGAGCCCCCCGATGCCTCAGACGCCTCAGATGCTTCCGGCAACCAGCACCCGAACCGCGGCGGTGCCGGCGCTCTGTGAGGATTCCGGGGTGCCTTCGAGGTAAGATGCCGGGGCCCCGACATGAAACCTCTGCGCAAGATCGTGCTCGCAGGCCTCGGCCGCTTCTCGGCAGGTGCCTTCCACGCCCCGGCCGCTGCCCTGGGCCAGCTCGAGAGTCGCTCGCCGAGTGAGCCCGCCGATGTGCTGGGCAGCTTCCCGTACGGCGAGGAGGATGTCGATGAGGCCGTGCTGGCCGCCATGCAGGGCAGCACGCGCTGGCGACAGACCTCGCTCACCATGCGCATCAACGCGCTGCGCCGCCTGGAGAAGGAGCTCGCGACGCGGCTGCCCGAGCTGACCTTGCGCCTGGGTCGCGAGCAGGGCCGCCCGCCCTGGGAGTGCGGGCGCGAGGGCCAGGGCCTGGTGGCGCGCCTGTCACACACGCTGAACGGCGCCAAGTCGGCGCTGGAGGATCGCGGCTTCGACGACCTCGACGCGCGCCTGGCGCACCGGCCCCACGGCGTGGTCGCGGTGCTGGGCCCGGCCATGCTGCCCATCTCGACCTCGCACACGCACATCGTGGCCGCGCTGGTGGCAGGCAACTGCGTGGTCTGGAAGCCCAGCCCGCACGCGCCCGCCGCCGCGCAGCTGTACACCGAGGCGCTGCACGCCGCCACCCTGCCCCCGGGCGCCTTCAACATGATCCAGGGCGACGACGACGTCGGTCGCCGGCTGGCCAGCCACCCGGGCGTCGACGCCGTGGTCTTCACCGGCTCGCGCAAGCACGGGCTGGAGCTGCGCCAGGCGCTGGCGCTGCGCCCCGAGACACCGCTCATCCTGCACCTCGGCAGCAAGAACCCCGCCGTGGTGATGGAGAACGCCGACCTCGAGCGCGCAGCGCGCGAGATCACCACCAGCGCCTTCCTGACCGCCGGCCAGCGCTGCACCGCGCTCAGCCGCGTCATGGTCCACGACGCCGTGCTGGGCGGCTTCCTCGAGCACCTGCTGCGCGCGGTCAAGCGGCTGCGCATCGGCGCCCCGACGCAGCACACCTTCATGGGGCCCATGCTGTCGCCGGGGCGGCGCGACGCCTTCCTGGCCATGCGCGAGCGCGCGCCCGCCGAGGGCGCCAGCCTGCTGCACCTGGGCGAGGTGCCGGCCACCGGCTGCTTCGCCGCACCCAGCGTGCACCTCATCGCCAGCCGCCTGCCCGACGCGGCCTACCAGCGCGACGAGCACTTCGGCCCCGACCTCGCGGTCTACCCGGTCAAGGACTTCGAGGACGCCCTCGAGGTCGCGGAGTCGACCGGCCACGTGCTGTGCGCGTCGATCTTCTGCAATGACCGCAAGCGCTGGGACGCGCTGTCGGCCGAGCTCCGGGTCTCCAACCTGTTCTGGAATCGCGGCTCGACGGCGCCCTCGGGTCGCCTGCCCTTCGGCGGCGGCCAGGGGGTCCCCGGCGGAGCCGTCGCGCTGGAGGCGCTGCGCCGGCAGGTGCCGCTGCAGTGGGGCACCGGCCCCAGCTTTCCTGGCACTGGTGCACGCGACACCGACTCCGGCGACAGCGACTCCGACGGCCCCGAGGATGACGACGCATGAGTGACACCCCTGCCATCACGGTCAACCCCGAGACCTGGCTCGGCGCCGAGCTCAACCACGTCTGGCTGCTGGCCGAGTTCAACCTGCGCCAGTTCCAGCGCGCCCACCTGCGCCCGCAGCCCGACAGCCCGCAGATGGCCGAGATCGAGGGCATCTTCGCGGCGCGCCGGGCCGCCCGGGGCGCCAGCGCGGCGGCGCCCGCCGACGAGAACGAGCTCCTGCGCGCGCTGGGCGACAGCCAGGCCCGACGCGACGAGATGCGCAAGGTGTCGCCCATCGGGCGACTGGGCACCGGCCTCGGCCTGCGCACCATGGAGATCGAGACGCTGATCGTGGCGCTGGCGCCGCACATCGACGCACCGCTGGCCGATGTCCTGGCGCTCTTGCGCGGCGCGCAGGCGCGGCGCGGCGTCGACCTGGCGCTGATCGCGCAGCTGTTCCGCCTCAAGCGCGCGGATCGCATCGCGCTGCTCGACGTCGTCGATCCCGACCGCCCGCTGCTGTCGTGGCGCATGGTGCAGGTCATGCCGCCGGAGTCGGCCGAGGCCTACGGCTCGGTGATGTACCGCGCCATCCAGCCCACCTTCGACGTGCTGTCGGTGATGTCGGAGCGCAGCGAGCTCAGCCCGACGCTGAGCCGCTGCGCCACCCTGACCCGGCACGCCGGCAACCTCGACGATCTGGCGCTCGACCCCCCGATGCGCGAGCGACTGCAGCGCGTGTGCGACGGCGCGCGCCACGCCGAGGCCCAGGGCCGCCTCGATGGCTGGCCGTGGATCCTGCTGTGGGGACCGCGCGGTATCGGCAAGGGCGAGCTGGCCGGGCGCATGGCAGGCGCCGCGGGACGCCCGCTCCTGATGTTCAACCCCAACGTGGGCGATCGCGCGCTGTTCGAGGACCTCATCCGGCGCGCCCAGCGCGAGGCGCTGCTGCGCGGCGCCATCCTCTATGTCGGGCCGATGACGCTCGACTTCCTGGCCGACGCCGGGCTGAACTTCGCGGCCGCGATGTCGAACTATCCCGGCGCCGCGGTGCTCGGCGTGCAGACCATGCAGCCGCCGCGCCTCAAGCTCGACCATCCCGTGCAGGAGGTCGAGCTCAAGCTGCCCAGCGATCCGGTGCGCCTGGAGCTGTGGCAGCGCGCGGTGCCCCACCCCAGCCCCGACGTCGACCTGCCCAAGCTGTCGCGCGGCTTCCACATGACGCCCGGCGAGATCGCCGACATCGCGCGCGAGGCCAACCTCATCGCCAACAGCGAGGACGGCCGCCTGGTCGGCCACGGCGATCTGCGCGCCGGCGTCGAGCGCCGCCTGCGCAACGAGCTCGGCGAGATGGCGCGCAAGATCAACGTCGCGCCCAAGTGGGCCGATCTGGTGCTGTCCGACGAGGACATGCAGCGCATCAAGGAGTTCATCAGCCGCAAGCTGTACGCCGACAAGGTCTACAACGACTGGGGCTTCGGCGACCGCATCGGCTACGGCCGCGGCATCATCGCCCTGCTCTCCGGCCCACCCGGCACCGGCAAGACCATGCTGGCCGGCCTCATCGCCAAGGATCTCGACCTCGAGCTGTACCAGGTCGATCTCTCGATCGTGGTCTCCAAGTGGATCGGCGAGACCGAGAAGCAGCTCGGCAAGGTCTTCGACCAGGCCGAGCGCGCCCACGCGGTGCTGCTGTTCGACGAGGCCGACGCGCTGTTCGCCAAGCGCACCGAGGTCACCACCGCCAACGACCGCTACGGCAACCTGGCCGTGAACTACCTCCTGCAGCGCCTGGAGCAGTACACCGGGATCGCGGTGCTGACCACCAACAAGGAGGCCGTGGTCGACGAGGCGCTGCAGCGCCGCCTGTCCTTGCACCTGCACATGCGGGTGCCCGAGCAGCCCGAGCGCGAGCGGCTGTGGCACTCGTTCCTGCCCGACAAGGCGCCGCGCGCCGACGACCTCGACTTCAGCGCGCTGTCACAGGACTACGAGCTGTCGGGCGGCTACATCAAGAACGCCATGGTGCGCGCCGCCTTCCTCTCGGTCAGCCAGGACCAGCCCATCGGCATGGACAACCTGCGCCGCGCCGCCATCCTCGAGCTCGAGGACATGGGCCGCCTGGCCATGCGCCTCGACCCCAGCGTGGGCGGCGACAAGGGCAGCGCGAGCTCACTCACCGGTGACACCATCGACTTCTCGGAAGGCTGACCATGACGACCCCCAAGCTGCTGCAGCGCACGCCCGAGTTGGTCTTGACCTATGCCGCTGGTTCGCACACCTCGCCGAGCAGCCGCTGGGGGCTGCGCACGCTGGTCATGCGCGGCGATGGCGCGCTCGAGCTGGACAGCCGCTGGTACACCAAGCGGCGCACCTTCCAGGGTCGCGTCAGCCCCGCCGTCGTCGAGCGCGTGCTGGCGCTGCTCGAGGCCGGCAACTTCCCCACCACCCCAGCGCACCGGATCCCGCCCGGATCATCCCTGCGCACGGTGCACGTCAAGAACGGCGCGCTCGAGGGCTACACCCTGCCCATCGACTGGCACGTCGGCGCCGAGATGGCGGAGTACAAGGACGCCTTCAAGCTGCTCGACAGCATCGCGCGCCAGGTCACGGTCGACGAGATCCAGGCCACGCCCGACTTCGAGCCTGGCCTGGTCGAGGGCGCCACCAAGCTGACCGACGTGATCGAGCCGCCGACCTGAGCCGCGACCCCTACGGGCCCATCAGCCTGCGGCGGGCACCCAGGCCGGCCGCTGCACGCGCGGCGTGAAGCCCTCGTCGATGCGGCGCTCCTGACCGTCGTCGCCGATCAGGCGCACCTCGAAGCCGTGCAGCCACATCGCCTCCAGGTGCTGCCTGGCCTCGGCCTCGTCCACGAAGACGTAGACGATGTTGTCGATCGGCTGGTCCTTCCCGAACGACTGGAAGCGCCGCACGATGGCCGCCTCGCGCAGCTCCTTGGCGCTGATGGTGCGCGCCTTGACCGTGATGATGAGCTTGCGCTGCTGCTTGGAGTACAGCCCCTGCAGGTCGATGTCCTCGGGGTCGGTCTCGGGCAGAAGGCCCGCGATCAGGCGCTCGTGGCCAATGCGCGCCTGGGCCAGCGCCGTGGTGGCGTCGGCTGCCAGGTCGAAGAACTGCAGCAGCGTGGTGTCGGGGTCGCCGTGGAGCATGCGCCAGGGGCCGAACTCCAGCCAGCGGCGCGACACCATCCGCTGGTGCCCCTTGCCACGAAAGGCGCAGCCCCAGCCCAGCGGCGAGTGCAGCTTGCCGAAGCTCGGGCCACGGTAGACCTCGTCCATCCGGCCCGAGGCCCAGTCGTGGTGGAAGGTGGTGAACGAGGCCAGCTCGAAGGGCACCTGGGCCAGCTTGCCGAGCAGCGCGACCGGCTCGATGACCTGCCCCTCGAGGCTGACCTTGACCAGGTCGGGCTGACGGATGAACAGGAAGGTGTGACCCTCGCCGAACATGAAGGTGCCGGCGCGCTTCTGGGCGACCTGAAACCAGTCGTCACCCGCAGGCAGGGTCTTGACGCCCTGCTCGATGGTGTCTGGCTTGCCAGCCGGGAACACGCCACTCGCGCGGAGGCCGACCAGGATGTCGGCCACCGAGTCACCACTCAGGGTCATCGCCATGATCACGCCGCTCGCCATGTCGCGTCGCCTCCGTTGCCTGGCCATCCGTACCACATCGCGACCAGCCCGACCACGATGCTATGCTCACCTCCCATGTCGATCCAGGACGCGCTTTACCAGGTCATCGTCGGCCACCCCGAAGATGATGCGCCTCGCCTCGCCTACGCCGACGCCCTCAAGGGCCTGGATGAACCGCGCGCCGAGTTCATCCGCGCCCAGGTCCGCTCCGCGCAGCTGCGGCGCGCACGGGTCGACTCGCCCGAGCTGACCCGGCTGGTCAACCGGGCCTTCGCCCTGATGGAGCACGGGCGCGTCGCCGCCGAGCCGCTGGCCGGCCGCATCGACAAGTACGTGCTGCGGCGCGGCTTCGTCGAGGAGATCTACCTCGACGCACGGCGCTTCCTCGACACCGCCGCCGAGCTCTACGCGCGCGCTCCCGTGCTCGACGTCAACCTGACCGGCGCCGCCGCCGTGGCCGCCGAGCTGTTCGCGTCGCCGCACCTCGGCCGCCTGCGCTCGCTGGGTCTGGCCGACAACGGCCTCGACGACGCCGCGGTGCGCGCGCTGGCGAGCAGCAAGCACCTCGGCAAGCTGGCCTGGCTCGACCTGTCGCAGAACAACATCACCGCCGAGGGCCTGGAGGCGCTGGCCGCCTCGAAGCGGCTGCCACGCCTGGGCTACCTCGGCTTCGTCGCCAACAAGACCATCGACCCCACGCCGCGCATCGGGGGCAGCGACGAGTACGGCCACTTCGAGCTGGAGTACCCGCCGGCCGGCCGTGAGCTGGCGGCCCGCCACGGCGCGCGCGCCTGGCTGACCGCCAGCGCCAAGGTGGCGTGGCCGCCCGAGCGCGACGAGGTCTGACCGCGACCGGTCAGGCCCCGCCCTCGTCCTCGTCCTCGAGGCCATCGTCTTCCAGCTCGGACTGCTGGGCTTCCTCGAGCTGGCGGCGCCGCAGGGCGAGCTGCGCCGCCGCCAGTCGCTGCTGGACCCGGATGCGCTCGGCGTCGTCCATGAAGGCCTGGGCATCGACACGCGCCTGCAGCTCCCTGATGTGAGTCATGAGGTCACTCTCGGGCGCCCGCGACAGCTCGGGGTGACGGGCCAGCGTGGCGCTTGCGCTGGGGCTGTTGCCGTCGCCGGGCACACTGCGGTTGCCGTCGCCGTGCACGTTGCCGTTGCCGTTGCCGTTGTTGACGTCGGTGTTGCTGTTGCTGAGGGCATCAGCGCCGTCAGTCGCGATGCGCACCCGTGTCTCGGGTGCCGGTGCTGGTGCCGGCGGCGTGACCGGGGGGCGGCTCGGATCGATGCTGAGGGCCGTCTCGGTGCCGTCGACGCTCGACTGGCTGCGGCTCTTGGCCAGCTGCTTGTTGGCCTCCGCGATGGTCTTGCTTGCCAGCGCGAAGCCACCCGTGACACCGGCCGAGTCACCACCGATGCGCTCCGCGGTGGCCTGTTCACGCAGGTTCTGCTGATACGCGTGGCCGGTCATCACGGACGGATCGAGCAGACCCGAGATCGACGGCGAGGCCGCTGCGGCGCCGAGCACGCGCACCGCGCCATCCGGGCTCTGTACGCCGACCACGGGGCGGAAGCCGTTGGGCTCGGGATCGCCGAAGATCGGCACCAGCTTGTGGCGGTAGTGCTGCATCAGGTGGCCGGGGCCACCCGCCGCATCGCCGTCCTGGCCAATGGAGAGGACGAAGTGGTCCTTCCACATGACCTGTTCCTGGCCCTGGGCGTCCTTGTACGTGATCTTGATCTTCTTCTCGGTGCCGCCGGGCGGAACCTCGAACTCGACCTTGCTGATGCCCTCGACGGCCTTGCGCTGGATCTTGCCGCCGGCGTCTTGCTGCAGCGCGGGATCGAAGGCGCCGCCCGGCTCGAAGTTGCCGTCAGCGTCGGGGCGCGAGTTGCGCGGCAAGAAGCCGTTCTGCGGCGCCTCCTTGAAGGTGAACTCCGTCATCTCGTGCTCGGCCTGGGCCCGGACGACGGGATCGGGAGAGCGCAGGCGGCCCGAGATGTCGAGGAACTTGGCCTTCTGCTCGTCGTTCATGTGCCCGGGCTGCGGCATCCGACCGACCCACTCCAGGCTGCCAGCGCGACCGCTGGCCCCCGCCGACGCCTCGGTCCCCCAGGCGCCCGAGGCGCCCGCGCCGAAGTTGATGACGTCGGAGCCGGGGCGGATCTCACCCCCGGTGAAGGCCTGGTCGCCCATGTGGAACACGCCCGCGCGCTGCATCTCGGCGCGCACCGCGGGATCCAGGACGCTCGCATCGAGCTGGCGCGCCGGCCCAGGGCCGCCCGCGAGGTCGGTGCTCTTGCTGTAGATGTAGCGCACCTGGCCGTCGGGCCCCTCGACGGGGATGCGCACCCGAGCGCCCTGGTCGATGGCCCACTGCGGCCACGTCGCCGGATCGACCTTCTCGGGCGGCCCGGCCTTGCCACGGTACACGCCATGATCCGACGCGTCGCGGTTGAGGGCGACGTTGTCGGCGTGCTCGCGCGCCAGCATGAAGCGCTGCGAGGCGTCGGCGGTCTCGGTCATGCCCAGCCCGGGCTGGTGGTTGGGCAGCTCACCGCCCAGGCCGGCCTTCTGGCCGAACCGGTTGGATGCCTTGTCCCACGGGTTCTCGCCGCCGATGGTCAGCGAGTTGCCGCGGTCGGGATGCGACATGTCGTTGGCGACACCGGCGAAGCCAGCGCCCAGCGTGACCTGATCGAACACCTCGGGGTGGTCAACGATCTGGCGCGGCCCGACGAAGCCCTCGGGCACCTCCTGCGCCGGCGACAGCTGGTGCAGCCGGTCGGCCACGCCCTCGTCGCGCCCCTGGTTGCGGGCACGGGCCGCCTCGATCTGCAGCTCCTTCTCGGTCTTCTGCTTGGGCGCGGCGTGCTGGCCGGGCGCTTGCTGCTGGTCGGGGGTGTGGGTCGGGCTCGGTGCGTTGGCCGCCGGCATGGTGCCGTCGGCGTTGACCACCACGCCGCCCTTGTGGTGCACCACCGCGCCGTCGGGTGTGGTCGTCGTGGTCACCGGCTCGGCCGCCGGCGGATTCAGGAAGTTGTCGATCTCCTTCTTGATCTGCGCCTTGGACTTGAGCGTACCGTCGGCGTTGGTGGCGCCCGCGTTGAACGTCTTGCGCTCGCCCTTGTCGTTGAAGATCTCGAACGACACCGGCTTATCCGTGTGCGTGCGCAGGAACCCGGCCATGGTGTCGGCGCTCGCCGCCGCCGCTTTGGGGTCGGTCATGGTCAGCGCGACGTCGGTGATCTTCTTCCCGGTCTTCTGCTCGTTGGTGCCGACCGCGTTCATGCTGTCGAGCATCTGCGCCAGGTCCTTGTCGGACAGCGCGTCGCGCGTCGCCTTGATGTCACGCAGGACGTTGACGTCGTCCTTGCCCACTTTCCTGCCGGCGATGGTCGGGTGATCCTCGCCCTCCGAGCGGGTCTCCAGCCGATCGGGATGGCGGGGACCCTTCTTCTCACCTCGGGGCAGCTTGATGTCGCTGGCGTCGTCGTCGCGCAGGACGGCCCGGCGCCCCAGCACGTCGTTGCCCGGGTCGGACGAGGCGTCCGACCTCCGCGACGACAGCTTGGCCTGCGTGGTGTCGAACGGATCACCATGGACCTTCTGATACCAGGCCTCGACCAGGTTGCCCTGATCGGCAGAGCCCAGCCGGTCGGTGATGCTCTTCATCTCCTGGAACGACTGCTTCTTGAAGGCCTCGTCGAAGCCCGGGTCGCCCTTCTTGAGGCCGGTCTTGGCCGTGACCATGTCCTCGACGCGAGAGCCGCCAATGTGATCCATCAGCGCCGGGTGGATCTCGTCCTTGAGCTCGCCGCGGATGCGCTTGGGCTGCACTCCGCCCGGGTTGTCACGCAGCATGCCGATCATCTCGTCACGGCGCTGCCCGCGGATGGCGTCGACCTTGGCCTGATCGGCGGCCGACAGCGGCGCATCGCCCGGCTTGGGCCGCGGGATGCCGGCCTCGTCCCACACCGACTTGTTCTTGGCCCCAGGCAGCCCGATGCCCTCGTCGATCATCGTCCCCGACCACTTCTTGAACTGATCGTCGGCGGCGTGCCCGCTGCCGCCGCCGTCCTCCAGCTTCTCGAACGCCTTCTCCTTGCGCTTGCGCTCGGCCTGCTCCTTCTTGGTCAGCGGCGCGGGCTGCTCGGCCGCCGGCGCGTCACCCGGGTGCGCCACCGGCGCGCTGTCCGGGTGCGTCTTCATCGGCGTGCCATCCGGATGCAGCATCGGCTTGCCATCGGGATGGATCGGCGTGCCGTCGGGCATGTACTTGGGCGCCCCGTCCGGGTAGTGCGTCGGGGTGCCCTTGATCGGATCCACCGCCTGGGGTCCCGCGGGGGTGACGCCGCCGGCGGCGCCGTCGGTCTTGGCGTGCGCAGCGTTGAAGTCGGCCGCCAGCTCGTCGAGGTGGCGCTGCTTGACCCCGGTGCGCGGATCCGGGACTGGCTTGCCGTTGGCGTCGAGCACCGGGGTGCCGTCGGGATTCTTCTGCCAGTAGTTCCCCATCAAGCTCTGGTCGTGCTTGACCCCGGCCGAGGTGGCGTCCTTGCGATGGACGGCGTTGGGATCCTGGTACTCGTCCTTGAAGCCCATCTGGTGACCGAGCTCGTGCGCGTGCGTCACCGCGCTGCCGTCGGCGTACCAGTTGCTCTGGTTGGCGTCGCCGTCGCCCGGGTGCGCCTTGACGTGCAGGTGCGAGTCGGCCGGGGTGTCGACGAAGACGACCTCGACGTGCAGCTTGTTCTCGCCGCCAGTCGAGTTGGTGACCTTGTGCTGGTTGTTGTACTGCTGGTCGACGCCCTTGATGACGTTCTCACGCATCTTGGCGAGCTGTTCGGGGGTCGCGCCGGTGGTGCTGCCATCCAGGTGGACCTTGATGGTGACCTGGGTGACGCCGTGCTCGAACTCGGCGACCTCGTACTTCTTCGAGATGCCGTAGCCCCACGGGTTCCCCGCGCTGTCGACGATGGGCTGGCCCGTGCAGTGCGCGGGATCGCGGCCGGGGATGACGCCCGGGTTATCGAGCATCTGGTCCGTGCCGTGGCCCTGGACCGTCTTGACGTGGTTCTCGCCCTCGAGCTGCTTGTACCAGGCCTTGAGGTCCTCGGCCTCCTTGGCGTCCTTGGCGCTCTTCTTGACGCCGGTGGCCTCGTTGATCTGATCCTGCATCGCGGTCGGGCTGTCGACGGCGCTCTTCTCGACCTTGGCGGTCGACTGGTCGTCGGTGCTCGGGATGTCCTCCGACTTGACCGCCTGCTCTTCGGGCTTCTTGACGACCTTGGCCGCCTCCTCCTTGGCCGCGACCTCGGGATCGGCGATCTTCTCGGCGTCAGGCTGATCGCCGCTCTTGGAGTCCTTGCCCTTGAGGCCGTGCTTCTCGTTGGTGGCCTTGTCGCTGCGCTGCGAGCTCTCGACGATCTCCTTGCACGCCTGCTCGTGCGTCATGCCGCCGTCCATGTGCTTCTTGACCAGCTGCTCGAAGGTCGGCCCGTCACCCTGGCCGTACTTCAGGGCGTCGCGCTCACGCAGCTTCTGGACGGCGCTCTTGTCCTGCATCAGGTCGCGCGCGGTCTCGCGGGCATCCTTGCGCAGGTCATAGGCCTTCTTGGCGCGCTCCTCGGGCGACATGCCCGCGGCCTCGTATTGCTTGTCGAGATTCGCGATCTGCTTCTCGGCGTTGAGATACATGTCGCGGATCTCGGTGTCGGTGAGCTTCTTGCCCTCCTTGATGGCGCCCTTGAGATCGGCGACCGCCTCGTCGTGCGACTTGGCGACCTTCTCGTCGCCCTTGGGCTGCTTGGCGTCGGTGCCATCCTTGACTGGATGAGCGGGCGTGCCGTCGGCGTTGACCGGGTTGCCGTCCTTGTCGACGTGCAGCTGGTTGCCGTCCTTGTCGACGCCGTTCGGCGCGGCATCCGCGACCTGCTTGTCGTGCGGGATGGGATTGCCATCCTTGTCGGTGGGAACCGCCTTGCCGTCGTTGTCGAGCGGAACTGGCTTGCCGTCCTTGTCGAGCGGGACCGGCTTGCCGTCCTTGTCGTGCGGGACCGGCTTGCCGTCCTTGTCGAGGTGCGGACCTACCGGCGCGTCGCCATCCTTGACGTGGGGCGTGGCCGGCGTGCCATCGGCGTTGACGTGCGGGACCGCGGGCGTGCCATCCGGGTTGGTGTGCGGGACCGCAGGGGTGCCGTCCGCGTTGGTGTGCGGGACTGCGGGCGTGCCATCCGCGTTGACGTGCGGCGGCGTGTCGCCCGGCGGCTTGGCGTGCTGGGTCTGCTGCACGCTGGCCGGATCGGCATCCGGCGTGGTGGCGGGGGTGGTCTTGGCCTCCTTGGCCGCCTTGGCGTCCGCGATCATCTGGGCGCGGTTGTCGTGCACGTCCTTGTAGGCCGACTCGTAGGCCGCCTTCTGCTGCTCGATGGTGCCGCCGGCCTTCTTGACCTCGGCCGCCTTGGTGAGGCCCTCGGCGTGCGGCTGGCCCTTGAAGTCGCTCATGCCGTCGCCGGCGCCCGAGATGGCGCCGGTGGCGGCCGCGTTCAGCATGGTCTTGGCGATGTCCTCCCAGCGGCCCTCCCAGACCGCGGGATCCATGGCCACGCCGCCGACCGAGCCGACCATGCCGGAGATGGCGCCCTTCCAGGCCGCCTCGCCCATGGTCTTGGGATCGCCGAGGGCGTTGGTGACGGCGCCCTTGCCGCCCGAGTTGCCGACCGTGCCCAGCGCGCCGCCGGCGGCGCCGGTGAGGGCGCCCTTGCCGATGGCCTTGGACATGTTCTTCAGCCAGTCGCCGAGATCGCGTGACGCGTTCTCGTCGAAGGCCGCATCGGTGGCGCCGCCGATCATGCCCGACAGCGCGCCCTGCACCATGGCCGACAGCAGCGGACCGCCCGCCTTCAGCGCGGCGTCGAGCGCCGGGCCGGCGTACTTGAGGCCGCCGGCCGTGACCGCGTTGATCAGCGTCTTGGCGACGTCGATGCCCATGTCCTCCATGCCGTAGGCCTGGCCCTGCATGGCGACCTTGATGGCGATGCCGGCGGCGCCGCCGGCCAGCGCCGCGACGGCGGCGACCACGAAGGGGGCCGCCGCGCCGGCGGTGAGGATGGAGACCGCGGCGCCGACCACCACGGTCGCGCCGGTGGCGATCGCGTTGGTGACCGCGTTCTTGGCCTCGACGTAGTTCTGCTGGTCGGCGTCCTGGCGCTTGGCGACCAGGCCGAGCTCGTCCTTCTGCGCCTGGGTCAGCGCGCCGCCCTTGTCGAGGATGTCTTGCAGCTTCTGCAGCTCGGCCTGCTGGGTGTCGAGATCCTTGCCGGTGTTCGAGAAGCTGTCGGTGACGAAGTTCGACAGGTGGTGGAAGCCGGGGATGGTCTCACCGGCGCCGCCGCGATCGAACTCGTACTTGCGCTTCTGACGGTCGAGCATCTTCTTGGCGTAGTCGGGATCCTTGGGATCCGGCTCGCCCTCCATCATCAGGCCGACCTCGAAGCCGTCGCGGCCGTCCATCTCGGACTTCAGCTCGGTGTCGAGGTTCTTGCCGGTGCGCTTGAAGTAGGCCTTCTTGATGACGTCGATCTCCGCGGCCGACTTGCCCTTGAGGGCGTCCTTGATGGCCTGCTCGTCGGTGCCGACGCCGTCCATCGCGTACTCGAGCTCGAACTCGGGCGGGACCTTGCCCTCCTTCTTGAGCAGCTGGACCTTCTCGAGATCGAGGCCCGACATCTCGTCGGCCATCTTGTCGTCGAAGTCCATGCCGCCGGCGGCCTTGCCGTACTTCTTGTTGTAGTCGTCGAGGATCTGCTTGCGCTGCCAGTCGGGCTTGCCCTCGAGCTGCTTGTAGATCGCCTTCTCGTCGGTGCCCCAGAAGGTCTCGGTGCCGGCCTGGATGCGCGCCGCCGAGGCGGCCTCCTTGTCGCCGGTCATGTAGGCCTTGGCGGCGTCCTTCTCGGCGCCCGACAGCTTCTGGTCGAGGTCGGCGTTGAGATCCTTGCCGGTGCGCGCCTTGTACTCGTCGCACAGCCGCTGGCGCTCGCGCGGGTCCTCGATCTTCTCGAGGATCTCGTAGACCTTCTCGGCGTCGGCGCCGGTCGAGGTGCCCGAGATGTCGCCACCGTTGTAGTGGCGCATCACCAGCATGCCGACCGGGAACACCATGCCGGAGACGGCGCCCGCGACGCCGGCGCGCACGATCTTGCGATCGATGCCCGCGGTGTCGGCGATGCCGTCGGCGATGTCGGTCAGGAAGCCGCCGTTGTTGGCCTGGTCCATCTTGACCGCGGCGATCTTGGACTCGTCACCCTCGGCGCAGGCCAGGGCGAGGTCCTTGTCCATGCCGGACATCTCGTCCTGGATCATGTCCTCGAGCTTGACGCCGGTCTGCTTGAAGTAGGCGTCGGCGACCTTCTTGCGCTCGGCCGGATCCTTGATGTTCTCCAGGGTCTCCTGGATGACCTTCTCGTTGGTGCCGGCGCCGTCGGCGGCGTTCTCCAGCGCGGCGACCGCGGCCTGGGTCGGATCGGCCTTCAGCGCGGCCTTGGCCGCCTTGAGGTCGGTGCCCGACATCTCGCCGGCGATCTCGTCGTCGAGGTTGACCTTGTAGTGCTTCGCGTACTCCTTGCGGATGAGGTAGATCTCGTACTGCGACTTGCCCTTGAGGGCCTCGTGCAGCTTGTCCTCGTCGGTGCCGGGGCCGTCCATCGCAGCGCGCAGCTTGGCCGCGGTCTTGACGATGTCCTCGGGCTTGGGCTCGGGCTCGCCCTCCTTCTTGGCCGGGGGCGGGGGCGGGTTCTTCTCGTCGAGGAAGTTGGTGTTCTCGACAGTGATCTTGCCGAGGTCCTGGGTCAGCTCGGCGGCGTCCGACTTGGACAGCTCGCCGGCCATCATGTCGGTCAGCTTCTGCCCGGTCTGGGCCTCGTACTGGTCGTACAGCGCCTGGCGATCCTTGGGATCGACGCTGGCGATGGCCGCCTTCATCTTCTCCTTGTCACCCGAGAAGACACCGCCCGAGTTGCGCAGCTCGGCGATGGCGATCTGCATCTTGTCGCCGCTCAGGTGCGCGGCGGCCTCCTTGAACTCGTCGCCTGACAGCTCGTCCTTCAGCTCGTCGTCGAGGCTCTTGCCGGTCTTCTTCTTGTAAGCCTCCTTGATCATCTCGATCTCTTCGGGAGACTTGCCCTTGAGGGAGGCGTAGATCGCCTTCTCGTCGGTGCCCCAGCCGTCCATGGCCTTGTCGAGGTCCTTGGCCGCCTGTTCGGCGTTCTTCTCCATGACCTTGTACTTCTCGAGCTCGGGATCGGGCGTCCCGTCCTTCATCTTCTCGATGGCGGTCGACGCCGTGGCGACCTTGTCGTCGATCTTCTTGTTCGACGCCTCGACCTGCTTGGCGGTCTTGGCGATGCCGTCCTCGGCGGCCTTCTTCATCGCCGCGGAGCCGTCGGTGACCGCCTTCTCCATGCCCTTGACGCCGGCCATGGCCAGGTCAGCGATCTGCTTCTCGGCGGCGGCGGCGCCCTGCTCGATGATCTTGATGGCGTTCTCGGTCGACGAGTCGATCATCGCCAGCGCCTTCTCGGCCTCGGCGGCGATCAGCTGCAGCTGGGCCTGGACCTCGGCGTGTGCCTTCTCGACCGCGGCGTCGACGGTCTTCTCCATGGCGTTGGTCGCCTCGGTCGCCGTCTTGTCCATGTCGGAGCAGGTCTTGTTGACCATCTGCTCCATGGCCTTGAGGTCCTTCTCGGTGGCGTGCTCGAGCTTCTGGCGCGCCGTCTCGGCCTTCTTCTCGATCTCCTCGGTCTTCTTCTGCGCGTCGGTCTCGAGCTTGGTGACGCCCTCCTCGATCTGCTTGGCGAGCTTGTCCTGGGTCTCCTTGGTCTTCTTCTGGATGTCCTCGACCGACTTCTTGATCTGATCCTCGGCCGCCTTGAACTGCTTGGCGGTCTCCTCCTCCATCTTCTTGACGTAGGCGTCGCCGGCCTGCTTCATCTTGTTCGCGGCGTCGGTGACCGACTGATCGATGGCCGCCACCGCCTTCTTCTTGGCGTTGGCGACCTTGAAGGCCTCTTCCTTGGTGGTCTGCCGGATGTCGGCGGCGTCCTTGGTCGCCGTCTTGACGATGTCCTTGGCGCTGATCTCGCCCTTCTTGATGATGTCGTTCGCGATGCGGTCGCCCTCGGCGACGTCCTTGGCGCCGGGATCGCCCGAGAACCAGCCCTTGGCCTTCTCCCACCAGCTCTCGTCCTGCTTCTTGCGCTCGACCTCGGCGCGGGTGGCGGCGGCCTTGGCCTGCGCCTTCTGGCGCACGTCGGCGGCCTCGGTGGCAGCCTTCTTGTTGACGTCGGCGGCGCTGGTCTCGCCCTTCTTCTCGACGCCCTTGGCCTTGTCCTCGCCGTCGGTCTTGACCCGGTTCTCTTCCTTCTCGCCCTCGGCGAAGAGCTTCTCCTTCTCGGTCTTGGACTGGTCGACGAGCTGCTTGTGCGACGCGTCGGCCTGGGCCTTGAACTGGGTCTTCTTCTGCTCGATCTGGCTCTTGATGGTGGCCTTCTGCTCGGTCAGCTGCTGACCCTGCAGGTTGGCGACCTGGAGATCCGCCTCGGTCTTGAGCGTGGTCGACTCGGCGGTGATCTTCTCCTTGAGCTCGCTCTTGGCCTTCTCGAGGCCGGTCTTGACGTCCTGGGTCTCGGTGGTGACCGAGGCCTCCAGCTTGACCTTGAGGTCGGAGATCGACGTCGCATGGGTGGCGGCGTCCTCCTTGGCCTTGTCCTTGGCCTTGGCCTTCTCGGCGGCGGCCTTCTCCTCGGCCTTCTTGACCTTGGCCTTGGCGCGCGCCTCGACGTCCTCCTTCTTGTCGAGTGACGCGATGCTGACGCGCTTGGCCTTGGCCATGGCGCCGGTCTTGACCTCGCCCTTCTTCCACGCCGCCTCGGCGTGCAGCGCCGCCATCTTCTTCTGCGCCTCGCTGGTGGGGCCGCCGGGCTGCTGATCGCCGGGCTTGCCGCCGGGACCGCTCGCCGCGGGCTTGCCCGGGCCCTTGGCCGGAGCCGGCGCGTGACCACCGCCACCGCCACCGCCGCCACCGCCACCGCCGCCACCGCCACCGCCACCCGCACCGGCCGGCTTCTTGGCCACGTCGGTCAGCGGCGGGCCGCCCGCCGCCTTGGCGGGCTGGTTGGCGACCTGCTGGATCTCGGTGTGCGCGCCCTTGACCTCGGCACCGAGCTGCTTGCCGACATCCTTGACCTGCGGCTTGACCGGCAGCTTGTCGAGCTTGCCGTCGAGACCGGCGCCGGGCGTGTTGATGCCCGGGGTGCCCGGCAGGTTGACCTTGCCGCTCAGCTTGTCGATGGTGATCGGCTTGTGCAGCGTGGCCTTGCCGTCGGGGCCGACGGGCTTCAGCTTGAGCGCCTTGGCGTGCAGCTTGTCGGTCTTGCTGACGACCTTGCCGGGCTTGCCGTCCTTGTCGTCCTTGTGCTCGCCCTCGGGCTTCTTGCCGCCTTCGCCCTCGTGCTCCTTGCCCTCGTGCTCGCCGAGCAAGTCCTTGGCGTCCTTGGCGTCCTTGCCGTCCTTGTCCTTGCTGGCGTCCTTGTTGGCGTCGAGCTTGTCCTTCAGCTCGGGGTTGATCATGCCGACCTTGAGCTTGCCGTCGGCGTCACGCAGGTCGGGGTTGACCATGCCCACGCCGAGCTTGGGCTGCGCCAGGTCGGGGTTCACCATGCCGACGCCGACCTTGGGGGCCTTGAGGTCGGGGCTGCTCATGCCGACGCGGTGCAGCTCCTCGTGCTGCAGCTCGGCGCCCTCGGACTCGCGACCGCGGGCCAGGTCGGGGTTGACCATGCCGATCCGCGGCGGCGCCAGGTCCGGGCTGACCATGCCGACGCGGCGCTGCAGGTCGGGGTTGACCATGCCGACCTGACCAGTGTCGGGGCTGAAGTCGCGCGGCGAAGCGCTGCTGGCCGGATCGCGCGGCGAGGCGCTGCTGGCCGGATCGCGCGGCGAGGCGCTGCTGGCCGGATCGCGCGGCGAGGCGCTGCTGGCCGGATCGCGCGGCGAGGCGCTGCTGGCCGGATCGCGCGGCG
>Ga0154020_10003756_pt1 | contig 18184 bp, 19 predicted proteins | sample Klosneuvirus_201_FD_109709 | JGI IMG/M metagenome (GOLD analysis project Ga0154020, IMG submission 109709) | Active sludge microbial communities from wastewater, Klosterneuburg, Austria - Klosneuvirus_20160825_MG | ecosystem: Engineered > WWTP > Aerobic digester > Activated sludge | place... | reverse complement strand
CCCCTGATCCCAGAAAAAAAGTGTGAAAGAAAATTATGTTTAAATTAACATTTATAAAAAAAAATATTTATAATGCGGTTATTTTATTATTATTAATAAACTTATTATTTTTAAATTCATGTTTTGCTAATGATGAATATGACAAGCGTTATAATTTTGCGAATGCAAATAAAAATAGAAAATTAATTTATGATTTTGTAGCGCACATAATTCCTGATTATTCGAACTATAATTATATTGAATGCGGAAAAAGTAAAACGTGCCATATTGAAGATTTTGATAAAATTCCTGGTGCTATTAGCTATTATAATAATAAACGTTTAGAATTTAAAAAATCAGGCATTAATTCAAACAGTTACATTCCAAATGTTCAAGTATTTGGTTATTGTATATATGATGATGATTTTTTTTATAAAACTGGCATTACATCCTATAGGTCTACACTCGAAGGAAAGCTATATAGAGTTACATCTCAACTTGTAGATAACAGAACATACAGCATTATTGGTTCTTTTAAAAATAGGAAGGATGCTGCTGTATTTGAACGCCTTTTTACCCTTTATATTGCTAGCGTTGGAGAAAAGTGGCTTGATCATAAACGTCCTAGTATATCTTCTTGTATAAATTTTTTTGAAGATAAAAATAATAAAATGTGGTTAGGTTATTATAATATATTAAAGGAGTATGCTTCAAAATACAACGTGAAATCTGAAAAATTTTCATTAAAAAGCAAATGGAGTTTTAAATGATTAAAGTTGGTATGTTAGTACCAGGATCAAAAATTTCAGATTTTATATTTGCTGCTAAAGGAAAAATTGAATACGATCTTAATAATAAAAACCTTGCTCAACATCTGGATGGCATTAGCATAGGTTTTACTATTGGGCATCTTGATATTGATTCTGTATCTATTGGTTATAGCAGAAAGCATAATTATATACGAGTTTCTTTATCTATACCTTATTATAAAACAGCTGAAATGATAGAAAAAGAAGGAGAGGAAGCTGCCTTAATGTACATTTACAATAGGTTGTTAAAAGGGATAAATAAAATTGATCTTACATGTAAAAGATGGACTAATCCTTCTTCTAGAAAACGAAATAAAAATAAAGAAGATTGAACAAACATTTATATTTGAATTTGAATATATATTCTATATAATATATTTGATTTATATAAAGAGATTTTATGTTAAATATTTTAAAACTATTTATGTTTTTAAAATCTAAATTTAATCTATTAAGTTTTATTTTTTCTTTTAAGACTCTTGTTAGAGATGGCGTTAAAGTACCAGATTTTAAAAATGTTACAATTTTTATACTTGCCACTGTTTTACTTTTAATTGTTATTGGTGGAGTTAAAAAAAATTTTGAAAAAAACGTTTTTTCAAAAAAAGTTATTTTATATGAAGATCTAAATTATAGTGATTATCAGATAAAATTTAAAAATCAAATTGTTTCATTAAAAACTATAATCGAATCTTATTTTAAAAATGTGGATAAAAAACATGATTAAAAATTTATTGTTATGTGCATTTTTTTTTATTTCAACCGTTAATGCTGCTGACAGCATGAATACTTACTACAGATTACATTTAGATGATATTATAATGACTAAAAAAATTGTTAAGTGTGAAAACTCTGAATGTTTAATTCAGTCTAAGTCAGATTCGAATTTTTTAAAACAGGTTAAAATTTCGTATTCTTTTTTAAAAGAAACAGCTAAGCATTTGCGTTTTTATTTTGAAATTAAACCATTTATTTTTGATACTCTTGATACTTTAATTAAGTTAAATCCTATATCACACGACGACTATAAGTTGTTTATAAAACATATAACTGATATTAATTCTGTAATAGTAGGGTCAAACATGTATTTATGTGGAGAAAATGGAGCAGAAGCATGTACTATACCTAAGTCTACTATAAAATCAGAGCGCAAGGCGTTTTTAACTTCAGTCGTCTCGTTGGTATGCGCTGGCGTTTTAAATCATGTTATTATTTGTGGTTTTAGTTTATTTCATTTTAATAAAACCCCTGATCAACAAAAATTAGAACGTGTATCCAATAATCTTGATGAAGAAGTAGCACAAAAAGCTGAACAAATAATTATTAAAGAACATGCGCAAAGTGAACTTTTTAAAGATGTTAATTTAAAGCATAATTCTTTTTATAGTCAAAGAAATATAAATTCTTCTAGTAGTATTAACACTCAAAGGCCGTCTAATATTAATTTAGATAATCTGCAAAATGATAATCAACAAAACAATTTAAGAGCGTCTCAAGGTCAGAGTATCTCTTATTATAATTACCCGAAATTGCCTATTCAAACTTATCAGAGCCAGAGTAACAATGATCAATCTATTCAAACTAATCAAATAAACACCTCAAAGTTTTAAAAACTAGAGATGTACAGATTACAAATGCGATTTATCTAAGTAAAAGTCTTTATCTAAAATTTTACTGATGTTGTTAATAAGTTCCGTGCTATAAATATATTTTATATAACTTATATTTTTAAACGGAACATTATCCCAACCTAATCTTTTTACTGTTTCCAAAGCTTTGCTTGATTCTCCTTCTGACAATAAACTTATTGCAGTAGCAATTTTATCAACTGTTTGTGAAGCTGGATTTTCAAGTTTAGAAACTGGTTTGGAAAATTGATCATATCTCTGAACAATATCCCCAAATAATCCAAAAAATCCTCCTCGTTGTATTGACTGAATTAGCGTGGATACTTCAAATAAATTAGGCGCCTCTTTCCCTGAACATATGTAACTTGAACATAAAACTATATATCCTACAAGTGTTGTTGCGACCGCTAAGGACGCTAAGTTAATATAAGTACTTCTTTCTTGTTTAAGTATATCTTTTCTTATTTTATTTAAACCTTTTTGCTTTTCAATAGGTTTGCTCATATTCAAAATATTTTCTATAAAATCCGTTATCATTATTAAAGGAAAACTTTTAAATTGCATAATGTATCTTGCTGCCTCTCCACTCACACTTCCAGCAGGCAACCCCCATGTTGCTATTATCCTGGTTTTTTGACTTTGTGTTGGTATTAGCATTGTTGACGATTTGAAGTAAAAAGCTTCAATATTATTTTTAATTTTGAGTTTGTATTCTAATATGTCGTTTCCTTTCAATGGATAAATTTTTAAAATTTTTTTAACTAATTTGTCAGGGATATTATAATATAAGCTAGGATCTATTAAACCATCTTTTGACATGTATTTTAAACATTTAAAATCAACTTTATCTATATTGTTTTGTTTAAAAGCGTTTTTAATATAGATATTAATGTTATTAAATTTTTTATATTTTATTTTATCTAACTCTAACGCTACAAGAGAACCGGCTGAACTGCGAATAGTCCTATCCCAAAAATCTTGCAGATTTATTTTAAAAAATAAATCATTTAAAGCCATGATTTTTTTGTTTCCTTTCAAGGTTGTTTCAAAAGTAGATCTTAATTCTGAAGTCATGTGCGTACTAAAAATGCCAATACTTTTTGAAAAGTCTTTATATTTTTTTGAGTTTATGTTTAAAAAATTTTTTATAAGATGTGAAATACTTCGCATTGCTGGAACATCCATTGCTTTTGCTATAAGCACGAACGTGCATAAATCAGGCAGCGATGCCATAAATCCTTGAAGTCGAGATATTGTAAATATACCTCTTATAGAGGCGTTAAATTCAGCAGCAGAAGAAGATACAGGAATTGAGTTTTCCCCCAGCAGAGTTTTAAACATTTTGTTATGTGAAAAAAGATTTTCGTTTTTCAAATCCTTTTCAAAATTTTTTTTTAAGTTCGCGTCTGCATTTTTTAATAAAAAATCATCAATTGTTTTTTTTACTTTTACTGGATCTAACCCCCAGTCTTCGGTTATTCCTCGTTTCCTAGCAAATGAATCTATTATAGAATGTGCGGCATCAAATATATCTGGTGTGTTTCCATACATTTTATTATAATTGTAAAAATCTTCAGGCGATTTAAAATGCAGAGAACGACGTTTGAGACCTAAAAATTTTTTATATGTAAATTTATCTTGTCTCAAGATATCGATTTCTGATTGGATTAATTTGTGATAAATATTTTCAAGTCTTTTATTTATTGATTCTTCTGATATATCTTTTTTTTTAAAAGTTTTTTTAATGTTTAAATGTTTTTTTATATCATTAATCCATGCAGTTTTGCCGGCTGACAGCAATTTTTCTTTATTGTGCGTTTGTTTTATTATATAATTATCTAACGGTTCTATATATTTGCCAGAACTTTTTAAAAAGTTTAACTGTGCTGTTTGAACTCGCCTGATTATTTTTGCACATTCTATCGCTGCATTAGGTATATTCTTATATAGAACACTTAGATTTTTAAATTTCATTCTACTTTCTGCGTATAATGCCTTCATTATATTTAATGTATTTTTAGAGTCTTTTATATAGTTTGTTAAATTTGCATTAGATATATCCGCTGAAAAATTATTTCTCATTTTGATTGCATGATTAGCTATTTTATTTTCAGTACCTTCTATTATTTTTGTGTACCCATGAATATAATCTGATTTAAATTCTAAAATTTTTTTTTTAAGATTGTTTGTTTTAACTATTATGTCCGTTACTTTTATTAAATGATAATCAGAATACTCTGATAAGTTATTTAATAAAGATTTTATTTTATTGTTATTTTTTGTCCTATCTATATATTTTTTCAATTTAGGGTACGTTTTTTTTAAATCTGCTTTAATTATTTCTATTGGTATTTTATTAACAAAATTCGTTTTACTTTCAGATATAGCTTTTGAAACGCTTTGTTTTGATGATATTTTTTTTAACTCTTCTTTTGTGAAATGGTGCGAATTATTATTTATATAAGTTTCATTATCTTTTATTAAATTTTTAGTGTCTTTTATTTTAAAATCAAAAATATTTTTAGATAACTTAATTTTTAAATCTTCTATATCACTGTACCCTATTTTTTGTGTATTAATTATTTTATCAACTTTATCTAATTTTGTTAAACAGTTATTATCTATATCATTTTTAACTATAATGTATTTTTCTGCACTAAAAGAGTGGTCGTTGTTAATAACTTTAAGTCCTTCTATATATTGTCTTATTTTATTATATTGTTCATCAAGTTGTTTGAATGTATTTTTTTCTGTTTCAGTCAATTTATTATAAATTGAATTTGATTCATCAATATCATATTTTAAACCACTGTTTTGCCTATGTGTTAAAAAATCGTTATTATTAAATGAATTATAAGTTTTTTTTTTAAGTTGTATAAATTTATCTAGTGTTGATTCAGGAACAATTGAATCGTTAATTTTTTTTAAACAATCTATTTCATTTTCTATATTTATACTTTTTATATTAAAGTTTTTGTCTATAATAATATTTTTTTTTAAATCATTTTTAATATTATCTTCTATGTTGTCAGTTATTTTTTTCTCTTTTTTAAATATACTTAGAACATCTTTAATAACATTATCCACCTTAAATGTTTTAAAAGCGTAAGGCGCTAAAGGTATAGCTCCACCCAATAACGAACTTGATGCAATATTATTTATATGGTAATCTAAAGTTTTAAGTGTCTGAGAAATATTAGCTTCTGTTAAAGTAAACGCGCTTGTTAATGTAGACATAGCAGCTGTGTTAACAGCTCCTTTTGTTATTTCATCTGCTAAACTATTTGAAAAAAAAGGTCTTTTAATGTTAAAAAGTTTTGATAACATGACATTGGTGGGGTCAGCTAATGTTCCAACTATTGTTCCAGCTCCACCACTTATATAATTTAAAAAATGTTTTTTTGTCAGAAGATATTCTCTTGCTTCAGTATCTATTTGTTTTTTATAATTACTATCAGCTACAGCTTTTGTTAAATTTTTAGTCCACCCTTTTTCTGTCTTATAAAAGTTTTTATATTCATTTTTAGTAAGATATTCTTTTTTAGGTAAAATTTCAGCTCTATTTAAAGAGTCTATATATTCAAGATTTTCTTTTATTCTTGGATGAAATATTAATCTTAAAAAAGAAGGCAGCGGTGACTCTTCAAAAGCTTCTTTAGCTGATAACTTAAATATACCAAAATTATCTAAACTGAAATCTTCTTTAAGGTCTGGAATTTTCTTTAATTTTTCTAACAAGTCAATTGTATTTTTCATAAATTGTCTATGTCTAAATAAAATATACTTTCGTCTTGTTGAACTACATTCTGTTTTTTTTTATCTAAAAAATAATAAGTAAAAAAACATTTATGCCCATCTACATGAAAATCAACAGTTAATCGTTGTTCAGCTTGCTCCCAGATGAAATCAAAGAACTCGGTTTGATCATTAGAATTTTTCTTATATTCATTTCGTATAACGTTGATTATATCTTTTTTTTTGCTTACTAATGAATTGTATAATTTTTTAGGATCTAATTCTTTTAATTCTCCGCTTGCCGTTAAAAAATTTTTAGGATAGAAATATCCGCCGTATTTATTATAATAATTATCTATTAAATCTTTTTTAGATTTTTTAACAGCGTCTTTAGATGACATATTATAAGCAACTTTATTATAAGCTGTGTATACATATAAAGTTTCGCGCATAGTTTCGCTGTCTTGATCTAACCCACCGTCTGCATATAAACTATATTGATCAAAAAAACTTTTAGTTTCTGATTCTATTCTCTTTTTTATTTTCTTCTTATCTGTAAGTGATATTTTTTCATCTGTAGTTTTTTTTGAATCTATAGCTCTATTAAGCTCCTTTAACACAGTTTCTGTATTTCTTATATCAGATGTTTGAGTATAAAAACTTAATGACAATTTAATTATATTGTAATCTTTATTATTTAATAATTTACTTTTATTAATCTCTCTAAAATAATCAAACCCTTTTTGTTCTATAATGCAAGCAGCTTCAGTAGCAAGCTTTCCTTCTTTATTTGCTCCGTAAAGATATTCAACAAGTGTATCACATTCGTCATTAGATGTTAATCGCGGTTTAGAACAACCTAATTTTTTTTGAAGTTCAACGCTTTCTTCAGATGAAGTTGGTGGAGCAAGATCCATCTGAAAAATATATTCGTTCAGCAATTTTTTAGGGTCATTTGTTCTTAAATTGGTTATATATTTATTATATTGTTGTATTTTTTCTCGATTTTTAATATCAATTTTATTAAGATCTTCGTCACTTAAAGGTAAGGTAGGGGTTGTCAGTATTTTTTTTTTTAGTTTATAAACTTTACTTGATTGTTCTATCAAAGTTTCATACTCGTCACTGAAAAATTCTGACTCGCGGATATTTTTTTCTATTCTAGAATCATATCGCCCAGTTTCTTCAAGATCCTTTATAAAAGATAATATAGTTTTATCATATTTTTTTTTTGCCCCTTCGATATTTGCTTCTGCTTGCATTTTAAAAGCGTTATAGTCTTCTGGGTTTAAATCTTTAATTTCATTAAATTCTCCATTTAATATTTTTTTAGGATTATTTCTGCTTAAAAAAAACGCATAACCTCTTTTTGCTTTTAAAATAAATTCTTTTTTTAATATATCTTTATCTTGTTCAGCAATGCCTGCGTCATCAATAAGTTTGTCTATTTTATTTTTAATACTATCATAATTTTCTCCTCCATGTATACTTGTATTTATAGCAATATTTAGAGCTTGAATAGATCCTTCTATAGTTTTTTTCCTAATTAACTCAGTTTCTTTTTTTGAGAAAGTATCCAATATATGAGAACAAATTAAATTTGTCCTAGATATTAAATCATCTTTAAAATGTATATTCTTTATATCCTTAAATTTTGTTAAAACAACATTTGACATTTTATCATTCAAAATATCATAAGGTTGTCCAGATGTATTATTCTTATATTTTACTTCATATTGGCCGGCGTCAGAATGAACATCTATATCATAAATAAAGTCTTCATACGTTTTATATAAATCTGTTTTGACGTCTTCAATATAATGATACAATATTGTCTCATAATTTTTTTCAATTTTTCTTGTAAATATATTGCTCATTTATTTTTCTTTTTTTTCTAGGATTGTTTTTTTAAAAAGTGTATTTGTTTCATCAAAATTTTCTATCAGCTTTTCAAATTGATTATAAGTATTTGATGCAACCTGCTGAGCTTCTGACTGTTCAATTATATTATTTTTAAGACTGTCTATTTTATCATCTATATTAGCAATACGCTTTAATGAATATAAATTATCTAGCATAGATGAAACTTTATCTTTTACATTTCCCTCAATAAGAAAACCAGATTTATAAGCTGTATCCATATAATCATAAATACTTTTAACTTGGTTAGACTGATTATTTAAAATAGAATAAATATTTTTTTTATCAGCATTTAATCTTGAAATATCTTTCAAAGATTTGTTTATTTTTCTTATTCTCCCAAACTCTTCTAAAGTATTATTAACTGAATATGTTAACATCAACAAAGATGGATAAAAGAAAAATGCCGATTCTTTTGCTAATGTTTCTATTACGGTTTTTGCTAAAGAATTTATTAACATCACATTAAACCTATCAAAAACTTGTATATGATTTTAAAGAAATTAGAAAGCATGTGAACACAATATAAATATGCATTCGCGACCATGTCGAATAAATTTGACGAAATATTGCTGTCTGTAATGTCACTAACGCCTTCAGTGCTTAAAGCTGTCGCTGTTGTATTTTTAGTCATTTTAAATTTTTCAATTTTTTGTTTTCTTTTTACATTTAACATACAAAACCTTTATATTTCTTTTAACTTGTTTTTTATTATGACGTCAGAACGTGATTCATTTATTGTTTTATTAATAGGTGCATTATATTCTTCTTCCTGAATTATTTTTAAAATGTCAATTTGATTTATTGGAAAATTTATTCGTTTAATTGCACGCTTGAGGCAAGTCTTTTTATACATTTCACCCTCATAGACTGTCCAAGCAATTGATAAATTAGAATTATTTTTAATTATATCAGCTTCTCTTGATGGCAAAATTTCAATAATTGTTTCATTTGAATTAAGTTTAATAATAGTATATGCAGCTATTATTGTACTATCTTTTGAGAGAACATTAGGTTTATGAAAAATTTCTTGTTTTGTGCCTAAAATAATATCAAAAATATCATCTTTATAAACTATATGTGTATCAATTTTTTTAACTACATTTAATCTAAATAAAATATTTGTAAGACCTCTATAACCTATTATAGGTTTACATATTATATTATTATTCTTGTCTTTAAATGAGAAAAAATAAATTTGATGATAAACACTACCTGGAATTAAACCTAAATAAATACATGTTCTTATGCTGTCTTTAATAGAATCAATATCGCAATGCATTAGGTTTGGATATTTATTAAACTCGTATTCAATAGAACTCAACATTAAAGATATAATGTTTGGATTTTCGCCAAAAATTGTTAAATCTGTATGTTTTAAAAATAATCCTAATTCTGACTTTAATTCATTTGATAACATCGTAAAACCTCAAATTTTTATTATATGACACAAGTGTATTTCCATCATTATTTTTCATAGCTGATGCTATGCTATTAGTGCTTTCATCTGTCATTTTTTTAATTATAGAAAGCTTAATATATTCTTGACGCGATGATAAAGCTTTAGCCTGTTTGCTTAAATCTGAATATTCATTTATCATATCTATATCTTCTTTATCTGCTAGGATACTTTCTCTCTTATTAGTATGAACAAATTTTATTTCGTTAAAGCTCGATGGTGGAGGCGGAATTTTCTTTTTAATATAATCTAAATAAAAAGAATTAGCTTTGCCGGAAATTGCTTTTTCCAAAAACTCGTCTTTAAAATATCTGTAAATTTTTATGTCCAAATTTCCAAATAGAAATAAACTTACTAGATCTATATATGATGCATTTGTCATATAACTATAATGAACAATTTGGCACAAATGCTGCGGCGGAATTCCGCTAGGATCGTAATACCCGCATGAATGTTTTTCCTCACCCCATGAATTATTAACATCATTAAATACAACTTTACATTCTATTAAAGACGTATCTTTAATATTGAAACCGTCTATCGTTGCGTGAAAAAATGGATAATCTTTATTATAAATTGGTGTATCATGTTTTTCTATGTTAACTTTAAATAATTTCTCATAATATTCTATAATATAAGGTTCTAAAAATTTCCCAACTTCAGCTCTGCGCGTTGCACTCCCTAAATCTTTATTAAGTCTATTTACTTTTTGATTGTAAATATCTAAAGGGGTGGCGTAATTAGATAAAGATAAAATTGCTGCAATATCTGATCCACCTATAGTATTATATCTATAAGAATAATCTTTAGTCATGGTATTCCAGTTTAATCATTTCAGGTCTTAATATTTTTTCACCATCTTTATTTAATGATACCCTGATTTTAAAATCAGAGCAATTGTTTAAAACAGAATTTATTCTGCATTCGTGAACAGATAAACTTTTTATAAAATCTAAAGGAAGATAATTAAATTCAATGCTATTATTGTCTCTGATTAATTCTAATTTATAATCAGCCGGCATATTTTCAAAAATTATTTTTAAAAATTGAATCTTAATTTTATCTAAAAAGGTCGAATAGTGAGGCAAAACAACATAAGCTTCGTCAAAATCCCCAAAATTAACATTTAAATCAATACTATTCAAATTTAAATTATACAACACGTTGTTGCTAAATATATAAAAATCACCTAAATTATTACTAGTTATTTTATCAAGTTTAATGGAAGCTTTTTGCTTAAACCATGATACTATGGAATTATGAATCTTACATATATAAAATTCACCATCATCGCAAACTGCTAGCACTCCCAAAAAAGGATGAACAAAAGGATAAATATTATTAATTTTTTTATTATAAAAATATTTATAAGTAAATGCCATTAAATTTAAAAATGTCAAACCGCCGTTTTTAAACTCTGTTACGCATGAATAAATAATATTATTATTTTCAGAAACAAAAAAAAGATGATTGTGAACAGATCTCGGTTTAACTGTTGAAGAATATATAAAATGGCATGTCTCCTTATGAAATAAAATAGATGGAGTGTCAAAAAAAAAACTATATATATGTCTGCCTTTAAAAAACAAAAGCCTATCACTAAAGGTGCAATGAAAGTCAATAACGCTCGAACATGATTTTAAAACCAAATAACCTGGCTCAAAATAATTCTCTGTATTTTTTTTAACACAACGCATATTTGAAAAGTCTCCAGTTTCAGAAAATAATATATAATTTTGCGCAGGCGGAATAAATCCAAATATAAAAAGTTTATCTTTAAACGCAGAGAAAAAATATTTATCTTTAAGCGCACCTTTAATAGCTCTTTTTAATATATTATTTTCTTCGTGTATAAAATCGTCAAACTCAATATTTATTTTTGTTTTAAAAAAATGATCAATAAAAGAATTATATAAGAATATATGTGATTTAGTGATAATATAATTTTCGTAAAATATCACATCGCGTGCATCTAAATCTTCTATATCATCTATTTTTTTTTTGCTGCTTAAAAAATAAACTGAATTAGAGAACAATATAATATCAGACGTTGATGGAGTGTATCCGAACGCTAATTCTTCGCCAACATTAACAATATCGCAAATCTTTTTTGCTGCAGGTCGGATAACTAAATTATCATTATTTATAGACGGTAAAAAATTGTAAGACTCTATAAAAGATTTTTCTATTATATCCTCTTTTAAAAGGAGAGCATAATTTAAATGTCCACCAAATAAAAATTCACTAATAGTTTTTTTCATTGCTTAAATAATTAGGTCTAATAACTCTAATTGTCCTCTTAGTTCTATTTTTATTTTTTCTTAAATCTATCAAAGGTTTTTCAGGATAAGTGTTAGATTGTTCAATCAGTTCTATAACCCTAGCACATAAAAAAATAGCCTCGTCTCTATCTAGTATATTGACATCATAATAACACAATGTAGAACCTATTTTGTCAAAAATATATGTCGTGCCATCAATTTTACACGAATCAATTTGAATATTAGCTGGAGCAAGAAAACAATTTTCAAGCTCTTTTAATTTTATATTCAACTGATCCACAATTGGATATTTAGTAATAAGTTCATTAAAAGGCTCTTCATATAAAATTGCAGAAGTAAAAAGTTCAACATATATATTTTCTTGACTTATATGCAAACCTCTAAATTTAGCCATGTCATTTATTTTTTTTTTACCAATTAATTTGTACATATCTTTATAGAAATTATTTATTAATTATAGCTTTGTATGTATCATAAAAATTATAAGCTATATCAGCTTTCTCTGTTAACTTATTATAAAAGTATTCAGAACCTAAAGATGGTTGTTCGTAGTCATGTCGTGTATTACGAACAACAAAAGCATAGACACTATCTTTTGCAACCCTAGATGCTCCACATCTAAATTCACCGTGCAAAACAAGAGCTGAAGGTGAAAAAGTTTCAGACCCTTTTTTGATTAATAATGGACTAGAAATAACATCTACGGTATCTTTAACAAATAAGAAAGCAAGCGATCCACAAAGATTTTTCTTTTTTTCAGCTATATTATTTTGCACATCTTTTTTAATAATAACAACGTCTTTTGATTTCAATACAGGCATAAAAGATGTAGTATAACAATTTATAAAAGATGAAGATCCATTATCTAAAGATGGAGCAATTACGCTATTATCATTTAGCTTTATCGGACTAAATTGGGAAGATAAGAGATAAGAAGAATCAGTAGCAAAAGAGTCTGACAATATTAAAGATAAGTCGCCAGATTTATATTGCGCCTTCAGGTTATATGCTTTATCTATTATAAATTTCCAAACATCTTCTATCGCATAATCATCTAAATTATAATACTTTCCATGAGTATATGGGGAAGGAAAATAAGGGACTTTTAACTCGTCATCTTTACATAACTTTTCTGCTAACGCATGATGAGAAGTAGAATGAGAATCACCATCTAAAACTTGAACTGCTTTCTCATATAAAGAGCTAAGAGCTATAAACTCTAATTCAATCTTATAACTTCTAATAAGTTCATCAACAAGCTGAGAATATCCACTTTGTTTCAAAGAGTTAGTTTGAAAAGCTTCATCAATATAAAATGCTTTATTTGTATAATAATGTCTAACAGCTATTTGAAAGCAAGAAGCTGATAAAAAATTTATTTTAGTTTCTTGCTTTGTATTAGATCTAAAATCATTTATAGAACTATTTAAAAGATTAGAACCCCATGTTGTTTCACTTTCACCTTTATAACGTTTAACTTGATTAAAACGTTGATTTTTGATAGAGTCAATACTTCGTGTTTTATCTAATACCATTCTTACAGAAGCTGGATCTTCATCAGTTATAAAATTAAACGCATTAAGTATACTACCCTTTAACATTTCTTGCGTTATTGGAAATTTTTCTACAGACTGTTCGTTGCTCATTTTTTATTCCTTATATTATTTAAAATATCTTTTTCTATTAATGCGTAAAGATTAGTTTTATTAATTTTTTTCGAATCAGTTTGCATTAAATTCGATTCAGGATTTACATTTTTATATTCACTTAATATAGATTCATGTATAAATTTAATAAAGCTAGGACCAAATTCATTAGAGTCAATGAGTTTAACAAGACGAGGCTCTTTTGATTCTAAAAACCCTTTAATTCTTGTTCTAATGACATTATAATCTGGTCCAAATTCGTCTATTATATTTTTATTATATTTTTCATTCTCTTCCGAAAAAACTTCTTTAGAAACTTCTAAAATATTGTCATCTTTTTTAACACCGGTTTCAAGCTCCATATCTACTCCTCTTTAAAATTTCTCTCTTTAATTTTTTTGTTAAGCAAAAAATTATAGTTAGCATTAATATTATCTGTCATTTCATCGTCAACCTGTTCCTTTAAAATAAAACGCTCAACATCAAAAGTTTCAGCAAACTCATTCAATATCATATCGAAATTTATTTTTTTTAAAATGTCAGGTTTTAGTTGAAAAAGTCCTAGCCCAGTTAAGCTTTGAATAAACGATCTTATATTATTTAACTTTGACATTTTAGCTGACAAGCCAAAATCAAAAAAAATATTAATGATGCAGTCATTTTTTATATCAAAATTCTTTGGTTTTTTTACAAAACCTTCTTGCAGTAAAACAAAAACAAGCTTTGACAAAAGATTAGAAATTAAATTTTCAAATTTTAAAATATAAAAACTGAGCTGAGTTTCTTTATCTCTCATAATCTGTTGGTGTTCACCATCTGTTTTTCTAAAAGTGTGGGTAATTAAAGTATCAAATTCTAAACGTTCTTTAATAATAGATAAGTGTAATTCTTTATAAGTAAGGAACGGCTGTAAACCAACCTTATTGGTGTCTGTTAGCACTTTAAAATCAAGATTTATATCATCTAATATATTTACAGACCCAGGTAATAAACTTATTACATCCTCTTTAAAAATGTTGCCATCTACTTCGATTAATTTTTTAGAAATTGCTACAGGCGGAGAAACAAGCCCTTGTAAAGCTAAAAATATATCTTTATTTATAAGGTCATGTTTAATTAACGAAGGTAACAAATCATAACATAATGGAACGCCGTAAGCAGACCCATCAAAAGAATTATCATATATATCTACAATATAGTCAAAATAAAGCTTCTCTTTATCTTCTATAATAATATTACTGTTGTTAAAAGAGATTAAATAATTGTACTTAAACTTTCCATCCTCCCTATAAACAAAATAATATAAATCAACTTCAGAACTAAGAGTTTCAATATCAAAAATATTTATTTTTAAACCAGAAGATATAAAATTTGATTTGCCTTTAAATTTGTTTAAACAATAGTCTAAATTAACTTTTTCAAATTTAAAAAAAAACATATCTTGAGAAGATAAAAATTCAAAATATATATTATTTATATTCTCACATTTGAACTCTATATAAGGATAAGTTGAAATTTTACATACATTAGTGCCAAACCCATAAAACAATTTGCCTGAGTTAAAAACTGTATCATAAAAATAGGAAGAAGGATTAGATAAAATAGTATATATATGTTTTTCAAGCTCGTTAAACCATAACTTCTGATTATAATCTTTGAACTCGAATATTCCATGATGGCTATTTACTGATAAAAATGATGTACCAAAATTGTTTTTTTTAAACGCAGTAATTTCGCCTGTAAGTTTAAACCATCTCTCATTTTTATTTATTAAAGTATATATAATTTTTCTAACAAGCTTCTCAAAAAAAATACTAGCAGAGGAATCTTCTATGGCAGAACCTTTATCATGATTAACATATAGCCTTAAATATTTATTTAAATCGAAAAACATTGAGTTTAACTTAGATCTTAAACTAATCATCTGGTCTATTTTTTTCTTAACGACTGTTGGATCTTTAAATTTACTTTTAATCATTTTTTTTTACTTAAGTTTGTCTTTAATGCTAAAATAAGTGTAAGAAGTGTTTAAAGTTGACGCCGAATTAAGAGCTTTAATATTTTTCTCATGTTTATTAAAATAAGAATTGAATAAACATATAGAAATTTCATCTAAAACTATATTTAATTCTGATATAAATGTATTAATATCTGGGTCATGACTGTTTTTTCTCATAGAATAATTATCAATTGCATGTTTTTTAATAACGATAAATTCTTCTCTATCTTTAAAGTTTAAAAAAGAATATATCTCTTTTATTTTAGATTTATTGTTATTAAGAGTCGTCTCTATTTTAATTATATAGTCTTTAAATCCGCCGTCTTCATTTTTTTTTTCAGAATAAAAAGAATTAGCATTAAAATAATCAATCATAAGTTTTTCATAATTATTTAAGTTTAAATCAATTTCAATTTGTAAAACAGCAGTCTCTATATTAGAATTCAAAGTATTAAAATAGATAACAAGCTCATTAATATACGGTTTATATTTTTTAAGACGTTCTGTTAAAATTAAAACAATTTGAGATTGATAACCAGATGCTTTTCTTTTTTTAGAATATTTATAATAATGAATGTTTATTATAAAAGCGCCAAGTATAAGATAATTGCCTAACATATTTTAACCTGCCTGGTAATTTTTATAGTTAAGTTTCATTCTATATTTTCTCTTATAAGAACTAACATAATTATCAGATTTAATATCTTTTAAAACAGCCATAAACATATACCTGAAAGCATCAGCAAAATGAGAATACTCTCTATTTTTTTGTCCTGTTGAATCTAAATTCCATTTTTGTAGATGAGAAACAAGTTGAGAACAAGACTCATTGAAATAAACAACCGGTTTATTTTTAAATATAAAATCGATATCACCACTTATAGATCCAGTTTTATTTAAAAATACAACAGATGACCAAAAAGAACATTTATCTTTTATAAAATCTGGTCTAGATCTAAATTCGTTTGCATCGTAAAACCTATTATTTGCATCATAAGGGAAAATTATATTTCCTAGAAAAATAAATTTATTTTTATCAACATAATTTTTTATAGCTGTTAAAAACAAATCTAATCTTGCATCATCTAATTTTAAAATATCTACAATATAAAATTGCCCATCTATATAAGAAAAAAAAATACAACAAGACGTAAACCCTATATCAACTGCAGCATGAACTATATAAGTTGAGGGAATAATAGAAAATGAAATTTTTTGAACAGATCTCATAGCACTAAATATAAAAGAGAATGTGGCAGATAAATTATATCTAAAATCCCAATTAACTAAAAATTCACGTTTATAATCATTCAATGGAATTCCATCTCTTATTTCATCTAATTCTTTATCAGTATAATAAGACTTCTCATAATGGTCTTTAACTTCAGTTATAGGGATATCGATAACATACCAACTATTATCGTGTTTGCAGCTATTATAAAGATTCCAAGCAAATTCACTAGGTCCAGGTGTAGTTAAACAGAATATAAAAGATCGTATATCGGATCTGCCTGCGGATATTTTCCAGGCAGGCAGCGCTGCTGAATAGAAAAAATTTGATGCTTCCTCTTTGTAAAAACCTATTTCGGAAAGAAAAATTGAATTTATTTCTAACCCTCTTACATTTCCGCCATCGCCAGCATTAACAAAAGTTAATCTAGATCCGTTATAAAACTTTACACTTCCTTCGTTTTTACTTAATGATGTTACCAACTTATTTGAACTATTTCTTTTTTTTGATTCATCTGGCAATAAAGGAAGTAACATATCAACAAATGCAGAATTTATCCCTTTTTTTTTGAAATCAAAAACATATATACAATGATAATTACTATACATAAGCATTAATTTTAAAGCAATTCTTAACCCTAAAAAATCCTTACCAAATCTGCCGAAAAGCTGAAATGAAGAATTTATTATAAGCGGTATCATTGAAAACTAAATCCCATATAATCTTCTGTTGGTGTTTAAATACATACGGTTCTTTCGGTATTAAAAAATCTTTTCCTTTCATAAAATAGAATCTCTGAAATTGAATGTGTCTGTTTCTGAATGTTTTACATTTTTTCCATAATGCTGAAGCTTATTTATTGAATCTCTGCTTGTTCCTGAATTTATAAGTTTCTCGATGAAAAATTTTTTCATAGACAATTTATAGAAACATTCAGCAGCTATAACTAATTCTTTTAACTCTACAACGCTAGATATAAATTTAGACAATGATACATTATTATAACAAGCACCTATAGCTAATTGTGACTCTCCTGAGCAAACTGTATTTTTAAGTATTTTTAAAAAATAGGGGATAAAATCTTTTCTATTACAAAACGGCTTGATTGCTGTTGATTTTATTTTACCTCTTCTAATTAGATTCTTTATAGTTTTTACTACAGGGTAGTTTGAAAGAAAATCTTCGAAGTACTTATTTTCATCGAATATCTTTTCTTTCTCTTTATTGATTAATTTTTCAATATTATTATTAATTGTTTTTATTAAATCTAATATTGCATAAAAGTTATCAATCTTATAATTTATTACTTCTATTGAATTTAATAATGAATCTAAATTATTGTTCTCTAAATTACCTATAAACATTTTTCTATTTAAAGAATTATTAGACATAACTTATCCTCCTATTTAAATATTATTTGTTATATTTATTTTAGTTATTTTTTTTTCATTTTTTTTTTTTTTTTTTTTTTTTTTGTTTTTTTTTTATGTTTTTTT
>Ga0154020_10003755_pt1 | contig 18185 bp, 12 predicted proteins | sample Klosneuvirus_201_FD_109709 | JGI IMG/M metagenome (GOLD analysis project Ga0154020, IMG submission 109709) | Active sludge microbial communities from wastewater, Klosterneuburg, Austria - Klosneuvirus_20160825_MG | ecosystem: Engineered > WWTP > Aerobic digester > Activated sludge | place... | reverse complement strand
GCACGACTTCGTCGTCGGTCGTGCCTTTCCACTCGCTGAACCACCGGATGAGATCGATGCGACGGTCCGGCATGCGGACATAACCGGGTGGCTCGCTCTTGAACAGATCGTCGACGATGGCCAACACCTTGTCGTGATCCGCGATGCGCTCGATCACGCGGAGCGGGAACGCGAGTCCCTCCGCCGTCTTCATGTACGTCACGATCGCGGGCAGGGAGGCGGCGCCGTTCGCGACCAACGCGTCGACGACCCAGTGCTTCTCTTGCTCGTCCTCGGTGGCCTTCATGCTCGTCACCGACCAGCGCTTGCACAGGCCGACCAGCGCCGCGTCCGTCCCGTCCTCTTTGAGCTTCTCGAGAGCCCCCCAGCGATCGGGCTGCTGGGACAGTTTGTTGGTCGCGCGCTCGATCGTTTTCTGGAGCGACTTCTCTTTGTTACCGAACAGTCCGAACACCATGACTTGGGCGCATCGTGGGCCTGGGAACGGTTTGTCGCAAGACCCGAAATGTCCTGGAATTGATCCAGGCGACGCAATGGCGCGTACAATCCAGCGCGATGCTGCTCCGGATCGTTGTCCTCGCTGTGACTACTGTCGCGTGCTCTGCCGGTGTGAAGAAGGCTCCGCCCGGCAGCGGGGAGACGACACCGCCTACTACGGGGAACGCTGGCTATGATTCCCCGCCTGCGACAACGCCAACGACGGCGCCTCCTAGCACCGTGAAGCTGTCCGCGAAGCTCGCGCCCGTGCAAGAGAAGTCCGAGGCGCTACGTAACGCCGCCGATCAACTGTTGAAGGCGGGCCAGGCGCTCGACAACGGAAACAAGAACCTCGCCGAGCAGTTGTTCTCGACGGCGGAGATCTTCGTCGGTCCCGATGCCCTCGCATCGATCGCACCCGCGTTTCGCGAAGGTGCACCACCGCGCGTGACCACGCCGACGACGAAGATCGATACCACCGCCGCACCGCAGCCCAAGGCCGTCGGTAACTCCGAAGAGGAAGACGAAGCGGCGAAGGTTCCGCCGCCGCCCGCCGTGGGCACGCTCACCGGCACCGTGCAGATCGATGGCAAGCCGATCACGGGTTTCGGTCTGGTGACGCTCGAGCCTGCCGGCGGGAAGTGGAAGCCACGCACGCCGAAGAAGGGCGTGATCGAGCAGCGCGGTCGCGAGTTCTTCCCGCACGTCGCTGCGGTCGCGGTGGGCTCTACGATCTCGTTCCCGAACTTCGACACGGTGTTTCACAACGTGTTCTCGTCGTCGCCGACCTCTCCGTTCGACCTGGGTATCTACAAGGTGGGAGAGGCGCGCGAGTACACCTTCACCAAAGAAGGAATCATTCGCCTCGGCTGTAACCTGCACGCCAACATGAGCGCATACATCGCCGTGGTGTCCGCGCCGTCGTATGTCGTCACCGACGAGAAGGGCGCGTTCTCGTTCAAGCGCCTCGCGCCGGGCAAGTACAAGCTCCGCGCGTGGAGCGAGAAGACGAAGGCTCCGATCACGCAAGACGTGACGATCAAGACCGGCAAGAACGAGATCAACGTCGGCGTCGCTGCCGACGCGCCCACCGGACCGCAGCCCGACAAGTTCGGAGGCAAGCGTGGGTAAAGGGCCGCTGATCGCCGGAGCCGTGCTGCTCGTCGCAGGCGGTGCGGCGCTCGGCTACGGACTCACGCGCAAAGCGGTCGGCGGCATGACGCCCGCGATGACGTCTGCGATGGGCGCGGCGGTCGCGAGCCTCGATGGTGACATCAAGGCGGCGCGCGCCTCCGTCGAGCAGCGCGCGAAGACACTCGCCGACATCAACACGGTCCGCGCGGCGATCGGCACCGATGCCGCGACGATGAAGGATCAAGTCGGCAAAGAGATCGCGTTCAAGATCGAGGGCGGAGAGGTCATCGAGCTCGGACAGATTCCGAAGAAGGGCGGCGGTCCGATCGTCCTCGTCACGCTGCCCGATGACGGCATGCGATCGATGTTCGCGGGCAAGACCGGCGGCTTCGCCGAGCTCGCGAACGACAAGCTGCTCGTCACGCAGACCGCGGAGATCATCCCGTCCGACGAAGATCTCGCGAAGGCCGTCACCGGCTACGTCACGGTGACCAAGCCGCTCGATCTGGGACCCTCGCTCGACAAGCTCGCCGCGGCGGGACTGTCGGGACGCATCGAGGTCGGCGACAACAAGCGATCGTTCGGTAATCCGCCGGCGGACAGCGCGGCGAAATGGAAGCCAGAGCCGATTCCGTCTCAACCGGGCGCGCAGCTCGTCGCCGCCGAACCTCCGGCGAAGGCCGGCATGCCGATTCCCGTCGTCGGTGGTGGCGCCGGTGTCGCGGGGCTGGGCCTCGTGTTGATCCTGATCGGTCTCATGACCGGCAAGGACAAGACGGGACTCACCACGGCGATGGCCGCGCAGAACGTGACCACGAACGTCGGCATCGCGAGCACGCAACTCTCGGGGCCCGTCGCGGTCGGCACGCCGACATCGCAGACCCCGATGCCGGTGGATCTCCTCAGCGGCCCCGCACTCAATCCCGCGAACATCGGACCCGGTGCGGTGATCGGACGTTGGCAGGTGATCCGCCGCCTCGGCTCTGGCGGCATGGCCGACGTGTATCTGTGTCACGCACGCGGCGAAGCCGGCTTCGAGAAGGTCGTCGCGCTCAAGCTCATGCACCAGCACCTCGCGCGCAATCAGCGCGCGGTCGATCACTTCCTCGACGAAGCGCGCCTCGCTGCACGCGTGAGTCACCCGAACGTCGTCGCGATCCAGGATCTCGGAAAGATCGGCGCGGACTATTGCATCGTCATGGAGTACGTCGAGGGCGTCGATCTCGAGCGCTTGCTCATGTCGGCGCGCGAAGGCGGCCGCCAGGTACCGGTCAACGTCGGCCTCGCGATCCTCGGCAAGATGCTCGACGGCATCAACGCGGCGCACACGGCGACGGGCCCGGAGGGCAATCCGCTCGGCATCATCCATCGCGACGTCAAAGCGGCGAACGTCCTCGTGTCCAAGCAGGGCGGCGTCAAGGTCGTCGACTTCGGCATCGCGAAGGCCGCGACCCAAGGTCACCTCACGATCGCGGGAGAGACGAAGGGGACGCCGTCGATGATGGCGCCCGAGCAACGCGTCGGCGAAGTCGTCGATGTTCGCGCAGACGTCTACTCGGCCGGCGCGGTCGCGTTCGAAGTGCTCACCGGACACGCGGTCAACCTCGACATGGCAGGGCTCGCGCACCTCGGCATCGAGAACTGGCCGCACTTGCCGCCGCCGTCGAGCCTGCGCCCCGAGCTACCGTACGAGCTCGACAAGATCATCCTCGGGTCGATGGCGTTCGAGCGCGAGAGGCGCCCCGCGAACTGCGCGGTGTTCGAGTCGCTGCTCGAAGGCGTGATCAAGGCGCACAACCTCGGCGCGAGCGACAAGGACATCGCACGCTGGGCCGAAGGCGAGATGCGCCTGATGGGCGTACAGCTGTCGGGCACGATGACCGACGCGAAACCCGCGACGAGCGTGTAATATGGGTCGATGGGCCGTTTCGCCATCGTCGGTGCGATCGTCCTCGCGGCATGCGGGCGCATCGGCTTTGACGGCGAGCTGACGCCCGAGGTCGCGGATCAGGCACGGGCTTCGGTCGCGGTTGGCGATGTCACGGCGTGCGCGATCCGCGACGGCGATGTGTGGTGTTGGGGGGCTGGTGAATACGGCCAGTTCGGCGGCGAGGTGTCACCGCCAGCGCTACGTCCGCGACTCGTCGCCGGCGTGCCGACGGCAACGAAGATCGCCGTCGGGCGTTTCCACGTCTGCATGGTGAGCATGGCTGCCGAGGTGTGGTGTTGGGGTGGCAACGACTACGGGCGCGTCGGCATCGCGCCTCCCACGAGCCTCGTCGCGGTGCCCGGCGGTCCCACGACACTTCCTGTGAAGGTCGACCTGCCCGGACCGGCGATCGAGGTGAGTGTCTCCAACGATGCGTCGTGTGCCGTCCTCGCCGGCGGTGCGATCTGGTGTTGGGGACGCAACCACAACGGCCAGCTCGGCCGCGGCGCTCTCGGCACGGACCGCGGCGTGAACCTCCCTGCTCCCGTGACGAGCATCTCCGATGCGCGTCGGATCTCGCTCGACGACGATTCGGCGTGTGCGCTTCGCATCGACGGCACCGTGGCGTGCTGGGGCGAGAACGGACGCGGGCTGATCGACAATTCGGACACCATACGGCTCGTCGCGACACCGGTTGCGGGGTTCGCGAACGCGTCGGCGATCGCGCTCGGAGGCGATCATGTGTGTGCCGTGATCGACGGTCGTGTTGGATGTCGCGGATCTGGTACCAGCGGCGAGCTCGGCACTGGTCGCGCGGATGATAGCGACGACGTCGTGTACGCGTCGCTCGACGACGCCGTCGCGATCGAAGCCGGATCTCTCCACACGTGCGCGGTCCGTGCGACCGGCGCGACCGAGTGTTGGGGCTCGAACAACAACTACGTCCTAGGCGACGGCACCGTCGAAGATCGCCTCGTGCCGACACCCGTCGTGGGCTCGAGCGATGCGATCGCGATCACCACCGGCGACGCTGCCAGCTGTGCCGTTCGCAGCGGCGGTGCGATCTCGTGCTGGGGCTACGGAGCCCTCGGGCTCCTCGGCGACGGTCGCTCGGCCGAGTTGCGTGCACGCGCGGTGTCCACGTTGCCGAGCTCCGACATGATCGCGGTCGGCCGTCATCACTCGTGCGCGAGTAACACCTCCGCTGTCGCGTGTTGGGGCGCGAACACGTCGGGCCAACTCGGCACCGGCGGACCGCGGGACGCGCTCGCGACACCACAGATGGTGTCCTTTCAATGGCCGTCCGCGATCATCCAGCTCGTCGCCGGTGAGTCGTACACGTGCGCTCTCCTGATGAACGACGAGGTCTATTGTTGGGGCGACAACCACGGCGGGCAGCTCGGCCTCGGCGATTACGATATCCGCCCAACGCCGGTGCGCGTGCCGCTGCCGGCAACCGCGAGCGTGGCCACGGGACGCGAGCACGCGTGTGCACTCGGAATGGATCGCGGGGTTCGCTGCTGGGGCTATAACGGGCGAGGGCAGGTCGGTGACGGGACGCTGATCAACCAGCCGTCGCCCGTGGCGGTCCAGACCAACGTGGACGCGCTCGCGCTCGGGGACGAACACTCGTGCATTCAGAGCGGGAATCAGGTCTCGTGCTGGGGCAACAACGACGGCGGCCAGCTCGGCGATGGAACACAGACGTCGCGGCTGTCGGCTGTCGCCGTGAGCGTCATGGCCACGAGCATTCGCGCCGGCGGCTCGGCGACGTGCGCGCAGAAGGAGGGCGGTGGAGTCGCGTGCTGGGGCGTCAACGAGAGCAACCTGTTCGACGCCCCGAACGCGGGCTACTACGTGCCCACTCCGACGGACAGCTCGCAGACACAGTTGTTCTGGCTCGGCGGCACGACGGCGTGCGCGGACGGGGCGTGCTGGGGATCGAACTATCTCGGCAACGTGGGTGCAGGCGACTTTGGCTATCACGGGCCGTCACCGGTCCTCGATCTCCCCGGCGGACCGTCGACGTTCGCGATCGCGAGCTCGCACACCTGCGCGTCTCGTGGAGGCCAGATCTACTGCTGGGGTGAGAATGCGTCCGGAGAGATCGGTGCGGGCACCTCGAGCTCCGCCACGTTTCCCGCGACGACCGTCGCGTTTCCGTGATCAGAACGAGAACACGGCACGCACGCCGGCGCCGTCTTTCGACACTGTCGGTGTGACGGTGACCGGCTTCTCGTGCGCCGCGCGATCGTGCTCGCGCCAGAACAGATACGCGGCAACACCCGCGGTCGCGCCGGCGAGGCCGAACGAGATCCACGACAGCATCTCGTAGCGCTCGCCTTCGGCGATCATGTCGTCGTACAGCGCCTTCGTCGCGCGATCGAACACCGGCGGATTTCCGCTGAGGCCGACGTACAGATCGCTAATGTCGTTCTCGGCCGAGTCCGCCGAATACGCGAGCACCGCACCGACGGTGACGAGCGCGACAGAGCCGGTGACGAACAGCCACGCGCCGCGATTGCGCGCGGTGAGCACGTCCTTGCCCGCGGGCTTCTCCCGCGATCCGACGAACGCGCCCATCGCGGTCTTCGGATCGTCCTTCGGACCATCGGCCGGATCGACGGGCGTGTCGACAGGTTTGTCAGCGACGGGCTTGTCGCTCGGTCTGTCGGCGACGGCCTTGTCGATCGGTCTGTCGGCGACGGGCTTGTCGATCGGTCTGTCGGCGACGGGCTTGTCGACAGGCTTGTCGACGACGACGGGTTTGTCGATCGGCTTGTCGGTGTCGACGGCCGCGGCGGGCTCGCACGCCTTGATCCGGGCGTTCGTGATGTCGATGAACGCGGGCGTGGGCTTCGCCTCGGCGAGGTAGCGACGGTAATAGATGACGGCGACGGGACACTTCCCGGCGCGCTCGTTCGCGGTGCCGATCTTGTAGAACAGCACCGGGTCTCGCGTGATCTCGTAGGCGGCGCCGTAGTCGCGGACGGCAGTGTCGTAGTCGCGCGCCGTCATCGCCGCTTCGGCGGACTGGTACAGCTCCTTCGCGCGCGCCTTGTCGGGGGGCGAGGGCTGTGCGATCGCAGCGGTGGCGAGCCCACCGACGACAGCCGCGATCACGACCCAACGCATCTGCCCCGAGGTTAGCACCGCGGTTCGCGGTTCTGCGCTATACCGTCGCCGTCGTATGGCGAAGATCGACATGGTTCGCAACCTCGGCGTGGTCGCCCACATCGACGCCGGCAAGACGACCGTTTCGGAACGGTTCCTGTTTCACTCCGGCAAGATCCACAAGGTCGGCGAGGTCCACGACGGTGAGACCGAGATGGACTGGATGGAGCAGGAGCGCGAGCGCGGGATCACGATCACCGCCGCCGCGACCACCTTCGAGTGGCGCAAGCACGAGATCCACCTGATCGACACGCCGGGCCACGTCGACTTCACGATCGAGGTCGAGCGCTCGCTGCGCGTGCTCGACGGCGCGGTCGTGGTGTTCTGTGGTGTCGCCGGTGTGCAGCCGCAGTCCGAGACCGTCTGGCACCAAGCCGACAAGTTCAAGGTTCCTCGGGTCGCGTTCATCAACAAGCTCGATCGCATCGGCGCGTCGTTCCCCGCCGTGGTCGCCGACATTCGCGAGCGCCTCGGCGCGAACGCGGTCGCGATCCAGTTGCCGATCGGCACCGAGGACGCGTTCAGCGGCGAGATCGATCTCGTCCGCATGAAGGCGCACATGTTCTCGGGTGATGTCACGGAGACACCGGAGGTCGTGGACATCCCGGCCGACCTCGCCGCCGCCGCGGCTGATGCGCGCGATCAGATGATCCAAGCGCTCGCGGATCTCGATGACGCGATCGCCGTGAAGTACCTCGACGGCGCGGAGATCACGGTCGCCGAGATCGATGCCGCGATCCGCAAGGCCACGATCGCCGTGAAGCTCATCCCCGTGCTCGGCGGCACGGCCCTTCGCAACAAGGGCATCCACGAGCTGCTCGACGCGGTGATCGCATACCTGCCGTCGCCCGCCGACGTCCCGCCGGTGACCGGCGTCGATCCTCGCAACACCGAGGAGAGGCTCGTTCGCAACCCGAAGAACAACGAGCCGTTCGCAGCGCTCGTGTTCAAGATCGCGATGGATGAAGGCCGCAAGGTCTGCTTCATGCGCGTGTTCTCGGGGACGATCGAAGCAGGTGCGGAAGTGCTCAACGTCCGCACGAACAAGAAGGAAAAGATCGCGCGCCTGTTCCAGCTTCACGCGGCAAAGCGCGAGCGGTTGGACAAGGCGATCGCCGGCGAGATCGTCGCCGCCGCGGGGCTCAAGGACGCGACCACCGGCGACACGGTGTGCGATCCGAAGTCGCCGATCCTGCTCGAGCGCATCGATACCTACGAGCCCGTGATCTCGCAGGCGATCGAAGCCGATAACCAATCGGCGAAGGAACGCCTCGACTTCGCGCTCAACAAGATGTCCGAGGAGGATCCGACGTTCCGTTTCCACGAGGACACGGACACGGGCCAGACGATCATCCGCGGCATGGGCGAGCTGCACCTCGAGATCATCGTCGACCGCATGAAGCGCGAGTACGGCGTGCAGGCGCGCGCCGGCAAGCCGCAGGTCGTGTACCGCGAGACGATCCTCAGCGAGGGCGATGGCCACGCCGTGTTCGAGCGATCGATCGGTACTTCGGGGTCGGAACAGATGATCTACGGCGAAGCGCTGTGCCACGTGAAGGCGCAGCCGCGCGGCGCGGGCATGGACTTCAAGAAGGCGCTCGCGCCAGCGGCGGCCTTGGTCGCGCCGCACATCATCGAAGCCGCGATGCAGGGTCTGCGCGACGCCGCGTCGAGTGGGCCCGAGGGCTATCCGCTCGAGGACGTCGAGGTGACCCTGAAGAACGTCGTGCTCCGCGAAGGCTCCAACGGCGAGATCGGCGCGCGCGCGGCCGCGGCCGAAGCCTTCCGCCGGGGCGTGCAGGCCGCGAAGCCGTCACGGCTCGAGCCGATCATGGCGGTCGAAGTCACCGTCGACGACGAGTTCCTCGGTGCGGTCATCGGCGACCTCAGCCAGCGCAAGGGCAACGTGCAGGACGTCGCCACGCGCGGCACGAAGAAGGTCGTCGCCGCGCACGTCCCGCTGCGCAACATGTTCGGTTACTCGACGCGCGTGCGCAGCCTCAGCGAGGGACGCGCGACGTTCTCGATGCAGTTCCACTCGTACGACACGCTGCAGTCCTAGAACCGCGCACACGCGGCAAGCGATTCGTCCAGAGAACCGTTGGCAGCGTCGGGGCCGACCACGACGCAACTCGCTACAGCGTTCGCACATTCCGCTTCGTCCGTGGGCTCGAGCTCGACGACGAGCGGAACGACGAGCGATATTCCGTTGCTCAAGTCGAGCTTGATTACCAGTTGCGGCAGCACATCCGTCAGCGTGGCGCTCGTCGGGAAATCGCCGGAGACCTTGAGCGACAGCTCGCATCCAGTCTGGTTCAGGATCGTCTCGACCGTGTTCATCGGACCCGTCGAGGTCGTTCGGCGCGTGACGAAGGGACCGATCTGCGTCGGCGTCACCGGGCCAAACGAGAGCATCGAACAACTCGCCGTTGCCGCGATCGGCAACGGTGTATTGAACGTCGCCTGAACCTCGTTGTCACAGACGTGGCGGCCGGTCATGCCCGGGAACGCCGGCAATGTGCAGTGGACGTACGCGGGATGCCTGAGCGGAGGCATCGTCGGATGCTGGAGCACGTTGTAGAGACAGTTCGCGCCGGGCGATCCAGCACACAACGGATCGCACAAGGCAGACGGCACGCACCACTTCTGCGTGCCGGTCATCACGGCCTTGCACTCGGGAGGCCCTTCGCCATCGATGCACGGCGCATCGCCCAGCATGCAGCGTGTGCCGATGTTCCCGGGCGACGATTCCTCGGTGAGGCACGTGAAGGCCAGCGTCGAGTCGTCGTCCGGTCCGTGATCGGGCCACACCGGATCGCACTCCTGTTCCGCAGACATCCAGCCGTCGCAATCGAGGTCGTCGGCCGGCACGATGAACTTGCGAGTACTCGTCCCGTTGCTCGTTTCCTCGAGCGCGAGGCAGCCACCCCCGAGGCCCGGCTCTTGGTACCAGGTCTCGGCGCGAAGCCCATCGCTCGTAGGCATCCCCGTGACTTTGCCCTCGACGATCGTCTTCAGCGTGACGATGTGACGGTTCGCGTCGGTCGTGTAGAACTCGAACGGAAGCACCGCCGCGCCCACGCGCGCTCCGTTTGCATCGAACCCGACAGCAACGGCGAGCGGGATGCGCGTTCGATCGCCGTCCGACCGGATCGTGAAGTACGCGACGCCGTCGGACTCGACCTTCGCTTCGAGCGTCCGTGCGTCTTCGCGCGTGTACACCTCGCCGTCGAGATAGCCGGGCGAGCTCGGTGTCTTGAGCTGCGGGCAGGGTATCTGGCCCGCGTCGTCGGTCGTGCAGTAGTTATCGACGACGTACAGCTCGACGCGTTCGGCAGCCGTGGAACCGCGGCGTACTTCGATCGACACCCCGTCGTCGTTACAAGCCGCGACGACTACGAGCGCGAACCAGAGGACGGCGTGAATGCGCACGTCCTCATTGTACGTCTACTTGCCCCAGACCTGAACGCGCGCGTTGCCACCACCGGGTAGGTTCCGGTACGCGAAGTCGATCGTCTTGATGACGCGCCGGTCACCTGGGAGATCGATCACGCGCGTGCGCGTACCCTCGCGGAACACGGCCTCCTTGATCTGCGGATCGAACACCGGGCCGCGGCCGAACTTGACCTTCACGTCGTAGAGCTCGATGTCGCTGTCGAGGACGACGAACGTGAGCTGGCGGAACTTGCCCTCGTCGCGACCGACCTTGATGCGATCGCGATCGCCTTTGCGACCGCCGCCGACCTTTTGCTCGCCGAGCATGATCCAGCCGTTCTGATCCCACACCGGCTTGTTGCTCTGCGCGGAGGTTCCGTCGGTCTTCCACGCCCACACCTCGACCTTGGCCTTTCCGCCACCGGGGAGGTTCCGGTACTTGAACTCGATGTACTTGATGACGCGCTCGTCGCCGGGGAAGTCGATGACGTGCGTGCGCTGGTTCTCGCGGAAGTAGTGCGCGACGTTCGGCTTCCATTCGGGGCCGCGCGCGAACTTCACCGCGAAGTCGATCAACTCGAGGTCCGAGTCACGGACGACGATCGTCATCTTGCTGAACCGGCCCTCGTAGCGACCGACCTCGATGCGATCGCGATCGACGCGACCATCGACGTCGCGCGATCCGAGCATCGTCCAGCCCTTCGAGTCCCAGTCGACGACCGGCGGGCGAGGGCCTGGACCGGCGTTGTCGCCGGTCTTGAAGCCGAAGACCTGGATCGTGGCGCGTCCTCCGCCGGGGAGGTTTCTGTACTTGAAGTCGATGTAGCGGATCACGTGCTCCGCGGGCGGGAGGTCGATGACCTTCGTGCGCGTGTTCTCGCGGAAGTACTGGCTGACCTTCGGGTTGTATTCGGTCCTGTCGCCGAACACGATCTTGAACTCGATCATCTCGAGGTCGGAGTCCTTCACGAGCACGGTCAGCTTGTTGAAGCGACCTTCGTAGCGACCGACCTCGATCCGATCCTTGTCGACGTGGCCGTCGACGGTCTTCTCGCCGAGCAACTGCCAACCTTTCGAGTCCCACTGTGTCTGCTGCGGTGGAGGAGGAGGACGCCGCCCCGGCTGCGCGAAGGCCGCGCTGGAGAGACCCACCATCAATCCTACGAAGAGGAGTGTTCTGCGCATGCGCGCGACGCTAGCAGCTTGCATCTGGCCAGAGACGCGACGCGTCCGAAATTCATTCAAGCAGATATCGAAGTGACGGGAGACTCGGCAGAAAAGTGGGCTTGAGATCGCGCGGATTCGACGATCATTTTCATGTCGTCACGTGTCACGGCGAGCCGGAGTGCTCGTCGTCTTCCGATCGCGCTTCCTGCACTCGCACCTGCCAGTCCGATCATCAAATGGGTCGGCGGTAAGACGAGGCTCTTGCCCGAGCTCACGAGCCGGATGCCGCCGAAGCTCGGGCGGTACTTCGAACCGTTCGCGGGTGGGCTCGCGTTGTTCTTCCGGATCGCCCCGGACAACGCCGTCATCTCCGATGCGAACGCGGATCTGATCGCGCTGTACACGGCGGTCGCCACCGACGTGAACGCCGTGATCAAGCGGCTCCAGCGTCATCGCGAAGAGCACGACGAGCGCCACTACTACGCGATGCGCGAGAAGTGGAACCAGCTCCACGGCTCGATGAGCAACGCGGATCGTGCCGCGATGTTCATCTATCTCAACAAGACGTGCTTCAACGGCCTGTGGCGCGTGAACCGCGCGGGTGACTTCAACGTTCCGATCGGTCGTTACACCGATCCGCCGATCTGCGTGCCCGAGGCGCTGCGTGCCGCGCATGCACTGCTCGCACGCTCCGAGCTGCGGCAAGGCGATTACCGCGCCGCTGTCGAGGATGCCGAGCGCGGCGACTTCGTGTACTTCGATCCGCCGTACGATCCGGTCACGCCCACGGCAAACTTCGTGAGCTATAGCGCCGATGGATTCGGTCCCGACGATCAGCGCACGCTCGCGGACACGGCGCGTGCACTCGTCGCACGCGGCTGCAAGGTGATGCTGTCGAACAGCGACACGCCGTTCATCCGATCGATCTACAAGGGCTTCAAGATCGCGACGGTGAAGTGCGCGCGCGCGATCAACTCGAACGCGGCCAAGCGCGGTGACGTCGACGAAGTGATCGTCACCGGCGGCTACTAGCTCGAGTCGTCAGCGCCTACGTACAGCACGACGGCGAAGCACGCCGCCATCGTCATCGGGTCGAACCGCGATCAGTGCAGAGTGCCGGCGCCGGCGTACTTCTGCGTCGTCGGGTCGTAGTCGACCAACGTGCCGACCACACCGGCCGACTTCGCGATCCGCACGATGTCATCGTGGTTTCCGCGGACGACCATGCGGGGCTCGGCGCCCTCGATCTCCGAGGCGGCCACGAACTGCCGCGCCTTCGCGACGTTCTTGAACACGAGGAGGTAGGTCTGGTCGTTGCCGGCGCGCGCCATCACGGGTACGCGGCCATCATTGTCTTGCGTGGCGAGCTCGCCATCGTTCTGCACCAACAGGACCCACAGGCCGCTCATCGCTGGTGTTTCGATCGTCGTTTGCATCATCGGTACTAAGTGCGTCTCCTGCTCCGATGGGAGCGGGGGATAGATGCTGGTTTTTGCTCGATCTGTCAAGGAACTTTGTAACCGCGCCCGTGCCGATCGCGTAGGCTGCCTGACATGGCGACGCCCCGGTTTCATCTCCCCGTCATCGGGGCGACAGCCGTGCCACTGGTCGGTGACGCCGGGAGCGATCCGCTGGTCGACGCGTTTGCGCGGCGCATCCGGTACTTGCGCGTGTCCGTGACCGATCGCTGCAACTACCGCTGCTCGTACTGCATGCCGGAAGATCTCGGGCAGGACCTGACCTTCGCCACGAAGTCGGAGGTGCTGACGTTCGAGGAGATCGAACGGATCGTCTCCCGGTTCGCGGTCCTCGGCGTGCGCAAAGTTCGCGTGACCGGGGGCGAGCCCACGGTGCGCAAGGGCATCGTCGAGCTGGTGGGCCGGATCCGGCGGATCGCGGGCATCGAGCAGGTGGTGATGACCACCAACGGCCATCTGCTCGACGAGCTCGCGGTACCGCTCGCCGCGGCGGGGCTGTCCACGGTCAACGTGTCGCTCGATACGCTCGACGCGGACCGCTTCCGCTCGCTGACGGGACGGGGCGATCTCTCGCGCGTGCTCGCCGGGATCGCGGCGGCTCGCGCGGCGGGAATCGCCGTGAAGACGAACGCGGTCGCGCTTCGCGGCGTCAATGACGATGAAGTGGTCGCGCTGTGCGAGCACGCGTGGGCCCACCAGGCCGTACCGCGGTTCATCGAGCACATGCCGATGTCCGAAGGGCAGCTCTACGCGACGACGGCGGAGCTGTCTGCCGTCGAGATCCGGCGCACGCTCGAGGCCCGCTTCGGTGTGTTGACCGCCGCCGACGGCACTCACCGTGACGCGGGGCCCGCTCGTTACTGGCGCACGCCAAGCGGGCGCGAGGTCGGGATCATCTCCGCGATGACCGAGCACTTCTGTGACGACTGCAATCGCCTCCGCTTGACCGCGACCGGCGCACTCCACGCCTGTCTCGGACACGACGATGCGATCAGCCTCCGCGATGTCGTGCGCAACGGTGGCAGCGACGACGATCTGACGCGAGCGATCGCGAGCGCGGTGACCGGGAAGCGAGCGGGCCATGTCTTCGATCGAGAGGGTGGGGGCGCCCCCCAAAAGCACATGATCGGCATCGGCGGGTAACGTCCTGGTCGGGTCAGTGGCCTAGGTAGTTGTCAGTACTGGCCGATCGGCATTCCGCGACAACGTGGCAATGCCCGGAATGGACCTTAGGCATGCTACGGTTGCCTGAATTACCGGGCATGCCGTTACCCCACACTGCCGAGGGGTCGGAGGGATATTTCTCCATGCAGAACAGCACCATCGCTAAGCTCGCTCTGACCGCCGCCGTCATCGTCGGTGGCGTCGTCTTCTTCGCGCGCTCGGCGTCTACGAGTACGCAGCACTACAAGATGGTCGACGAGCTCATGACCACCGACCTGTCCTCGTGGAAGGGCAAGGAGATCAAGGTCCACGGGTGGGTCGTGGCGGGCACGATCAAAGAGAAGGTCGCCAACCAGGAGACGGTGCGAACCTTCGTGCTCCACAAGGACGGAAAGAAGATCCGCGTGTTCTCGAAGGGGCCCAAGCCCGACACGTTCAAGGATCAGTCGGAGGTCGTCGCGACGGGACACATCGTTGCCGCAGCGCAGATGGACGAGCTGGCCAAGGGGCTCGACATGCGAATCGAGGACGACATGCCGTACGTCGTCGAAGCAACGGAGCTGATGGCGAAGTGCCCGTCGAAGTACGAGGGCGCGGACGCGAACAAGAACATCGGCAGTGGTGCCGCAGGCCCCGAGTTCAAGGGCGCGGGGAAGTGAACGCGTGACCGACCAACCGTTCTCGCCGATCGCTCTCGTCGGCACCATCTCGCTCCTCGTCGCGTACGTCATCGGGGCGTGGGGCATCGCCGCTGGCATCGCCGGTAACGCGAAGAAGAGCCGCAAGCTCGTCGCGTCGTCGGTCTACGCGCTGTATGGCTTCTCCGCGCTGATCGGTCTCGCGTCCGCGCTGATGATCTACGCGTTCGTCACGCACGACTTCTCGATCAAGTACGTCGCGCACACCAGCGATGTGACGATGTCGACCTGGTACAAGGTCACCGCGTTCTGGGGCGGCCTCGATGGCTCGCTCCTGTTCTGGGTGTTGGTGCTCGGCTTGTTCTCGACGATCGCGATCGTCACGAACGCCAAGCGTCATCGCGACATGATCGGCTACGTCGTCGCGACGATCCTCGTCGTGCAGGTGTTCTTCCTCTCGCTCCTGATCTTCACGAAGAACCCGTTCGCCGTCTCGCTCACGGCCGCGCCGGCAGACGGGCAGGGCCTCAATCCGCTCCTCCAGAACTACTGGATGGTGATCCACCCGCCGAGCCTCTACATCGGCTTCGTCGCCGCGACGATCCCGTTCGCGTTCGGCATCGGTGCGCTCGCATCCGGTCGCCTCGACGACCTCTGGCTCGGCTCGGTCCGCGCGTGGATGCTGATCTGCTTCGGCTTCCTCAGCCTCGGTCTCATCCTCGGCGGACGCTGGGCGTACGAGGAGCTCGGCTGGGGTGGCTACTGGGCGTGGGATCCCGTCGAGAACGCGGGGTTAATGCCATGGTTCACGGCGACCGCGTTCTTACATAGCGCGATCATCCAAGAGCAGCGCGGCATGATGAAGCGCTGGAACCTCGCGCTCGTCTGCTTCACGTTCTTCCTGACGATCTTCGGCACGTTCATGACCCGCTCGGGCATCGTGCAATCGGTCCACGCGTTCGGCGAGGACAACGTGCTCGCGCTGCAGTTCGTGGTGTTCATGGCCGCCATCGCGATCGTCTCGATCGGCCTCATCGTCTATCGCTCGAACAAGCTCGGCTCCAAGAACGAGTTCGAGTCGTTCTACTCGCGCGAGTTCGCGTTCCTCGTCAACAACTGGATCCTCCTCGCTTGCGCGTTCTTCGTGCTGTTCGCGACGATGTTCCCGACGATCAGCGAGTCGCTCGACGGCACGCGTGTCTCGGTCGGCATCGAGTTCTTCAATCGCTGGATGACGCCGCTCGGTCTCATCCTGCTGTTCCTCGCCGGCGCGGCCCCGCTGCTCGCGTGGCGCCGCACCACGCGCGAACGTCTGTGGCAGCAGTTCGCGATCCCGATCGGCCTGATGGCTCTCTCGCTCGTGGTCTGCCTCGTCGTGTTCCCGCAGACCAAGCACCTGAGCTCGATGTTCAAGGCGAACATCCAGCTGCCGGTGTCGCTGATCAACATCAGCTTCATCGCGTTTGTCGTCGGCTCGATCAGCCAGGAGTTCATCCGCGGCATGCTCGTGCGCCGCCGGCAGACCGGCTCGGATCCGTTCACGTCGCTCGTCGGACTGATGTTGTCCAAGCGCCGCAAGTACGGCGGCTACGTGGTGCACCTCGGCGTCGCCGTGATGTTCTTCGGCTTCGGCGGCAAGGCGTACGACCGCATGGTCGATCGCACGATCGAGAAGCCGTCTCCGGTCGCCTACTCGAAGGCGCCGGCGAACGACGACAAGGCCACGTTCGGCTTCGGTCGCTACACGTTCGCGTACGAGAACCTGATCCACACCTCGGACGACTCGAAGGATGCGGTGACGGCGCAGGTCTCGATCTGGATGGGCTCCGAGAAGGTCGGCACGGTCTATCCGGCGAAGTGGGACTACCACAAGGGCGAAGAGGCCACGACGGAGGTCGCGATCCGCGTGCGCGCCACCGAGGACGTCTACGTGGTGCTCACCGGCTACGATCTCGATTCGAACCTCGCCAACTTCCGCGTGTTCATCAACCCGCTGATCAGCTGGGTGTGGATCGGCTTCCTGATCCTCGCGCTCGGCACGTTGATCTGTTTGATCCCGCAGAGCCTCGTCGATCGCATCAGCGTCGTCAGACCCAAGTCGCGGCTCGGACGCGCGGCGGACCTCGGCATCCTGCTGCTCGTCCTCGGCGCGCTGATGGGGGGCTTCGCCTCGCAGGCGCGCGCGCAAGGTACCGAGCACGTCCCCGCCGGTGGCGGCATGGGGGAGTCGGGCACCGGGTGGGCGGCGATGAATCGCCCGGACAACCCCACCGCCGAGCGGGCGATGAAAGAGTTGCTGTGCATGTGCGGGTGCGCGCGCGAGTCGATCTTCGACTGCAAGTGCCAACCCGCCGCGATGTCGCGCCAGAAGGTCCTCGATTTCCTCAAGGCCACCGACGCGACGGGCAAGCCGATGTTCGACATGACCACCGCGGACGGACGCGAGAAGGCGTACAACGCGGTGCTCGGTGACTTCGTCACGTTCTACGGCGGCGAGAACGTGCTCTCCACGCCGCGCAGCAAGTTCTCGTGGCTGTTCCCGACGCTCGCCGCGATCGGCGGCCTCGGCCTCATCTTCGTCGTCGGGCGGCGCTGGGTCGCCCGTGGCAAACAATCCGCGGCGGAGCAGACCGCGGCGAACAAGAACCTCGTCGAGGACGAAGCGTACGCTGACAAGCTCGACGACGAGCTCGCCAACACGGACTAACGATGGCGACCGACAATCGCGCGACCAATGCTCGCAACGCGGACGATGAAGACGTTGTCGAGAGCGGCACGGCATCGCCGTTGCCCACCGCCGTCGTCGTTCCGCCCAAGGGCGACGCAGCTGCTGCTCCCGCCGATCCGGCGCGCTGGGTCCGCCGTGGCATCTTCCTCGGGGCGCTCGCCATCGGCTGGCTGTTCATCCTGTGGCAGAACCGCTTCTACTTCTCGCCGCCGACGGTGTTCGTGTGCCTCGCGTACCTCGCCGTCGTGTCTACTGGCTACGCGCTGTGGCGGACCGGTGTGGTGGTCGTCGAAGATAGCGACGAAGCCGACTCCACGTGGGGGCGTCCACTCGGTCGCCGCACGGAGCTCGATCGCGAGAAGAAGACGCTGCTCAAGGCGATCAAGGAAGCCGAGTTCGATCGCGAGATGGGCAAGCTGTCCAAGGCCGATGCCGAGGAGATGATCGCCGTCTATCGCGTGCGCGCCATCGAGGTCATCAAGGAGATCGATCAGATGGACGCGGGCAGCGCGGGCACGGTGCGCGAGCAGATCGAGCGCGAGCTGAAGGCACGCCTCGAGATCGAGACGAAGACGGTCAAGCTGAAGGCGGACGCGCAAGCCGACGCCACGAAGGACAAGAAGAAGAAAGAGGCGCTCAAGAAGGGTGCAAAGCCTTCGAAGGAGACCGCGCAGGAATCCACGAAGGAGCCCGCGACGACAGCGTCGGATGCGGCGAAGGATGCGGATCCGGCGAAGGCCGACGACGCGAATGCCGACGCAACGAAGGCCGACGCATCGAAGGCCGAGGGATCGAAGACCGAGGCAACGAAGGCCGACGCATCGAAGTCCGACGCATCGAAGGCAGACGTATCGAAGACT
>Ga0154020_10003753_pt1 | contig 18187 bp, 6 predicted proteins | sample Klosneuvirus_201_FD_109709 | JGI IMG/M metagenome (GOLD analysis project Ga0154020, IMG submission 109709) | Active sludge microbial communities from wastewater, Klosterneuburg, Austria - Klosneuvirus_20160825_MG | ecosystem: Engineered > WWTP > Aerobic digester > Activated sludge | place... | reverse complement strand
CGCGCTCCACAAAATACCGGCCGATCGGCTGCTGGAGGCGCCGCTGCTTGGCCACGATCGCGGTCTGGTGAAAGGCCGTCATCATGCCGACCCGCACCGCATAGGCACAGAACAGCTCGTTGTACGGCTTCTCGCGGAGCACCGACACGACCTGGTCGGAGGAGAGGATGCGCCAATCCATCGCGATACGACCCACGGCGGGCCGTTGCGCGCGCTGCCACAGGATCGCGTCGGTGAGCTCGCTCAGCGTGATGCGCCCGCTGGAGAGGAGGAAGCGCCCGAGCATCTGCGGCCGCGCCGTCCGCGGCTCGACGGAGACGCGCGGCAAGGGTAGCGCCGTGACCTCTCGCGCCGGCTCGATGCCACGCATCGAGATGGGCGCCAGCGTCGTGCGGCTGGCGGGCTGGTGCTCGATCGCTCCGGGCGGCGTGAGACGAGCGGTCTGCGGGAGCGGCTCCTCGTGCTCGAGCCGGCTGATCAGGACCGCCGTCTGGGTCCCGAGGATGGCGCGCATGAGCTCGTAGGCCTCAGCGACGCCACTGTGCCCGCTGATCGCTCGCACCCGAGCCGCGTCCTCCAGCCCGTGCAGGCCGAGCAGTCGCGCTCCACCTCGGTACTCACCGAACAGCGTGCTCCAGGCACGGGCGAAACCGGTGTCATCGGCCAAACTCTTTTTTGCTTGAGTCACCTTCATCTCCTTTTTTCGCGACAGCTAAAAAAAGATGAGGTTTCGGGGCCCAACCGGTCAATTCTGGGAGTTTCTCTTTGAATCAGTCTGAAACGCCGCGCTTCAGGGACCGCCAAACTCCAGCGTTGGCGCCTCGGGAGGCGGGCCAAATGGGTCGATCACCAGTGGGCGTAAGGGGGCGGTTCGCTCGATAGGTATGTTCTCGGCGGCGATCGTTTTTGGATCGATCCGCGTCGGCGGCTTCTGGGTCGGCCACAGCTCGTCGGTCTTGGGCTCGTCCTCGGGCCGCACGTTTGGGTCTTTCTCGTGCTGCTCCTCGGCCACCACCGGATCGATCCGCACCAAACGGATCGCCCGCGTCTTCTGGAGCGTGCCAGCGAAGAGCGGCTGCTTGGGATCGCGCGTAGGATCTTTGAGCCGCTCCTCCACGTCGCGCAGGCTGAGCAGCTCTTTGCTGAAGATCATGAAGAGCGTCAGCACCTGCCCTTCCCAGTCGCGGTGCGTCCCGGGCGGCACGTCCTGCTCCTTCTCCGACTTCAAGATCGGCGGCGCGAACATGTTCTTGCTGCGATCGGTCCAGTCCGGATGGAGCCAGTAGATCCCGGCGTTCTCGTCCAGCGAGAAGATCACGACCCGCGAGTAGTCCCCCGTGTTGAGGATGCTGAAGCCCAAGCGGTCGTCGGCGAACATCTCGAGGCCGAGCGGCAAGGTCGAGCCGTCGGGGCGCACACGGTAAGGCTCGATCTGGGTGACCGGGCCGACCGACCGCGCCGCGAGCCGCGTCGTCGCCCCGCGCGGAACCGTCGGCTCGAAGTCCGGGATCACATAAAAGAGGCCGAGCGCCACCGCCCCGAGCGCAATGAAGGCGCAGATCTGCAGGACACCGATGAAGGCCGGCTCCTCGGGCTCTGGGGGAGGCGCGGGGGGCGGCTCGCGGGCCGCGGCCATCGCCTCCTCGTAGAGCGCGCGGCACTCCGCGCAGTCCGGGACGTGGATCGTGAGGAAGTGCTCGATGTCGGGGCGCGACTGTCCTCGGAGGTGCTGCTCGAGGAGTGGGCGCATGTTGCAGGGCATCGCTACAACTCAGCACCGCGGTCGCGGGCGCTTTCGCTCATCGCGGGGTGAACCCGTCTGCGGGCGCGATCGCTTCGCTCTACGCGTCAGCGGCTGGCGCGCCCCTTCTTCTCACGCTCCAGCTGCTCCTTGTACGCAACGGAGTAGCGGGTCCAGGGGCGGGCCTCGAGGCGCTTGCGCTCGATGGGCTCCTCCGTGCCTTCGCAGATGCCGTAGGTGCCATCGTCGAACTTGCGGAGGGCGGCCTCGATCTCACGTAGGAGCTTTACCTCCTTGTCGAGGAGCCGCATGTTGAACGCCTCTTCAGTGGCGTGCGCCGCCTGATCGATCTCCTCGGTCAGCTCGTTGAAGTTCTCTACCCTGGCCGTGCTGGCTCGGTCGCGGATGCGGCCAGCGACTTCGTCACGGAGCTCGATGAGCCGAGCCTTGAATTTCTCTAGCTCTTTCTTCGTGAGGGGTTTTTCGCTCTCCGTCTTCTTGCGGTCGCGCGCGTCCTTAGCGTCCTTAGCGTCCTTCGCTTCCTTCGCTTCCTTCGCGTCCTTCGCGTCTTTGGCGTCCTTCGAAACGTCTTTCGTACCCATGGATCGGTGTGCTCCAAAAACCACCTCGGCTTCGCCAAAGCGGGGTTTGTGTTTTTAGCATCCACACGCCTCGAGAAACCAGCCCCCTGCAGACTTCTGCGCTTCAGCCCAACCTATCGTCGTATTTACAGGAATTGCCGTGGGTTGCGACCTTGTGACGCCGATGAGGAAGGACGCGGCGATCGCGATCGTCGGGATGGCGTGCCGCCTTCCGGGCGCACGGAGCACCACCGAGTTCTGGGAGAACGTGGTGGCGGATCGCTGTTCGATCCGTCCGCTGCCCCCGGATCGCTTCCATCACGAACGCTACTACCACCCGGAGGTCGGCGCCTACGGGAAGAGCTATTCCGCGATCGGCGGCATCGTCGACGACTTCGAGATCGACGCACAGCGGCTAGGGCAGCTCGACGCCGCGGCGGCGCAGAGCTTTGACGTCGCCCATCGCTGGGCCTTGGATGTCGCGCGCGCGACCTTCGACGACGCCCGGGTGGATCCTGCGGGATTGCGCGGAAAGAACGTCGGTGTGCTGATCGGCCACGCCCGCGGCTCCATGCTCACCTCGGACCTCGCCTTCGCCACTGCAGTGGAAGGCATCGCGCGCACCGCGCCCGGGATGGGACCGCTCGGGGCCACGCCCGAGGTGCTGGCGCAGGCGCTCGAGATCATCCGTCGGCGCTATCCCACGCGCACTGGGGGCGATCTCAAACGGACCTTGGCCGGTGGATTGGCCGGACGCATCGCGTTGTCCTTTGGCCTCAGCGGTCGCCACGCCGTCGTCGACGCCGCCTGCGCCTCGAGCTTCGCCGCGATGGACGCGGCCTCGCGCGCGCTCTGTGAGGGACGGATGGACGCGGCCTTGGTCGGCGGCGCGAGCTATAGCCAGGAGCTGTCCGTCGTCCTCTTCGCGCAATCGCGCGCGCTCTCGGCCGACGGCTCCTTTCCCTTCGACGAGCGGGCCAACGGCTTCATCAGCTCGGACGGTCTAGGGTTCTTCCTCCTCATGCGGCTCGAGGACGCGATCGCCTCCAAGGCCCGGATCCGCGCCGTTCTCCGCGCGGTCGGCGGGAGCTGCGACGGCAAGGGAAAGGCGCTGTGGGCGCCCCGCAAAGAGGGCCAGGTGCTCGCGATGCGCCGGGCCTATGAGGGATCGGGCCTGGATCCCCGCACGATCGGCCTGCTCGAGGCCCACGCCACCTCCACCCCGATCGGGGACGCCACTGAGATCGGGGCGCTCGAGGAGGTCTTCGGTGCGGCGCGCAAGCAGCTCGGGCGGCCGCTGCCGATCGGATCGGTGAAGGGCAACATCGGCCACACCCGAGAGACCGCCGGCGCAGCGGCGATGATCAAGGCGATCATGGCGCTCGAGTCGGGGACCCTCCCGCCGACGGGCAGCTTCAAGACGCCGAGCAAGAGCATTCCCTGGAACGATGTCTCCTCCGAGGTGATCACCGCGCCGCGCCCCTTCACGGCCAGCGGATCGGAGCCGCGCCGCGCGGGCGTCAACGCCTTCGGGATCGGCGGGCTCAACTACCACGTGATCGTGGAGGAGGCCCCGCCCGAGCACCGCGTCTTCCCAGTGGGGCCGATCGCTCCGAGCTTCACCGCCAAGAAGGAGAAGCTCGACATCGCGATCGTCGGCATCGGCGGCCGTTTCCCCGAGGCCTCCAACATCGGCGCGTATTGGGCCCGCATCGCGGGCGGCGAACCAGCCTTCACCGAGGCTCCTCCGGAGCGCTGGAGCGCGGAGATCTACGTGGAGCCGGGCCCCGCCAAGCCCTACCGCACGTACACGGCGCGCGGGGCCTTCCTGCGCGACTTCGCCCCGGATTGGCGGCGCTACAAGATGCCGCCCAAGCTGGTCGACCAAAACGATCCGCTGCAGTTCATGCTGCTGGAGTCGGCCTCGGACGCGCTGGAGGACGCGGGGATCGATCTCGGCAGCACCGATCGCACGCGGGTGGCCACGATCATGGGGACCACCTTCGGCAGCGACTACGCCCTCGAGCTGTCCCTGGCGATCCGAGCCCCCGAGCTGGCCGAGGATGTGGCGGGGATCTTGGGCATCCCCGGCGACACCCAGCGGATCGAGGCGATCACCGCCGAGGTCCGGAAGTGCTTGCCGACAATCAACGAGGACTCCAGCGGCAGCTTCAGCTCGAGCACGCTGGCCTCGCGGGTCGCCAAGACCTTGGACCTCATGGGTCCGACCTACACCATGGACTCGGCCTGCGCGGCGTCCTTGGCCTCGCTGGAGGCGGCGGCCGAGCTGCTGCGCTCGGGCCGGGTCGATCTGGCGGTCTATGGGGGCGGCGATCGGGCCATGCGCGTGCAGCGCTTCTCGACCTACGCCGCGGCCGGCGTGCTGTCGAAGAGCGGGCGCATGCTGCCCTTCGAGAGCGGCGCCGATGGCTTGCTCCCCGGCGAAGGCGCGGCGGTGCTGGTGCTGGAGCGCCTCGAAGACGCGGTCGCCAAGGGGCGCCGCATCTATGGCGTAGTGCGGGCGATCGGCTCGGCCAGCGATGGCTCGCCCGTCGAGCTGGGCGTGGCCTCCCCTGCTGGCCTGTCCTTGGCGATCGGGCGCGCGCTGGAGGACGCCGGCGTGTCCCCGCTCGAGGTGTCCTACGTCGAAGGCCATGGGGCCGCAGTACCTGATCTGGACCGGGCCGAGCTCGACGCGCTCGAATCGGCCTACAAGACCCGCGATCGCAGCGAGCCGCTGTACCTCGGATCCGTGAAGCGGATCTTCGGACACAGCGCCGGTGCAGCGGGGGCGATGGCCATCGCCAAGGCGGCGCTGATGCTGGATCGCGGCCGAGTTCCCCCCTCCACCGAAGGCGAGAGCACCACCGTGCGCCCGGGCATTCAGCTCGGTCACGACGAGTCCGCGCTCGGCAGCGGCAAGATCGGCGTCTCCAGCATGAGCTTCGGCGGCGGGCACTACCACGTGATCCTGGAGAAGGCGCCCGAGGGAACCCGCAAGGCGGCCGGCAAGCCCGAGCTCGAGGAGGTGGTGGTCGAGATCCGCGCCAGCGCGCTGCCCCAGCTGCTCTCGGCCGTGGACGCGGGCGAGCTGTTTGAGCGTCGCCGCCTCGGGAGCGGACCGGTCGTGCTCACCGCGGTGGCCGAGGAGCGCGCGCTGCTCGAGGAGCGAATCGCCCTCTTCGTGAAGACGGCCAAGAGCCCGGGCGCCAAAGCGCTGCTGAAGAAACAGGGCGTCTTTTTCCGGGAGAAAGCCCCGGTGGCCACCCGTGCTTGCTTCCTCTTCAGCGGACAGGGCTCGCAGTACGGCGGCATGATGCGAGCCGTCGCGGAGCTGGTGCCGGCGGCCAAGGAGGTGCTGGACCGCGCCGATCAATGGGCCACGGCCCACGATCTCGAGCCGATCTCGCGGGTGATGTTCGCGCCCTCGATCCCGAACGACGTCTTCTGGGTGCAAGCCACCTTGCTGGTCGCCGATGTCATGGCGGCAGCGGCGGCGGAGTCGGTGGGGGTCGTGCCGGACGTGGTCACCGGGCACTCCTTTGGGGACTACGCCGCCCTCGTGGTGGCCGAGGCCTGGACGCTGGAGACGGCGCTCAAGGCCACGCTGATCCGCTCGCGCGCCATCGAGGCTACCGCTGAGCCGGGCGGCATGATCTCGGTGGCCGCTACCCGCGCCGAGGTAGAGACGGTGCTGTCCACGCTGCCACCGATCGGAGTGGTGGCGCCGTCGAACCTCAACGCCCCCAAGCAGACGGTGGTCTCGGGCGCTCCGGAGGCCCTCGAGGCAGCGAGCATCGCCTTGGCGGACCGCGGCTTTGAGGTGCGCAAGCTCAACGTGCCGCGCGCGTTTCATTCGCCGCTGATGGCAGGGGCGCGGAGCACCTTGTCGGAAGGCCTGGCCAAGCTGGAGCTCAAAGCGCCGCGGGTGCCTTATTTGTCGAGCGTCACGGGAGCCATCGAGACCGAGCCCGGAGACATCCGCGCGCTCCTCGTCGAGCAGCTGACCCGGCCGGTGGACTTCGTGGCGCAGATCGAGCGGCTGGTCGCCGGCAACGTGGGGCTCTTCATCGAGTGCGGTCCGCGCGGCGTGCTCAGCGGTCTCACCGAGCAGATCTTGGCCGATCGCGGCGGCGAGGCCGACGTCCTCAGCATCGACGACGCGCAGCGCCCCGGCCGCTTCGCCCTGGCCCGCTTGGCGGCGCTGGTGCAGAGCCGCCGGCCCTCGGACGCGCCGGTGGAGCAGACCTCCAGCGTGCCCCTGTTCGTGGGGACCGAGGCGGCCGAGCTGCTCGAGGCGGAGGGCTTCGAGGACTTCTGGAGCAAATCGCAAGATAGCTTGCGCACCTTGGTGCGGGGGTTGTGGTCGGCGGAGCGGGCCGCGCAGGAGCTGGAGCGCGAGCGGCGCAAGGAAGAGGCGCGGCGGCTCGCCGAGGCCGAGGCGCTCGCGGCCAAGGCCTCACAGCGGCCGCGGCGCTCGGTGGCGCCGGGGCGAGGGAGCGTGGTGCCAGGGCGAGCCAGCGTGGCGCCCAGCGTGGTGCCGGGACCGGCGGTGGTGGCCGTTCCGATCGAGCTGCCGCCGCGCGAGGAGATCCAGAAGTTCCTGATCGACGCGCTGGCCACCCAGACCGGCTACCCGACCGAGCTCATCGATCCCGACGCCGACCTCGAGGCCGATCTGGGCATCGACACGGTGAAACAGGCCCAAGTGCTGGGGAAGGTGCGCGACAAGTATCAATTGCGCAGCACGCAGTCGGTGTCGCTGGCGGACTTCCCGACCGTGAACAAGATCCTGGCCTACGTGGAGCGCCAGATCATCGAGCGCTCGAGCGCCGAGTCCACGCGCCCGGTCCGCCCCCGCGTACCGGTGGTGGATCTGACCGCGCGCCGCTCCAGTCGGCCGAACGCGGTGAGGGCCGAGCCGACGTCGGCGCCGCCTGTGGCCTTCCACGCCAGAGAGACGCTCACGCCCGCCGAGCCACCACCGCCGCGGCTGATGCGTCACGAATCGCTGCCGGCGCCGCGCCCGCCGCCCTCAGCGCCGCCGGCCCCGCCGACGCCGGCCCCACTGGCTGTCACGCCGCAGCCCGCAGCCCTGCCGACGCCGGCCCCACTGGCTGTCACGCCGCAGCCCGCAGCCCTGCCGACGCCGGCCCCGTTGGCCGTCGCGCCGCCGCCCGCAGCCCCGTCGACGCCGGCCCCGGTGTTCAGCGGCGTCGACCGGGGAGGCCTGCAGGCGATCGAGATCGAATCGCGGCGCCCGGCCGAGACGACCGAGGCGCGGCCGCGCAGCCCCTCCATCGTCCTCGAGCTCTCCGGCACGTCGCGGCAGATCGGCCGCCAGCACGGCGAGGCGCTGCGCGAGGTCATCCGCGAGACCATGGATCGCTACGAGGCCTTCCTCGGCGAGCGGAACCTGCTGACCCTGGCGGTGCCGGAAGCGACGCGCGTGCTGCCCTCGCTCTTCGATCCCGCGACCCTGGAAGAGCTGCGGGGCCTGGCCGAGGCCGTCGGCGTGCCCTTTGAGCACCTCCTGGCCTATAACCTCGACGCCGCGCTGTTCCCGGCCTTCACGCCCGGCTGCACCCAGGCGGTGCGCACGGCCAAGGTCAACGGCGGGCGCCTGCTGCATGGGGCCAACGAAGACTCGCCCCTGACCTTGCACCTCGGGCTGCCGCAGACCCGGACCGTCCAGATCCGCCGCCGCACCGATGGCCCCGCGCCGGAGCGCACTACCGTGCTGTTCTCGCTGGCGGGCCAGATCGCGGGCCCCAACGCCGTCAACGACGCCGGCATCACCGTCACCGGCTGCACGCTGCTCGACGGCCCGCCGCCCGGCGGTCTCCCCCACGGCGTCCCCCACCCGCAGCTGGTGAAGCAGGTCGCCGAAGGGAGCAAGAGCCTGGCCGATGCGGTAGCGATCGCCGAGAAGGTCGATCGCTCGGGGCGCTGGTGCCTCCTGGTGTCTTCGGCCTCCGAAGATCGGGCGATCGCGCTCGAATATGACGATCGCGCCGTGCTCTCGCTGACCGAGATCGGGAGCGACTACGTCTCGACCAACCACTCGCTCGGCGGGGCCCCCGAGCGCGCGCCGACCCACAGCCGCTATCGCCTCGAGCGGGCGCGGCAGCTGTTCCTCGGCCGTGAGCTCGACGCCGAACAGATGCAAAGCGGCCTGCGCGATCGCTTCGATCTGGCCCGCGGGCGAGCGGTGAAGCACGCCACGATGAGCACGGTCCGCCGGGTGGACAACGTGATGAGCCTGGTCGTCGACCCCGCGGCCCGCCGCCTGTACGTCACGGACCGCATCGAAGAGGAGGAGGCCGCGCGCTTCCTTACAATCGACTACGGCGACACACCACGGAGCGTGGTGTCATCCCCCAATCCCCGTGCTAAGAACGGCGGCCTTCCTGCGGGGGCTTCCATGCAAGCCGAAGGGCGGAGCGGCGTCATCCAAAGCGTAGCCAGCCTCTCGCGTGAGGGGCTCGGGCTCGTCCCCGTCACCGAGGTGATGCGGCGCTCGGTCGTTCGAGTGGTCACCGAGGACGCGCCGGTCGCGATCCGCAGCACGCGCCCCGCCTCGCTGCTCTTGATCGGCAGAGGCGCCCAGGCTGAGGCGATCGCCCGCACCTTCACGGGCCGGGGCACGCGGGTCGTCTGCATCGCCGAGGTCGACGACGCGATCGCCGCGCTCAGCCGAGGCGACCGCTTTGAGGCCTTGGGCTTGGTGGCTTGGCCCATCTCCTCCGAGGCTCCCTTTGAGATCGAGGCCGGCGCCTTCGCGGCCCGTTCGAGCACGCTCTTGCTGGCGCCGTTCCGCGCGCTCCAGCTCTTCGCCGGCGCCACGCCCAAAGGGCTGATCTTCGCGGTGACCCACCTCGGAGGCGGCCTCGGCTTCAGCAACCTTGAGCAGGGCTCGGCCGAACACGGAGGCTGGGTCGGTCTCCTCAAGGCGATCCGCCGCGAGCACGAGGGTATGGAGGTGGCGCTCCTCGACACCTCTGCCGGGACCCCACCCGAGCAGGTGAGCGCGGCGCTCTTCGCGGAGCTGGACGCGGGCTGTCCGCGGCTCGAGGTCGGTCTCCTGCGGAGCAAGCGGGTGCGCCTGGCGATGCCGCTGCGACCGGCCGACGACTTCACCGGCGGCGCCGAGCGCTTGCCGCGCACCTGGATCGTCAGCGGCGGCGCGCGCGGCGTAACCGCGGCGATCGTGCGGCGCCTGGCCGGGCTCTATCGGCCGAGCTTCCACCTGATCGGGCGGCACGTGCTGCCCTCCGAGGCCGAGCTGGCCGAGCTGGTCGCCCTCGACGACGCGGGGCTCGAGGCCAAAAAGCACGCGCTCTTGGCCGCCCAAAAAGGATCGCTCACCGCCAAGGACTTCGCGGCGATCACCGAGGGCTGGGCCAAGTCGATCGAGATCGACCGCAACATCCGCGCGCTCCGGGCCCTGGGCGCCGACGTGCGTTACCACGCCGCCGACGTCGCCGATGCGGCGCAGGTCGCGCGGGTCGTGGCCGAGGCCCGCACGCGGGGGGCGATCGAGGGGATCATCCACGGCGCCGGCATCGAGGTCGCCAAGCCCTTCGCCAAGAAGAGCGAGGAGGTCGTGCGCGCCACCGTCGACGCCAAGGTCGGCGGCCTGGTTCACCTGCTCCGCGCCACCCGCGCCGAGCCGATCACCCACGTGGTGGCCTTCTCCTCCGTCTCAGGCCGCTTCGGTGGGCACGGGCAGACCGACTACTCCTTGGCCAACGACGCGATGAGCCGGGTGATCGGGGCCTACCGGATCAAACGCCCCGAGGTCCGCGCCGCGGCGATCGCCTGGCCGGCCTGGTCGGAGGTCGGGCTCGCCGCGCGCTCCTCGGCCAAGGCCTTCCTCGAGCAGAGCGGGCAGGCGTTCATGTCACCGGCCGAGGGCGCCAACCACTTCGTGCGCGAGCTGTGGTCGGGGCTGCGCGAGCCGGAGATCACCATCTCGGAGAAGCTCGAGGCGCTGGATCTGGATCGCCTCCTGGTCAGCGATCCGGCGGCGTTTCAGAAGATCGCCGCCGCGGTCGAGGCCTCACCGCTGCTCGGTCGCTTGGTGCTGAGCGAGCGAGAGCCGGAAGAGCGGGTGACCACCGAGCGACTTCTGTCGGCCGATGAGCCCTTCCTCGATCAGCACCGGATGGGGAACACGCCGATCCTTCCGGGCGTGATCGCGCTGGAGATCTTGGCCGAGCTGGCCGCGGTGGAGTCGGAGCGCTACTCGGTCGGCGACTTGGTCATCCATCAGCCCTTGAAGCTCCAAGACGCTCACCACGCGCTGGTCCGCTCCGAGCGCCGCGGGGAGAAGCTGCGCCTGACCATGACCGCGCTGCGCCCGGACGGCGTGGTGCTCGAACCGGATCGGGTCTTCGCCACCGCGACCCGGCTGGCGCGCCGACCGATCCCCCGCAAGGTCCTCCCGGAGTGGGACGGGGCGGGCTCGCATTATCCGTATCCCGCCGCGCCGGACCTGACGCCGGGTTCGCGGGCGATCTTTCACGGCCCGCCGTTTCGGGTGATCGAGGCGATCATGCCCTTGAGCAACGCCAGCGGTCTGGCCCGGCTGGTGATCCCGCCGGCCGAGGCGCTGGTGCGGGGCTCGCGCGCGGCCTCGTGGCGGGTCCCGGCCGCGTTGCTCGATGGCTGCCTGCAGACCGCGGGCTTCTTGTCGCGCCTCTTGTTCGGCGTCTTCGCGCTGCCGAGCGGCTTTGGCCGGGTGGATGTGGCGCCTCGGGCCCTGACCGCGGCCGGAGAGCGCTGCACCTTGGAGGTTCAGCTCCGCGCCGAAGGCGACGAGATGGTCAGCGACCTCTATGTCGCGCTGGGCAGCGAGCCGATCCTCCTGGTCGAGCGCTATCGCGCGCGGGTGGTGACCGGTTCATGACCTTGCTCGGGCTCCCGGAGGACGTGGTGGCGGTGTCGATCCCCGAGGTTTGGGAGTCGCGCCACCGCATGATCGAGTCCTTCACGCCCGAAGAGCAGGCCACCTTCCATGGCTTCAAGGTCGATAAGCGCCGTCAGGACTGGCTGGCGGGCCGCATCGCCGCCAAGTGGGCGGTGGAGCGCGCCACCGGTCTCCCCATGACCCGCATCGAGATCCGGGTGGACACCGTGGGGCCGACCCGAGGCCGTCCGTACGCTGCCGTACGGGGTAAAGACACGGTGCTGGGCGTCTTATCGATCACCCACTCGGGCTGGGTGGGGGCGGCCTGCTTCTCCTCGCTGCCGATCGGCCTCGACCTCGAGCTGATCATCCCGCGGGACGAGTCCTTTGAGCAGCTGGCCTTCACCTCGGAGGAGCGCAGCGCCTGGTCCCATCTGTACGGCCAAGCGCGCGATACCGCGGTGACGCGGGCCTGGTGCATGAAAGAGGCGATCTCCAAGTGGCGGGGCTGCGGGCTGACCGCGCCTTTTGACGAGCTCCTCTTGCGCGAAGATCCGACGGTGACCGTGGAAGAAGGCAAGCTGCAGGACGGCGAGATGCTCTACTGCTGGGCCCGCATCCACGGACCCCGGCCACATCAGCCGCGCAAGAGCTCCACCACCGATCTCCCCTCGCCGCCCCGGCGGCTCGAGTCCATGGCATGAGCATAGAGCTCTCACTTGAAGGCAAAGCTGCGCTGGTCACCGGCGGTTCACGAGGGATCGGGCGCGCGATCGCCGTCGCCTTGGCCCGCGCGGGCGCCGACGTCGCGATCACCTACCTCAACGCCCCGGAGGACGCGCAGGACGCCGCGGCCGAGATCTTGGAGGCGGGGTCTGAGCCGCTGGTGATCAAGGCCGATCTCTCCGAGGAGGAAGACGCCAAGAACACGATCGCCGCGGTCAAAGAAGGGCTCGGCGGCCTGGACATCTTGGTCTCGAACGCGGCGGGTGGCGGCTTCAGGCCCCTGATGGAGGTCGACGCCGACAACTTCTCCTACGCCATGAACCTGAACGTGCGGGCCTTCATGCTGACGGTCCAGGCGGCCGCGCCGCTGCTCGAACGCCAGAGCGACTCCGAGGAGCGGTCCCACGTGATCACCTTGTCCTCTTGGGGCGCCGAGCGAGCGCTGCCGATGTATGGCGCGATCGGCGCCAGCAAGGCCGCGCTCGAGTCCATGACTCGCCACTTCGCGCTCGAGCTCGGTCCTCGCGGGGTCAACGTCAACTGCGTGCGCGCGGGCGTGGTCGACACCGGGGCCTTGCGTTCCTTGCCCGGCGTTCAAGCGGTGCTGGACGCGCGCAAGCAGCGGTCGCTGGCGGGGGACAAGAACGTCTCGCCGGAGGATGTGGCCAATGGAGTGCTCTTCTTGGTGAGCCCCTTGGCGGGGATGATCCAGGGACACACGCTGATCATCGACGGCGGCGCTTCGCTGCATCCCTGAGCTCGCGGGGCCGCTGGGCGACGGTCAAACTACTCGACCCCAACTACGCGGCTATGCGACTATCGATCCGCTTCTGAAGTCGAAGGGTGCGGCGATCGGCGCCGCAGGACAATGGATGGTCGGGCCGCCATCCCTGCGCCGCTCAGCGGCAGGGATGGAGCATGTCAACGACCACCTCACCGGGTCACCTTCCTTCACCACCACCCGAGGCTTGGGAACCGCTGCTGCGCCTCGCCCGCCTGGCCGGCCGCCCGCTAGAGCGCTTCCTGCGCGTCGAAGCCGCCAGCGGGATCCTCTTGCTCGTCGCGGCCTGCGTCGCGCTCGCCGTGGCCAACTCGCCCTGGGCGGAGAGCTACCTGCACTTCTGGCACACCCCGCTCGGGGTCCGCGTCGGTCCGTTCACCTTCGAGCGCTCCTTGGAGTGGGTCGTCAACGATGGCTTGATGGTGATCTTCTTCTTCGTCGTGGGGATGGAGATCCGGCGCGAGATCCACCAGGGCGAGCTCTCCGAGTGGCGCCGCGCCGCCTTGCCCGCCGCGGCTGCGCTGGGCGGCATGGTCGCTCCGGCGGCCCTCTACCTCGCGATCGCCGGCGCTCCACCGACCCGCGCCGGTTGGGGCGTCCCGATGGCGACCGATATCGCCTTCGCCGTCGGCATCCTCACCTTGCTCGGCAAGCGGGTGCCCGCGGCGCTGCGGGTGCTGCTGCTCGCGCTCGCGGTCATCGATGATCTCGGGGCCATCGTGGTCATCGCGGTCTTCTACTCCTCAGGGGTCGCGATCAACGGCCTGCTCGTCGCCGCGCTCGGCTTCGGCGGCGTGCTCCTGATGCAGCGCCTCGGCGTCCGAGCGAAGCTGGCCTACGTCGTACCGGCGGTCGTCGCCTGGGCGGGTATCTATGCCGCCGGTGTCCATCCCACGATCGCCGGGGTCATCATCGGCCTCATCACGCCGGTTCGCGCTTGGCTGGGGCCAGATGGCTTCGTGGCGGGCGTACGGGAGGAGCTCGAGCGACTGCGGTCTGGCGCGCTGTCCTCCCACGAGCTGGCCGATGCCCTGCGCCATATCGACGTCGCCCGCCGGGAGGCGCAATCGCCTGCCGAGAGCTTGATCGCGACGCTCCATCCTTGGGTCGCCTTTGGGATCATGCCGATCTTCGCGTTGGCCAACGCCGGGGTCACGGTTTCTAGCGGCTCGCTCGACGCGGCCTCCTCGCGCGTCGTTTCCGGCGTTATCGTGGGCCTCGTCGTGGGCAAGCCGCTCGGGATCTTGCTCATGAGCTGGCTGACCCTGCGCCTCCGGATCGGCACGCTCCCCGCGGGGATGAACATGCGCCATGTGCTGGTGCTGGGGGTCGTAGCAGGAGTGGGGTTCACGATGGCGTTGTTCATCGCGCAGCTGGCCTTCACCGACGCCCAGCTCCTCGCCCCTGCGAAGCTCGGGGTGCTCGCAGCCAGCGGAGGCGCGGCGGTCCTGAGCTTGGTGCTGGGGCGGCTGCTCTTGGCCCCGGTCATCGCCGGCGACGTCGCGGCCACGGCCGATGAGGCTGAGCGATCGACCGCCGCTTGAGGCGGGGGGCGGGTGCCAGCGCTCACAACCGACTCAGGGGTAGGACTCCGCGCCCGGCCAGCGTAACCAGAGGCTGATGGCGAGCTGGATTGTCGCGCTCTGTTTGGTGGCGCAGGCGGCGCCGAGCCGCGCCGAGCTCCTGGAGGTGATCAGCGCCCTCGCCGCCCCAGCCCCGGCCGAGCGAGCCGCGGGCGCGCGGCGCGCCGGAGCCAGCGGCCACCCGTTGTTCCTCGATCCGCTTCGGGCCCTGCTCAAGGCCAAGGAGCCGGAGGTCCGGGCCGCCGCGGCGGAAGCCTTGGGACAGCTCGGCGTCCCAGCGACGACCGCCGACCTCAACCTCCTGCTGAGCGCGCTGGACGCCGCGACCAAGGACTCCGTGGATCAGGTGGCGCTGGCGGCCGTGCAGGCCTCGGCGCGCTACCCCTTCCCCAGCGTGCGGGAGCGCTTGATGGCGCTGGCGCAAGACCTGGGCGCGCCGCCCGGGGTCCGCGAGGCGGCGCAGCTCGGCTTGGCCACCACCCGGCCCGAGGCTCGCGCGCGCCTCGAGGCCTGGCTCGAGATGAGCGGAAGAGAGGCCCAGTCGATGAGCCTCCGCGCGCCGCGGATCGATCGATTGCGCACGAATGATCCGCTGCTGATCGCCGCTCATGATCTGCTCGACCCTTCGCCCGGGGGACGCCAGCGCGCGCTCGAGCTGCTCGTCAATGCCCCCGAGGACCCCGCCAGCAGCGCGCTGCTCGGCTTCGCCTCGAGGAGCGACGACCCAGCGGTTCGCCGAAAGACCGTGGTGGCGCTGAGCCGCCATCAGAGCCGCGCTGCGACCGCTGCTTTGATGGAGCTGGCGCAAGACCCCGAGGTGTCGGTGAGGGCGCCCGCCTTGACCGCGCTCGAGGGGCGCGTCGATCCCGAGCTCCTGCCGTTGCTCGTTCGGCGCCTCGCGCTCGAGCCCAAGCCGGAGCTGCGGCAGAGCCTGAAGGGCAGGCTCCGCGCTCAGCCGCTCCCGGGGCTGATCCGCGCGCTGGGCGCCCCGGGTCACAGCATTGACGATCGCTATGTCCGCGACGCGCTCGAGCTGATCAGCTCCTCGACGAGCTCCGGGGCCCGCCTGGCCGCCCACTGGCTCAGCGGAGTGCGCGATGAAGATCTGGCAAGGCAGCTGGAGGCGCGGATCGATCAGGAGGCCCCAGCCACGGTCGCGGGCCTAGCGCTCGAGGCTTTGTTCGGGGTGACGCCCGATGGCGGTCCGAGCAGCGATCCCCTGGGACCGGTCGCGCGCGTGGTGCGGCCGCGGTTTTTGGCGCTAATTCAGGGCAAACCGAGCCCAGCGGCCGTCTCGCTGGTGGTCGCCGCCTTGGCCCGCGGCGACGCCGACCCGGCCTTTGCGCCGCTGCTCAAGAAGGCCGCCGAAGCCGACGAGATCGCCGCCAGCGTCGTCGCGCTCCTGGCCAAGAAGCGAGAGGAGGTCCGCTCGATCGCCGTCGCCGCGACCGAACGATCGCGCGGCCCGCGGACCGCCGCGGCCTGTGCGGCGATTCTGGCAGCCGAGCCCGAGAACGACGCCGCCTTCAACCTCCTCTTGGCCCAGGCCGACGACGATCGCCGCGCGCCGCTGATCAAGCTGCTCGATGAGCCCAAGGCCAAGGCGCGCGCGCCGGTCATCTTGTCGGCCCTGGCGACGACCAAGGACGCCCGGCTGGCCGAGACCGCGCTGGCCCTGAGCCGCGAGAATCCGGGCCTCCTCCCCCAAACGATGACGCTGCTCGAGAGCCAGACCGCGACGGTGGCGGTCCCGCTCCTGGGCGAGATCATGCACCAAAGCAGCGCCCCTGAAGGGCTCCGCGCCCAAGCGGTGCTGCGCCTCGGCGAGCGGGCTGACCCAAGCGACGCCGTGGCCCGGCTGCGTCCGCTGGCCAGCGACGCCTCGGTGGACGTGAAGATCGCCGCGCGCGACACCCTCCACCGCATCCAGCCAAACGTCTTTCCGGAGTGGGATCCCTACGGACGCTACCCGCTGATCGCCGAGTCGGCCGGATTTGGCGCGGCCATGCTCCTCATCGCCTCCGACATCGCCGAGGCCAAGCTCTCGCCGGCCTTCACCGCGGGCGCGGGTCTGGTGCTCGGCGCGGCGACGCCCTTCCTCCTGACGCGCAAGGAGGAGGTGAGCCTGGGGGACGCCGCCTACTTCGGCACGATCGCCTGGTGGGGCACGCTCGGCGGCTGGGGGCTCGGAGGGAGCGCCGGGGTCAGCGATCGCGGGGTGCGCGTGGCGACCCTGCTCGGCGAGGGCTTGGGCCTCACGCTCGGCGCGGTGACGCTGGGCAGCGCCGAATGGGGGCTGCGCGATGCAGCGCTGGCCAACACCACCGCCACCGAGGTCGCCTTCACCGCGGCCGCTTTGGCCTCGCTCAGCGGATCGGACAGCTTTCTGAGCGGCGGCGGGGCCAAAAACGTGGGCTTTTTGGCTGGATCGCTGGCCATGGTCCCGCTGGCCTTGCTCTCGCGGCGGCTCGAGGTGCGCGATGACCTGGGCCTCATCTTCACCTTGATGGCCCACGGCGCTTGGCTCGGCCTGCTCGCGCCGGGCGTGGGCGGCCAGACGAACTCGGGTGACCGGCTCCTCGGCGCGGTCGCGGGACAAGGCCTCGGCTACTTGAGCGGCCTCTTGCTCGCGCAGGTCAGCGACGTGAGCGGACGGTCCTTGCTCTTCTCTGGGGTGGGTTCGGTGATCGGCGGCTTGGCCTTCGGAGGCCTAGGTTTGTCGCTGGCGGACGCCAGCCCCGGCGCTCGCTCGGCGCTGGCTGGAGCCGGCTCGGCGGCGCTGGCGCTGAGCCTGGGACTTCTCGGCGACCACCTCCGCTTCGATCCCAACGACGCCTGGATCATCGGCCTCAGCACCGCGATCGGCGGCGTCGCGGGGGCCCGCCTCGACGTGCGCATCGCCCGCGACGACTTCCGCTCCGAGCCCCTGGCCGGAAACATCCTGCTCGGGCTCGGCGTCGGGGCCGCGGTAGGCCTTGGCCTCAGTCAGTTGGTCGACGCGACCGACACCGAGCTCGTCCGCACCTCGGCGGGCTCGCTGCTCTTTGGCGTGGCCGGCGGCGGGCTGGGCGCGATGATCCCGGGCCTCAGCCCGGAGGCCAAGAGCGCGCTGGTCGGCGGCACCGCGTTGACCGGCGCGCTGCTCTCCGCCCCGCTCGCGTCGCGGCTCGATCTCTCGCCCGCCAAGCTGGGCTACGCCTCGATCTTCGGCCTCAGCCTCGGAGCCCTCTCCAGCCCGACGCCGAGCTACTACAACGATGGCCCGGTGCCGGGCGGCCAGACCGCCGGCGCGCTCTTCCTCGGGGCCAGCGCGGGCTTCACGGGCGGCCTCCTCCTCTCGCAAACGCTCACGCTCTCGAGCAGCGACGTCATGCTCACCGGCGGTAGCGCCGCGGCCTTCGCCGCGATGGGCGCGGGCCTCGGCCTGCTCGTCCCCGGACTCCACGGGCGACCGACCATCGCGCTGACGCAGGGCTTCGGTGCACTGGGGCTCGGCGTCGCGACCTGGGCGATCGCCGCGGGCCTGGGCGGCTCGGGCGGCGGCTTCGACCCCGGCCACGTCGCGCCGGGGCTGCTCTTCGCCGCCGAGGGAGCGCTGATCGGCGGCCTCGTCCCGCTGACCTGGCGCGACGGAGCCATCCCGGGCTCGGAGGTCGGCGGCGGCATGCTGCTCGGCGCCAGCCTGGGGCTCACCGCGGGATATCTCCTCACCGGCGTGAGCGGAGCCCTGCGGAACAGCGAAGATCTCGCTGAGGCCGGGGCTTGGTCCCTCGTCGGGAACAGCATCGGTGCCGGCATCGGTCTCCTCTCGAGCGAGCGTCAGGCGGGCGCGCTCGCCACCCAGGGCCTCGGGGCGCTGGGCCT
>Ga0154020_10003752_pt1 | contig 18194 bp, 12 predicted proteins | sample Klosneuvirus_201_FD_109709 | JGI IMG/M metagenome (GOLD analysis project Ga0154020, IMG submission 109709) | Active sludge microbial communities from wastewater, Klosterneuburg, Austria - Klosneuvirus_20160825_MG | ecosystem: Engineered > WWTP > Aerobic digester > Activated sludge | place... | reverse complement strand
CCATCGTCAAGCGCAAGGATATCAAGGCCCACGGCGAGTACCGCACCAAGCGGGTGATCCTGGAGATGTACGATGCGATGGCGGCGGCGATGCAGGGCGGCGCGCCGTATGGCACGCGGTTGGCGCCGCCGCCGGCCGATCCGCGCGTGGCGCATGAGGCGTAGGTGCGGCCTCTGGCCGCACGGCCGCAATACGTGTTCATTTCGCTCGGCGGGGGATGTGCGGCCTCTGGCCGCACGGCCGCAATACGTGTTCATCTCGCTCGGCGGGGGATGTGCGGCCAGAGTCCGCACCTACGGTTGGCTCAGTGTTCATTTCGCTCGGCGGGGGATGTGCGGCCAGAGGCCGCCCCTACGGTTGGCTCAGTGTTCATTTCGCTCGGCGGGGGATGTGCGGCCAGAGGCCGCCCCTACGGTTGGCTCAGTGATTCTGCATCAGGCTCAGGTGTGAGATAATCTTAAATTACTACGCCCGCGACCGTGTACGCTCTAGGGGGAGCCATTTCGTTGAGTTATTTCCTGTACGCACTCTACACGCTGCTCTACTTCCTGCTCCTGATCTGGGGGCTTCGCCTTTGGCTGGCCGCATCGCGGCTCAGCACCGCGCTCTTGCTGGCTGTCACCTTCGGCGTCTTTTATGATAACTTGATCCTGGCGCTGGGCAATGTCATTGGCGCCAGCGCACTGCTCTGGGGGCTTAGCTTGCCGCGTTTTCTCCTTCATCAACTGCTTTTGCCCTGGTTGATCCTGGCCATGGTGGATCTGGCGCGCCAGGCTGGCCATCCGTGGACGCAATCGCGCGTGGCCTGGTGGGGTGGCGTGCTGGCAAGCGCCCTGGTGATGCTGGCTGGCGCCGCCACGCGGCTGGCTGGGCTGACGCTGGAACCTGCTGTGCTCGATGGCGTGATGCGCTACGTGGCGGTTGGCGTGAGCGGCCCGCCCATCGTCAGCATTGTCAGTGTGGGGTTTGCCGGCATAGCGGGAATTGCATTTTGGCGTCACGACGCGTGGCCGTGGATCACGCTGGCCGTGCTGCTCGCCTTTTTCGGCGAGATCATCCCGGACGAAGCGTGGCGTCGCGCCGTGGGCTCTGCTTTTGAACTGCTGCTGATGGCGGTGCTCTTCCTGACACAGCAGCGGCTGGATCGCTGTGGCGTTTTGACGCAGCGCAGCCACATTGCCCACCCACAACGTCGCTGATGCGCTTCCTTGCTGCCCTGGCTTGACGGCCACCCGGCATCACGTCGATGGCGGTGAGGATGCGCCGCTCGCAACTCGCCGCGCCATCGGCGCAGATCGTAGGTCGGGCTATCAGCCCGACGGTGCTTCCCTCCTCCTGCTGAGCGTTGTCACCCTCGCCGGCCCGATTTGCTGCTGGTTGATGTCAACCGAATCGTTGACGCAACGTATCTATTCATCCGCGTGCCATTGCTTGACCGTTTCGGTTGCGCCTGAATAATTACGACGCAACATCGTCGGGCTGGTAGCCCGACCTACGGGGCGCGTTCTATAGCGACGCACCGCTTGATGCGAAGCAGCCTCGTCCGCTGAATTAACCTCACTTAATCATCTTGTTTGGCGTTGTAACCTGCCTGCTTTGGTTGCGGCGCATGAACTTTCGTCGAATTTTCTGGTGAAGGCGCTTGCAATTGGCGGCTCGATCCGGTAGGGTATTCTGCGCGGTTGGGCTGGCCAGCCGTGATGGATTGGGGGTGAAATGAAGTCGAAGATGATGCGACAGACAACGATGGCTGGATTCATGCTGGCGCTGGCCTTGCTGCTGATGCAGGGGCTGCCGGCTCAGGCACAGAGCACCAGCCTTTCCAATCAGGTGGCGATGCTGGCTTTTCATGCCTCAGAAGGCGCAGAGGCGGCAGCGCAGAATGACGCAGGTGTGATCGCGCGCGAGGTGCTCGAGTTGCAAGCCTTCTGGGCCGCGCTCGAAGATCAAGTGCGCGCCCAGAGTCCTACAGCGTATGTCACGCTGGAAGAGGCGTTGCAGCAGGTGGCGGAGAGTGCAGCTCGTACACCCTTGGACGCTGGCGCGGTGCAAGCCGCCTTTACGCATCTGAGCGACGAGAGCCTGGAGATGGCGGAATTGCTTGCCGCCACCGCCCCACCGGCTACCGACTCACTGGTTGCTGCGCCGCTGCCCCAGTCGTTGCCCGAGCTGCTGGAGCAGGTCGACGCCTTGTACGCAGCGGCTGAAGTTGCTAATCTTGCCGAAAGCCAGGAAATGCTGCGAAGCATCGTGCTGGCATGGCCGGCGCTGGAAGGCGCAGTCGCTGCGCGGTCGCCGCAGACCTACGCTGCGATTGAAGAGGAGCTGGCGCGCGCCAGCGCCGCCTTGCGTGCAGAGTCGGTCGACTGGCGCGCGGTCGAAAGCCACGTCGAAGTGCTGCGCGTCAACTTGGCTCCCGCGTTGGAGGCAACCGCGTACACTGCCTTCGATGCTGCGGCTATCATATTGCGCGAGGGGCTGGAGGCGTTGCTAGTGGTGGCGGCGCTGCTGGCTTTTCTGCGTCGATCCAACAATCAGGACAAGCAGCGCTGGATCTGGCTGGGGGCCGGCGTGGGCGTGCTGCTCAGCCTGGTCGTCGCGCTGCTGTTGCAGGCGATCTTCAGCCAGATTGCAGCCGGCCGCAACCGTGAAATTATTGAGGGCGTCACCGGTCTGCTGGCCGCGGCCATGCTCTTCTATGTTTCGTACTGGCTGCACAGCACGGCCAGTCTCAATGGCTGGCGGCGCTATATCGACGCCAACACCACGCGCGCGCTGGCGCGCGGCAACCTGTTCGGCCTGGCGCTGCTTGCCATGATGGCCGTCTTCCGCGAAGGAGCAGAGACGGCTATCTTCTACCTGGGCATCGCACCGGCGATTGCGCTGCAAGATCTGCTGCTGGGGATCGGCGTTGGTGTGGCGCTGCTGGCGCTGGTGGCGTGGCTGATCCTGAAGGCCGGCGTCAAGCTGCCGCTGCGCCTCTTCTTTCAGATCGCCGGCGCGCTGGTTTTTTACCTGGGCTTCAAATTTGTAGGGACAGGGATTCATGCGCTGCAAGTTGCTGGCGTCGCACCCGCCACGCCCATTCCCTGGCTGCCGGCGATTCCTCTCCTCGGCATCTTCCCAACGTGGGAGAGCTTCTTGCCGCAACTGCTGCTGCTGGTGGTCGGCGCCAGCTTCTACCTCTACACCTATCTGCGCCAGCGCCAGGATGCCGTGGCCATCGAAGCACAGGCTGCGTAAAACAGGCTGCGTAAAACAGACTGCGTAATGACGTAATAAGGTGACAGTCACTTCCAAAAGTGACTGTCACCTCTGGACAGCAAAGGCAGATTGTCAGATAGAGAATTATTGCACGACGCCCTGCTTATTCACATCAATTTGCTCCAAGTCCTTAACCGCCGGCCCCTGAATCACGCGGCCGTCCGTGGCGAAGCGTGAGCCATGACAGGGGCAATCCCAGCTTTTCTCGGCTGGATTCCATTGCACGAAACAACCCATGTGTGTGCAGGCCGGCGAGAGCGCCGTGACCGCACCGTCCTCCGCTTTATACATGGCAAGGTCGCCGGCCTCGGTGCGCACGATCTTGCCCTCGCCCGGTTCGAGTTCTGCGGGCGTCGACTCCGACAGGCGGTCGATAACAAAGTGCTTGGCCACATCCACCCCTTTCTTGACCAATGCCGGCACGCTGGTCAAGTTGACACGGTTGGGATCGTATAGCTCGGCCCACGGATTTTCGCTCTCCACGATCAGGTCGCACAGGATCATGGCGGCCGCGGTGCTGTTGGTCATGCCCCAGCCGCCAAAGCCGGTCGCCACATAGACGTTATGCGAGATCGGCGTGTAGCGTCCGACGTAGGGTACGCGATCCAACGTGCCGTTGTCCTGCGTCGACCAGCGATACTTGACGGCCTGCACCTTGAAATTTTCGCGCGCCCACGCTTCGATGCGTTGATAGCGCGCCACGGTGTCGCCGCCTTGTCCTGCCTTGTGCCCCTCGCCGCCGACCAGCAGCAGATCGCCATCCTCAGTTGGCTGGGAGCGCAGCGTGTGTGCGGAATCGGGTGTGATAAACATGCCGCGCATGACGGGTTCATTAAGCTGCATTGCCAGCACATAAGAACGGTGGGGCGTCAAGCGCGGCGCAAAGAGCGTCTTATCGTTGAAGGGATAGTGGCTGGCGATGATCACTGCGTGCGCGGACAACTTGCCCTGTTCGGTGGTCACGACGCAGGGATCGCCGTCAGCGACGTCGGTGACGGTGGTGCGCTCGAAAATATAGCAGCCGTCGCCGGGAATGTCGCGCGCCAGCGCCAGCAGATATTTGCGCGGGTGAAACTGCGCCTGATTGCTGAAACGGATGGCGCCCTTCACAGGGAAAGGCAGCGGCGTCTCTTCGACAAAGGTCGCGGGCAAATCGAGCTTCTGCGCCGCCTTCACCTCGGCGCGAATTCTGTCCAGATCGCTCTCCGCGTCAGTGTAGGTGTAGGCTTCGGTGCGTATGAAGTCGCAGTCGATCGCCTTATCCTTCACCAGGCTGGCAATCAGTTCGATGGCGGTCTGGTTGGCGTTGCCGTAGGCGCGCGCCTTTTCCTCGCCAAAGTGTTCGATGAGATAGTCGTAGATCAGCGTATGCAGCGAAGTGACCTTGGCGGTTGTATAGCCGGTCACGCCTTCCACGATGCGGTCAGCTTCGAGCACAGCAACACGTTTACCCTGCGCCTTGAGCAGTGTAGCCGCGGTCAGTCCCGCGATGCCGCCGCCCACAATCGCCACATCCACCGTCAGACCCGCTTGCAACGCCGGCAGGTCGGTGGTGGGCGTGGTAGCCAGCCAGAGTGAAGTCGGCTGCCCGGGCAGAGCTTGATAGGTGTCAGACATGGAGTTCTCCTTGATAAGGATATTGCTTGATAGTTGTGTAGTCAGCATAGCAGCAAGGAGAACGGGACGTCTATGTATCGGGTTACAGAGCCAAGTATAAAATGGGGGCTACCTTTATCGATCGCCCAGGCAGACGCCGATGTGGCGCGCCGTCTGCAGCCACGGGTGATCGAGCGGAACGAGCTTGCGCTTGCCTACCACGTCCGCCAGCGGAATGGCTTCAGCGCCTTCCCCGCGCGCGGCCACCATCACGCCAAAGACGCCCTGGTGAATGAAGTCCGCGCAGGCAGCGCCGAGCCGCGTCGCCAGCAGGCGGTCGGCGGCCGACGGTGTGCCGCCGCGCTGCAAATGCCCCAGAATCGTGACGCGTGACTCCAGCCCGGTCAGTTCTTCCAAGCGGCGCGAGAGACGGATGGTCTTGTCCTGCATGGTTTCGGTGAGCTCGACCAGCTTTGCCTTGGCGCGCGCCTTCTTTTTGTCATCTTCCTTCTCTTTGGCCTTCGCCTTCTCCGCTTTTGCCTGCGCCAGCGCCTCGGCATCCTCCTTGGACATGGCGCCTTCGGAGACCGCTACGATGCTGAAACCGCTGCCGCGGCGCTGGCGGCGGCGGATCGCATCGGCGACCACTTCAACGTCGTAGGGGATTTCGGGCAGCAGGATCACGTCGGCGCCGCCGGCGATACCCCCGCCCAGCGCCAGCCAGCCGGCGTTGTGCCCCATCAACTCCACGACAATGATGCGATGGTGGCTGTGCGCGGTGCTGTGCAGGCGATCGATCGCCTCGGTGGCAATGCCAAGCGCCGTGTCGAAGCCAAAGGTGGAGTCGGTGCCCCACACGTCGTTGTCGATGGTCTTGGGGAGCGTGATGACATTCATGTCGTGCTGGCTCAGGTGATAGGCGTTCTTCTGCGTGCCGCCACCGCCCAGACAGACCAGCGCGTCGAGATGGTGGCGATGGTAGGTTTCCAGCATGACGCTGGTCATGTCCATGGTCTGGTCGCCGACCGGCATCTTGTAGGGCTTATCGCGGCTGGTGCCCAGGATGGTGCCACCGACGGTCAGGATGCCCGACAGTTCAGGGCCGGCCAGCCGAAGCGTGCGATCCTGCATCAAGCCGCGGAAACCGTCGCGGAAGCCGATGATCTGCATCCCATACGCGCCGATTGCCGCCTTGCCCACCCCGCGGATCGCCGCATTGAGGCCGGGACTGTCACCACCCGCGGTCAGGATTCCTACAAACTCGGCCATACTCTCCATCCTTTCTTAGAAGCTGTTTGAAAAGTTCCACCACAAAACAACACAGGGTCAAGCGGGTCTCGTGTGGTTACGTGCCGGGGACGGGCTTGCAGTGCTTCGGTCGAGCAGAGAACGATCAGCCCGTCCCCGGCACGTAAGACCCGACCACATGAATCCCGGTTGAGCCACAACACACAGTTTTTCAAGTGGACGCATAGACGCACTGCCGTGCTTCGTCGGCGAAGGCCGCGATCAGCGTCGGTTCGGCGTCGAAGAAATGGTCGGAGGGGCTGAGGATGAAGCCGCCGCCTTCGCCCGCGTCGGCAAAGGCGCGGCGCACCGCGGCGCGCGTCTCCGCTTCGGAGCACTTCGTGAAATGGTGGAACTGGTCGAAGCCTCCGATCATGCACACCTTATCGCCAATGCGCCGCTTGGCCTCGGCCAGCCGCACGTCGCCGCCCATCTGCTTGGGCGTGAAGGTCTCCATCGCATCGGGCTGCATGGCGGCGATGGTCTCCAGGATGGGCATCATGCCGCCGCAGGTGTGATAGACGATGCGCTGGCCCGCTGCGTGCGCGGCCGCAATCAGGTCGGCGTCGTAGGGCGCGACGAAGTTCTCGAAAATGGTCGGCGAAATCACCGTGGTGGAGGCATCGCCGCCGCCCAGCTCCAGCAGATCGTAGCGCGCACCTTGCAGCGACTCGACAAAGATCCGCTTGCGCCGGTGCAGCATTTGGAGCAGCGTGTGCACCCAGGCGGGGTCGTCGAAGGTCTCCATGATCATGCGCTGCGTGCCGACCAGACAGCACGCATCCTGCCATGTGCCGGGCTGGCCGAAAACGTCAAAGCAGCAGATGTGGCCGCGCACCAGCCCCCGCTCGCCAAATGCTTCGGCCACGCAGTTGACCGCCTCGACATCACATTTTGGCGCGGTGACAAACTCGCCGATCAGGTCGATGTCCCCTTTCTCCTTGATCAGATGCTCGCTCAGCCACGTCGTGTGCTCGTTGGACTGTGCGGTCATCGTCAGCGCGCCTTTGGGCGTTACAAAGTGGTAGCGTGTGGTCCGATAGCGCGGATCAGGCAGATCCTCCACTTCGACGCGCCAATCTGAGCTGGCGATGCGACGGCTTTCCAGAAAGCCGGGCGTGGTGTGCTGCGGATCATAAAATTCCCCCGCCGTGGGATCGGGTCGGTGTGGAACCACCCACGTGATGGCATCCAGCCCAAAGTGGTCGAAGAACGCCTGCTCCGACGCGCCATCCAGGTAGGTCTCCAAAAAGTAGTGCATCAGGTGGTGTGTGGTGACCGGCAGGCGGTCGGGTGCGCCGCGCTGCAGCGCGGTCAACATGCGTTGCTTCGAAGTCATGGTCGTGGTCATGGGGCTGCACCTCCGTTTTTGGGTCAGGACACTACAGCGGATGCAAGGAAACAGCGGATTTGTGTGTTGCGGCAGCGGCTCTTTCTCTGCGAAACTCTGCCTCTCTGCGACTCTGCGTCAGGACACTGCAACGGATGCAAGGAAACAGCGGATTGGTGGCGCTGCGTCTAGCAGCTTTTTCTCTGCGAAGCGCTGCGACTCTGCGCCTTGGCGTCAAAGCTATTTCCTGCGTCAAAGTCGTTTTCAGAAGTTGCTCTGCGCCAGCGCTTCGGCGCGTGTCTTGATGCTGTGCAGCATACCACGTTCCATGAGGAAGACGCCAGGATGGATGAGATTCCACAGGCCGCCGGTCCTCCTTGTGCGCGTGCGCAGAATCAGGCGCGAGGAGCTATTTGCCTGCGGTGTGATGACAAACTGGCAAAGGACCTATCCTGTCAAGTTAATAGCCTGACCTACGGCTGACTATCCTATTATCCGCACCTCAGTTGTCTGCGAAACAGAAGGCTCAACAGGATTCCGTTGATGATCAATACCAGCCAGTTTGTCGATAGCACAACGACTTCAAAGCGATCCAATCTCGCCAACCCGTAAATGGCGGAAATTGCGATCAGTGAACCAAAGGCGACCACGCCGCCAAGCATGAAAACCCAGCGCACCGCAGCTTCCAGGCGACCCTTGTTTGAAAACACAGGAGCGACGAACAGAAAGGAAAGGCTCATGAGCAGATAGCCCAACTCTTCCAGCATCAGAAAGACACCGTGCGGGTTGTACTGGATCAACACGGGCAATCCTGCGGTTTCGTTATGGATCAAGCTCATCGGGATGACAGAAAACTGAATGTAGTAATCCGCCAGCAGAATTCCTGCCGCCATCATGGCAAACGAGAGTCCAACCTGGCTGAAGATGCTTTTCTGTGGGGAGGCATAGCTGTGAATCGAGGCCATGAGCGTCACATAGACTACCATCAACGCCATCGCAAGCGGCATCCAGAGAAAGTCTCTGGGGTATTGCGCGGCAGTGTTCAGATAGGGATACTCGACGCAGTCACCAGCGCAATTGGCGCCGGAAATCGGGATGGCGACCAGCGCAAATCCGAAGGTCACGATAGTGATCAAACAAGCCAGCATGGCTGAATAATAGCCAAAACGACGCGAATATTGGTTGCTCACGGCGTTGTCTCCTGCAGGATGCACATATCAGAAAAGTACACGATCGGGAACAAGAGGAATCAGGGATCGGGCAACCCCATCAGGCGAACCTGAACGAAAGACAGCCGTCAGATACAATCGGCGGCTGTCTTTCATTGCTTCTATGTGGCTGAAAAGTTAGCTGCGTCGCAACGTCAGCAGCGCCGGCGTCATGTCGAAGATCAGGAAGCCAAAGGGCAGCCCGATGATCGTCATGCACAGGAAGTAGCCCACACTCAGAGCGACGCCAGCCAGCCACCAGCCCACAAAGATGAACCACAGTGCGCGCAGCAAGAAGTTGTGCTGCTGTACGCCGACTTCGCCATAAGGTGTGACCAGACGGTCGGGCTGACGCAGCGCCATAATCATGGGGATATTGTTGAGAATCGCAATCCCGACCGGAATCGTGACGATCAGCAGCAACATGACGTAGGCGACGCTGATGGCGAAAGTGCCCAGCCACCAGCCGATAAAAGCAAACCATAGAATTTGGATCAGACAGCCCGGCCCTTGTTTGACGGCGACCACAGGCGGATAAGCAGAGTTTGACACAACGACATTCCTTTCTACGCGAAAAAATTCATCCTCGATCATTACGCAAGGGTGATTGAAAAGTTGCACTTATCGCCAGAGGTTGGGTTGAAAATAATGAGCAATGCAAAGACGTAGAGCAACAAAGGGGCAAAGGAGCAGATCCGCTGTTTCGGTGCATCCGACGTAGCGATTTGATGCAAATGCGCGCAGAGAGGCGTCTTTAATTTCTGCGTCATAAGCGGAGCGACGTCAGACGACAGTCAGATCGGCGCGGCGCAGCGTCTGCGCGTTGATCGCCACCACCAGCGTGCTGATCGCCATCAGCGCCGCACCTGCGGCCGGCGACAGTTCGATGCCGATCGGCGCCAGGATGCCGGCGGCCAGCGGCAGCGCCACGATGTTGTATCCCGCCGCCCACCACAGGTTCTGCACCATCTTGCGGTAGGTGGCAAAGCTCAGCTTGATCGTTTTGGCGACGTCGAGCGGGTTGCTGCGCACCAGGATGATGCCCGCCGACTCGATGGCGACGTCCGTGCCGCCGCCGATGGCGATGCCGACGTCCGCCCGCGCCAGCGCCGGCGCGTCGTTGACGCCGTCGCCCACCATCGCCACCGTAGCGCCATCGCGCTGCAACTCGCTGATCTTGGCGTCCTTGTTTTCGGGTAGCACCTGGGCAAAGTAGCGGTCGATGCCCAGTTCACCGGCGACGGCCTTGGCGACGGCTTCGCTGTCGCCGGTGAGCATGGCAACCTGCTTGCCCATTTCGTGCAGCGCAGCGACTGCGGCGCGGCTCTCCGGTCGCACGGTGTCGGCCACGGCAAAGGCGGCCACCGCCGTCTGCCCATCAACCAGATAGACCACGCTCTGCCCCTGGTCGCCGGCTGCTTCGGCAAAGCTTGCCAGCACGGGCGGCGGCGTCACAGCCAGCTTCTCCAGCAGGCGCGGCCCGCCGACGTAGATCGTCTCGCCCGCGTGGCGCACCTGAATGCCGCGCCCCTTAAGCGCCTCAAAATCGGCGACCGCGGGCAGCGTCAGCGTGCGCTGCTCGGCAGCCTGGCGCAAGGCGCGCGCCACCATGTGTTCGGAGTCGCCCTCGGCTGCCGCGGCCAGCGCCAGCGCCCGCTCCTCGCTCCAGCCCTCGGCCAGCGCCAGCCCGGCCAGCCCCTGCTCGCCACTGGTGAGGGTGCCGGTCTTGTCGAAGACGACGGTATCGAGCAGCCGCGCCGCCTCCAGCGAGAGCCGGTTGCGCACCAGGATGCCGTTGCTGGCTGCCAACGAGGTGCTGATCGCCACCACCAGCGGCACGGCCAGCCCCAGCGCGTGCGGGCAGGCGATCACCAGCACGGTGACCACCCGCTCCACCACCTGCCAGTTGAAGCCGTCGATTGCAATCCAGACCACGGCCGTCAGCGCGGCGACGCCCAGCGCAATGTAAAAGAGCCAGCCGGCGGCGCGGTCGGCCAACAGTTGGGTGGAAGACTTGCTCTGCTGCGCCTCGTTGACCAGCCGCATAATGCCGGCCAGCGCGGTCTGCTCGCCGGTGGCGGTGACGCGCACGCGCAGGCTGCCGTCGCCGTTGATCGTGCCGGCGATCACGCGGTCGCCCTCCTGCTTCTCCACCGGCTTGGATTCGCCGGTGATCATCGCCTCGTTGACCGCGGACGTTCCTTGCGCTACCTTGCCGTCCGCGGGCACGCTGGCGCCGGGCCGCACCAGCAGCAGGTCGCCGGTGCGCAACTCGTTCACCGGGACCTGTTCCACCGCACCATCGGCGTCGAGCCGTTCCGCGGTGTCGGGCAGCAGCTTGGCAAGCTGGTCAAGCGCACCCGACGCCTGGCGCACGCTGCGCATCTCCAGCCAGTGGCCGAGTAGCATCACATCGATCAGCAGCGCCATCTCCCAGAAGAAGCCGCTGGTCGGGTCGACGAAGATCATCACAAAGCTGTAGAAGAAAGCCACACAGATCGCCAGCGAGATCAGCAGCATCATGCCGGGCTTACGGTTGCGAATCTCCGGCACGGCCATCTGCAGGAAGGGAATGCCGCCGACGATAAAGATGATGATGGCAAAGCCGGCGCCGATCCACTGGCTGCCGGGGAAGGCAGGCATGGTGAAGCCAAACCACATCTGAATCATGGGGCTGTAGAGCAGCACCGGGATGGTCAGCACCAGAGAGATCCAGAAGCGGTTGCGGAAGACCAGTGCGTGCCCGGTGTGGTCAACGTGTGCGCCGTGGCCGCTGTGTTCGGCGGCGACGTGGTGTGTTTCATGCGCTGCGTTGTGTTGCTCATGGTCGGGGGTGGCGCCATGCGCTGCGTGTATGGTTGTCTCTGAACCAGGGGCCGGTTCTTCTCTCTGGTGGCCGTGAGCGGGCGGATACAGGTTGGGCATTCGAATCATCCCTTTCTGAACGGGCCTTGACCTTGGGTTCTCCTCATCCTATAGGCTATAGGAAAGATGTGAAGCAAATGTGAACCCTGCTCTCTCAACGTTTGGAAGAGGGCGCCGGCGTTTTGCGCCGCCAGCGCCTGCGGATGGTCGGCCAATAGGCAACCGCGAGATACGCTACCAGCACCAAATTGAGGATTATTTCAAATATGAAAAAGGTCTGCCCGCCGGCGCCGCTCTCCCAGTAGCTGATAGGGCTGGAATAGCGGTAGTTCCAATCGACAGGGAACAAGATTAAGGGGCCATCGCTGTGATGGGTGAAGATATCGATGAACACATGGATCAGCATGGCAACCGCCGCCCAAAAGACAAACCTGTCGACGCGGCTGCCGCGCCGTCGCCACCCCCACCAGCCGGCGACGAGGAGCGCGCTGTTGATCAATAGCGAGTGGAAAAAGTTGTGCGCGCCGATCCAGAGCGGGTCGGTGTAGAAGAGCGTGAAGTGCAGATATTCCATGATGATGGCTGTAGGCGGAGGCGTCGCTATCCAGCGGTAGTAGGCTTCGCCGCCAAGCGTCAGCACGAAAAATGGTAAGTCCGGCAGTACGGCTCCTGTCAGCAGCCCGGCAACTTCGGTGGCGCCCAACCAGGGGCGCTGGCGTAGGGGCGTCAGCGCTGCCGCGGTCATCAGAAAGTGGCTTTGCGTCTGCATGGTAAAAATAAACACTCAACTTTGAACAGGTCGGGGCAACATCATCCCGAATTCAGCGCCATGTTTGGCGCCAGGCGGCGGGCTGTCAACCCACATACAGCCCCCATGCGCCTCGACAATCTGGCGCGCAATGGCAAGTCCCAGCCCGGAGCCGCCGGTGGTGCGTGTACGCGAGCGGTCGCCTCGATAAAAGCGATCAAATAGATAGGGCAGATCGGCAGCGGCAATACCGGGGCCATCATCGGTGACGGTGAGAAAGACTTCCGTCGCGCTGGCGTGGGCCGCGACGGCCACGTGTCCGCCTGCTTCGGTGTGGCGCAGCGCATTGTCGAGCAGATTGAGCAGCACCTGATTCAGGCGCTGTGCGTCGCCCTGCACCGGCGGCATCTGCGCGGGGCAATTCGTCGTCAGCGTTACCGAGCGTTCGGCGGCCTTGAAGTGCAGGGCGTTGACTTGGCTGCGGCAGAGGTCAGCCAGGTCGAACGGCGCCAGTTCCAGCGCAAGCTGTCCCGCCTCGGCGTTGGCCAGTGTCCGCAAATCATCGATGAGGCGGTTGAGCAGCAGCACCTCGGCGTGCAGCGCCTCAAGATTTTCGGCGTCGGCGGGAAAGATGCCATCCTGCATGGCTTCGACTGCGCCCTGAATACCGGTCAGCGGCGTGCGCAGTTCGTGGGCCACGTCGGCTATCAGGTCACGGCGCAGCCGCTCCTGCTCCGCCAGACTGGTCGCCATCTGGTTGAAGGTAGTGGCCAGTTCGCCCACTTCGTCGGTGCTTCTGACCGGCACGTGGACATGCAAATCACCCTGGGCAATGCGCCGCGAGGCGTGCGTCAGTTCGACCAGCGGACGCGTGATCTGGTGCACGAGCGCGGCGGCCAGCAGCAGGCCGGCCAGCGCGGCCAGCGCGGCGGCGACAAAGACCGTGCGCGTGATGCTACCCACAAGCGAGGTGGGGTCCGACGCGGCCGCACCCATCAGCGAGCCTTCCACCACCAGTTCACCGGCCAGTACGCCGTCAACGATGAGCGGCCAATGCTCCAACGGCGCATTGGTCAAGGGCGCGCCGCCGGCAGCCCCGGCCGAATCGGCCACCACCCGGCCTGCGGCGTCCAGCACCTGGATGTGGTTGGCGGCCATGCCCATCATGCTGCCAAACATACCGGTCATAACCCCGTCGGACGCGTTCAACACCAGCCCTTCCAGCGCGTCATCAATGCCGCTCCAACCTTTGTGCCGAGTGTAGTAGCCGGCGAGCACGGCCTGCATGGTCGTTGGGCGCACCATCTGGTTGGCAACCATGAAATGTTCGAACTGCGTGGTGGCGCCCTGGCTGGTGAGCCAGACGGTGACCACGACGCCGATAAAGATGATCAGGGCAAAGGCGCCGGTCAGTTTGAGCCAGAGTTGGTTGCGCATGGAGAACTCAGGGTGCAAAGCGATAACCGACGCCATGGACGGTTTCGATAAAGCGGCTATGCCGGCCTGCGCCGCCCAGCTTGTGGCGCAGGTTCTTGATGTGCGCATCCACGGTGCGCTCGTAGGCGAAAGCGCTGCTGTTGTCGCTTTTCTGGATGACGGTGAGCAGCTCATCGCGGGTAAACGGGCGGCCGGGCTGGCGCATCAGCGTATAGAGAATGTCAAACTCGACGGCGGTCAGTTCCGCATCTGTGTCGTTTAGCGTGGCGTTGCGATAGGTCGGGTCCAGGCGCAGCGCGTCCTGCACCAGCACCTGGGCCGTGGCTGCGTTGGGCAGCCGCTGCAGCCGGCGCAGCGCGGCCTGCACGCGCGCAACCAACTCGCGCGGGCTGAAAGGTTTAATGACGTAATCGTCGGCGCCAAGGGCAAGACCCCGCACGCGGTCGCCCTCCTCCACACGCGCGGTCAGCATCAAGATGTGGACGTTGGCGACCGCCGGGTCGCTGCTCTGGCGCAGGCGCCGCGTGATCTCCCAGCCGTCCAGCCCTGGCAGCATGAGGTCAAGCACGATCAGCGCCGGCTTCTCATGCTGGGCCAGCGCCAGCCCCGTTTCGCCGTCGCTGGCCGTCAGCACGCGATAGCCCGCCTGCGCCAGATAGCCCTGCACGACGCGCCGGATCTGGCGGTCGTCTTCGATGACCAGGATGGTGACAGTCAAGGCAGCCATAGCAAGCAATTTAGCCGCAAAGTGGGAAAGAAGCAAAGGGGGCGGCGGGCGGGTCGCTGGTCAGCGAACAATCACTCGCTCTCAAACCCATGATTCTCAAACTTCAGCGCCCGGCTGTTCTCCGTCACGATCGTCACCACAGTATCCGGTACGCCCGCCGGCACATCGACCTCGATCTCCAGGGTGATGGTCACGTTTGCCCCGATTAACCCCACCAGATGGGTGATGACCTCGTCAGCAATGCGGCTGGCGTCGCGGCCGGTGCGCTGCGGATCGAGTGCGACGCGGCCGTAGTAGCGTTTGGGCTGCATCTTGACAAGCGGTGGCGGCGGTGGGAGTCCAGGGCCAAAAGGATTTGGGTCGGGGTCAGGGGATGGATCCACTACAGTGACAGACGTTGCGGTGCTTTCTGCCTCCATCTGGCGCTGCGCCACCTCCGGCCGCACCAGCAGACCGCCGTCGCTGGCAACGATCATTATGCGTTGACCGGACTGCAGGCCACGATAGCGCTCAGTATTTTTATCTTTGTCATACCTTTCCGCATACGCAAAGGCGTCTTGAGTCCAGGTGAGCAGCGCCAGCCCGCGCTGGATCGCATTGGTCAACACACTTGTATCGCACAGCCGCGGCAAGTAGAGGTAGCGGGCAAAATCCTCCACCAGTTGGCGAATGGGCACAGCGTCCCCACGCCAGAGCGGGATGCGATCCATCTCCAGGCGCAGCGTAGTCGGTCCAAGCTGGGCAACGAGCAGTTCATCGTTGATCAGCTTCTTGCCGGCGCGCACGGCCAGCGCATCTTGTCCACTGAGACGCACGGCCGACCACTCCACGGCCGACTGCGGCGACGACTGCACTGGCGCAAGCAACCACTGGTAGGTTTCCGGCAGCCGCGCCGTGACTGCACCGTCCGCCGAAGTGCGCTGCGTCTCGGCCTGCTTGACCTGGTGCGGCGACAGGTCGAGGATATCTTTCTCTTCCAAGATCGACTGCCAGGCCAGATACCGCCGCACCGCCTCATCCAGATCTTGCAGTCGGTTCTTGTCCGCGGCAAGAAAGACGAGCGTGTTCTGATAGAGGCGGGGCGCGTTGCCGCGATTGGCGAGAATCTCCTTGGCGGCCTGTTCGGCGCGCGAGAGCGCCTCCTTGCTGTAAGGATAGTCCGGGCGCAGCACCACCAGCCGTGCATCGAGATCGTCGGGCACGTCGGCAGAGGTGGCCGGCAGTGGATGAACGCGGTTGAATTCGCCCTTGCGCTCCAGGTCCTTGCGCAGGCGTCGCTCCATTTCCTGCGCAACTTTGTCGCCGTCACGCTTTAACTGTTCGGCGCGGTCTTCGGCAAGCTTGGTGACGGTGGGCTGCGTGGCGTACCAGTAGCGGGCGCCATCCTGGTAGAGATAGGTCGCAACCCCGGCCAGCCGACGCAGCGCATCGCCAAAGACCGCAGGCGTTTCGCCCGGCATGACACAGCCCAGTTTGACGCGGCGATCCTCCATGCCTCGGTTGGCAACCGCGGTCAACGGCGCGGAGCCTAGATAGATCGTGCGCGCCACGCGGCGGCACGCGGCAAACTTGCCCAGGTTCGGGACCTCGCCGTCCAGCGTCACCGGCAGCGAGTGCGGGCCATCCACATCCTTCTCGATGATCGGCGCCCAGTTGTCGGAAAGATAGCGCGTCAACTCAAATTGGACGCGCGGGTCGTCGATGGGCAGATTGCCCGGCTGGATCAGCGGGTTGCGGTCGCCCTTTGCCCACAGGCTGTGGATGACCGCGGCCATGAGACGCAGCACGCCGCGCGTACGCTGAAACTTCACCAGCGTCGACCAGTCGTTGTAGAGCCGGTCAAAGACCTCCGGGTGGATGGGGTACGCCGCTTTCAAGCGCTGCTCGTAGTCGCCATCGCGGCATTCGGGCGGAAACTCCTGCGCCTGCGTGCGGTAGAGGTCGGCAAACGCGCGCGCCACCACATCGCGGTGGCGGAACTGTGCCGGGTCGGTCAGCGGCTCGAAGAGACGACGGCGCACGATCTCGAAGCCTTCTTCGGCCGTGGCCGGCCGCCACGACGATTCGATGCGCCCCACCACGTTGCGCAGCCGCTCCAGCGCCTCGCGACCGCGTTGACCGCCCACTTCGGCGTCGTCGGCGCGCGTGTGCGGCGAGCCGGCCGTGTCGGAGGCGGGCAGGCTGATGACGAGCAGGCAATTTTGCGCCAGCTTGGCCGACTCGGTGAGCGCCTGGGCAAAGGTGAACTGCGTCTCGAAGCTGCCACCGGGCAGGTCGCTCTGGTCGTGAAGCTGGCGGGCATAGGCGACCCACTCGTCGATCAGCACCAGGCACGGCCCATACGTCTTGAACAACGTGCGCAACGCGTCACCGGGACTGGTCGCCTTCTCATCGTCGGCGCGCACCTGATCGTAAGCCTTGCGCGCCTCCGTCACGCCACCGGCGGCAAAACCAAGCTGCCACGCCAACTCACCCCACAGCGTATGCACCACCGTGCCATCCGCCTTGACCGCAGGATTGCCCGGCGAAAGCTTGTTGCCCACCAACACGACGCGGCGTACGGGGGAGGAAGTAGGAGAGAGCAAGGAGGAAGCAGGGAACGCGCCGCCTTCTTTATCTCCTACTTCCTCTCTCCTATTTCCTACTTCCTCTCTCCTATTTCCTACTTCTTGCATCACCGCATCGATGCCGGCCAACTCGCCCGGCGCGACGCCCGAAAAGAGATGATAGAGCGCCAGCATGGAGTGCGTCTTGCCGCCGCCGAAATTGGTCTGCAACTGCACCACCGGGTCGCCGCCCTGGCCGGCCAGCCGTTCCACCGCATTGACGAGCAGCCGTCTCAGGCTCTCGGTCAGATAGGTGCGGCGATAGAACTCGCCGGGGTTGCGATATTCGTCCGTGCCTTCGTCCAGATGAACCTGCCAAAGATCCGCGGCAAATTCGGCCTGCTGATAGCGGCCGCTTGCGACATCGCGATGGGGCGTGACCACTTCGCGCCACGGTTTGAGCGCGCCGGTGCTTGCACTTTCAACTGCCGTGCCCGCACCCTTGCGCCGTTCGTTGCGCACCTGCTCGTCGAAGCGCACGCGCAGCAACTCCATCTTCAACTTCTCGATCTCATCGGCCTGCGGCGCCGAGACTGCGGTCAGCAGGCGCGCAGTGGAATCGAGCGCACGGTAGGCATCGTCGCTGGAAAAGGCATTCTGGTGCGCCCACTTGTTGCGCGTCTCGCGCAGTTCGCTGACAATGCTGCGCTCAGTAAAGCCCAGCGTACGATTGAAGACGGCGTTCCACTGATCCCACATCATGCGCAACAGCACCGCTGCGTCAAGATTGGGATCGTCATCATCGCCCCAATCCAGATCGCGCGGCCAGCCACTGGTGACGGTGGTGACCCAGTACTTGCCATACTTTATTTCGAGTTCACGCGTGACAAATGGCTTTAGCCCATCGCGCAGAATCTCCAGCGCCTTGCCCACGCGTTCGTGATTGGTAATCGCCAAGGGATTTTTTTCCTTTCGTGTTGTCCATGACCGGTGGCCTACCCACCTTCCTGGAAGCTCGCAGCTTCCAGGAAGGGTCTCCAGCCGCACTATTCATTCTCCAACTGATCCAGATAGCCTTGCCCACCCGATGGCCGTGGAGCGATGATTGGCCTACCACCTTCCTGGAAGCTCGCAGCTTCCAGGAAGGGTCTCCAGCCGCATTATTCATTCTCCAACTGATCCAGAT
>Ga0154020_10003751_pt1 | contig 18195 bp, 15 predicted proteins | sample Klosneuvirus_201_FD_109709 | JGI IMG/M metagenome (GOLD analysis project Ga0154020, IMG submission 109709) | Active sludge microbial communities from wastewater, Klosterneuburg, Austria - Klosneuvirus_20160825_MG | ecosystem: Engineered > WWTP > Aerobic digester > Activated sludge | place... | reverse complement strand
GATCGTACTTACGATCCAGTCGGCACCTGCGCCCGGGTCGAAGGAATTATCCACCGTGCCGTTCGCGTTCAGGCGCGTGATCATACTATGTTCGGTGCCATTGAACGCTTCGAATTGGCCACCAACTAGGAACTTGCCATCAGGCTGCACTGTAATGCAGAACACAGCGAACACATCAGGATCTGCGTTTGCATTGAAGCTGGCATCCAAGGTGCCGTCAATATTAAGACGCGCGATAACGTTATGCGGTTGACCACCCACTTCGGTGAAATCCCCAGCGATAAGCACTTTTCCATCGGGTTGTACGGTGGTCACGAAGACGCGCGCGTTCGGTCCATCGCCCGGGTCGAAGGTCGGGTCCACAGAGCCTGGTTGGGCCAATAGGGTGGAGCTGGAAACCATCATACTGATGGCCAAGGAGAGTAAGTTTCGATTCATCATGTGACGTGGAGTTTTGGGAACTGTTGTGCTTGGTATCAGCTGATCGAACTGCTTCACTGATCAATGTTGGACTAGGGGCGAACCACTTGTCAAAGGAATGTGGCCCATCCACCGCCGTGCAATAGAACTTTGGTTATAGGCCGATTGGACTTGGACCCCGGTCGGAGATGGTGTTCTTCTCTTTAAGCAAGACCTAATGTGTTCAGAGTGCTCACCCGAACACCGCTGTTCCAATGCGAACTACAAGCTCTCCTTCACCCCTACAACCGATTCCAACGCCGACTTCGCAACCTGCACATTCTTTACGTCCTGCACACTGATCCGCAAGGTCCCGGCCTTCTCGTACACCTTGAACTTTCTGGGCTGTGCCTGCACCGCACGCAACACTGAATGGAAGGTATCGCCAGCAAAGAATGGATGCTTCTGATCCGCAATGAAAGTCCCGATGAGCGTTCCTTTCTTCAGGACCATTTTCTCCAGACCGATCTGTTGTCCAAGCCAACGTAGGCGGATCGCTTCCATCAACTCTAAAACTTGCTCCGGGATAGGGCCGAAACGGTCGGTGACTTCCGTCGTGAATTTGTCGAGTTCGCTATCGTCCTTGATGTCGTCCAGCTTGCGGTAGAGCGCGAGGCGTTCGGCGGTTTCGCTCACGTAGCTATTCGGGATCAGCATCGTGAGGTCGGTCTCAATGATGCAATCGTCGCTTTGGTCCCTATTTGATCCACGGGCGAGTTGCCTGTCTTCGAAGAGTTCCTTGAAGTGTTCGTTCTTCAATTCGCGCACGGCTTCTTCTAGGATCTTGTGATAGGTCTCGAAACCGATATCGTTGATGAAGCCGCTCTGTTCCGCACCGAGCAGATCACCCGCACCACGAATGTCCAGGTCCTTCATCGCGATGTGGATGCCACTGCCGAGGTCGCTGAATTGTTCGATCGCTTGCAAGCGTTTGCGTGAAAGATCCGGTAATAAGTGCGGACTTGGAGCGAGCAAATAACAATACGCTTTCTTGTTGCTACGTCCTACCCGTCCACGCAATTGGTGCAGATCGCTCAGGCCGAAATTCTGTGCTTCGTTGACGAGGATAGTATTCGCATTCGGGATGTCCAGGCCGTTCTCAACGATGGTCGTACATACGAGCACGTCGGTGTTGCCTTCAATGAAATCCATCATCACCTCCTCGAGCTTATGACCTTCTAGTTGGCCATGCCCAACACCAACGCGAGCGCCCGGAACCAACTTGCGGATCATGTCGGCGATGAAAGTGATGTTCTTCACTTTGTCGTGGATGAAATACACTTGGCCACCGCGCGATAGTTCGTATTCGATCGCGCCGCGGATCACCACTTCATCGTACGGTTGCAGCATGGTCGATACCGGATAGCGGTTCGGCGGCGGCGTGCTTATGATGCTGAGGTCACGCGCGCCCATCAGGCTGAATTGCAACGTGCGTGGGATCGGTGTTGCGGTGAGTGTGAGCGTATCCACGGAAGCGCGAATGGTCTTCAGCTTGTCCTTAACGTTCACACCGAATTTCTGTTCTTCATCAATGATCAGCAGGCCAAGGTCCTTGTAGACGACATCCTTGCTCACCAAACGATGCGTACCGATCAAGATGTCGATCTTCCCTTCCTTCAGGTCGATGAGGATCTGCTTTTGTTCGGCGCTACTGCGGAACCGGTTTATGTAATCCACGCGCACCGGAAGCCCTTTCATCCGTTCTTTGAACGATTTGGAATGTTGCAACGCAAGGATCGTTGTCGGAACAAGCACAGCTACTTGCTTGCTATCGCACACTGATTTGAACGCTGCGCGGATGGCGATCTCGGTCTTTCCGAAACCAACATCGCCGCAGACGAGACGATCCATCGGCGTGGCTTTTTCCATGTCGCGCTTCACATCGATCGTGGCCTTTTCCTGATCTGGAGTGTCCTCGTAAATGAAGCTCGCTTCGAGTTCGTGTTGTAAGTAATTGTCCGGTTGGAATGCGAAGCCCGGCTTGCTCTTGCGTTGCGCATAGAGCTTGATCAGGTCGAAGGCCAATGCCTTCACTTTCGCTTTCGTTTTCTCCTTCAAGTTCTTCCACGCCGGACTGCCGAGCTTGCTCACTTTCGGTGCGGCACCACTTTCTTCACCACTGAATTTACTAACGCGGTGCAGGCTATGGATGCCCACGTACAAAATGTCGTTATCGCGGTAGATCAAGCGGATCGCTTCTTGGATGGAACCACCTGCATCGATCTTTTCCAATCCACTGAACACGCCCACACCGTGATCGATGTGTACTACCAGATCACCGGGTTTCAGTTGCGTCAGCTCCTTCAGCGTAAGTGCCTGCGAGTTCTTGCGGAAACCCTCCTTCAGCCTGAAACGGTGGTAACGTTCGAAGATCTGGTGATCGGTATAAAGCACCAGTTTCAACTCCGGATCGATAAAGCCTTCATGCAGATCAAGCACCAGCGGCGTGAAGGCCACCTCATGCTCCATATCGTTGAAGATCGTGTACAGTCGCTCGCTCTGCTTGGCGTTGCTGCACGCGATCAAATTGGTGTAACCCGCGTTCTGTTTGTTGTGAAGATCACCGCTCAACACCTTGAACTCTTTCGCAAACGTCGGCTGCGGACGATGCTGGAAGTCAATAAATACATCGGCATGTTTTGTAGATGGTGATTGGTGATTGGTGATAGGCGAATGGAGGTCCTTATATGGGTCAGCGCTGTTCCGAGTATTTCCCCGTTCACCATTCACCAAAGACTGTTCACCATAGTTCCCCCAGAACACTTTTCGGAAGCCTAGAAGTCCTTTGATCAACCCGCCATCCGCAGCGAGCAACTCACTCGGCAAGGCGTGCTTCTCTTTTTCCGGAAGCCTATCATACACTTCGTTAAGCAACTTCAATTGCTTCGCGGCGGCATCACCGATCGCTTGCATGTCGCGCATCCAGATCGTTGCATCGGCAGGTAATTGCGCGAAGAAGAGTTGTTGTCGTGCAGCATCTTCATCCTGCAAGTCGGGTACGATCACGGCTTCCGCAAGGCGCTCCACCGTAAGCTGATCCTGCGGGTCGAAACGACGAACGCTTTCCACAGTGTCTCCGTACAGTTCAATGCGGTAAGGCTTGTCACTTCCGTAACTGAAGATGTCCACAATGCCACCGCGCACACTGAATTGCCCTGGCTCGTAAACGAATTCCACACGTGCAAAACCGGTTTCGATCAGCCATTCCTCCAACGTATCGATCGGCAGTTCCTCGTTGCGCTTGATCGATAGTGTGTTCTTCTGCATCGCCTCTTTGCTCACAACAAGTGGCACCAATGCTTCCGGGTAGGTGACGATAGTGAGTGAGGAAGTGAGGAGGTGAGGAAGAGAGGAAGCGCGCGACATGAGCACTTCAAGGAGCTCTGTGCGCGTAACCCGTTCTCCATCGTGGTGACCGTCGGGATCGTACGGTGAACGAGACGGTGCCGGAAAGAAAAGCATGTCCTCGCTCTTCTTTGCGTTGCGCGCATCCTTGTCCGTACCGCGAAGTGCTTCCAGATCATTCATGAAGTACGCCGCTTCTTCCTTATCAGTTAGGACGAACACATGCACACCGTTGGAGTTAGCGATCACCGAAGCCGCGATCAGCGCTTGCGACGAACCGATGGTTCCAGCGATCTGCACTCTGGCGGAATCCGGCTTTAGTGCATCGGCGATCTGCGCAACGCGGGTGTCGTTGCGGTAGAGGGATAGGAGGTCGGGTAGGGAGGTCATTGTCGGTGTCATCTACTTCGTTCTCGTTTCCTTCAACTTCCCGTTTTCATAGACCTCGACCTTCTCTAGGTTACCATTTGGGCTGTAGTAGTGCCATGTACCGATAGGCAGGGACATACGATAAGGAGATTCAACTATGGGCCAACGCTCATAATGTGCTTCAAGCCTGACTTGGCCGTCTTCGTACCACTCAGTCCAATCATCGAAAGCACGGCCAGCACACCACCAGCCCTCTATTTCTATTTGCCCATTGGCGTAGTATCGCGTCAATGGTTGCACAGTGTCCAGACTCATCCATAAGCGGGAGCACAGTTGGCCGTTGGGATGGAAGTCCTCGGTAAATAACCATGTCAGGTTCATCCGGCTCTCAATGTTGCGACGCATGAGTTGGCCTTCACGGTAGTAATAGGCGATATGGACGCTATCGCCGCTTGTCCTCATTTCAGAAGCGATTTTGGACATGGTCCGGTCCCAGAATACGCGCACTATGGTCGTGTCATTCCGGAATCCGTCGTAGTCATTGTCCAAATTCACCATATAGGAACTGTCCATTGACAAGGATGCGTCATACCAACCTATAACGAGGGAATCGCCGCGCCATAGGTCAAGTATGCGCTGAGCTGCTAAAGAATGTGGGGTCAGTGTAGCGGTGCACAATAGCACCGACGCCAGAAGCAATTGATGAAGACTCATGAATCCACTAATTGCGCGGAACCCGGGGCCGGGGTTGCGGTAGAGGGTGAGGAGGTCGGGTAGGGAAGTCAAACTCATGGACACCGAAACGCCCGAAACCCAATGCCGGGGATTCCGGGCATCGGGTTCGGGAACCGTGCGAAATTACTACGCGTTGTCGCAACTCACTTCTCGGCCAACACGTCCACCATTTCCAAGGTGGGCGGAGCGGAGAGCAGTTCGTTGGCCTTGGCCATTAGGGCGGCGGCAATGGGGCCGTCCAAGTGGGCTTTGCGACCGGCTTCATCGCTGAAGGTGTCGAAGATGCCAAATGTGCTGGGGCCGATCTTCAGGGCGAACCAAAGGTTGGTGCCGGCTTCTGCTTGGGCCAATGGGAGCGCGCTTTTGAGGAAGGCTTCGAGCTCTGCTTCTTTTCCGGCTTTGGCTTCGAGGCGGGCTAGGATGGCGTACTTGTTCATGGTGTTGATGGGTTTGAACAGAGAGGTACGGGAGAACATCCCCTATTGGATCGGATCGTTAAGAACTTGCGGGTTGGAGCGGCAAATTATTTCTCTTCCAGCCCTTTCGCCAACTCCATCATCTTCAACACCGTGTTCCAGTTGCGTCCCGTGTTCACCACACCGATCAACTTGTCGAACTTCTCTGCCATCTTACTTGTGCCGAAACCATTCGGAGTGTGGATGTAACAAACACCTTTCATCACCTTCAATTCTTCACCACCAACGGCAAGCGCTTGAAGCTTCTTGATCGCTTCGGGTTTCGGCGTTTCGTCGAGTAGCACCGCATGCACGTGCTTTCCTTCGGCCTTGTTAGGGAAGGGGTCGTTCTTGATCACGGCTTCCCACTCTGCCAGTGTTGGTGCGAAAATGGGTTTGTCGAAACCGAATTTCTTCTTGCAGATAGCGGCCACTTTGGCGATGGTCTCTTCGCGTGAAAGTGGACTGCGTACAAGTGCGTTTCCGCTGTTGATGTAAGTCGTGGCATTCTTGAATCCTGCCTTTGTCAACGCTGCACGCAAGGGTGCGACTGGTAACTGCGTGGCACCACCAACGCCACGGAAGAGAAGGAGGTAGGTTGTGAGTTGCGCCATGGTCACGGACGGATGCTGGACAGTTTGTTCAAGTGTTAAACGTTGGCGATGAAGGCAAGGAACTGTTGTTCGATACCATAACCTTCGTGACGGTATTTCGAAAGTGCTCCAGCGCCTTCTTTGAATTGCAGTTTCTTTTCCCAAATACCGAAGAGAAGCAACGGACAATATCCATCATAGTCGATCACCGCGTCGCTGGCGGCCACTTCGAAAACGATCAATGCACCACCAGCCGCTTCCTTATAGTATGTGGCATGGCCAGCGCGTTCGGTCAGTTTGAAAGTGATCATTTCACCCATGCTGTATGTGGCGACCCGTTCCTTACCTTTCTGGAACGATAAGCGCCGGAAGCCTTTGCCGTGGAACCATTTGTCCAGCCGGGACCGGAGTGTTTCTGCGTCTTCGGAAGCTGAATTCAGATGGACCTGTGGCATGGGTCGGCTCGTTTCTATTGGTACGCACTACTCTTTCACGACTCGGAGCATTTCCATTTCATCGTGTGTCGCGATCCGCACGCCATACACGCCGGGGAGCAGGTGGGAAAGTAGGAGTGTTATAGTGCGATCACCTGTGCGATGCGTGGCCAGGATCCGTCCCTGTGCGTCGATGACGTTGATGGAAGCCGATGCGCTGCTGGTGCGTTCGATGCGGACCACATCCGTTGCCGGATTAGGAAAGAGTCGCGTGCTGCTATTGGCGCTGGTCCAATCTACATCGGTGATGATCACTTGCACTGGAAGCGATGCCGTGCTAGTGCAACCGAACTCCGCATCCGTCACGATCACATGGTAGCTGCCACCGGTCGTAGCCTCGATGCAGTCGGTGGTGCCACCTTCAATAGGCACCATGTTTCGGTACCATTGAATGGTGCCGTTGATCGGTGTGCAAAGCGTGGTGCCGTCAACAAGTACATCAGGCACCCACGGAGTAGCGCTACAGCCTACGCGGGCCCGATGGATATCGCCTAGGCTGCCACCCACCACGATGTAGCCGTCCACATAGGTAGCATCGCCTGCGCCAGAGCTCGTGAGCGGTGGCAACAGGTTGCTCCACGTAACGCCTCCATCCAGAGAGCGCACCACCTGTCCGGAAGCGGCCACGGCATACCCGGTGTCGCGCCCGGTGAAGAAGATGCTTACGGTGCTCTGTGGTGTACCGCCCATCATGGTCCAATTGTCGCCGCCATCGGTGGTTCGCCCGATACGCGTCCATCCATATTCGGTATCGGCGAAGAAGATCGTGTTGCCACCGCTGCCGCCCATGTTCTCCCATGTGATGCCACCATCGAACGTGCGGTGGCTGTTTCCGTCCTCGCCCACGGCGAAGCCCAGCGTGTCGTTCACGAACCAGAGGTCGTTTATGATGATGTTGCCTTGATCCAACACCAGCGTCCAACTAACGCCGTTGTTGGTGGTGCGGTAGATGCCGCCGTATACGTGCCCACCGCCCACCAAGTGTGTGGAACCGCCCAGGCTCCAGGTGCATCGGATCGCCACATCGGGGCCCACTCCGGGACTATTCGTTGCGAAGAGGTCAGTGGTTCTTCCGAAGGATCCTGAGCCCCCGCCTCGGCAGCCGTTGCCATCGGCGTTCATGTGCACGCCCAGGCCGCCCCCAGCACCCGAGTCGCTCCACGTGCGGCCACCATCGGTAGTGCGAAGTGCGTTGGTGGTAATGCCTGTGAGGCCCACGAATGCGAGCTTATTGATGGAGGCCGAGGACTGGCCTTCATGCAACACGCCCCACGAAGTGCCGAAGTCGTTTGTCTGGTACAGGCGTCCGATGCTCCCCAGAATTCCGCGGCCACTGGGTGTCAGCGCCACGCTCATATGTTCGGGACCGAATGCCTGCTCGGTCCATGTGAGACCTCCGTTGCTGCTGTGTACGGTGCGGCCCCACCAGCCGCATGCCACCATGTGGTTGCCCTGCACGGCGAGCGATTTCAGGTTGTATGTGGTGTTGCTGGGCATGAAGGTCCAGCTCGCGCCGCCATCGGTGGTGCGGATGATGTGGCCCGCATGTCCCACGGCGATACCCCTAAGCGCATCGCTGAAGTGCAGGTCGCGGATGAAGACCAGCGGTTCCGGCGCAATGCTGGTCCACGTGAGGCCTCCGTCGATACTCTTCAGCACCTTGCCGCCGCCGTAGCAACTGGCGTAGCCGATCTCGGTATCCACGAACTGGATCGCGGTAATGTAGTTGCTCGTGCTCTGGCCGCTTACCATCAGTGTCCACGAAACACCGGCATCGGTGCTGCGGTAGATCTTGCCGCTTTGTGTGCCCACCCAGCCCAACGTGTCGTTGATGAAGAACACGCAATTCAGGTGGCCGTATGTGGGGTTGGAGGAGCCGGTGGCCGTGCGGAATCCATCGATGGTGCGCAGCATGGATCCCGTGTTGCCCACGGAAATGCCCCGTTGTTCGTCCCACATGTGTAACGCTAACGGGTTGTTGAACAGAAGATGCTGTCGCCGAGACCACTTGACGCCGCCATCCTCGGTGGCCAGGATCGTTCCAGAGGGCCGGTCGAGGGCATAGCCCACAAGGTCGTTCACCAGCACGATGTCCTCGTACTCACTCGTGTTCTTAATGGGGTTCATCAATTCCCATTGTGCGAACGAGCTGGCCATGAGCGCGGCAGAAAGTAAGAGCGTAAAGAATTTCTTCATCGGGGTTTCGAAGTTAGCTTGGGGCCTGCGGTACACGTTGATCGGTCGTAGGTTCAAAGTGACACTTAGATCGGTTGCACGCAGATCTTCGGAGGGATGCTTTCCGCGTGCCCCTTAGCCAACTCGCGAACCCCGCGCGTAAAAGTGATCACGGATCTAACCCTTCATCGCCTTCTCCACCATCCCCTTGCTTCCGATGTACAATGGGCACCGCTGGTGTAGTTCAGTTGGCTTCAGGTCCAAGATGCGGGTTTTGCCATCGGTGGCCATACCCCCGGCTTGTTCCACGATCATGGCGAGCGTGTTGGCCTCGTATAGCAACCTCAGTTTGCCATTCGGTGCCTTCTTCGTTGCAGGGTATAGGTAGATCCCGCCCTTCAACAAATTCCTGTGGAAGTCCGCCACGAGACTGCCAATGTATCGGCCACTCATATTCTGCTTCTTGCAATCGTCGATGTAGTTACGCACGCCTTCGCTGAAGTCGAAATAATTGCCTTCGTTCACAGAGTAGATGTTCCCTTCTTCTGGAGTGGTCATGTTCGCGTGGCTCAGGCAGAAGGTGCCGATGCTGGGGTCCAGTGTGAAGCCGTTCACCCCGTGGCCTGTGGTATAAACAAGCATGGTGCTGCTTCCATAAATGATGTAGCCCGCAGCCACTTGCGCTGTACCCGATTGCATGAAATCGTCCATCGTTGCGGTAGGTCCTTCGCTGATCCGGCGATAGATGCTGAAGATCGTGCCAATGCTCACGTTCACATCGATGTTGCTTGAACCATCCAGCGGATCCATGGTAACGACGTACTTACCCCCGTTGTCGAAGTGTACGATCTCCTCATTTTCCTCGCTCGCCACTGCACATACTTCACCTTGACTTCGAAGCAAACGGATGAAGAGGTCGTTGGCGTAGACATCCAATTTCTGCTGTTGTTCCCCCTGCACGTTCTCGCTGCCTTGTGCACCGAGAATGTCCTCTGCCAATCCAGCCTTGTTCACTTCGCGGTTCACCATTTTCCCCGCAAGGCGAAAGCTTGTGAGCAGCTGCGTTAATTCGCCGGTGGCATAAGTGAATTCGTGCTGCCGTTCGGTGATGAATTCGGCGAGGGTTTTGATGTTGGCCATGTGGATCGGAATAGTTGGATGGGACGATCAGAAAATGATCATCTTGAGGAAAATTCCGTTGCAAATATCGGATGTACGCGATCTTTGCGCACCATGGATTGTACGATACGTATGGCGGAAGTCCGCGATGTGCCACGAATGTTGGAGCTGGTGCGGGAACTGGCGATATTCGAAAAGGAGCCGGATGCGGTAACAGTCACATTGGAACACATGCGCGATGCCGGATTTGGTCCTGATCCGGTCTGGGTCGGCTGGGTGGCAGAGGTCGAAGGGTTGATCGTAGGGATCGTGGTGTGCTATGTGCGGTATTCCACGTGGAAGGGAAGGCGATTGTATTTGGAGGACATTGTTGTAACCGAGGAAGCTCGTGGTCAACGAATTGGTGAAAAGCTCTTTCGGCAATGTGCTGAATACGCCGTGGAAAAGAACTATGCGGGCATGCTTTGGCAAGTGTTGGATTGGAACACGGATGCGATCCGCTTCTATGAACGATTCGGAGCCTCAATGGATCCGCAATGGGTGAACGGCTCGTTGGAAATGGATCAACTTAAGGAACTCGCCACATCATGAAAGTGTTCAAGTTCGGTGGAGCTAGTGTGAAGGATGCGCAGGGTGTTCGCAACCTTGCAAAGGTGTTGATGCACTTCCAAGATGAGGACCTCGTGATCGTGGTCAGTGCGATGGGGAAGACCACCAATGCATTGGAAAGTGTTGTTGAGCAATTTTCCAATGGCAACGGAGTGGATCCCGGTTTAGAAACATTGCGCCGAGGACACTTGGCTTTACTTGCAGAAGTTGCACCACAAGACGTGGCCGCAGCAGCGGAACTTATCCTGCACTTCGATCGGCTCAATACCTATTTGAATGGCAAGCCGTCGAGCAACCGTGATCGCGATTATGATCACGTTGTTTCCTATGGTGAATTGTGGAGCACGTTGATCATAAGTGCACATCTCAAGAGTGTACAACTCGCGAACACGTGGGTGGATGCAAGGACCATTGTGCGAACGGACGAGCTGTATCGCGCTGCGCGTATCGATTGGGCAACCTCGGAATTGAGGGCCTCGACACTGTTGAGCGAGATCGATGGAAGTCCGAAACGCATGGTCACCCAAGGGTTCATCGGGTTCAGTTCCGAAGGCACCACAACAACGCTCGGGCGTGAGGGCTCCGACTTCAGCGCAGCCATTTTCGCCTACCTCTTGGATGCAGAGAGTGTAACCATCTGGAAGGACGTCCCTGGCATGTTCAATGCCGATCCGAACGTTTTTCCGGATACCAAGTTGCTCTCCCACATCAGCTACCGCGAGGCGATCGAGTTGAGCTATTTCGGAGCCAGTGTGATCCACCCGCGCACATTGCAGCCTTTGCAGAAGAAGAACATTCCGCTCTACGTGCGCTCATTTGCAGATCTGAACGCACCAGGCAGCACCATTGATGACAGAAGTGAGAATGATTCGTTGATCCCGTCTTTCATCGTAAAGCCAAAGCAACTGCTGATCAGCATCACACCGCGCGACCTGAGCTTTATTGTAGAGGACAACTTGAGCGACATCTTCAAACGCTTTGCAACAATGAACGTACGCATCGAACTGATGCAGAACAGTGCGGTCGCATTCAGTGTAGTTGTTGATGACACGCCAAGAGCACGCTCCCTTACGGAAGAATTGCGAAAGGATTATCAAGTGCTGTACAACGATGGTTGTGAATTGATCACCGTACGTCACTATGATGAGGCCACACTGGATGAACTGCTGAAGCAGAAAGAAATACTGATCGAACAACGCTCACGGACCACGGCACGGTTCGTTGTGAAATGAGCCAGATGGAAATGCTGCACAGTAGGAACTTCCTTCTCGATCCAAGGTCACTGATCGTCTTGCTTCTGATCACCTGTTCGCACATGGGCTTTGCGCAAAGCCGCACATCCGCCAAGGACAGCCTGAACTTGGTGGTGAAGGAATTGCGCCAGCGGTTAGTTGTCGCGGACAGCACCGGTTCCGCAGCGTTGGGAGCAGAATTGCGGGTGTCGTTGTCACGCGAAGTGAAGCCGGTAGAAGCAATCAAGCTCTTGCAACAAGCAGCTGATACGATCCATCAAATTGGTCCACGCAATTCCGAGATCGCTGTCCGGTCCGAGTTGGCCGAAGCATTGCGTAAGGCGGGTAAGGCGACCCAAGCTTATTCCGAATTGCTCCAAGTGCGCAGCTTGATCGAGGCTCGCGAACAGGAGTTCGGTGAACGCGCAAGAATGGACAGTGTAACGGCTGTTGCACGATCAATGGCGCTGAATGATAGCCTCTCAAATGCGATGGTACTTGCCGACGCGGAGCAGGAGGCGAGCAATAGCGCGTCAAAGGAAAAGCTTCGGAACTGGCAATGGGCAACGCTCGGGATAGCCTTGCTGTGGCTGGTTTCAATGGCATTTCTCTTATATCGAACGGGTAGCGTGCAAAGGCGTTCCAACAAGGCAATTGAAGAGTTGCAAGAGAAAGTGCGTGCCTTGGAGCAGCGACCGGTGAACATTCTACGCGTGCCGAAAGAAGAGTCCTTGCCTCTGCCGGTTGTCAAGGAAATTCCTTCAGCGGAGAAAGGAGAAGTTGAACAGATCGATCCCATGATCTTGGGTATGTTCCGCAAGCAGGCACCGGAACGTTTGGAAACGCTTCGAACGGCACGGGAAAAAGGCGATATGGATAAAGTTATTCGTGTGGTCCATTCGTTGAAACCACAATTGGTGGCCATCGATGCCGAGCGTTACGCACCGTTGTGTGCCGCGATCACTTCCGTAGAAGCTCGCGTTGACCAAGCCACGTTCGATCGGATGTTGGATGAATTTCAGGTCCAAGTCGAACGTACACTACGCGAATTAAAGGACTAGCGGTCTTCGACCAACTTGATCACCCGGTCCGGGTAGTCGCTAATGATCGCATCCACGCCCAAGTCGAGCATGCGCATGATATCAGGTACTTCGTTCACCGTCCAGACCACCAGTTCAATGTCTCTTTCACGCAGGTTCTTGAGCATGGCCTCGTTCGCCATGGAAAACTGTGGACTGTAGATGTTCGGTTTGAAGCTTAACCGGGCGAGATTTTCTGCAACTCCAAGATCATTCTCCACCAGAAGTGCAACTAGGAGGTCATCTCGTTCGGCATGCACCGCTTCCAAAATGGCTGGATCGAAGGATTGAATAATACAGCGCTCGGAAATTCCAAGTGAATCCACGGTCTCGATCACTGCATGTGCGAATTCTTCCGGTCCAGGTTGGAATGTCCCGTAAAGTGCAGGGTCACTCTTGATCTCGATGTTATATGACGGCGCACCTACACTGCTCATCAGCGCATGTTCATCGACGTCCTCCACCACTTCGCGCAGTGTAGGCTTCACGCTTTTCCGTTGGTCCTGTTCCGGAAAACGCGGGTGTTCCAGAGATCCACAGTCGTATTGCTGGATCTCCATCACGGTCATGTGGTAGATGTTGTGTCCGCGTTCTTCAGCTTCTGGGATCCTTGATCCATCCGGGTCCATGCAGATGGTGTGGTCCATCCATGGTTCGTGGGATACGATCACCTGCCCGTCCTTGCTGATGACCACATCCATTTCCACGAAGTCGCAACCCAATTCCACGGCTTCGCGGAATGCCCTGACCGTATTTTCCGGCATAAGCCCTCTACAACCACGATGGCCATGAACGTCAGGGTGCAAGTTCTTTTGGGGCATGCAGGCGGATAGTGCGGCCACAATGATAGCGGCGGATAGTGTTCCAATTTTAACCATTCGGGAAAAAGTGCAGGATCTTGGCTACGAGGACCTCAGCCATTTTCTGTTTCCCCTCGTGTGTTACGCCAGCGATGTGCGGAGTTATCAGGACACGGTCATGATGCAAGAGACGCTGTTGTGTAACAGGGTCGTTGTTCGGGTCCAGACCGGTGAGTTGGGGTGTTTCGAATTCCAATACGTCGAGGCCCGCCGCGATCACGCGACCATGATCTATCGCATCGAGCAAAGAGGCTGTGTGCACAACGCCACCGCGGGAGGTGTTGAGGAACCAGATCGGCTTACCGGGTCGAAGGAAGAAGTCATGGTCCGCATAGTAGCATGTCTCTGGGCCCAAGGGAAGATGTAAGCTGATCACATCACTTTCACGCATCACCTTCTCCAAGCTGCATTCCTCAACACCAGCTCGGGCAAAACCACTGCGGTATTTATCGTGCCCAAGGACCGTAACGCCGAAGCCTCGCAATTTTTCAGCGAATGCGCTGCCCATGTTGCCGAAGCCGATGATACCGACGGTCTTTCCACGGAGATCAGTGCCGCGCAGTGCTTCACGCGGCCAAGCCCCAGCGCGCACGGCCGTATTGGCGGGCACTAGAAGTTTCATCAGGGCTAGCAAGAGCATCACGCAGGTCTCGCCCACACCGTCCCGGTTGCCTTCCGGTGAATTGAGCACACGGATCCCGTTCTTTCTGCAAAACCCAGTGTCGATGTTCTCAAGTCCCGACCCGACACGCGCTACGAATTGCAACTGCGGGCATATTCCGAGCAGATCAGCACCAACCAAACTACTTCGTACGATCAGTCCGTTCAAGGATTTGTATGACATCACATCCAGCGAAGTGTTCGCAGGGTCCAACTCCACACATTGATGCCCGGCGCGCACCAATCTTTCGGTGAGCAACGGATGTGCCTTATCGAGAAAACCGATACGCATGTTTCAGGGGAAGAGGCCGTACATGAAATGCCCCACGGTGAAGTACGTGAGCAGTCCGAAAATATCGTTGAGGGTTGTAACGAAAGGTCCGGTGGCCAGAGCGGGGTCCACATCGAAGCGGTCCATGGCCAAGGGAATAACGGTGCCGAACATGGCTGCTGAAAGGATCACCGTGAACAATGCAATGCTCACGGTGTAGGTCAGCGCTTGTTCCTGTTGCAAACCCAAGTTGATCAAGAAGATGATAAGACCGCACACCGAAGCGCTAAGCAGTGCCACGCGTAATTCCTTCCACATACGCGCGATCATGTTGACGTTTTGCATGTTCCCTGCCGCCAAGCCCTGCACCACGATCGCAGAGGATTGTACACCCACGTTGCCAGCTGTAGCTGCGATCAATGGCATGAAGAAGGCCATTTCCGGAACGATGCGCAATTGGTCTTCGTACTGCGCAATGATCCGGGAAGAAAGGATGCCACCCGCCAGCCCGATCAGGAGCCAAGGCAAACGCGCACGCATTTGCACGATCGGACTATCCGTGGCATCGACGTCCTCACTGATACCACTTGCGAGTTGGTAATCCTCGGTGGCCTCCTCGCTCATCACGTCCATGACATCATCGAAAGTGATGCGACCCAAGAGCACATTGTTCGCATCCACCACGGGAAGCACGACCACGTCGTACTTCTTCATGCGGTGCACCACTTCTTCCGCTTCAGTCTCCACGGTCACCGAAATGGCATCCGTTTCACAGATGTGTTTGATCAATGTGCGGGTGCTTTCGGCACTGAAGAGAAGGTCCTTCAAGGGAAGTATCCCATATAGCCGATCGTCCTTGTCCACCACATAGATGGTATAGATGTGCTCGATCTCGTGGGCCTGCCTGCGCATATCAACGATCGCGCGCGCCACGCTCCATTCGGCACGCACGGTGATCACTTCCTTGCCCATCAAGGCTCCAGCAGTACCTTCCTCGTAAGTGAGCAACTCTTGGATGTCCTCACGTTGCTCTTGGTCTTCGAGCAGGGCTATCACTTCGCGGCGCTTGTCCTCGGAGAGGTCGGCCATCACGTCGGCCGCATCATCGCTGTCGATGTGCTCCAATACGTCCTCCGCGATCTCGCGACTGGTAAGGGAGTTGAGGAGCTCGTCGCGGAGGTCCTCGTCCAACTCGATCAGCACTTCTGCCGCGGCCTCGCCTTCCATCAACCGGTACACGTACACGGCCTCGTCCAAGGGCAAACGATCTATCACCATGGCGATATCTGCCGGGTGCAGGTCGTGGATCAACGCATGGATGGCCGAATCACGACCTTCCGCTACGTCGGCACGCAGGGCTTCAAGAACGGGTTTGGTCAGTTCGAAGGACATGGGGCGAGGACTCGAGTGGCCCTAATGCTGAAAGCCGTGCGAAACTACGAAGATGCGAAGGTCTTCAACGCACAAGTTCCGGACTCAATCGAGCTTTTTACAGGCCAGCGTCAATGCGATGAAATCCGCCACCGATAGTTGTTCCGCTCTTTTCCCTGCAAATTCAGGGGGCACACCATCGGGCAATTCCTGCAAGCTTTTCAGGGCATTGCTCAGGGTCTTTCGGCGTTGGTTGAATGCCATCTTTACCACGCGGGCCAGCAATTTCTCATCGCAAGGCAGCTCGCGTACTTCGTTCCGGCGCATCCGGATCACGGCGCTACGCACTTTCGGTGGTGGGATGAAGGCATCCGGTTCCACAATGAAGAGCACCTCCATATCGTACCACAATTGAGCAAGCACACTGGTGATCCCGTAGGTGCGGTTCCCGGGTCCAGAACAGAAACGATCGGCAACTTCCTTCTGGAACATGCCCACCAGTTCAGGGAAATGATCGCGGTGTTCCAGTACCTTGAAAACGATCTGGGTACTGATGTTGTAAGGGAAATTCCCGATCACGGCAATTGGGTCTTCTGTGATCGAGTCAGGATCCATCTGGAGAAAATCGCTCTCACGTACTTCCAGATCAGGATATTTATTGGTGAGGTGTTCCACGGATTCCGCGTCCACTTCATAGCACGTGAGCCGAAGGTCTGTTCGCTTCAGCAAATGCGCGGTAAGTGCTCCGGTGCCAGGGCCCACCTCCACCACATTTTTGTAGCCGCCATGGCCCGTAAGGCCTTCGGCGATGCGCTCAGAAATGCTGTCGTCCTTGAGGAAATGTTGGCCGAGATGCTTTTTGGCGCGAACGTGCATCAAGCGGTGTGCAATACTTCGAGCAACGTGCGGAAGGCCACGAATTTTCCACCGAATTGTTTCTCCGTCTCCGCTTGAAGGCGAGGCGCATGTTCCTTTTTGTATCGCTCCAAGGTGGGCATGTCGGCGCAGGTATATTGGATCGCGTAGGTGATCCCGCCTTCGTCATCGACGAGTACTCGGCAAAGGCGATTATCAAGGAAAAGCCCGGTTGCCATCACATCGGGAATGTGCGTTTCCTTCATCCAATTGAGCCATTCTTCATGCACCTCCTGGTCCACGTTGAGGGTTACGTTGTAGATGATCATGGCTGCGCGATCGGTGGTTCGGGTTTCGCGGGCGCTTCAAGGACATCACCACGTAGCTTACGGAAGCGATCTCGTGCTTCGGGAACGAAGATGGAACCGGTCTGTTCAAAGAGCAGCCGTTCATAGAAACCCTTTGCTTTTTCGGGATCCTTCAACCGGTCCTCGTACAACTTACCGAGGTCCAAAAGGGCATTGTCCACAAGGATGTCGAGCGGATAGAGTTCGAGGAGTTTTTCCAAATGCACTGCTGCATCCGTGTAGCGATGACGCGCATAAGCGATCTGGAAGCGTTCGTAAAGGATATCATCCCCCAGACTGTGAGCGGGGAATTCGGCATCGAGCGAATCGAGCACCGCCAACGACTCATCATACTTATGCTGGAAGCGCAACAACTCCGCATGTGCGAAATAGCTCAAGGGTACGCTGTTGCTGTCGAGCCCCAAGTTGTCGGTTATGCGCAAGGAGAGTTCCATGGCATCGTTCGCGATCAGTTTGCTCGTGCTCGCCTTCAATACTTCCAACTGCCCTTGCGCCCAAAGGAAATCACCGGAATAGAAAGAGACCTTGGCATTGCGAAGTCGCGCCTCGTGTCCCAACACATCGTATTTGTAGTCGAGGTCCACTTGTGAATAGAGCAAGGATGCTTCCCAAATGTCGCCGTTGAGCAGGTGGATATCGCCCAGGTCCAGTTTCAATTGTGCTTTGGTCTTCGGGTCTATAGTGGGCATTGCGACCCCTGCATCGAGCAACTGCACCGCACCGGCGGCATCATTCAGGTAGTAGGCTTTCAGGTGCGCACGGTCGCGTACCAGGTCCATGGTGCTTTGGCCAAGACCGAGTTCCGTAATGGTATGTCCGGCACGCGCATCCAAGTCCTCCAAGTCGGTGATCGCAGGTTCGGGCTGTTGGGTCAGTTCATCGTACCGTGTGCGTACGGCACCGATCCTAGCTTGGATGTAATTGGCATCGTTACGGCCAAGGCTCAAGACATATTCGTAGCATTTGAAGGCGGTGGTGTGATCCTTGTTCGCCAAGGCGATCTGTGCCAGGTCCATCAATCCAATGCCACCTTCATCGAACCGTTTGTCCATGGCCTTGCTTTGAACGAAGGCCGCGGTCATGTCCTTTTGCTGGATGTACATCCAGATCAGCATATTCGGAAAGACGGTGCGTTGTGGGTCCTTT
>Ga0154020_10003750_pt1 | contig 18197 bp, 11 predicted proteins | sample Klosneuvirus_201_FD_109709 | JGI IMG/M metagenome (GOLD analysis project Ga0154020, IMG submission 109709) | Active sludge microbial communities from wastewater, Klosterneuburg, Austria - Klosneuvirus_20160825_MG | ecosystem: Engineered > WWTP > Aerobic digester > Activated sludge | place... | reverse complement strand
TGATATACCGACTGTCTCGCGCTGGCTGGGTCATCGGGATGGAGGGATTTTGGCAATGAAGGTGTATGGGCATCTTCGGAACGAGCACTCGATTGCTGCGGCAGGGCGTGTTTCTTTCGCTGCTTGATCGCCGCCGTCCATTTCTTCGCTCCCTTCGAGCCAGGCGTTTTCTTCTTCGCCTTCTTCTTGGCGACCCGCTTGGTATGCGATGGAGCGCCACGATAGCGCTCCGCGCCATTCAGCAGCTTTTCCACTTCGGAGTGGGGAATTTGCGTTTGGCCGAGCTTCGTTATGGCCTTCACCTTTCCGGCGTAGAGCTGACGATACGCCCAGGTGCGCTCCTTGCCAAAGACAGCAGCGAACTCAGCGGGGGTGTATGTGACCTTGTCCATTGCCGAAAATCCTACATGGGAAGAACGAGTTCGGCAATTCTCAGTAGCTCACCTTGAAAGTCGGGGAGTCTTCCGGCTTCGTTTTGCGCCTGTCGTAGAGCTTCGTTGTTGAGATGCTTGCGTGTCCAAGCCATTCCTGAACCTTCGCAATGTCCGCCTCGTGGTCGAGTGCGTTTGTTGCGGCAGTCGCCCGCAACCCATGCACACAGACAGCGCTTGGATCGAGACCAAGTTGAAGGGCATATTTCCTCACCACATCTTTGTAGATGCCGTGTCCTGTCAGTGATTTTTCAAGCGTGCCGGACGGATTTTTGACGGGACGGAAGAGGGCGTTGTCGTTCTTGTCGCCATGCCCCGAACGCTCCAAATACTCGCTGATTCGCTGTGAACTGTGAGGATGCACCGGCACGAACCGGATTTTGCCTCCCTTGCCGTGAACACGGAAGTGCATCACGCCTCTGCGTGACTGAACATCGCCAACTGCGAGAGAACACAACTCGGCACGACGCAGGCCATGAAATAGCAGCACCGAGAGAATTGCACGATCACGAAGCCCCTTGAGCGTGCCAGCATCAGGAGCCTCCAAAATGGCTTTCGCCTCTGCATCCCCAAGGGCAGGTGATTTGCCTTCATTCGCCCCTTGATTCGGGCGCTTTACGCCGTCGGCAGGATTGAAGGGAACCGCGTTGCACTCACAGAGATAATCAAAGAGCGATGCCACAGCAGAGAGTTTTCGGCGAACAGTTGCGGCTTCCAGAGATCGAACTTCAAGTTGCTTGCGCCAAGCGATCAAGTGCGACCGCTTCACGAGGCGAAATTCTTCCGCCTGTCGAATACCGGCGAACGCCATGAAATCATGAACGTCGGTTTTGTATGCTCGCCGAGTGTTCTCGTTCTCGATATTTGCGAACCATTCGACTTCTGGCGGCACCTCCGCCAGTGATTGAAATTCCGCTGCCGTCAGTAATCGTGTTTTCGACTCAACGACCAGACCCGTTTTCTGTTTTTCCAAATGACCCTCTCAATGAACCGATTCTAGTAATGATAAAATACATTATCAATATTAGGAAACAATGACACAATGAAAAATCATTCTTCGTTCAGAGAGCTGTTGCGGGCGTGCCACAATTGCATCCCAGAAACGGATAATGTAGAACCGATGAAGATTTTTTACTGAGAAGGCTCCCATGTCAGAATCGACCACTGAAAACCCGATCCAGTTCGCAGACGTTCCCGCGCCAGTGGGCACAGTGCCATCGGCTCAAAAGGTGTTGCATGGCAAAACCTTCCTGCCTCAACAGCAGATTTTGCTCTTTTCGCCAGATGAATGGGAGGAGTTCATAAAAGAGTGGGTTCACTATCAACGAACCAAGTATCAGAAGGTCGTTCGCCTGGCTGGGGCCGGTGATCAGGGCGTTGATGTGGCGGGACTGACCGACGATGCAGCGTTCGGCGGTGTCTGGGACTGCTACCAGTGCAAACATTATGACGAGCCATTAACGCCGACCGTTGCGTTGCCGGAGATCGCTAAAATATTGTGGCATTCGTTCAAGAAACGATACACAGCCCCTCGCAAGTATTTCTTTATCGCTCCTTGGGGGTGCGGCCCCAAATTGAAGAAGCAGTTGCTCAATCCAGCAGAGCTTAAATTAAACCTGCTTGCCGAATGGGTTGATACTTGCGCGAATAAAATCACCTCAAAGGAGACAGTGAAGCTAGAGGGTGATTTTGCTGCATACGTGGACGCATTTGATTTTTCAATCTTCACTTTCAAAACAGCGCTTGAAATCATTGATGAACATCGCGCAACTCCATACCACGCAGCCAGATTCGGCGGAGGATTGCCAGAAAGACCTCCCGCGCAAACACCTCCTACTTCGGTTCAGGCATCTGAAAGCCGTTATGTGCAGCAACTTTATGGAGTTTATACAGAAGAACGAGGGGCAGTAGTTGCCGACAGCGGGGATCTCGCAACATCACCGGAGCTTTCCGGCCATTTGGATAGACAACGGGAATACTTTTACTCGGCAGAATCACTCCGCAATTTCGCCCGCGATGCAGTCCCAGACGGGACATTTGAAGATTTGCAAAGCGAAGTCTATACCGGAGTGATTGAGGTTGCCCAAGAAGCACACCCCACTTCGATGAAGCGTCTCACTGCCGTCACTCAAGCTGCAACTACTCTCGAAATAACAGCGAACGGCCTCATTTCTGTGACGAAACTCAAAGACCGTCGGGGCATCTGCCACCAATTAGCAAACGAGGACCGTCTCCAATGGAGTAAACCATGACTGGTCAATCTATGGCAATTTCCCCTTTCAATTCTCCACTTGAAACTGGCATCCGCTCACTGGGCGTTCTCTCTTCTTCCTATCCACAAAACTTCGATCTCCAACGCCTCGTTGTGTTCGATCACTTGGTAGTTCACACAGGAGACCTTGGGGGGCCGGTCAGTTTGCATCCTCGCCTGCCGCTTCGTTCTGCCGAACTACTCGTGCGACGTGCTTTGGTTGAGCGTGGTCTAATGCTGATGATTAGCCGTGGCCTGATTGAACGAGTCGTTGATGAGCAAGGCTTCTCTTACCGTGCGAGTGAACTGGCAGAGCCATTTCTCGGAAGTCTCGCCACTGAATACATGCAGGCTCTGAAAGAGCGCGCCGAATGGGTGGCTACGAATTTCAGTGCCAGTTCAGAAGATGAAATCCGTCAGACGATGAACACCATTTTTGAGCAATGGGTAGATCAATTCCACTCAGCTCAAAATCAGTCGGAGGCTAATCAATGAGCAATGCTGCACTCACATTAAAACAACTTTGCTTCACCGGCCCAAGCAAAGAAGAGGCTCGCCTGAATTTTCATGCAGGGCTAAACATTATCTATGGAGCATCTGATGCTGGGAAGTCGTTTATCCTTGAGGCAATTGACTTTATGCTGGGTGGCGGTAGCGCATTGCGCGACATTCCAGAAAGAGTCGGGTATGATCGAATCTGGCTTACAATAGCCAGACCTGACAGAACAGAGTTTACGTTGACCCGAAGCACTGAGGGCGGCGACTTAAATCTCTACGAAGGGTCACATCGAGCTATTCCCGAAGGAGTCACTGCTTTAACCCTGCGATCAAAGCACGATGCAAACAAAGACGATAACATATCTACATATCTGCTTTCCTTGATCGACCTGTCAAAGAAGCGGATAAAAAAGAAAGCCGATGGAACTACAATCAGCTTCACCCTTCCATTTCTGCGACATCTATGCATCGTTTCAGAGACTGACATTCAAAAACAGGGAAGCCCGATAACGAGTGGCCAATACACTCAGATTCCTGCGGAAATGTCCGCATTCAAATTGCTACTAACTGGCTTAGATGACAGCGCCATCATCAAATCTCAGGCCACGTCCCCAGCCGCCCAATCGCGAGAAGCGAAAATTGAAGTGATTGATGAGCTGATAGTTTCTTATGAATCCCGTTACACTGACCTTTCTGAAGATGTGTTAGACGGCGCTGAACTGGCGGACCAACTTCAACGCTTAGATGACACGATAACACTTGAGCAAACCCAACTCAGTTTCACGGAATCTCAATACAGGGAACTTTCAACACAGAGAATCGCTCTGCGTTCGTCAATCGAGAAAAGTAATGAGCGAAGGGCAGAGATTCGCGAGATGCTGCAAAGGTTCAAGCTGCTCAAAGAGCACTATGGTTCCGACATCTCTCGTCTCGAAGGAATTCAAGAGGCAGGTTCACTCGTATCTGCCTTAGCGCCTGGATCATGCCCATTGTGTGGCTCTGAAACAAGCGCCCCCCACCCAGACACCGCTTGTGATGCCAATTTGGATGTTCTCGTCATGGCAGCGGATGCGGAAAAAGCAAAAATCGAAAGACTCAGAACAGAGCTGATTGCCACGATGCAAAAGCTTGATATTGAGGCGAATAGTTTCGAGCGAATTATCCCGAGAACGCAGCAAGAACTCTCCACGCTTGAAACCAGAATTGCGGATGTAGCCCCAACGGTGATGGAGCAAAGGACCTCTTATCAAACGCTCGTTGAGAAGCGTGCTAGTGTCAGATCATTGGCTTCTTTGTGGGATGAATTGCAGGACTTGAAAAACCGCAAGACTACTCTTGAAGGGGTGTCTTCGGCGTCATCAACGGAGACAATCACACCCTCAGAGCTTTCAACAACGGTTTTAGATTCATTCAGTCAACTCATCGAAGCCACGCTCAAAGCTTGGCATTTTCCAAATGCTGACCGCGTTTACTTTGATCCACAAAAGAAGGACTTCGTTATTGCGGGCAAACCACGAGGAAGCAGAGGTAAAGGTATGCGTGCGATTACCCATGCAGCCTTCACAGTCGCTTTGCTTGAGTACTGCAAACGAGAAAACCATTCCCATCTCGGCTTCATCGTGATGGACTCACCGCTCCTCGCATACAGAGAACCAGATGTCGCAGATGATGGTGTTGCCGAAACCGGATTAAATGAGGAGTTCTTTACATACTTGAGCAAATGGAATGACCGTCAGGCAATCATCATTGAAAACGTTGATCCTCCCACCAAATTCACCGTTGCTGATTACAGCACATACTTTAGCGGCAACCCTGAAGTCGGTAGAGCTGGTTTCTTTCCTCTTCCAAAGAAGAAACAGGACTAAATTTCTCTCGGCACATCCTGTTACTCCCAGACCTTCGTTTTGAATCCAAGGCTGGTAGCGTTCTCGTTCACGGCCCGCTTCACTTGATCCGAAGCACCATTCGGGAATGCTGCGTTGATCTCGACAGTGACAGTGACATCGGCATTTGGGTCAGAGGTGAGAACAGAAATAATTTCCTCAGCAAGCTGAACGAGGCGCATCTTTGCGGTTGTCGGATTTACTTCCACAGAGCCATAGAACGAGTGCGATTTAACAGAAGCGGGGCCTACCGTTGCAACAGGTGTATCACCAGGATTCGGAGATTTCGCGGGGCCTCCAGTTGGTGAAACGGAAGCTGCGCTGCTCGAAGCGGCGGAGCTTGCTGCCGCTGATTTGAGTTCATCCTGCTTTCTTGCCTGTTCAGCAGCAAAGCTATTTGCTGCTTCTGGTTCGATGAGCAGAAGTGTATCGTCCAGTTGGATATTGGAATCTCCAAACTTGAACCCGTCGAATCCTTGCCCAGTTTCACCGTATGCGGTTCCGAAGAAATCTTTGCCTGCGGCTCCCTTTATAATCGCTTGCTCAAGCGTGTATTGGTTTTTCAGCCTTGGGAAATATAGATACCTCTGACTATCCTCCCAGAAGCTCATTGCTCGCACACTCGTTTTTCCGTCGCGCCAATAGAGTTCCTTGAGTTTGGTGCGAAGATGCACAGGAGACCAAGTGTTAATGACCAACTCATTTTCCTGACAAACCCGTTCAATTTCCGCTCCTGGAGCAGAACCGCTTGTGTTCAGCAGGAACGCCTCAATCAAAGGCTGACGATCCGTGGCCGTGTGCATGACAGGACACAGCAACCACTTGTAGCATTCGCGGGCCGCTCTGGGGAGCACATCTTCAGCAGTCTGGAGTTCCTTCTTGGCTTGTTGTTCTTGAAGACGGTCAATATTCAGCCTTCCCTCTTTCATGTCTTCAACAATTGAATGCCACGCGAGCGCGGTTCGCACACAATCTTTGAGTCGATTCATTGCACCGTAGTCAGCCGCGATGAACACAAGGCGATTCCCGCGATGGCGAGGTTTTTGGCCGTTCTGCTTCACGAACTCAAGGACATCGTCAAAGGCGATACGAGCTTCTTGTTTGCTGTAGAATTTTTCCGGAGCTAGGAAAACCAGACGCAGCGCTGAATCATCAGGCACGTCCCCGTGTGGCGTAAAGATGTGAATCCCCTCGAAAAATGAAACGCCTGTGGTCAGTTTTTGCAGCGTGGTTGCGAGCTTACCGCGAACTTCGTTCTTCTCATCAAAACGACCTTTGCGATCCTCCATTTCCCTTCGTAAATTGGCGCGTGTGTCAAACCAGTATCGGGTGTTGTCCAAGGCCTTATCACCAGATGAATTCAAGTAGTGCAATCGGTCACTGAGACGATTCAGAGCGTCTGAGAATGTAGAGAAGGGTTGCCCAGGTTGAACGCATCCAAGCAGAACTCGTGCTCTGTCGATACCTTTAACTCCCTGCTGCCCTCCACCTACCGATGGGGCGCTTCCAAGAAAAATCGTTCTCGCAACACGACGAGCAGCATTGATGGCACCGAAACGAGGTTCCTTGCTTTCGAGTTCGGTTGTCTCGGCTCTTTCGCCGTCGATGTCCTTTTCAAGGACAGCGTCCCAACCGGCAGGAAGATAATATGTGAGTTCGTTGCGTGAGCCACTGTCATACAGAGGCAGGCTTCCAGGCAGAATCATCAAGTCCTGATTCTGGTCCTTCCAAAGACGATAAATCACTTTCGCCATGAGCTTTAACACACCTCGCGTGCGTTGGAACCCTTCTAGGGTTGTCCAATCCTCATACAAGCGGTCGAAGACCTCTGGATGAATCGGATACGCCTGAACAAGGCGCTCAAAATATCGCGTCTCTTGGGTTTCCGAAGGAAGCTTCGCTCCTTCTTCGATGTATGCTTCAGCAAAGCCTCGGCAGACCGCATCCCTAGCCTTTGTGTCAGTCACAGGTTCAAAAAGACGGCGACGCACGATTTCAAACGCCTCTTCGGTTGCGACAGGCTTCCAGAGTGCTTGAACGCGCCCAAATGTCTTCTCCATTGCTTTCAATGCGGCCACACCTCTATGACTTCCAGCCTCAATCTCGGATTCAGGCAGTGAAGCCAGCAATAGAGCATTTGGAACCAACTTCGTTGCTTCAGTGAGAGACTGAATGAATGACAAGTTACTATCGTAGCTCCCGCCACTGAGCGGTGCACCATCAGGAAACTGGCGGATGTATGCCACCAGCTCATCCACAAGGATGACGCATGGAGCGTATGCCTCCAAAAGAGTCTTCAGAGTGTCCTTCCCTGGAGAGGTGCCATTGCTATCCGCCTCCTTCACCAATCCATAACCTTCCTCTCCGCCAAGCTGCCAAGCCAATTCACCCCAAAGTGTGTGAATCGACTGCTTGCCGTGCTTCCAATGTTGTCCAGGAGAGAGGGCTGTTCCATCGAGAACAACAACTTTTGATTTGGGAACATCCATCAGCCCTGCATGGTCCAGTAATGCAGGAACTCCATTCAGCTCCTTCAATGCAACCTGCCGCGTCGCAAGATGATATACAGCGAGCATCGTGTGCGTTTTGCCGCCGCCAAATGCTGTCTGAAGCTGAATAACCGGATCGCCTCCCTGCCCGTTCAAACGCCGCGCAACAGAGGTAAGCAGTAGGCGCATCCCTTCAGTGATGAAAGTGCGCTCGAAGAAAGCTGATGCATCCTGATATTCACGCGAGGCTTTGCCCGTGTGAACTGCCGTAATGTCCGCCGCAAACTCAGACTGTTGGAAAGTGCCTTCCAATACATCAGAATGAGGAACTGTAATTTCACGCCAAGGTTTCATTGATTTTCTCCAAATAGATTCATTTGATCGGGAAGGCCCAAATCGCCTGCGGCAGATTCGATTCCACTCCATGAAGTCACAAGTTCATTGTACGCACGAGCATCCTCAGCCCTCCCCTGTCTTTCACATAGCGTATAAAGTCGATATGCAAGTTGTCGCGTAGCTTCGGATTGTGCCTTGAGTTGTGCTAAAAGGCTTCCAGCCTCCATTTCACCTTCTTGCTTCAACGCACGAATGAGCTGATGCAGGATCTCCCAAATGGAAATGCGCTTGTCCTTTGAGGGGTCCCATTGTGTCGGGTAGTCCGACCACTTGAGAAGCTTAACTCTTCCGCTTCCACTCTCAAGAACTCCAGAACTGGCGAGCCCTTCTACGCTTGTTTCCTTTGCGCGAGCCAACACATCTGCTTGACCAAAAATACCTTCATTCCACCCATACTGCTCAAACCAGTGTAAGCAGAACTGCGTGTCACGGTCAAAATCATCCTCGGCAAGAAACCGGTTAATTAGTTGTAAAGCATTTTTGACGCTCATGGCTGAGCCGTTAGCTTCAAGAACGGCAGAATATTTAGAAAAGACGGCCATCCCAGGTCCGATCATAGCTTGAGACAAATCAACTGGTGCGACAGGTGATTGCCCATCGCCAAGCCCCTTTGTCATCTCATCCAAAGCCTCCGGCAAAACAGCATTTAGCTGGCGTTGGAAATCTCTGCGTGAGATAGTTCCCGCGTCATCTGGTCTTTTGCGGCACACTAGAACTATACTAGACGCCAGCGCATTATTGTCCTTTGCCATCATTCGTCCCGCTCCTTCCGTTCTTATAGGCAAGGTTCCTGTTATCATGAAACCTGCTCGGAGCACTGCATCGAGGAATGTTTGCCATCCGGTTGAACTGGTTCCCTCGTCATCTACTGTTTCCGATTGCTTGAATGCATAATAGATTGTGACTGGCATTGCTGGATGACAATTTGCCGCAATGGAATGCATTGCATTTGTCATACCATCCAAGAAAAAGGTTTCAGCGTTGTTTTTCCCACCGTGCCTATAGGGAGCGGCAACTAATTCTTGTGCCTTTGGAACAGAGATTGTCGCAAATAGATTTGGAAAATACGGCTTGAGGCTTCGACGAAGCCAAATATAAAAGTAATCAGAAAGATCTGCATAAGCGATGTTGTCATAGTAAGGCGGATCAGTGCTAAACAGCCTTTTCGACGCATGAACCCCAATTGCAGATGCATCCAATTGGGTGGCTACCGCCTTCGCCACCGGCATTGCAATATCCAAATAGTTGCAAACGGAGTTTGTGCATGTCGTAACGTCACCACTAGATTTACCGAGTGGATTGCATTCTGCAAAATCCCATGTCATTGCGAGCGCTTGCCGTGGCATGCAATCACGAAGAGCATTATCCTTTGGAAGCCACGTTGTGAGGCTTGAACCGTAGTAAACCATTCGATCCACTATGCAGGCGAGGTAAACTGCAAGCGCCTCTCCATAAGCCGTTGCACCCGATCCGCCCGATTCTAAACCAATGCCATCATCAGGAATACCCACCTGCAATGCGTCTACCCGCACTTTATCGCGTGCTTCGGTTACTAGGTCGCTGAAAGTTGTCAGTGCTACCAATTGCCTTGATGTGAATATGTCACCAAAACTATTTAGTCCATAGTTGGGTGTCTTGAAATCGCGTGGATTATTTGGTTGGCTGAGTTCAGGTGTCCAATCAGCCTTAACTGAAAGAGCTTCTCTTTCGATTGTGTCCACTGGATCCAAGTAAACTCTTTTTCGCGCACCCTCGGCTACTATCGCCAACAAACGTTGCCCCATGCGACCCTCTTTTCCTTCATTCCGAATGTACTCATAGTCAATTGGAACGTCTGACATGAGGCAGGTGAAAGCTGCTCTTTTTCCGGCACCAGTCCCACTTTTTGCTGAATTGGGCGGGGTGCCCATACGAACGCGGAATTGGTAACCGCCTTCTTGAATAATCGGTTCCACATATGCCTCCTGTCCTTCTTTACTTGATAAGACAAATGTAGCAGTTAGTGGCACATGCACATGGGTGAACGCAGGGTTTGGACTTTTTACCGTTCTTGCCCAAAGCCAAGCAACCACTGTCAATTTTTCCCCGACGAGGTCTGTTAAATCAGGTCTAGTCTTCGCTATTTCTGAAGTCACCTCAATTGTTGGATATAGATGTCCGATGCGCTTGCACGCTTCGCTGCGCATCCAATCCGCATAATAGCGGACATCCTCAGCAATGCCGGTAGAGTGATGCCATTTGCGAGTTAGTTGCAGCTCCCGCATAGATTTACTTTTCTTTTCAAAAGCGGCGCTGATCGGTGCATGATCCTTAAACACGAAAGGGATCTGAATTAGTGCCTTGTTTACAAGAACAGCGACAGGATTCAAATCAGATGCGTGCACCTCAATCCCGAGCCTTTGTCCTTCGAGGGGAATAGTCCCACTTCCAGCAAACGGGTCATGTAAAACTGGTATTTGATTTGGATCAAATAGTGCTCCTGCGTCTGGATGATCTCTATTTATTTCGCAAACTTCCCGCCAGGATTTAGCGATTTCCGCGTGGGCTTTATCTAAAAGAGCCTGATTATTTGAGTTATCCCAAAGAATCAACTCGGAAATTAGTTCAAACAGTCGCTTGCGACTCTTTGCCCATGTGGCTTTCAAATTATTTGGGGGAATTGATCCGGGATTGTCCAACTCCCATTTCCAAGAGGGATCATTTACCAACTGCCCGAACAAGACTCCACGAGCAGCCGCAAGGGGACGTTGTGCCCACCATTTGTGGAAAGAGGTTGGCCATCCTTTCGGTGCCTTCTGCTTCCGACGAAGAGACTCCAAATTGATTGCGTCAAGCGGCAGGGCAACTTCAATTAGTTTTCGTGGTGATTTAATTGGATATGTCATGAATCAATGCGCTCCTGCGCGTTGTAGAAGTGCTTTGAGTTCGTAGTTCACTGAGGACACGCCCCAGCCTGGTTCCGAGTCGATTGGATTTCGAATGTAGAATGGTCCCTCGACCGAATCGCCCTCATCAACGAGGACAATTGCCAGAACAAACTTGTCGGCTTGGTTTAATGCATAGAGCATTTCGTTTCTTGTAATGGTGATCGTCGGAGCACCCTTCACCCTGCCTTTTACCTCGATGTGTCGAGGGTCAGGCTGTTTGCCGCCGACAGCGGCAGGATATGAGGTGATGTCCCATCCACATTTCTGAGCAGATACATCCACGACCTTGCATCCTTTTGCTTCCTCACTGCGCGTGACAGCTTCCATAGCCAGCTTTTCAATTCGACTTCTGGCCGCAGCATCAACAGCAAATGCTCCTGCTACTTCGTCAGCCTTTTCGCCGCGAAGGCGACGCATCAATCCAATTGGAATCACCATTGCGCCACCCAAGGCAATCGGGGTGCCTGATGTTACATGGCGCATTGCTTGGAGCTGCTTTTTGCGGCTCTCAAGTCTAGCTTCCAAATCGGCAAGCGTTCGCCGTGCATTTTCTAAATTCAGACGAACATCCTTGCCGGCCTCGCCGTCCTCTTTGAGCTTCAACCAGCGGTCCGACCAGAATCCGATTTCCTTTGTCAGTCGTTCGTGAACTGCCGCCAGTGTCTTATCAACATGAGCAAAGCGCCGCGACGCAACCTCTTCGTAGTGCTGAGGAACTAGAGTGGAAGCCGCAAGCGCCAACGCACGATGTTCTTGATCCGTTCCAATCCACGACGCATTCAGCGTGTCCTTTAGCAACGGACGTTCAGATTCATCCAGCGGTTCAAAATCAAGATGCGGTGCCCATCCAGCAAAGGAAGTGCTGCCATCCGGCATCACCCGCACAAACTGTAGGCGCTTGGACAACACCTGTCCGTCGCCTGACTTTATTTCATGAGTCAGCATGAACAGAAGAGAAGGTTGATCGCCTTCATCAGAAGGATCAATCAAAACAGCCCCCTGACGAAGCAAGTTGCTGTTCTGCTCAAGTATCAAATCCGTGACGGAGAGCATCAGCGGATGCCCAGGATGAAGCATTGCGGCAAAGGCAATACCAGGCTTGTCCAATGGCCGAACAGCTTCCTTTGTGAAGCAAATCCGTTCATACCGCTTCAGCACTGGAGCCAAGTCACGACGATTGCGACCAGTAATCATCCGGTCACGCTCGCGGATCATTCCAGGAACATGCGTAATTTCAAATCTTCCAGCCTCGCGGGGATGCATGGAACCACCGAGCGACTCGAATGCACGAGTGAAGAATGACCTCACGAAGAACGGCTGCAAACGACGTGCTTCAGCCTTCTCCATTTCTTCCTTCACTGCGAAAAGACGCTCAGGACTCATGCTTTCCTGTGCCAGAGCATTCCGATCCAGAATCTCCCTCAGATGGGAGTAGTTCAAAGCATTTTCAACTTTCTGACTCAGCTTCGCCCGAATCTCCGGCCTGTCACCATAACGAATCGCTTCAACCAGCAAATCTTTGAGACTGGTGCCCTCAAAGACATCGCCAAGAATATCGAAGACCCGCCCCTTGAGTGCGACGCTTTCGACTTCCAACTTCTTGAGGAGACGGTGATAAACTTCACCCTCTCGTGTCTCCTTCGCAACGAGGTTCCAAAGATGACAAACCTCTTGCTGTCCGATACGGTGAATACGACCGAAGCGCTGCTCCAGCCTGTTTGGATTCCAAGGCAAATCGTAATTCACCATCAAGTTTGCATTTTGCAGGTTCACACCTTCACCCGCAGCATCAGTAGCAATCAAAACACGAATGTCGGGGTCAGAACGGAACATCGTTTGAACCTTGCGCCTTTCATCCCTCTTGGTTCCGCCATGAATCGTGACGATGCTGTCGATGCTTCCCAACACACCAGCAATCTTCTGATGCAGATAATTGAGAGTGTCTTTGTGTTCAGTGAAGATAATGAGTTTGCGAAGCTTCCCTGACGCATCCCGAACATTCGGGTCATCTTGCAAGATGCGTGAAAGCTCCTCCCATTTTTTGTCTTGTCCGCTCGCGACAAGCCCCTTTGCTTGCTCTTCAAGACCACGAAGAATCATGATTTCGCCTTCAAGTTCGGCGGCAGTTCTCGCCGCTGTAGCTTGATCCACGAGAGATTCTTCTAAATCCTCCTGCTCTTGAGCATCGAGATCGTCTTCATCTTCCGGCACTTCCTCCAGAGTTTCTGCAATCAACTTTTGACCGCGAATGCCGAGCTTTTCTTCTCGAAGACGATTTTCCAAACGCTCACGACGACGCTTGAGAGATTGAAAAATTGCTTCAGGGCTGGATGCCAGTCGCCTTTGCAAAGCAGTCAAAGCGAATCCAACGGACCCACGGCGCTTTCCATCAAGCTGATCGGCCTTGCCCATTTCATCACGGACATAAGCAGTCACAGCTTCATAAAGAGCGGACTCCAAATCCGACAATTCATAATTGACGGTGTATGCTTTGCGCTCAGGGAATAGTGGTGTCCCATCGAACCTCACCATTTCCTCTTTTACCATGCGACGCATGAGGTCAGAAGCATCAACCTTGTGAACACCATCTCGCGGTTTGCCGTAGAATCTGTCTGAATCAAGCAGCGAGAGGAACAGTTGGAAATCTTCGTCTTTGCCATTGTGAGGCGTGGCCGTCATCAGCAGCAGGTGGCGTGTGTTTGCTCCAAGCTTCTCTGCGAAATTAAACCGTTTAGTGCGCTTCAATTCCTGTCCAAAGAAATGCGCTGAAAGCTTGTGCGCTTCGTCGAAAATTACTAAATCCCAGCCTGCCGCACAGAGTTTGTCTTGAAGTTCTTCACTTCTCGACATCTGATCGAGCCGCACAATGAGATGATCCAAATCCTCAAAAGGATTTCCGCTCGGCGAAGCCAGTTCCAATTCCTTCGAGAACACTCGGAACTCCAGCCCGAACTTTTCAAAAAGTTCATCGCGCCACTGTTCCACAAGGCTTCCTGGAGCAACAATCAGAATGCGCCGAGCATCGGCACGCATGATGAGTTCTCGAATATACAGACCAGCCATGATCGTCTTGCCCGCCCCAGGATCATCAGCCAGGACAAACCGCAAAGGCTGACGCGGAATCATCGACTCATAAACGGCTGTGATCTGATGTGGAAGTGGGTCCACATTTGATGTGTGAACGGCCATCATCGGATCAAACAGGAATGCGAGGTCAATACGCTTCGCTTCGACCGCGAGTTTGAATGCTTCACCGTCGCCATCGAAAGACCACGGACGCGCAACAGTCGCTACGGAAATTAACGGTTCATCGGCACGACCCAAGAGTCTGTCCTTGAGTGTTCCATCAGGTGTTTTGTAAATCACCTGTATTGCACCCTCTGCAATGGGAACCACGGCAACAACGGAACAGACAACGGCAGGCTCAATGCCCGCCAATGCCATCCCTGCCTGTATTTTTTCGAGACTGAACACTGTCAATTGATCCCCCATTGCGCCAGAGCGCGTGTTTTAAGATTGTTCCATCGCTTATACAGAGGTTGCTTTTGTCTGTCCATCATCACACAAGACCCTCCTCATAGCGTTCTGCGAGGCGGTAGCTTCGCGCCTTTTTTGACGGGTTCTCGACCACGAGAAACCCTTCCTCAATCCACTTGGCGCACAAGTCGCGCCCCTGTCTTGGCGCGATGCCAAGATAATCTGCCAGCTCCCCAGCAGTCACAACCTTGCTCTGAACGAACAGACCAAGTGCTTGTCTTTGAAGCGGACGGAGTTCGCGCATGAGCGCTCCCTTGTCCCCATGAAAATCACCGCCAACCGTCTCGGCACGAGCACGGACATTCGAGAACGCATCCGCCATGCCTTCGCAGAAATACTGCACAAAGCCACTCACATCCGCTTCGGCTCTGCCCATGTGGTAGTTGTGACTCGGCCCGACTGAAAGCGCGTCATAATAGCCGCGCAGGTTGCGGGCGTAGTATTCTTCGAGCGAGTAGATGCCTTTCAGACCATAGCCGCAGCGATGTAGAATCATCGTCGCCAGCAGTCGCGAGGTTCTGCCGTTCCCGTCGTAATATGGATGAACTGTCGCAAACTGGTAGTGTGCGAGTGCTGCAATCACCGGCACCGGCAGGCGCTTCTCTTCGATTTCATCGTTGATCCACGCGATGAGTTCCTGCATCAGCGCAGGCACTTCCTTGGCTTCCGGCGGCATGTAAACAATGCTCCCGTCGCCGCTGGTGCGAATCACATTCTGCCCGTCCCTGTAGGATGTCGGCTTCGCCTTGCCCTCGAAAGCCAGCCCGTGCAGCAGTTGAATGTCTTCTTCTTTCAGATGGCGCTTCAGCGTCGCTATCGCTTCCGCCTTCTCCACAGCCAGGTAGTAGTTGCGCACCTCTTTTTCGTCCCGTTCACGACCAGGGAAGCCACCCTGACCTGCAATGACCTTCTCCACCTCCGGCAGTGTCAGCCGATTGCCCTCAATTTGCGTGGAATAGTGCGTGGAAAGCAGCCTCGCCGACTCTCTGAGCGACGCAATGAGCTGCGGGCTGATCGGCAACCTGTCCACGGCGGCCCGTGACGCCTCAATCGCCATCAATGACTTGGCGGTCTCAGGGGTGATGCTGTAGTGTGGTCTGAATGCCATCGAAACTCCGTAAGGCATCCTAAAGACCCGTTATGAAGATGTCAACATCCCGTCGTTAAAGCGTCATTAAATCGTTTTTAACCGCCGAGTTCACTGAGCATCAGGGGTTTCCGTTCCTGCTCCTCTCGGTTTCCCGCTTGGCATTTTTGGGAGTCGTAGCAGCCGCGCTGGGCAGTCAATACCCCGCCCGCTCCATTCGCTATCGCTCCCGTGTTGGGCATGACAACACCCAGCTTCATCGGCTGCCTTTCACGCTCCCAATCCCATCGGGGAGAAACCAAAAAAGGAGAATCTATGAATCAGAAACCAGTTCACGAAATCAAAGTCGGCGGCATCAGAGCGACGATTTGGCGAAATGAAACCAACGGGAAGACCATCCACAACGTCACGGTGTCCCGTATCTACAAAGCAGGCGAGAAATTCGAGCAAACCACCAGCTTCAGCAGGTCACACCTGCCGAGACTTTACGAAGCGATTCTCAAAGCCGACCACTGGATCGCACTGCGTGAGCCGACCGTTGCATAGCAGCATCTTTCTTGAAGCCGCGCTTCACTGCGCGGCTTTTTCTGTTTCCGAGCCGTCTCCCAGCGCAGGCATCGAAAGCCCGCTGATCTCTTGAAGGCTACGCCCTGCAATTCCTTGCAAATCGCCATACATGCCAGCGGTTGACTCAATGACGCCACGAATCTGTTCTTCACGCTTCGCCCACATCCGCGTCATTTGCTTCCGCTCCTTCTCTAAATCTTCATGCATGTCAGAGAACTTCTCCACAATCGCCTCAACTCGATGCTTGAAGCGCGGACCGGTCAGATATTGATAAACCAATTCCATCTTGGTTTGTTGTCCTTCACCAGCCTGACGCGCCATCGTCAGCTCGACCAGTGATTGCCTGATCGCAATTGCCAGAGGCATTGCGCATCGTGGTTCAGCAACCCACACGCCATCAATCAGGTCGAATGACTGCACCCCTTTGGGCAGCGCTTCTGAAACCAAAAGCGCAGCTTCCGCTTTCGCAGTTCGCTGATCGTCACGAAGTTTTGCGAGCCAGCCATCGCTCCAATTTTTTGTTCGCTTCGACTCCCACAATATCGCGCCGCATGACTGGCCGAGAGGTCCAATCACCCGTTGAAGCACGTCGCCGCCCTCTTTGCCCTTTGCGACCGGCTCAATTGAATCCAGTGGAAACTTAGCACGAAGCAACCCTTCAAGTTCGAGTTCAAAGACCTCGCCTTGAAGTTGCTGGGAGCCTTGTTCAGCCTTGCGTAGTGCATCCTGCAATTTCCCCTGCAAATCGGAGATGGTCTTTTCCTTTTCGGCGATCTTCAGCCGTGATTGTTCATCGGCCTCTTTTTGCGCAACCTCCCGAATTTTGCCACGCTCTTCGTCAATCGCTCTCTGTTTCTCAATCTCAAACTGCTCTTTTTCGTCTTGGAGCTTTTGACGCTCCTTCCGAAGTTCCATCTCGTTTTTCTGCGCTTCCGCCAGTTTGGTATTACGATCCTTGAGCAGTTCTTCAGCTTCCGATTTCTCCTGCTGCATCTTGGAGAATTCATCCGAGACGGCTTCTTTGGCCTTTTTTGCTTCGCTCTCCGTGATTGAAGCTCTTTCCGACTTCAGTTTTGCCGCAACAGCTTCGTCTATCGAGTCTCTCTCTTTGCGAAGCTTTTCTTCCTTGTCTTTTACCTCACGGTCCTTTGCTGTAATTTTCAGTTCGTATTCCCTACGCACAGATTCAACCATCGGGGCCGCAAGCGACTCTGTGAGTTTGATTTCCGTTTTGCAGTTTGGGCAAGTGATTGTCGGGTCCGTCATTGTGTTCTCCTGTTTGATTCCACTTTTACACAGAATCTTTTCTCCAGTCTAGCGCCCTCAATATACGCCACTGCCTGCTTGGGTTGCACTCGCTCACAGCGCTTCACGGCGCGGCTTTCTTTTTGTTGGCTGAACGCCAGTCCCAAGGCGCTACGGGTGACGCATCCTTCCACAAGCCAAGTCTCGCTTCGCGTGCCTTCGCTTCTGCTTCACCAAGCTCTGCGTCTTTGCTGTATTTCTTGTAGTGCCAAGCGAAGCCCCGTTTCACCTGAGCCAGGTTCACCCATGTTTCGCCCACGAAGACATGACCGAGTGTCCTTCGATATTTGTCTTTCCCCGCGACTTCCAATTTCACCAGCTTTCCGAACACCAGATCCGAGAGCTATTGTTTCGAGGCGTTACCAAACGCTTGTTTGAGTTCCGGCGCGTCGATTCCTTCGAGTCTCACCTTCACTTGTTCCTTTTCGGCAGTCAGCAGCGTGATCGTATCGCCGTCATGAACCCCTACCACTTTGCCCGTGATTTCTTGCGCCTGTCCGAAGACCGACATCAGCGCCAGTATGACCAGCACCGTCAGGAGTTTTTTCGTCAGTTTGTCCACTTTCACCATCTCTGATTTCCTCAATATCACATTCAAAGGGAAATGTCTTTCCCTTCGCTCCTACTTCGTGCGGCGCTACCCATTCAAGCGGGGACACCCCGCAACGCCCCGTCGCTCCACACCGCTATTTCCGCCTCTCGGTGTCTGACTTGCCATCATCTCACTTGTTCGGGTTCACTGGTCGGCATCGCTTCGTGATTCTGCGCTGCTCCTTGTTTTGACCACACCGCAGGGGATGGCTCGGTTATGGCGGAAACCGTCTGA
>Ga0154020_10003749_pt1 | contig 18206 bp, 17 predicted proteins | sample Klosneuvirus_201_FD_109709 | JGI IMG/M metagenome (GOLD analysis project Ga0154020, IMG submission 109709) | Active sludge microbial communities from wastewater, Klosterneuburg, Austria - Klosneuvirus_20160825_MG | ecosystem: Engineered > WWTP > Aerobic digester > Activated sludge | place... | reverse complement strand
GCCTCGGCGGCGTTCCAGCAGAGGGTGAACTGGAAATCGTCGAGCGGTGGCTGCGACCGGGCAAAGGAGCGCCGCCACACCGGCCGCGTGCGCGGGTCGGTGGGCAACGGCAGGCCAGGCGGATCAGACCGCCGCGCCGACGGGAGCGGGATTTCCCGGGCCGCCTTGTCATTGCGAGGAACGCAGTGACGAAGCAATCCAGCCGACTGGATCGCCACGGCCGGCTGCTGCCGGCCTCGCGATGACAATCCTTCAGGATTGCGGCGCGTTCTCTTCGACGAGGGCGATTTCTTCGGGCGGAAGGAAGGGGGTGGCGCGCGATGGAGCTGCCCCTTCATCTCCGGCGTGCCTCATGCGCCCACGGTCTCGGTCATGAGCCGACCGAGCTTCTCGGGCGCGACCCGCTGGGAAAGGTGGAGCATCTCGATACCGACCACCTGGCCCACGGCATTGTAGTCTAGGATCACACCGGGCGAAATCTCCACGCTCTCGGCGGCGGGGGCTTCGTCCAGGTTCAGGTAAAGGGCATCAGCATCACGATCAACGGTGAGTTTCATAGTTTTCCCTTCATGTTGCGGTCGAGGTGGGCAGTGATGATGCGGTGGGGAGCCTGCTTGGAAACGATGACCCGAAGCACCCGGTTGGCAAGCTCCGGCACGGGGCCGTAGCGGTGCTCCAACGCGGGATCCATGGGATCAGGTTCGATCTTCGCGGGCTGGTCCACCACCCGCTCCACCCACTGCCGCTGCAAGCCCCGCTTGGCCAGGCGCGCCAGCGCATGTTCGGTGAAATGCAGGTTCATTTGTCAGGCAAGGCCGTCTCCGTGCCGGCGGGAGGCAGGCCCTCGACGAGGGCGATTTCTTCGGGCGTGAGGCCATAAAGCTGGTAGACGAGCTGGTCGATCTCGCGGTCGGTCTTGGTCAGCGCGTTCTGGAGCGTCGTCTTCTCGGCGTCGGACTTCGCCCCCCGCAACGCCGGCGTGAGCGTCAGCATCTTGTCGACGAGGGCGACGAGGCGGTCGTGGAGTCTTTTGCTATTGGGATCACCGTTATCAATTTTCGCGATAGGCAATTGAAGCAAAGCGTTCTTCAAAACGTCTATCGTTACGAAAAACTCTCGGTATATGTATCCGAGCAAACGAGAATTCAGCAGGGCGATCAGAAACTTTAGCGAGCTACCCTTCTCATCGCGCCTCAATAGCAGCATCGCATCCTTCACATAGAGCCCCCCGGAATCATAGGTCGCAATCAGTTTTTTCCCCATGCGAGCAACGAGTATTTTTTCTGCTTCAAAGCGCGCGGCCTCGCCGGGCCTCGCCGTCTTGCGATTTGCCGTCATTTTCTCCGGCACATACCAGACGTATTCGGTCGCGGAATCGTATCCATATCTATGTATCGCGGCACTGCGAATGAACAGACGGGATTCCTTGTGTCGCTTGTCTGCGTGAATGAACTTCTCGTCGTCGGCAGTTTTGAATCCGTAAACAAATTCTACTACTTCTCCAAGAGGCCGAGTGCGCTTTGTCAGCCTAGCCAAGATGCCGGAGGTCGCTCCCTTTGTGTAGAGCTGAAGATTGTGGAGATGCGCCTGCCTAACGTCTGACTGCGGGAATCGCCGCACCTCGGCAGGTGTCCTACCCGGCTCGAGCGATTGCACCAGTATCTGGTGACCGCCCTGATCTACGCCTCTGCGACAAACAAATACACAAGTTTCCACTGTCGCATCCTGAAACACCTTCTTTGGCAGTTGCGTCAGCAAAGTAATCGTCGTCTCGGCCGCCAGTTTCTTTCGAATCTCAGCAAAACTTTCGAGAGACGTCCATGTGTGGGGCACAATGAAGCTGGCAAGCCCTTCAGGCTTCGTCAGCTCCACTGCCTTTTCCATAAAGCATGAATAGAGATCTGATTTGGCGACGAATGTCTTAAGTGTGCGCCAAAAATACGCTTTAATATCCGCATCCATACGGTGCGGGCGCACATACGGCGGGTTGCCGATGACCGCGTCGAAGCCACCGGACTTCATGATCTCGGGGAACTGCACGTCCCAGTCGCCGGCGTTGACGCGCACCAGTTCGGCGGGGTCGAGGGAAAAGTCCGAGGCGATGAGCGAGTTGAAGCACTTGATGTTCTTGTCCAGCGGCGGGAGCAGCGGCTCCTTCTTGAAGAGTTCGGTCTGGTTGCGCAGGGTCTCGCGGTTCTCGCCTTCCAGCATCTTGAGGTAGAGTGAGAGCTGGGTGACCTCCACAGCCTGGGCGTCGATGTCCACGCCGTGGATGTTGTTCTCCAGGATCCGGCGCTTGAGGGCGGTGGTCAGGCGGACGTTGCCGGCGGCGTCCACGTAGCAGTCCTCCTTCCGGCGCTTGTCGGGATGGGCCATGAACCAGCGGAGGTGGTGCTCCATCACGCGCTCGTAGGCGCGGAGGAGGAAGGAGCCGGAGCCGCAGGCGGGGTCGATGATCTTCAGTAGCGCGGCCTCCTTGGGCGTCCGGCCCTCCAGCAGGCGGCCCACGGTCTGCTCGACGATGTAGTCGGTGATGTAGCGCGGGGTGTAGTAGACGCCACCGGCCTTCCGCACCTCGGGCTTCTCCTCGATGGTGGCGCCGCGGCCCTGCGGGCGCAGGATTTTGCCGAGGAACCGCTCGTAGGCGTCGCCGAGGATCTCGACCTTGATGTCGGCGAAGTTGTAGCCGGTGTCGTCGTCGACGAGGTCGAGGAGGAAGTTGGCCAGCCACTCGTCGCCGACGGTGAGTTCCTCGGAGAAATGGGGCTTGAAGAGCTGGCCGTTGAAGAAGGGCTTGTAGCTGGGCGGGCGCTGGTCGAGGGCGCGGATGTGGTCGGTGAGCTCGCGGTAGAGGCCGCCCTCGGTGCGGGCCCGGGCGGCGTAGCCGGCGGCCGGTGGCTCCTCCTCCAGCGCGCCGCCGAAGCGCAGGTGCGACTGCTTGCCGGGCTTGCGGAGCTTGGGCTTGGCGGGGTCGGGCTGCTGGCGATACCAGCCGTCGAAGAGCGTCTGGAGCAGGGTGCCGGTGTCGATGCCGCGATCCTCGCAGATGCGGAGGAAGACGAGGCGGTCGATGATGCGCTGGGCTGCCTCGTTGAGGCGGTGGCCCTCGAGGAGGTCGGCCCGGTCGTTGTGCTTGAGCAGGTCGGAGCCGAGCTGCTGGCGGACGTCGTCGAGGAAGTTGAGGAAATCGGCGTCGAGAGCCCGGGTGCGGTCGGGCTTGATGAGGTAGCCCTGCCGGCCCTTGAGCCGGAGCGGGCGCTTGGGCAGGGAGTCGATCAGGCGGTCGATGCTGCCGGCCCGGACGCTCTCGTAGCCGAGGAGATCCCAGAGTTCGCGGGCGGCGTCGTTGTATTGGCGGAAGTGGAGGACCTTGTATTCGCCGGTGTGCGGGTCGCCGAGGTGGGGCCGGGCGCCGACGATGAAGAGCTTCATCTCCTCGAAGTCGGAGAGGATGGCCAGGGGGACGCCGCGGGCAAAGGCGTCCTTCTTCGCCTGGAAGATGTGGCGGTCGTGAAGGGCCTCGGCGGGTTTCTTGGCCTCGCAGGTGAAGCGCTCGGTGCGGTTGAGGCGGAAGACGTAGTCGGCGCGGGTCTGGCGGCCGGAGAGGTGGGTGCGGACCTCGATGTCCACCTCGCGCTCGGTGTGGATCAGGCCCTTCTGGTTGCCCACATCCCAGCCGAGGGCGCGGAAGAAAGCATCGAGGAAATCGGCACGCAACGCGGCCTCATTGTAATCGGACGAGGTGTAGGTCGGATGCTGGCGGTCGAACTGGGCGACGAGGCGGGCGAGCTCGGCTTGGAAGGATGCGAAGGTGGCTGGGGTGTCGCTCGGCGCCATGAGGAGGCCCGGAGCAGAGCGGGCCGGAGGCGGGGCGGCAAGCGCGGAGGTGGGGTGTGCGGTGGGGCGCGGCCCCTACTGGGCGCGGCGCGGTTTCAATACACACGCTAAACCACGAATGCTCCGCCTACCGGCTGCGCTACCTGGTGCGGCTCCGCCTGATCGGCTTCGCCAAGGGGTTCCTGGGGTCGGCTAATCGCCGACGAAGAAAGCAGACCTGACCGATTGCAAAGCGGCGATTAGCCGCTCCCCGAAACCAAACCCGGAGCCGATTAGGCGGAGGGCTCCTCCAAGCGCAGCCGGTAGGCGGAGCATCAGTGGTTAAACTCTCCGGAATTTCCGGTTTGTCATTGCGAGCCCGGCTGCCGGGCGTGGCAATCCAGGGTTCTCGGATCATGCCTGATGAGCTGGATTGCTTCGTCGCCGCGCTCCTCGCAATGACAGGCATAGTGAGTTGGGCGAGGTATGAAGGCACGCCCTAGGGCTCTGCACACCCCCAGGCATCCGCCTCAATTCCCGCTGCGCCAAGTTGTGGCGCCAACGAGGCGCGCCCCTGGCTCGCTGTCGCGCATTGCGCGAAGGCGGATTGCGTGCCGGCGGCGTTTTGTTTTGCTCGGGCGGTGCCGATCCGTCTCCTCCTACTCGCACTGGTGCTGGGGCTGGGTTCCGCGCGGGCGCAGGACGAGCGCACCATCCCGGTGGAGGAGCTGGCGCGGGCGCCGACCCCGGCGCGGATCGCGGCGTTGGTGGACCAGGCGGCGGCGCAGGGCTGGGGCAGCGTGGCGCCGGGCCTGCGCGCAGCGGCCTTGCGGGCCTACGAGACCGGCAGCGGCTACGTGCCGGCCTGGTATTATCTCCACCGCTGGGCCGACTTGCTCGCGACCCCCTACAACAAGTCCCTGCAAGAATGGATCAAGGCGGTGGAGAAGGCCGGAGTTGGTCACCCCAACATGGCGCCGCGCTACGACTATCACGCCGGTTCGCTGTCGACCGAACTGCCACGTGAGCTGCAGTTGCTCCTGCTGGGGAACGCGGGGTGGTCGGAGGAATTCTTCTCGCTGCTGTCGCCAGTGGACCGTCCGTCGGAGGTGCTGGCCATCCTTCAGAAAATCCATCTGGCCGAGCCGGCACTGTTCGGCGACTACGGCAGTCTGGCGCTGGCCATCGCGGTGGTCTACGACGTGCCGCCGCCGCCGCACTGGCCGCACGGGCAGGTCAGCGCCACGCTGCTGCCGCGCCGGTTGCCGCCGCCCGCGCAGGTTTTTTCCTATTTCGCGAAGCTGGACCGAGCCGGCAAGACGCTTCAACGCCTGCGGCGGCTGCCGGCCGGCGAATTGAAATTCCTCGTGGACAGCGCGGTGCCATTGGGCGAGCTCGACTGGGCGCGGCAGAACGTGGGGACGGGCCTGGTCGATTTTGCGAAAACCTACGACCTGATCAAATACCGGAAGGACCGAATCGAAAAAAAATTCTATGCCTGGCCAGGCCAGGATTACCGTTTGGCGAGCATTCTGCGGGAAGGCGGCATCTGCGTGGATCAGGCGTATTTCGCGAGCTCGGCCGGCAAGGCCAAGGGCATCCCGACTATCCTCTTTCGCGGTGCCGGCCTCGACGGCCGCCACGCGTGGTTCGGCTACCTGGACGGGAACCAGCGGTGGCAGTTGGATTGCGGGCGTTATGCCGAGCAGAAGTTCATCAGCGGCGTGGCCTACGATCCGCAGACTTGGGGCGACATCAACGACCACGAACTGGGTTTCATCACGGAGCGTTTCCGGGCGCTGCCGACCTACAAGCTGTCGGTCATGCACACGGCGTTTGCGCGGGAGTATCTGCGGGGCGGCCAGCCAGGGCCCGCCCTCAAGGCGGCGCGCGAGGCGGTCAACCGCGACCGGCGCAATCTGGAGGCCTGGAACACGCTGCTGGACGCGCAGGCGGCGGCGAGCCCCGACCTGCGCCCGCGCGAGGCCATCCTGCGCGAGGCGGTGCTGGCGTTCCAGAAATACCCGGATCTCGAGATCACATTCTCCCGGCAGCTGGTGGCGGTGCTGCGGCAGCGCGGCGAGACCAGTCTGGCGGCCTTTGAGGAGCAGCGGCTGGGGCAGAAATACCAGGCCAGCCGCGCGGATCTCAGCAGCGATCAGGCGGCCGCGACCGTGCAACGAAGCATGGGGACGGATGACGTGGCCACGCAGATCAAGGTTTTCAACCGCGTGCTCGACACGACGGGGGCGGGGCAGACGATTGATTTCTACGACAAGGTTGTGGTGCCCTTTGCCCGTCATCTGGCGGCGCAGGGTCAGGTGCCGGTGGCCTTGCAATGCCTCGAACGGGCCCGCCGCACGCTGCGGGTGGAGCCCGGCAGGCAACTGGATCTCGAAATGGCCGGGGAGACCGCCCGCCTAAAATCCGGGAAAAAGTGAACTATTTGGCCTGCCCAGAGAACCTTTCTGGCTTGTGGGCGTCGTAGACCCGACTTCACTCACGCTCCTCCCATGCTCGACATCTTCAAAGGCGCCGGCGTCCTCATCTATCCCCTCGCTCTCTGTTCCGTCATCGCAGTCTACATCCTCTGCGAACGACTCTACTCCCTCCGCCAAGACGCGGTCCTGCCGAACGACCTCGTCGATGCCATCGTCGAAGGCAAACCCGCCCAGGCCGGCCGGCACTCCGTGCTCGCGCGAGTGGTTGAGTTCGCGGACCGGCACCAGGATGACCCCGAGGCGGTGAAGGCCTTCGCCCGGCTTGAGATCAACCGCATGGAGCGCGGCATCCCTTATTTGGACGTCATCTACGCCGCCGCGCCGCTGATCGGCCTCACTGGCACAGTGGCCGGCCTCCTGCAGGTATTTTCGCAGATCTCCCCGGAGACAGGCCTGCCTGATCCGGTGGCCTTCACCAAGGGCGTGGCCCTGGCGCTGTCGGCCACGATCATCGGTCTGACCATTGCCATCCCGTCGCTGGTGGGGGCGGGCTATCTCCAGCGCAAGGTGGAGAACTACGCGGCGCGGCTCGACCTGCTGCTGGAGAGGATCCTGGCGCGCGCGGCCAAGTCATGAGCGGACTCTACCAGAAACGGCGCAAGCGGCCCGAGATGAACTTCGTGCCGCTGATTGACGTGCTCGTGATGCTGATCTTCTTTGCGTTCGTCACGATGCAGTTTCGCACGATGTCGACCATGAATCTGACTTTGCCCAAGGTGGAGACGGCGGGCAAAAGCGAGCTGAAGGAATCCCTGACCATCAGCATCACCAAGGATGGCACGGTGGATTTCAACGGCAAGCCCGCCAGCATGGCGACGCTGGCCGAGCTCGTGCGGCAAGTCGGCACGGTGACCAAGGACATCACGGTCGTCATCCGCTCGGACGAGAACACGCCCCTGCGCTATGTGACGGAGGCGATGGACGTCTGCCGCAAGCAGGGGTTGAACAAGATCCGGCTGCAGTCGCGCTGAGGCGGGACAGTGGCGGGCGGGGAGTGTATTCAACCCCCTGAACGACCGCCGGGGTCGCGACCCATCGATCCGGTTTAACCACGAATGCTCCGCCTAACGGCTTCGCTACCTGGTGCGGCTCCGCCTGATCGGCTACGCCAAGGGGTTCTTGGGGTCGGCTAATCGCCGACGGGAAACCCTATATCAAAGCGGCGATTAGCCGCTCCCCGAAACCAACCCCGGAGCCGATCAGGCGGAGGGTTCCTCCAAGCGCAGCCGGTAGGCGGATCATCAGTGGTTAAAAAGATCCGGGGAGCAGCGGATAGCGAGCCCGCCTGTCTTGGCTGAATTTCCACTCGCCACTCTCTAGCCGCTACTCACTACTTCCCGGGCATGACCATCCTGATCACCGGTGTCACACGCGGGCTCGGCCGGGCGCTGGCCGAGTGGTATATCGCGAACGGCCACACGGTCATCGGGTGTGGCCGCAGTGCCGAGGTGCTGAACCTGCGCTTCACCTATCCGGCCCCGCATCATTTCACCGCGCTCGACGTGGCGGAGGAAAGCAAGGTGGCGCTGTGGGCGGAGAAGGTGCTGGCGACGCACGACGCGCCCGACCTGTTGATCAACAATGCTGCCCTCATGAACACGCCCGCTCCGTTGTGGAAGGTGCCGGCGCGGGAGTTTAACCAACTGGTCGATGTGAACATCAAGGGCGTGGCAAACGTCATCCGCCATTTCGTGCCGGCGATGGTGGAGCGCGGGACGGGGGTCATCGTCAACCTCAGCTCCGGCTGGGGGCGCGGCACGGCGCCGGAGGTGGCGCCGTATTGCGCGTCGAAATACGCCATGGAGGGCCTGACGAAGGCGCTGGCGCAGGAACTGCCCGCCGGCATGGCGGCGGTGCCGTTGAATCCCGGCGTGATCGACACCGACATGCTGCGGCTATGCTGGCCCGACGGCGCGGCGAATCATCCGAAGGCCGCCGCCTGGGCCAGGATCGCGGCGCCCTATATTCTCCAACTGGGCGCCAAGGATAACGGACACTCGGCCAGCGTGCCGGATTTGGCGGATTGAGGGGAAATCACTCCCGCGACTTGGAATCGATGAGGAGCGTGACCGGGCCCTCGTTGACGAGGGACACGTCCATCATGGCGCCGAACTCACCGGTCTGCACGGGGCAGCCAAGGGCGGCGGAGAGTTGGTCGATGAACTGCCCGTAGAGCGGCTGCGCGTGTTCGGGGCGGGCGGCGGCGTTGAAGGAAGGGCGAGTGCCCTTGGCGGTGCTGGCGTGGAGCGTGAACTGGCTGATGAGCAGGATGCCGCCGCCGCAATCGGCGACGGACTTGTTCATCTGGCCCGCGTCGTCGGGGAATATACGCAGCTTCACGAGCTTCTGCGCGAGCCACTCCCCGTCGGCGGCGGTGTCGGCGGGTTCGATGCCTACGAAGACCAGCAGGCCGCGCCCGATCTGCCCGGTCACCCGGCCGGCGATGGCGACGTGTGCCGAGGAGACGCGCTGGAGGACAACTCTCATGCGTTTTGTAGCGGCGGCCTGTGGCCGCTACAGATCGGCCTACGGCATCGGCTGATGCGGCTCGACCTCGGCGTCGTAGTTGACGCCGGGCAGGCCGAAGCCGAAGAGCTTGAGGAACTCGGTGCGGTAGCCGGCGATGTCGGTGAGGGCCACTAGGTTCTCGGTGGTGACCTGCGGCCAGATTTCCGAGATCGGGTGCTGGATCTCGGGGCGCATCTCCCAGTCATCCACGCGGACGCGTCCCTCGCTGTCGAACTGGAGGGTGCCGCCGTTGTAGAGTTGGGTGGCGAAGAGCCGCTGCATCTGCTCGATGCAGCCCTCATGGGTGCCGGCGGCCTTCATGATTTTGTAGAGGATGGAAATGTAGAGCGGCACGACCGGGATGGCGGAGCTGGCCTGGGTGACGAGGGCTTTGTTGACGGAGATGAAGGCGCGGCCGCCACCGTGGGCCTTGAGCTGGGCATCGATGGCCCGGGCGGCGCGTTCCAGGTCAATCTTGGCGCGGCCGATGGTGCCGTCCTTATAGATCGGCCAGGTGTGCACGGGGCCGAGGTAGGAGTAGGCCACGGCGGTGGCGCCCGGCGCGAGCAGCTTGGCGTCAGCCAGGGCCCGCATCCACAGTTCCCAGTCCTCGCCGCCCATGACGGCGACGGTGTCGGCGGCCTCGGTCTCGTTCGCGGGCTCGATGGTGACCTCGCTGACGATGCCATTATCGGTGTCGACGGTCTTGTTGGTGTAAGGGGTGCCGAGCGGCTTGAGGACGGACTTGTGCACGACGCCGGTGGTCGGGTGCGTGCGGCGCGGAGAGGCGAGGGAATAGACGACGAGGTCGATCGGGCCGCCCATGTCGCGGGCAATGGCGGCGAGGGCCTGTTCCTTGATGTCGGTTGAGAAGGCGTCGCCGTTGAGGTTGCCAGCGTATAGGCCGGCGGCCTGGGCGGCGCGGGTGAAGGCGATGGTGTTATACCAGCCGGGAGTGGCCGGGCGGCCGTCCTCGGAGGGGCGCTCGTAGAAGATGCCGAAAGTGGCGGCCCCGGAGCCGAAGGCGGCGGTGATGCGCGAGGCAAGGCCGTAACCGGTGGATGCGCCGATGATCAGGACGCGTTTGGGCCCGGCCTTGATCGGGCCCTTGGCCTTCACGTGGTCAATCTGCTGCTGGATGTGTGCGGCGCAGCCCGTGGGATGGGCGGTCACGCAAACAAAGCCACGAACCTTGGGTTTGATTATCATGCGCGGCCAGTTTTTCGGCCCGCCCGCCAGAGACAAGAGTCAATTGTCCGGGCGAAAATTATGCTCGCCACCGGGGTCGCGGCGGTCGGCCACCGGCCGGATCAAAGCAACAGCCAGAGGCCCAAGCCGAGCACAAGCAGGCCGACCGCCGCGGCCAGCAGCGTGCGCTCGTTTTTGGTGACAGCCAGGGGCATATCAGAGGCCAATCCGGGTCAGGTTGGTCATGATCTCCCGCACGACGGGCTCTTCCTGGATTTCGCGCCAAGGCTTGTTGCTGGACAGGCGCACAAAGAATTGGTCGCCGGGCCGGCGAAACCCATACTGCAGCGCGATCTCAAGGAGGGCGGGCACCGAATAGGGATCGCGGTAGCTGATGACGTGACCGTCGTGGATGTGCCAGAACCACACGTTTTGCGGGAACCCGGCGCTGTTCTTGAATATCCGCCGTTCGGCCGGGGAGATGAGCAAGCCGGTCACCGTCGGCGTCTCGAGGTCGGCCGTGGTCGGCTGGGCGATCCAGCCGGAACCGGGCCAGCACGCATCGGGGGTGTGCGACGCAACCTGGCTGACGGAGGCCTGACCGGGACCCCAGTAGGCGACATAGACGGTGAGCTGGGTGAATTGCCCCGGGCCGGTGTTCCGCAGATAGGTCCGCTCCATCAGGTGCGTGGTCTGAAGGACATCGGAGAACCGATAGAGGTCGGTCGGCGTCAGGACCTCCCAGCCGGCGGCGCGGACGGGCAGCAACGCGGCCAAGGCGGGGGGCGGCTGATCCTGCCGGATGGCCGGGCGGGCGTTGGCGACATAGAATACGCCAAGAGCTGCGGTGCTGGCGAGGGCGGTCCAGAAGAAACGCAAGGTCCAGCGCGGTTGCTCAGCGGACCGTGGCGCGGGGGTGGTGGCGGGCGCGGGCTCCTCGGATTCCAGCAGAATGGCCAGCCCGGCGAGGACAGCCGCCGTGACGCCAAGGATGGCAAAGCCGGTCGCATCATGCCACAGGCCGCTGATGTCCGTGCCGGCGTTGGCCAGCAGGGTGAGGGTGAGCGAGCGCAGGAAATTCATGCCCAGCGCCAGCAGCGGCGCGGCGAGTATCAGGCAAAGCCGGCCGAGCGGGCGGCGCACCAGCCAACCGGCGAAGAAAAATCCCGCAAACACGCAGGAGATGAGGCTGCGAATGCCGCTGCAGGCCTCCTCGACCCCCACGGTGGTGGTGGCGAGCTCGATGACATTGCCATGTTGGCGTGCGGGGACGCCAAGCAAGTGCAGGGCCTGGAGCACGCCGCCCGTGACCCATTGCTGGAGACCCAAAGTGACCCGGGCATAGGTGCCATCAGGCAGGGGAGCCACCAGCAGCCAGAGCAGGATGGCCGTCAGGCTGATCCAGTTGAAAGGCACGAGCCGCCAGCGCGTGTCGGCCAGGATGAGCAGGCCCGCCAGGAGAAAGGCGGCGAGGGCGAGCGCGAGCAGCATGGTGACTAGGGCATGGGTCCACGCGAGCGTCGCGGCAAAGAGGCCGGCGAGCGCGAAGCAGCCGAACCCCGACAGGAGCACCCCCGCGACTGCCAGCGCCGGCCAGCGGCCGGCGGGCACCCAGCGCACGGTGCCGTGGCGGCGGCTTTCCCACAGCAGCAGTCCGAAGATGAGCGGGACAAAGAAGGCGTGCGACAAATCGGGGTTTCGCCGCCATTCGGGCCAGAGCAGCCAGCTGTAGGCGGCGACCAGCCCCAGGAGCACGGCTCCCGCAGCGAGGGCAGCCGGAGGCAGGCTCGCCGGGCCGCTGGGCGGGACTTGGGCGCCGGGGGTCATTTGGCGGGAGCGGGCGCCGGCGTGGGCCGCTCCAGGATGGCGTAGATGACTTCCGTGGGCAATGGGACCAGCGGCAGGATGCGGGCCAGGCGCGGGTCATTGGGCGCCGGTTTCTTGAGCAGTTCTCCCAGCCCGCGCAACACCCGGGCATCGGAGGCGGTGTAGTGGGTGATCCGTGCCGCGATCTGATCCGCGCGCGGGGCATCACCCGCCAGGACGGCGGCGAGATAAACAGCCTGATGTAGCGACACGGTGCCCGCCGCGACCGGGATTCCAGCCGCCGTGAAGCGATCGGAAAAACGGGCAAAGATGGCGGGGTCGGGGTATTTCACGAGGTAGGCGCAGTATTGCGCGATGAGCTGGGGGGACATCTCATACACCAGCAGGGATTCGCATTCGGAGCCGACCAGGGAGGTCCAGCCTTTTGCCTGATAGCTGCGCAGGCGGAGAAAGGCCGCCTCGGTGGGCTGCAACTGGCGCTCGTAGGCCCGGAGCAGGGTCGTGGCCTGGTCGATCAGGCCCCGCCGCAGGAGCCGGTCGATTTGGTAATAGGGGATATAGGCCGAGGCCGGCCGGCGCTGGATCCGGATCAACCGCGGCAGGGCCCGGTCGGGATGATCCGACAACAGCATTTGCTCAATGCCGATCAGCTCCGTGCACCACTCCGGCAGATTTGGATGGTGGGCCAGCACGGTGCCGAGATACGTGGAGTCGCGGGTTTGCCGGCAGGCGAAAAACAAGGCGTTCAGCCAGACCGCGCGCTCAGCCGGATCCTCGCTGAGCATGACGGTCGCGAGGGTCTGGATCCGGGGGTAGGCGGCGCGGGCCAGCAGGGTGCGGAACCAGATCTGGGCGGTCGCGCGCCGCTGCTCGGGCACGTCGCGCATCAGGCGTTCATAAATGTGGTCGGCGACATACGTCTGTCCGGCCACCTGGCTGAGTCCGGCAAGCGTGAGTCCCGCCGCATAGTTGCCGGGGTTGAGCTGCGTGACCATCTCCAGCGAGAGGATGGCCTCCTGGTATTGGCCGGCCTGGAGCGCCTGCTGGGCGCGGGCGACATAGAGATTCTCCTGTGCTCTCCGCAGCGCGCCCCAACGCGGTGGCCATACCACGGCCAGATAGCTGGCCTCATAACGGGCCGAGCGCAGGAGACCAAAAACCAGCAAGGTGCCGGCCAGATAAAGCAGCAGACCCAGCCCGGCACCATAGAGGAGGGCGCGACCCCAAAAGGGGCGGACACTCTCCGCATTGACGCCACAGCGCCAGCCTTGCGGAGTCTGGACCAGCAGAGGGCAGACGCGTTTGAAACGATCGGGTTGCCGCCAATGGAGGACGGCATCACAGCGGGCATCCAGGGCATGTCCCGAATCGGCATAAGTCTGGCAGGGGCAATCATCCCGGTGCGCACCGCGCATCCGAAACCAAGTCTTGCGTGCGTTCCAGTAGAACAACGCCCACCAAAAACGAAAAAAATCTCCGAGCCAGCCGGTCACGGCTGCAAGTTAGGGAGCCCCGCATAGTCCGCAACGCGCAATTGCAAGCGCGGGAAATTGACGTCGCTGCGACAATGGGTAGAGGTAATCCCGTATCCCACTCCCATGAAATCACTCACCAGTATCCTGTTTGCGGGCGCCATTTCCGTGGCCGCCCTTGTCCGCGGACACGCAGCCCCGGCCGTCGTGGGCCAAGCCGCGCCCGACTTCGCCCTCACCGACATCAGCGGCCAGCCGCGCTCGCTGGCCGACTTCAAGGGCAGGACGGTGGTGCTCGAATGGGTGAATCCGTTGTGCCCGTTTGTCGTGAAACACTATGAGAAGAGCGGCAATATCCCGCAGACACAGCAGGCGGCGCGGGCGGACGGGGTCGTGTGGCTGCAGATCAACTCCGGTCATCCCGGCGCACAGGGTGATTACGCACCTGCCGCAGTGGCGGCATGGCAGCAGCGCAACGCGGTGGCCGCGACGGCCTATTTCCGCGACCAGCACGGCGCGGTCGGCAGGCTTTACGATGCCCGCACCACGCCACACCTGTATGTCATCGATCCGGCCGGCATACTCGTCTACGCCGGCGGCATCGACGACATCCGCTCCAGCAAGGTCGCGGACATCGCCCAGGCCTCCAACCTCGTCAACGCGGCCCTGACCGACCTCAAGGCCGGACGCGCCGTGCGCACCAGAAATTCCCCGCCCTACGGTTGCTCGGTGAAGTATGCCGACTGAGGCGGGTTTTCAGGCCGGCGGCCGCAGATCGTCGTCACCGGCCGGAGCCGGCGGGCTCCGGTCTTTTTTTTGCCCACGACGCAGCGGCCAGCCAGGCGAGCAGGGCATAGCCGGCGCTGGCCAGATGCGCGCTGGTGGCCACTTGGATGGTTGAGTCGTCGAAACGAATCAGGCCGCCGCCATGTCCGCCGTGCATGAGCTCGAAGATGATTTCGCCAACATAGATCAGGAGCACCGCCGGCCAGAACCAGTCCGCCCAGTTGCGCTGCCAGCCCTGGGCGGCGAGATAGAGCAACAAGCCGAGGTTGAGGGCACTGAGTCCACCATAGCGTGTCATCGCCGGATCAAACCAGTAGAGCACGGCGGAGATGAATACGGGGAGAAGGGCGAGTGCCAGCGCGCTGAAACGGGGATGGCGGGCCTGCAGCAACCAGCCCAGCAGGAGGAAGAGCCCGGTGTCGGCGATGAAATGGGGCCACCCGAAATGGACGAAGTGCCCCGTCCACGCCCGCCAGATTTCGCCGCGAGCCAGCGGGAGGCGTTCGTAGAGCAGGGGGTCGCGCCAGGCTGGGTTGAGCTGGATGACCAGGGCGGCCGCCCCCAGGGAGAGGAAAATCCACGGCAGGGGGCGCCGCCAGGATTGGGGAAGCGAAACCATGCCAGTCAACCCCGGCGTCGGAAAAGAAGCCGGGCGAGACAGAGCGCAGACACGGCCCCGTAGAACCACAGACTGGGCGCCCCGCCGCCGCCACCGCGACTCCCGGAACTCGGCGGCGGGGCGGGCGGCGGCACCGGGGCGTTGAGCGTGAGGGTTGCGGGGTCGCTGTTCAGCGAGCCGGCGGCATTGGTCAGGATCACGAAATAGGTGCCAGCGTGGGCGGCTTGCGCATTGGCAATGGTGTGGGTCGGGCCGGTGGCGCCGCTGATGGCGCCGCCGTTGAAGGTCCATTGGTAGCTGGTGGCGCCGGTGGCGACGACGGTGAAGCTGGCCGTGCCGCCGGTGGCGACCGTCACATTGCCGGGTTGGGCGCTGATGATGGGCAGGGCCGGGCCGCTGGGTGAGAAGCCCAGGTTGAGCGTGATGCCGGCGGAGTCGGCTCCGTTGCCATCGGCGTTGTTGAACCCGTCGACGGCGAGATGGTAGGTGGTGCCGGCGGTGGCGTTGAAGGTGAGGGCGCTGGCCTGGATGATGCCGGGATTGATGTCGTCATTGCTCGCAACGGTCGTCAGGGCCCCGAGGGTCGCGCCCGTATAGACGCCCAGCGTGGTGTCGGCGTAACTGCCGCGCGTGTCGAGGCTGACCGGGCCGGCGGCGGGAGCGGTCCAGCGCCACCAGATGGAGCGGCCGCCGCTATTGGCCGCGTGATCCGGCTCCCCGGACTGCTTGGTGGCGTTGGTCGTGAATCCGGTGACTGCGGCCGCATTGTTCGTGAGCAGGAGGAGGGTGGCATTCGCGAAGTGGTCGTTGGCGGGCGTGCCGGGCGGGCCGTAGAGATTCCGCGCCCCCGTGATGTCATCGGTGAGCAGGACGGCATTGCTCGTGATCCGGCTGTTCATGATCGGCAGGGGCGGATCAAAGACCTGCCCCGCCTCATTGGGGTGATCCAAGCCGAGGGCATGGCCGAGCTCGTGGAGCGCGACGCGCTGGAGATCGACGAGGCCGCTTTGGGTGGGCCCGGCATAGGCGCCCCAGTTGCGGGCGGAGTTGAAGACGATGTCGGCCTCCGTGCGTTCGTTGCCGATGCGCCAGGTGGTGGTGACGGCCAGCACGTTGGTGTCAAAGGCCTGGCCGAAGACATCGGCGCCAAAGACCAGTTCGTTGACGCGGTTGCGCTCGCTGGCCTGGCCGACCGCGGTGGTGGATTGGAACTGAACGCCCCCGAGCACCGCGTTCCAGTCCTGCGCGGCGGCCTGGGCCGCTGCGTTGAAATCAATGCCGCCCGCGCCGCTGCCCAGCATAATCCGTAGCGGATACACGGATCGCGGCCATTTGATGGGGAGCCCTGTGTTGCTGTTGATGAGGTAGGCAAACCCCCACGCCGAAACGGTCGCCAGCAGGCCGGCGCAGAGACTCAGGGCGAGCAGGAGAGGTCTATTTTTCACGCGTTGGCGCAGGCGTTGCCTCGGGGCGGGCTCGGAGCTGGTTGATAAAGGCAGCGACGGTCAGGGGCCGGGCCCCGGGAGGCAGGGGCCGGGCCTGACTATGACGATCCATGGGCAGGGAGACATCCTCCGCACGGTAAAGGGGGTGCCCGTTGCTGCGCAGGACATAGTCCTGCCCCGATTGGGCATCGTGGATGATCGGGTAGACGCCGTGCATGAGCGCCACGAGGGGAAACATCTGGCGCTGCTCGCCATGCACAAAGAGCACGCGGTCGTCGCCCGCCCGAAACCCGGGCATGCCTTCGACGATCAATTCATCCGGGCCGATACGGCCTCCGATGAGGTTGATGACAAGAGGGGAGGGAGGGGTTCCCTTGATGACCTCCTTGATTTCCAGTTCAACCCTGGTGCCGATGTAGCGGCGGCCGGCGTGTTCGCGCCATTCTGGCGTGGCGGATTTGACGACCGCGCGCACCACATAGTCAGACTGACTGAGGAGGGTGCCGACATCTGGGGCCTCAACGGTGGTGGCGGCGGCTGGCACCAGCAGCAGGGCCAAAAAAAGGGGACCCAAAGCGAGGTGTCGTATGGCCATGGTGGGGTTCGCTGATTTGGGCCAAGAGATTCCGGCTGGGTGGGAGCCGCCGACAAGCTACCGGGGCGACGGGCCAGGTCAAAATTTAAGTGGCCGGACGCAGGCCAAACATCTCGGCGTCGAGTTTTCCCTCGGCCACGCGGGTGGTGGGGCCCGTCATCCGGATGGAGAAATCCGGGGCTATCGCGATGCCGATTTGCCCGCCGGGCATGTGCACGGTGAGCGTGGCGTCCACCAGGCCGAGCTTGCGGGCCACGGCGGCGGACGCACTGGAGCTGCTGCCCGAGGCGAGGGTGTAGCCCGCGCCTCGCTCCCAGATTTCGATCTGCACGTTCTGCCGGTCGATGACGCGGAGGAACTGGACGTTGATGCGGTTCGGGAAGTTTTTGTGCACCTCGATGTCCGGGCCGTATTTCTTCGCGAGGTCAGCGGAGATATCCGGCAGCACCATCACGCAATGCGGGTTGCCGATGCCGGCGGCGTTGAAGGTGAACTCGCGGCCCTGGATCGTGAACTTTTCCCCGAGCACCTCGCGCACGGGCCCGGCGACGGGGATGCGGTCGCTTTGAAAAGTGACCTTCCCCATCTCGACGGTGATGAGCTGGCCGCCCTCGGCGACGCGCGATTCGACGACGCCGCCCGGAACCTCGATGGTGAAGGCCTCGCCGCCGACGAATCGGTGGTCAAAGAGGTAGCGCGAGAAGATGCGGAGGCCGTTGCCGGATTTTTCAGCCTCGGAGCCGTCGGGATTGAAAATGCGCAGGCCGAACTTCCCCTTGGCCGAGGGCACGGGGCCCCAGAGGATGCCGTCGGAACCGGCACCGAAATTGCGGTGGCAGATGACGCGGATCTGATCCGGCGTGGGCTCGGCCCAGCCCGGATAGTCGGCCGGGTTCATGACGAGATAGTCGTTGCCGAGGGCGTGATACTTGAAAAAGCGCATGGGAAGGGAGGAGGCTTAAAGCACGGACCCGTGGGAACACACGGAAAAAATGCCCGCGCAGGCCTGGGCCGGCCGGTGCGGCGGGGCAGAGCTATTCAGCCGACGGCTGGAGCCTTGGCGATGTAGCCGAGCAGCTTCCGCTGCTTGATGAAGTCGGCGACCTTGGCTGGCACCATCTTTTCCCACGAATTGTCCCCGGCCTTGATGCGCTGCAGGACGTCGCGGGAGAAGATGTTCAAGTAGTCGGGATTGGCGCCCGAGATGCAGTCGAGGTAGTGGTTCTCCAGCAGATGCGCGTAAAGATTCTGCAGGTGATCGGCGACGTGAAGATTGCGGGCGGTGATCATCACGCCGGCGGAAAAGGCGTGGCCGTTGCCCTGGCCCTGTCCGGCCGGATGGCCGCTCGCGAGATAACGGTCGTAAGCGCTTTGTTGCATCGGATAGATGTAAAGCTTCACGGCGTGGCGGAACATGCGGCCCATCGACTCGAGGATGCCGCCTTCGAG
>Ga0154020_10003748_pt1 | contig 18210 bp, 26 predicted proteins | sample Klosneuvirus_201_FD_109709 | JGI IMG/M metagenome (GOLD analysis project Ga0154020, IMG submission 109709) | Active sludge microbial communities from wastewater, Klosterneuburg, Austria - Klosneuvirus_20160825_MG | ecosystem: Engineered > WWTP > Aerobic digester > Activated sludge | place... | reverse complement strand
GGAGGAGGAGGAGGAGGAGGAGGAGGAGGAGGAGATGCAGGCGTCAGTCTGTACCTTGATCATGTCCTCGAGTTCAAACATGAAGTCAAAGCGATATTCAGCAAAGGGATGTTGACGCGTCACAATCTCCCACAGCACAATGCCATACGCGTACACATCGCTCATCTCTAAAATTGGAGTAAGGACATCAGCAATCGAGAGTGGAGATGGAGGAAAACAAGACGAGAAGGAGACGGAGAACGAGAGAAAAGGAGGAGGAGAATGAGAAGGAGAAGGGGAGGAAGACAAAGTGAAGGAAAGATACAAGAGAAGTTAGCAAACCATAAAATGTTAGATATCGTACGATTGAACTCGTCGCCTTTCATGATTTCGGGGGCAAGCCAAGTGGGGTTACCGACCTCGCGAGAGGTGGAGGAAGACTCCTGAAGAGTCGGGAGAAACATTCGCCTCGTCAAACCGAAGTCAGCGATCTTCGCCACGACTTCACTGTGAGGGTCCATCGAGAAGAGCTAGGAGGAGGAGGAGGAGGAGAAAGAGGAAGAGGAGGAGGAGAAAGAGGAAGAGGAGGAGGAGGAGGAGGAGGAGGTATATATTCCCCTTATCTCTGTGTAATGTCCTAGAAGTAAAAGCAAGGAGGAGGAGGAGGAGGAGGACCTGTGAAGGAACGTTTGATGGTTTTGAAGCCTTTGGAGTGCGACTTGAGACCGACGCCAGCCGTCGCATCGATGACTTGCAGGAAGAGCCGATAGCGCTCGACGTCCGCTGGAGATGTCCGCTGGCTCACCGTCGACATCCCTATAAGAACGTGGAAGAAAAGAGAAGAGATAGAATAGGAGGAGGAGGAGGAGGAGGAGGAGGTGGTGGTGGTGGTGGTGGTGGGGGTGGTGGTGTGGTGGTGGAGGAGGAGGAGGAGGAGGTGGAGGAGGAGGTGGTGGCAACAAAGAGCTGGGGAAGGAGGAGAAAGAGGAAGGAAAGAGAGAGTAGGAGATGAACGACTCCGAGCTCTCCTCTCTCCCTCTATCACAAATTACCACTAATTTACGATAACCCCTAATATATTATATATTCGCACCGCCACGAAAGGAATTCTAACTGACGAATACCACACAGAATAACGAGCGTCCTCTTCCGCTACTGATCGCTCCTCTCCTTCTTTCTTTCCTTTCAAATCATTTTGAAAAAGAAAAAGGGAGAAAAGAAAAGAAAAGAAATTCGAATTTGTTTTGAAAAAGAAAAGAGAATGCAAAAATAAGGGACAAGGAAGGCAGAGACTTCGAAGGAGAAGAAGTTCATCCATAAACTCCTCTCTCGGCGCCTCCTTCAGCGAACCCTCTCAAAATGATAATATATGATAATTTCCATCAATGAGTGAAAGGGAAAGAAACGGCAATCGGAGGTGGGACAGAGGGGAAAGACGTCGGTTCAGCGGGAGGGAGAGGGAGACGAGGCGCGAGTCCTCTGGCTCAACGCTGCCTCCAGACTCGCTCCCCCTTCAGAAATATATCTCACTATATATCAATAGATATTATAATATCAAATAGAATTGGATTTGATGAAAAGGAGGCAAAGATTTGGCCCGACAAAGATATTCTCCAACTCGAGGGTTAGGGAGCCAAGGTAGGCAACGGAAGGCAAAGCTATGGCCATCTCCATTTCGGGTCCCCTTCGAAAATCGATGCAAATATATACAATATAATATAATATTAGTAGAATATATGGGAAGCGAGAGGGGCGCGAGAGAGTGCGTGAGAAGCGCAGGAACATGAAAGGGAAGGAGGCGAGGGAACGGCAGGAATTGAAACGACCGAGTACCAAGAGGCGACGCGAGCGCCGAATATGACCCAAGACGGACGCTATCTACAAGGCCGACCGTGTCCTTGCGACCTCCGGAGCGCGGGCGGAAGGGGGAATGATCGAAGATGGGCGGTCACATTTGTTGCGCTGCGGTAGGAGCACTTTATGCATATTGGTCGGGAGTGCTCTGTTCGGAGGTTCAGTGAACACGATCGGACATGGCCTGATAAATTAAATACAAGCATGATGCAGAGTAATTTATATATGAATTCATATTAAAAATAGAATATTATTTACAAATAACACAACATATCAGAGATATCAAGGGCTTCGGATTCACTTGCGGTTGAACGGCTTCTTCTGAGCAAGGACGGCGACCTCACGATCGATCGGAAGAGCGGTCGCTTCTTGGTCGCCCTTGAACCGCACATAGGCCACTGTGCCGCTCCAGTAAAGGAATTTACCACGCTTATTAGTGTGCTTTCCATCGAGGACAACTAATTTTCTCTGTTTGAGATCTTCCCTCCAGCCCGAGTCTCGCAGAGTCTTGAGCTTCCCACGAACTTCGACGATGGGCTCATCGCTCCTCGAGAGAGATTGAGATTCATCTTGTTGGTTATCTGCATAGTATGCGTGATTTGGAGTATGACCAGAGTCGAAACTCGAAGGAGAGGGCCGTCGCGTCGAGGTGATGTTTTGGGCAACTGGTGGCTCCGCGCTGATCTTGGTAGGCGGAGGATCTGATGTGCTCGGCCCAGCATATGAAACAGAAGAGAATGTGGAGGATTGAGATGATTGAAAACCAGTTCCTATGGGATTCCAAGCAGTTGCTGAAGTGTTAAACCCTAAACTCGATCGGTTGCCACCTGGGAGCGAACGATGATTGGCATTGGCGGATTCAAGCCTTTGTGGTTGTCCGGGCGGTACTGACTCGATTTTGATATCAGGTTCGACTTCTAGAGACATAAAAATGGGACATAGGCGAGGCGACGGAACAGAAGGAAAGGGAAAGCGAACTTAAGTTGGGAGAGGGTGAGGTCGTTGACTTATCGTCAGTCATCGGGACGGCATGTAACAAAGCGGCTTCGCGCTGGAGCCACGAGTCGAGAATATCCACAGCGAGAATTCCATAATCTTCTTCAGTTTGAGCGACGAAGAGCGGAGGATTGAGAGAATTCAACCAAGAGCGAAGGACGACGACGGCCTCGGCGAGCTCGGCAATCGACGGCATGTGGGCCTGCGCGCGCTCGTGGCTGCTGGCGTGGCGAAAAGCCAATACAGTCGATAATGCGAGTGCACCTTAAGTAAAATATGGTAATTAAAATATAGCAATGAACATCCAAAAGACGACGATCAAAAAATAGCGCAAAATTGTGCTCTCTCGAGGTCGAGCTTGGTAATCGAGATAAAGCGCAACCGCTCTCCAAAGTCCCACCATTCACTGGTACAATACAGAAAGCAAAGGGGAATTATGTACGCATATGTGATGTGCCACAGAGAATCCGAAGCATGGCAACCAGCTCCCCATACTCGACCTCGCGGTCGAAGCGCGGGGTATCAAGCGCGAGGGACCGGGACGCTCCTTTCTCCTCCAGCACCACCTCCAGCGCAGAGCGCACTTTCTCAAGGGGCAGGCGCATCACTAGCAACTGCAATAACGCCCTTAGACCTCGATAGATTATGCTGGGGTAAGTGGCCATTAATGGATACAGAAGACTGACAATGTGGGCCAGGACGGCGCCTTTCATCACAAAGGTCTTTCGATTACCTTTTTTGGCGCGGACTTTTTGACGACTTCGGACGGCCAACAATTTTAATCGGGGACAAACAGGGAGTATGTTGAGGTCCAAGGAGAACAAAAGAGTTAAACAAAAGAGGGGAGCTGTCGAGGAAGTCTGAGCAAATGGACCTCTGCTTACTGGAGGACCATACAATTAATCGGTATTGAGACACGAACAGGAAGAATTCTACTGTCATTCGATATTTCACAAAATAATTCAATATTTTATAGTCTTAATGCCAAATGCAAGCGACGGCAAGAATCTGTGCATCTCTTTCCCTCAAATAAATTGAGCAGTTATAAGAGAGAGCACGGAATCGGCCGAGCCCATAATTGGCGGCGCTGAGACTCCTAAATGCGGTTAGGAGGGACCTCGCGCTGCCCTCTCGGGTAGAAAAACGACGTCAGGTCGTAACTAAAGTAAATAGTTAGCAAGTATCACGGCCATATGAAACCAAGAGACGAACTGGTGAAAGGTGAACTCCTCGGCGGTTCGAACATCGCTAACGGGATGAGGCTTCAGGGAAACACGAACCTAAAAAGTGAATAATCAAAGGCGAACATTGAAAACAATTCAAATAGAAGAGAATCGGTGTACCGGATCAGTGCTTCTCTTCAACTTATTGAGCTTCTTCCTTAGCTGATCTTTGATGTACTTCTCCTCGTCAGCACTCATTTTTTCCCCAAGGTGCTTAAGGTTGAGGCGGCAATTCGCGACTTTGGCTAACAAATATTGAATGAGGGGCGTCGAGAAAACAGAGGAACGATGACGAACTTTTGAATTCAGAGTGGGACATGATCTTCCAATGATCACACTCGCGAAAGATGCCGAGGCAATTGCAGCTAGGAGGTGGATCTTGAGGGGGCGCCTGTGGAGGAGCAGGCTCTTCAGCAAGTGGGGGCTGATCTTCGACCGTTTCGATGCCGGCCACAGAATCGGGCGAGTGAACGCTTTGCTCGACGTCCACGTCCCTGCTCAAAGAACAATCCGCCGTGAGGCAAATCAGTAAAGAGAGCGACCACAAAAATACGCACTCCCTCTCAGACACGATGGCCATGGAGGCATCAAGGGAATCTTCCCCGAGCGACGGTGACCGCGCGAGAAGATGTTCACTAGTCGGAAAGTTAAGAAAAAAAGTGGAACGGCGCTTCCCTCAGACAGGGGCAGTCATCCAGAATTAGAATGAAGAAAAAATACTAAAATCTTGAAATAAGAATGCGTAATAAGAAGGGGCCTAACCTCGACAAAGGCGATGGCGGAAGGAGGTCGAAGACGAAAGAGTCGTTGGCCTCCGTTCGGGCCTCGTTGTAACTTTCGACCACACTCATCGCTTCACACTCCTAGTAAGAATTAAAAATTCAAAAAATATGCTTATTTAGGGAGGTGTCCAAGAAAACCCCCAACAACCAAAGCCAGAAGAGCCAGCAGAGGACACAGCAATCGAGGAGGGAAAAAAAGCAGAACGGTGGGCGACATGCAAACGTCTCGGAGGACAATTATTAAAGTTAATAATATTATTAAATAATAATAGCAGTATTGCGGAAAAGACCGCACTTGAAGAGGAGAGAGAGGCGCGTTCGCGAGGGGAAATTCATCGACGCCTGGCGTAGTCATTTCAATCATCTCCTCATCAGCCCAGTCCATCATCTTCGTCCAATAACAACTAATGATGCCAGAAGACCTTTGCCAGTGCGCTGACGCCAAGTCGAGAAATTTTGGCGGAACCAGGGGGGACATGGAGACGCACGTGGGAGGTGCTCTCGTTGCCTTAATTAGGACAACGAGACATTCTTCAAGACCAAGCAGCCTCTTTTTGATGTCGTTACGGATGGTCAGAAGTCATTCTCTTGTTACCGCATCAGTGTACCGCATCTCAATGGGCAAGACTCCTGCTCCCTTCGGCACCGTCCTCGATCGCTCGTACAACGATGGCACGCCCGTCGCCAAAGGAGACATCGTTCTGTGGAGGCAAGCGAGGTACTTTGTCCTCGCGATGAACGGCAGCAAGAAGAAGGAAGGCCTCTACGTGTTTCCTATCGAAGCCGTCACTCTCATTTGCCCGGTCGCATCGACGAGCGGAGTCCATTACCCTCTGGATAAGTCGGTACCGTCCCCTTCCCACCCATGCATGTTCTTCCCTTGACCGAAAAATCTGAAATTTATGCAGGTAACCTTGGTCGCAAAGTACCCAGCCACCTCAGGCTGGGAGCGCTACTTGCAGTGGCTGCACAATTTCACCACCAAGCTGACTGACCCCAAGCCCACCGTCAAGAGTGAGTCTGTCCCAGTCAGCTCCAGTTCCCTTCCTGCTCATCGCGAAGATACCGAGGAGTCGGGCAATGTCGAGGAGATCAAGAACACCCAGTACTACCGCTCTCTCTCTCCCAAGGACCAATCGAAGTTCCTTGCCACCTTCAAGAAGTTCGAGTCCGAGCGTATCTGAAGACCCGCAATTCTCTGCCTAGGGAACAAGTCTCGACACTGTGGGGCTGTCCACTGATATTTGGCTCTCGTTATTGTAATAAACGTTATTGTGAAGCACGGTTTTCTGCATGGTCTAATTCTGCAAAGGAACAGTGACTTGTGCTACCGATTATCGGTAACTATTCCGGATAATAGCGTTCATCAAGATCTCTATCGGAATTGCATTACTTCTAACATGATATCAAACACGAAGGAGTTCATCATCAAAGAAATCCCTCCAAGTTTCGAGAGGCATCGCATTGCCAGAATGATCGAAGAGTGAGATTGAAACGTTGAGTCACTCCGTCACCTGCGGGAGAAGGCGACGTGAATGAAAGATGCGGAACGAGGCAAAGGATGATTCGAACCTTCTTCGATTCCTTTCCATTCCCATTGTTGTTGTCGCTTAGAAAGGCAAACCCGTGGTGAGTGGCCATGAGCATCTGCTTGTCAGTGAAGGCAACTGAGACGTCCATCATGTCCTCCATGTTAAACAGCTGATCCTGAGAGCACAAGGTCTGACAGTCTCACACCCCCCGTCACAGGTCATTCAGGATCGCAGTCAATGAGAGGCGTTGTAGTTGGTGGTGGAAAGGCGGAGATGGTGACGAGGGAGCGCAGAGGGCCCATGGAGGGCGCATTGAAGGAGGGCGAGGTGCGCCTGAGACCGCTGATGTGCGGCATCTGCGGCTCCGACCTGCATGCCTTCCACGGCACTCGCCCCGATCACCCGTGAGCCTGCCCTTGAAATCTCTATCTACTAACTATTACCATGTATATTTATTATATAATTATTATATATTTCATCGTTTTGATGCAATTGAGAGGCCCTAGAAGTATCCCCTCTTTTGACCGAATGAGTTCGTCGAGCTTTCTCCCGTCTCATGATTTCCTGTTGTTATCGAATCAAATTCTCTTATTATTCAATTTATATTTTTGCCTTGTTACATATTGTTATCTAGGGTCATCCGAGGCCACGAATTTGTCTCGCGAGTCGTTGAGAAAGGCGCCAAGGTCGCCGAGTCGCTCGAGCTCGGCGACCTCGTCGTGGTGGAGCCCCTGCGCGGTTGTGGCGTTTGCACTTTCTGCAACGATGGCAAATTCGTATTATGTGAAAGTGGATGCGACATTGTCGGTGTCTTTAGCGATGGAGGGCTCTGCGAGGAGATTGTCCTCCCTGACACGCTTCTCTACAAGGTCCCTCCTTCGATGAAGCCTGAGGTAGCCGTCCTCGTCGAGCCCGTTGCCGTGGTCGTCCATGCCTTCCGAAAAATCGAACACCAGTTGAAATTGAAACTCAAAAACGACCGATTGAAAAGGGAAGAAAAGGTTCTGATACAAGGAGGAGGGACGCTCGGGATCTTGTCCATCCTTCTCGCGAAGCTCCACGGCTTCGAGAGAGTCTTCCTCTCGGCTCGCTATGAATTCCAGAAAAATATCGCAAAGAAACTCGCAGAAACGATAGGAATTACATTGCACGTCATGGAAACGAAGGAGAAGGTCAAAGCGGACATTGTCATTGAGACGGTCGGTGGAAGCGCCTCGACTGCCAAGGAGGCGGTCGAGAGCTGTCAGAATGGCGCCATCCTTCTGTTGCTCGGAATATTCGATGACGAATTAGTGAAATCGCAAAACCATTTTCCATCAATGTTGCAGATTGTGGTGAAGGAGCTCATCATCCTCGGCTCCAATTGCTATGACCGCTCCTCCCCAAAGGCGGATTTTGACGAGAGCATCGCGATCCTCTTGGAACATGGAGAGGCGCTCAGCTCGCTTCTCATCTCGCATATTGTTGATTTCAACGACGCCGCCAAGGCATTTGAATATGCAGCATCAAAAGATCACCATGGCGCCATGAAGGTTGTCGTGAAAATGTAAATAAGAGGCGATATGAAAAGAGGTTTGAGACATTGTCGTTGAGATGAATCACAAAGGAACTTTATTTCCAAGACAAAGGTATTGAAAAGAAAAGAACATCGAAAACGAACTATGGACAATTGACAAACGAAAGAAACGGGCGGCTTGCTTCTCGTCGTATCGTGGGAAGCGAGTGCTCCAGTCCCGACGATGTTTAGCGACTCTTACCAGTGGCCGTGGTGATGGCCGTGATGGTGACCATGGTGGTGGCCGCCCGAGACGTGGAGATGAGCACCACCGACGCCAAGATGGACGTCAACATGGGGCTGGTGGTGGCCGTGGTGACCGCCGTAGACGACCGCGGGGGCAACCGCGACGGGCTGAGGAGGGTAGTAGACGGCCGGGGGAGGAACGTAGTGCATCGGGGGCGCAGACGGAGCCATAACGACCTCTACAACAGGCTTCAGTAAGAACAAGAAGAGAGGAAACAGGAAGGAGAACGACATGGCCGGTGAACAGTAAAAAAACAGGCTAGAGAGGAATTCATACGAGGGGGAGGGGCAACGGCGGGGTAGGGCGCCACATAGGTGACAGCGGGCTGGTAGTGGCCGTGGTGGTGATGGTGATGGTGACCGAACATTTTGTACTCTAAGAGCAGGAGGAATCAGCGAAGGAGAAAGAGGAGAAAGGGCGAAGAATAATAACGACAAAAGGTCGTCAGTCCAGTTCGAGGTGTTCGGGAAAGGCCCCACCACATCGCACCATAACAATTTCAATATATGCCAACCGATGAGGAATTTAAAGACTAATAAGTTGAGCAGAAAAGGAGGGAGCAAGCGGAGGGCGGGCCGACGGTCGGGAAAGGATCCGGGATGAAGCCAAGACGAAGGCAGAGAAGAGGCCTTAGAGCGCCTTTGGATGGTCCGGTTGGCCAGAATCAAATACGCATCCGAGAATCTGATAAAATGACAAAATTGGGAGGCTCCCGAGCACAGCGGAGGGAATCCCGAGGGACAACGTCCACAAGCTTGTGGCTAACTCAATCACAGAAATGGACGACGGGAGAAAGAAAAGTGTTACCGAGTAGATTTGCTGATATGACAATCAGAAAAGCGAATGAGCGGCGTGTGCTGGACTGCCGGCTGCGGCCAGAGACCAGACAAGACACGTTGAGCGACGCTCGTGCGTCGGGAAAAGGAGTTGGAACATTCACAAGACACAAGCTGGGCGGCCTGGAGCCAAAGAGCAAAGGAGCTTAAGGAGCCAGTCTCATTCGCTCACATGCCGACACCAAAACAAGGAAGAAATGATGACTCGTTGTAGCTCAGGAGGCTGCCGGCGACATGAGCACGTCGCCCTCTCGCCGTCAGAGGGCGGGTCGCTGTCGGGTTTTTGCGTTCTCGACCCTCCCCGCCCTCCTCCATGGCTGAATCCTTCCACATTTGTTGCTGAGATTATGGTGCGTCTCATTTCATCGACTTCAGGCCGCGGATTTGAAATGGAGCGCGATCGGCAATCTCCCTCGCTTCCCCTGCCTCATTGCGGTGTGGCATCAGCTGTTTTCTTTGGGCTGCGATTGCTTGTCGATGGATTATAATTTATATTGTTTCTTTAATTTGATATGTTTGCAAGCCCCGGGAGATCGTCACAGCGAACGCTTACCCGCGCCGTCTTCTGCTCTCACCCGAAGGCCGATCGTCCTCTGTCTGTGCCAAGCTCTTTGTATTTCTAGATATTAATATAATGACCCGTCGTATTATTAATAATGTTTTTTCGTCGCTTGGGAATCTTTTGAGACAGTTCGTTTCATCCGACATCCTTCTGCCCTCGTTCGTTCGCGCTCGCATTATCATCGTAAATCTTTTCTCGTTTCCTCTCAAACTTCTGGTATCTCATTAGCCCTATGGCAGGTCCGAAGCAGAGAGTAAACTTCTCGTCGAGTTCGAGGTCGTCGACGAGTCCGATCCTTCGGGCTCTTTCACTGTGCCCACGCTACTCGCGTTGCTTCCTCTGTGGCGAGGTGTCTGGTTGGATGTCTCGATTCTCATTTGAACTCCAGGAACCGATCACGTCCCTTGATGTGTCCATGGTTCGGATTCGCTCTCTCCTCCCCACCCTCATATCCCTTTTCTGAGTCGAGTGATCTTCATCACTTATGGTACTTCGCGAAATTGCGAAAGCCCCACAATGCTTAGTTCGGGTTAGCTTGGACGTTGACGAGTCATACAGATCTCTACGCAATCACATCTTGCGCAAGCACCACTAGCTCTCGATGAGGGTCAGCAGCACTACTTCGCAAACATGAACGCAGAGGACTCAACAAGATCCAAATATAGTACGCTCCTATCCGGTCGACATGGGTGGGATGTTTTGGATCCTCAATCGTCTTGCTGTGTTTTACCTAACTTTTCGTTCTCTTCATTGAATTCGACATGCCTTTTCACTCCTTACCCCATCCTCTTGCCGTGTCTTTGTCACCCTTGGCCCCGTCGTCTTGCATTCCATTTTCTTTTTCATTGAGCTCCATTTCGTTGGACCTCTTCATTCCATGATTTCTCTTTCGTTTTCTCTCTTGCCCGGCTGTGATTCGTCTTGGTGCTGACGCTATGGTGGTGTGCTGACTTTTGATGAGTGTCATTGTGCACTGGGTGTGCAATCGTTACCCCATATAACCTTCCGCTAGCTTGCCTTTGGTAAGTATTGCCATATAACCTTCCGCTAGCTTGCCTTTGGTAAGTATTGTTGACAGTTAATTCAGGTTCCGCGATCGATGGAACTCTTTGGAGGACTCGAACCCACCCCACCTAGGCTCGAAATTCTCGAATTGCACTGTTGGTAGGACTGTCTTCCTTCTCGCTTGGTTCTTCTCGTGCTGTTTATTCTTCACGTGCTGTCTATTATATCTATTCGTCTAATTTTCGCAATTTTGAAATCGACGTATTTATGACCAATCAACGATATGCTTATTCGCGTCACGTTTCCCTTCCTCGCTCGTTCCACGTTCGTCATTTTGTCTTCAGCGGAGACCTTTCGCGTCTGGTATGGTCTTGAGTTTCAGATTCGGATTCTCCGTATCGAGTTTGATATTTTCCATATCTCAATCCCCCTTTTGTATTTTTTGGTGATGGTGGAGTGAACTTGCAATGGAAAGGTTGGGGTGGTGGTGTGCTATTCTTGGGTGCGGCTTGTCTGCGATCTGTTTTGTTTTTGTTTTTATCGGCTAAATCCTCTTCCAGTATCATTAAGATACATCATTGTTTATGATTTTTGAGATGGGTCATTTTGTGACGACTGATTGACGACTCCCATAAGCCTGATTTGTGTGTGCGGGTCTTCTATTCCGACGTAACACTGGAGTGTTCCCGTCTTGTTTATTTAATTTCTAAGGCCAAAATTCGAATTCCCGCTGGCCGTTTACCTTCTCACATAATTTTTTCAATTTATCTGTCTGGGGAACGTTCGCTGTGCCCCCTAATGGATTCGAGCAGTGACTTCAGGGCTCTTGCAAGACCTGCATGGACCTTTTTGAGGACGGCCTGGGTCGGATTTCTTTGCTTTTTTCCCTCCCGTATAAATATAGACCCCTTGCCGTGCAGGTATTCTTCTCGATTTTTGGTCCCATTGATTACGAGTAGATTACGACTCGGTACCCCTAGGTGTGCTTTGGGGTCTACCCTTCGGCCTCATTCGTCGTTTTTCGTTCGTAGAGGTGACCTTTGGCGTCTGGCATGGTCTTAAGTTTCAGATTCAGATTCTCCGTATCGAGTTTGATATTATCGATATCTCTATCCCCCTTTAGTATTTTTTGGTGGTGGTGGAGTTAACGCGCAAACGATAGTGTTGATGGGTTCTCGCAAGATCCACCTATGACGCTTTTGAGGACGCCCTGTGTCGGATTTCTTTGGTTTTTTTCCTCCCGAAAAAATATAGACCCTTTGCCGTACAGGTATTCTTCTTAATTTTTGGTCCCATTGATTACGAGTAGATTACGACTTGGTACCCTAAGGTGATCTATGGGGGCCATATACTCTGAAGGTCAGGTTTTGTTGTTGCTGTACCTGTCCATTGCTGTCCAAGAAATCTGGTAATTCCACGTTGATTTTTTTCGCACATGATTACCCCAGGTTGTGTTGTCCGTGTCTCTTAACTCGAAATTTTCGGTCTTGTGATATGTCGAGTGCGCCATCAGTGTCCCCTCTATAAATTCCTCTTTGATTCTTCCACTGGTTGACTTGGTCATCCCCATGGACTTGGAGTCTCGTCTCTCTTTTTAGCCCGAGGATCGATGCCACTAGAAACAGTATTTTGTGATTTTTGTGAATATGTTCATTATTACCACCCATTTACGACCCATATACCCCTATATAGATCGAATCTCCCGACTCGTGTCTTTGTTGATTCTGGTGCTCCGTAACGATCGTTCCTCTTTTGTCTTCTGGTTTTATCACCATTGCTTTTCCACTGTTTTCCACGTCGCGAATCTACGGAGATTTGACTGTGAGGAGTTCGATAGGCATCGCTATATTGTGGAGGAAGTGTCCCTTGACCGTTGTTTTTCGAGTTCAGGAGTGTTTGTAATATCCCAGTTGCTCTTTAGTACTCCTGTCATTGTAGTTGGGATCGAGCATTATTATGACCTTTTTACGACTTGTCGTTCTATTAGGCTGGATTTCCTTCCCGTCCCCGCCGCTTCCTTTCTGTTTCTCTCCCTTGGTCTTCCATACTGATATCATTTGTGATGGATATTGCGCGTATCAACTATGAGACCCTACGAATATGGGCACTTGGCCACCCGCGTGGCGCCGTGCTTTGGTCGTCTCGAGCCCTTGAAGGCCGACTCCCGCGTTCCAGCAAAGTGGCATCTCCAAATATTTGCAAATGAATCAGAGCGGTTTTTGATTCTGAAGCTTTGTTCTGTAATAAGAGCGGGCGAGACCGTTGACCGACCCTTGTACCCCAATCTTTTGACCATCCCAGCAGAGCTTCACCTCGCAACTCAAATACTGCTCCCAACTCAGTGACTTTGAATCTGTTCCTGATAATACTGAAGAAGGATAGACTAACATCGGAAACCTATGGGTCGCACTGAAAATTCTAATATGACCATCACTCTGGTCATGCAGGATCAGCAGCACGAGACTTCTTTAGACTGAGGGGTCTACCGATGACAAAAAACTATTCTGCGAAGTAGAGGAACCCTGTACCCTCTCGACTGTCAGCCGGAAATGCATATTGGCACTGACAAAGACAGACTACGAACGAAATGGAAACTCCCCTATCTTTTAAAATCTTAAAATCATCATATTTTCAACTCATTTATTCCAACAGACAAGCAGGCGAAGTTGTTCAAGCCGTCATGAGATGGCCGAAGAGAAATTTCCCAAATATGGAACCTCCTCGTCCCTTTCCAAAAGGAGATTTGCTTTCCGTTGTCGTACAAATTACTCCGCTAATCAAAATCTCCGCCCTAAGTTCCTTTGACTAAACGAGAAATCCAATGAATACTACGATATTCATTGAAAAACAGCCAAAGTGGAAGCGAGGCGGGGGAGAATTTGGATTGTGGGAAATTCCCTGTTGCGGTGGCGGATTCGAAAGATCAATTGAGATTGCAGGGACGAGGGAACCACATCATTTTCTTCTCTTCCTTCGATCGCCGCCGTATCTCCTCATCAATACCGGATTACATTGTACGAATGAGTATTTTACACTGAGTGTATTGAAGGTTCAGGAAGCTTCCGTGGAGGAGGAGATTGCTGCGAGCTCTGCCGCGAGTCACCACGTTCTCGCCCTCCTCCCGTCCTCCAATACCCGACATATATTATAAAAATTCAAATGACACTTGAATTTGGAAGAATCTCAATGAAAGGAGGAGTTCATTGTCTGTTCATTACTCCGTCGCCGTCTCGCCGTTTCGAAGTCTTCTCCCAGAAATTTCAATGCATTGTAATACCGGTATCAGAATTCTTCTTATGACATTCTGCGTATAGATCGATTGGTGTGATGTTTATGAGTACGCTTAATGCGATTGAATCTCTTCCCATCCCTGTCGACATCGTCTTCTTCGAGATCGCATCGAGGCTAGACGAGTCGACTATCTTCAATTTTTCTTGGACGTCTCGTTTCTTCCGATCCGAAATTCCTCAAAGGACGAAGACGTTTCCCTCGATGAATCGCATGCTCCTTGGTGCCGCCGAGAAAGGGAACGTTGAGGTGATCAAGTTTTGGGGTGCAAAGAGGTTCTCCGCCATTGAAGACCTCTGCCATGTCGCCGCTCAGTTCGGCAACATCTCCATCTTGATCGCGCTGAAAGGTGAGGACCACGTCTTTGACCAAGCTACCATTGCCAGTGCCGCCTTTGGAAAGCAAAAGGAAACGCTCTTGTGGCTCGCGCGCAAGCAGAGCCGCTCCACGAACCACATTTTCCCCTTCGAAGTTGCTCGCTGCGTGAACTTTGAACAGATCTTAGGCTGCTTCAATGTGGCCGAAGGACCTGGTCCTACCAAAGGAAGTGGACCACTCCGCGTCGTCACAGACAAATATAGCCTGTCGACCTACGTGATTACTACGATGCTCAGTCACCATTTCGTCTGGAATATCGTCACCCACCATATTCTCCGCGGAATATACGTGGACTCCAAAGATGTCTATCGTTACTTGGTCCAGCAGCTCTTGGATGGAATGAAGTATGCTGAGGCATATCGTCTCCTCGAATCACCACGGTTTCATGCGCTGCGGCTCTCCAAAAGGGAACTGCCCTTCCTCAAATTTCCGGACACCAATACCCATCTTTCATCCTCCCAAGTCAGTTTGATAAAAAAGCTCCTTCTCCCTCGCAGCGGATTTCGAGTTCATTGGAGCGCTTCTGACACGTTCAATGCTGTCCTACGAGGCGAATGGGAGATCGTAAGGAGTCTCCTGGTCGGAAATATGATGGACTACCACCAATCGCTTCCTACTAATGACTTTGACGAGTCCGAGATCCGAAATAGGGCTAATAGTCATGAGATCTTCAATTTGGGGCGAAAGTTGAATGATAGCAAATTCCTGCTCTGGGTCTTCTCATTGCCTGACTCGTATGAGATTCAGCAGATCGCGACCAGTTTCATTACCCAAACACCGAAATTCCTTCTCACAATGGCGAGGATTTTTGCGGGAGTGAGTTCTGTTGATGATCGATTCGACCTCCTTGTGTCTCTTCACAAGAACTGCAAAATCAGAGAGATTGTTGGAGTCGTGACTTTTCAGCCCGAAAATATACTTGCCCTCGAAAAGTTCTCGAAATTCAACATGGCAAAACCCTTCCGAGCGGACTACATTTCCGCAATGTTGAAGCTCGAAGGGCGAAAGTCTTACTCAGTTCGCGAGGCGATGGACACGTTTGCTCTGACTCTCGAGAGCGATAAAGACGCTAAACAGCTGCTCGAGATTATCCAGCAATTCCCTCGGCTGTACCAGGAGTGCTATTTTGACGCAATGGCCAAGGTCGCTTCCTCGGAGACCTACCATGCTCTACTCAATTTTCTGGTCGCCCATCGCACCATGCCATTGGACGAGATCTCGCGATATTCCTTTGAACACGGCGAGAAGATTTGATTGATTTGGACTCCATTTTCGGCACCAATATGTTCCGATTTCAATACGATAAACACACAGCGTCAATATTCTATAAATCACATACTATTATGACGCCATTCTATTGGCTGCCATTGAGAAGGAGGGTATGGTGGCCCGAGGAGAGAAGCAGCGACTGCGCTTGAGGATTCCGAGCAATCATCGGCGAGTTCGACGGCGAGCGCGGCCTCTTTCCCTTCTCACTCCCGCCACCGCCTCCACTTGCACCTAATCCACCACCACCTGCTCCACTTGAACTCGCGATAGTCGACCCAGTCGAGTCGCGTATGTGATATGCTGGCGACGTTGGCACTTCCGCCAAGTCCGTTCCAGATTTCGCGCAGTGCTTCTAGAGATGCAAAAACACCAAAATGAGCATTCATATCGCAACCAGGGCATTATCCGTGATGTAGAAGTGAAGGTAAAGGAGGTAGTATGAAGGGATTACTCGGAGGAGATCGACGACGCGGGGATTGAAGCGCTCCTTGTTGAGAGCGAGGGCATCGTCGAGCGGCGACTTGCCCCACCGATCGCAGGAGTTCACGTTCGCTCCTGAATCGAGCAACAGCTTCACCACCTCCTCTTGGCCTATGGATCAGCATATAAATCCCCCAAAATGAAAAAAAAGAAGGAAGAAAAGGAAACAACCTTCACTGCAAGCGACGTGGAGAGGAGTGCGATTGTCGTAGTCGCTCGAGTTGGGATTGGCGCCATACTTTAACAACTCTTGCAAGTCTTCAATTTTCCCTACGCATCACTCGATATCAACCTCTTGCACCAAAGGAGAGAGGGAGAGGGCTAGAGGGACCTTGACCAGCGATGGAGCACATGATCATTGGCAACATGATGGTCTGGAACTCCTTGCGGATTTCCTTCTCCTTGGGCCCCTCGGTCCGATCAGCATCATCTTGTCCGTCCACCCTAGAATCCACACGAAGATCAACCTAGTGAATTCACAATAATGTACAGAGATAGTACCTGAGGGCGTCGAGGAAAGACTCTACGAGCTTGGAGTCGGACATGGAGTACTTCTGGTCCTGGCAAGTGAGCTCGCCGCGGGTCGACTCGCTCATCTTCTGCGCAATCTTTTCCCTCGAGATTCCTTGACCCAACAAAATCCTAATCACAACAAGATGACGTCATTTCAATCTTCGATATATAACTCACATGAGTAGGAGGGGAAAGGAAGGGAGGGGATACGCGAGCTTCGTGAGGGCGGCTTCTGTCGTAGTATCACCACAAGCAATGACACCCGCTTGTTTGAGCAACACTCCTGTCTCATATGCTGGCGTCACTGTTCCCTTCGCACTAAGAAAGGATATCCAAAATTATATGATAAATTATCGGGAGAAAAGAAGATGGAAAGAGACAGGAACGCAAGGACGAAGAGTGAGGATCAATTGAGGAGAAGTGAAGAGACGGAGTAGTAAGAGAAGGGGAGATGAATTGTTACCATTGTGTGACGTTCACTATGACGACTCCTCGATCACTCGCCTACGCATAATCAATAAGCACTGGAAAGGAGGGAGAGCAGAGAAAGCCGAGATGACCTCTTTGACGACAGCCAGGAACTCGGGATTGGTTGGGGCGTTACCTGAGCCGTAGGTCTCCATGACGCATCCTAAGATAAAAAAATCATCCTAAGATAAAAATACAAAATGGTGTATATGCATCATATAATTTCGAAAGCAAAAGGCAGCAAAGGAGTGAGGGAAAATCGGGAGGAACCTTCAAGAGGAGGCGCCAGCACGTTGCGAACCAAGACCGCGGGCATTCCAGGGGACAGTTTCAACACGACCTTCCCAAATCGACATCAGTTTGAAATAGCTAACTATTAATAATAACGAAACTGAAAAGACTGTCGCACGACGTGAGTGGAGACCTTGGTGCGGATTTGAAACTTCTTGAGCCGGTGCGGCGGAGGGCGAATGACATCCCAATTCGCTACGAACTCGGCACCCACTTCAACCTTAAGAAGAAAGGTTATTCAAAAAGTGAAACAACAAACAACTCAAATGAGATGAAAAGAAGAAGGTCAATCGACAAACAATTCAATACAAACGATATGAGAGAAAAGATAAACGAAACTACAGGTACACCAAATAACTAAACCAACCGTCGGAGAAAGGATGGAGGTACCAGCGGAGGATACTTATGCGACACGAAAGCCATGAATCCTACATGCATCAAAATAAACGACCGCACAAATACCAAAGAGAAGAGACAGAAAAACCATTGATTAACACCGTGACATATCCCCAATACCACGAATCTCGTAAGAATGAACGACGAACGAAAAAGAAAGAAAGAAAGAAAGGAGAGAGGGAGAGAACAACCGCTGGCGTCGAACTTGGTGGTGCGATTGCCGCGGAGGAGGCGGTGATTGAAGTAAATGCAGACCTCCGGGATCTTGAAGTGCCCTGCGATCATCAGCGCGCCATAGATATTGTCCGTCGCGTCATTGTATGTCTCCTAGATCATCAGATCATCATCAGGAGCAAAGAATAAGAATATGATATTATAAAAGAGATGAAACTTCGATATGTTGAAAAAAGGGAAAAGTGGAGGCGCACCGCAAGAGGAATCAACGATCCTGTCAAGATGATCCTAAAGCAGGAGGGAATCAGAAAAAAGGAGATCGGAGCGTAAGGAGAAGAGGTGGAACAGGAGACAGACGCGAAAGATGAGAAATAACGAGATG
>Ga0154020_10003747_pt1 | contig 18217 bp, 12 predicted proteins | sample Klosneuvirus_201_FD_109709 | JGI IMG/M metagenome (GOLD analysis project Ga0154020, IMG submission 109709) | Active sludge microbial communities from wastewater, Klosterneuburg, Austria - Klosneuvirus_20160825_MG | ecosystem: Engineered > WWTP > Aerobic digester > Activated sludge | place... | reverse complement strand
TGGCGACTACAACGAGGACGAGGAAACTTCTGTAAATCCAGAAATGTTTGCGCGTGTTACTGCGAATCAAACACGTCCAACTTCGTGGGGTGGTGATTTGCGGTCGAGAACGCAGGAACAGGAACGCCGCGCGGACATTGAATCGGTGATGGGTAATGATAACAGCGTGACCTTCTCACTGGAAAAAGAAAAACGCGAGGACACGAAATCCAGTATGTTGGCCGAAATCGACTCGTTATTGAGCGCGTTGGGAGACGAGGACGTGGATTTGTCGCGGGTGCCAAAGGTTTCTCAAAGTTCGTCATACGAGGAGGTAGAAGCGGTCCTAAGGATGTTGCGTCACAAGAATGATCACACCCGTTACTGCACATTTGCGGAGGAGTTTATGTTATTCGGCGCGTACGCGTTAGAAGAGCTTTTTGATGGAAAACGAATGTGGTTTGGCAGATACCAGCCGGACCTCACCGGCTGGCACAATCACGTGAATGTGAAACTCAAACGTATGCGTCACGATACGGGACAACTTGTCAGCGGCGTCATGCAAGACTACAATATTGGGTCGGGCGCGCGTGTTCTGTTAGAGCTCGTCCCGAACATGATCTTGTACAGTAAGATGCGAAAGAACTCGTATAACCAACCCGACTTGTTTAACGACGCGGATATGGCGGCGGCAAATGCCCGAATCAGCAACGCGTAGGGGAGAGCACGCACGCGGTTGCATTCACGAGCTCACTTGCATTCCATTACCGCACGTACTAATTCACGATTTTCGATTAAACTGTTGTATATTTTTTCCTCCTCGATTTCGGCGACATCGGTGTCGATCCGATTCATCTTAATTTGGGCGGGAATTTGTCGTGTGAATTCATTTAGCATGTCGGCAGTGACCAGCTCAGATGTGATTTCGTATGCGCGATTTCGGAGCTCCTTCGTCACTGTGTCAACGGGGACAACTTTCCAGGTCGAACCATCGTATGCAAGAGTTTCTCCGGTGCTTTTGTTTACCAAATACGTGCTCAGATTCTCACGATGATCAGCATTAAACCAAATTAGCGGAATCAATTCCATTGCGGTCTGCACGAGCTTGCGTTTGAAAATGTTTCTGAACGTATCACCCTCGAGCAGAAACTTATAGTTGGGAGTCAGGTAATTGTTTATCGTGATGTTGTTTGTGATGTTGTTTGTATTGTTTGTGATATTGTTCACAACAGGGGCAACCATTTGCTTCTTCATCTCGTCTATCATGCCATGAAACTCATTCCGTTGTTTGTTCATCTCTTCTTTCTGTTCTTCTAGCTGTTCTCTAAGTAGCCTAATTTCTTGCTCATAACGAACTTTATCAGCGAGAATTTCCATTCCCCCGTTCTTAATCTTGCAAATAGAAAGATGTCTTGTCATAGAACAATGTTGTACAAATACTCTATTGCAATAGATGCAGCGATTTGGATTTCGGATATTTTCCGGAGCAACTTCTCGAATAAGACATGGAGTCTTTCTATTTTTATGGCGTTGTAGTTCAACGGGCTTACGAAAAACTTTACCGCAATTAAAACACTTTCTGTCGTTTATAACTTCAATTTCTTTTTTTATAACAGCTTGCTCCATGCTGGCACAAATTGGTATGAAAAAGTATGACACGGGCACAAACCAGTATGGCGATATAATAACTCGATATAGTAATGTTTAATTTAATTAATTGTAGCTTCTATATTGGTGCGAAAAAGTAGGACTAAATTGCCGTCGCAACAGTTGATAAATCAATAGTTTATATGTTTGCATTCATTTATCATATCCATTTTTTACAGGTGTGATTTAGTATGGTATGAAATTTTACACCTGTAGAGAGAAAAAAAGTTAAGACAAGTCATCACCAATTTTTTCCAGGATCGGCAGCAAAAATTTTGCTGCGGTTCTGATGTTATATTAAGCCTCGGCATTCTTAATCTTGCAAATAGAAAGATGTCTGGTCATGGAACAATGCTGCACAAATACCCTGTTACAATAAATGCAGCGATTTGGATTTCTAATATTTTCTGGAGTGACTTCTCGAATAAGACACGGAGTCTTCCTATTTTTATGTTTAAGTAGATCTGATGGCGTTCTGAAAACACTACCACAATTATAGCACTTCTTGTTATTGATTGGTTGTTCCATTACCAGTTGCTCATTTCTGACTTCTTCAACTAATGCAACATGTTCTATAACCTGTGCGATTACACCATTTTCTCTTGCGTGCAAAACTACAACTTCTTCCATCGTAACATTGAACCACTCACCGACCAATCTCTTATCTTTCAACTCGTTATGTAGTCGTTTTTCCAACTCACTCATAGTCTTTTCATCTTGACAACTGATAGTTCCAATAACACGTAGCTTGTATGGGTTTCCAGTTTGTAACGTTCGGATACGATTTTTCACATTGTTTGTCTTACCAATTTTGACTTTGTTTGTGTATGGATCCTCTCCGATGAAATAAACACGGTAGTCCATTTCTAAGGGGGTTAATTCTTTCTATCAAACGGTTTCAATTTTACACATAAGACAATGACACGCATTTACACTATGATTGTCCAAGTTCATATCCGAATAAACACAAATACATATCCTAAATTTGAATTAGACAAAAGGCAGAGATCAGTTATCGCGCAAGATGGACGATGCGTTCGATAAGATGATGGAGCTGATGGAGGCACCTGAGCCTGACCCGCCGCCTCCAGAAGACAACATCGAAGACGCTGACTATAACGCGGAGCTACTTGAGCTACAAGAACAAATCCGCCAGATAGCTCCAGCCGAACGTGTATTCAAGATCCGCCCCCTCGTAGCCGAATATACCGAGTTCGATCCATCCAATAACGTACTCGTCGATGAAGTGCGAGATAAGTTCAAGCGTGAGAAAATTCTCGAAGAGTCCGAGATCTTTACGCAGCCGGTCAGCACCACATATACGATGGAAGGCTTCTTATCGAACGTCCAGTTTCATGAGGAACAACTGATTCAGGAACTACTACCCGACGAAGATATGGTGATGTTCAGATGCAACTATGGCAAAGTCAAATTGCCCGAGTATACTGAGCCTGTAAAGTTGAGAAAGACCAACCGCGGCCGCAAGAAAAAAGAGAAGAAGAAAAAATCCCGAAAGAAACCAGGCTCTGGCGATGATTTTAACAGTCAGATAACTTTCGTCACTCGTTCGCAGATTGAGCCATTGACATCTCCGACCGCATATTCGAAAGTCTATAAGTTCAAGATCTTTCGCACGGGAAAATTACAACTCCCAGGCGTTCACCCTGAACATATCGATGATGTTATTGACTGTACACGTAAAATTGCGCAAACGTTGAATTTCTATCTACATCCTGGCGAGCCTGATACCGCTAAACGGACCACGGTGGTCAACATTAATCCCGTAATGAAGAACTACAAGTTTTTGCTAAAGTTACCACCGGGGCACATCATTGATATGGAGATATTGCGCCAGATTCTGGCACACGAGCGATCAAAACAATATGGACCGCTCGATGATACAGACGAAGAAACCACTCACACGGACGCGGAAACTGACACCGAAGATAACGACATGGACGAATCCGAAGACACACACGGCGGCGCCGACGTTCCAGACGACCACAACGAACACAACGAACACAACGAACACAACGAACACAACGCCGACAATGACGAATACGTCCCCGCGAATGTATACAATCATAATATTACGTCACCTGAGCATCCATCGATCTTTATGCTCAAGTACACGCGCCAAGATACAAAACTGTCGATAAAGTTCAATACCCCGATCTACAAGAAGCCGAAAAAGATGACCCGTATAAACATCTTTATGCGAGGAAAAATCAACATTCTCGGCGCATTTAACACCGAGGTGACGACACAAATCTGTGAGTACTTACAGTGGATCTTTCGCATGTACTGGAACAATATCGTCGTACCCGAGGGCGTGCCAGAGCCGCGCATTGATAGATACAAATGGGTCGAGAATATTGAACAACTTGACGACGCAACGACCAGATCGATTGTCCACGGGTTCATCAATTGGTTGCCCCCGCTTCCACACATCACCGAACAAGAATATGCACTTGCATGTGAGTTCGTGGATGATTGTTACAACGAATGCGTGTCCGCCGCAAACAATTATCTAACTCAGTTGCTCGCAGAAACTGATCTCGCGGAATGGATCGGCACATTTGCAACTGGTAAACCGACACCGCTTATCGATTATTTACATGATAAATTCAAAAAAGAAAATGATCTGATGCATCTTGACTACCCCGAGCTGGTCGCGTAGTCGTGTACTCGCGTAGTCGCGTACTCGCGTAGTCGCACACCCACACATACAACCCATCAAATATCCTCGACGCGGGTCTTGCTTCCGCAAACACATGTGAGAAACAACAATCGATTCTTTCTTTCTAACCGAGTATTAATGCCACGGCACGCACGGCAGGTGACATATTCGGCCGCGTATTTTTTGACCAGTGATTCAAGATCACGCTCCTTTGTCTTTCCACGGTAGACTAACCCACGATCGGTAATCGACATCTCTTTCAATCCCAGCTCGGTTCGAAGGTAACCCATCACATGCACCTGATCGCGCTTTAGTCCTGCACATATCTTCGTAAAATTCATCCAGCATGTGTGTGGTCCGTGAATCGCCAATGTTGGCGGCGGCAACTTGAATGTTTGGATCGCGGCATCTGGACATTTGGCATAAAACATCTTTAACATCTCATCGTACGTGTATATTTGTGGCTCAAGATACACCGGTGCGCACGCACGCTTTTTTTTCCTCTTTGGATCAAACGGCTTCAGATCGCCCGTGTCATCGTTTCGCGCGTCTACATCCGCGGACATGAATTCTCCGTCGTATTCTTTTTCCATCGTGGTTGCACAATCACACAGTCGCACAAACACACGGTCGCACAACCACACAAACACGCAATCACCGCGCGAACAATACTAATTGTATTTATAGATTCAAATTTTTATAAGAGTATATTATATGATAGTGAAATTGCATAATAACACACGATGTCACGAGATTCAGATCCCATTATGGTAACGGGCCGGTGTCCAGATGATTTCACCTCTATCGTTCTTGATCTATTTGGAAGCATCCAGTATAAGTTGTTTGGTATGATGTTTGTAGTGTTTGTGATTCTGAGTTCTGATGTGTTTATCAATCGAGTCTTATCTCAGATCAAAGGCGCCGTAGATATGAAATATCCAACATCATGGGGCGTCCTCCTACAGGGTATGTTTCTCGTACTCGCGTGTATAATTCTTGACGCATCTATTCATCAAAAAATAATCTAGAGGTGCACACGCGCACGCACATACACGCGCGCACACGTGCTCACTCCAACCTATAGATGTTAATAATCTCGGTAGGCCATTTCGTGAATTTGAGCGGATCCAATACGGTGTCTTGCCAAATGTTATTTAACAAGTATTTTGACTTCAGACTGTCTGTAAGATCAGTCGTCAGGATGTCAACAAGATCATCAATAGGTCGGTTCAAAATCAGCTTATTTTTTTCGCAATAGCCAATATCGGTCATCTCGCGACATGGCATATACACGTTCGGGAATTTAATACCCGCGGTATCGAAATCCTTCTGGACCGAGAACGTCGACGCAATGTTCAACAGTTCTTTCTTCATATCGTCCCGAGACATTGACCTCAGCTTGTTCATTGTGACCCGGTCAAAATCATAAACGGTAGCATCGATATTTTCCAATAACTCGACCTTATTGAAATGACTATAATAAAATGTTGTAATCTGATTCTGTATGAGTGAATAATCATGTGGGTAATTCTGCAATATTTCCCTTAATTGCTTCCTAAAGTCATTGATATCCTTCTTGAAATTGGTTTCATTGATCAATGCCTTGATTTTACTGCGCGTCTGTGCGTTGCGTTCGATGTCAAGATAGTTAATAAACTCAATTACAAACAACTGGTAAATGTAGTTGTTGTACAGTGACTCGCCGATCTTTGTTGTTCTCGGATCCGGTACCGGTGGCGCTCTTGACAATATTAGTTTGTTAATTTCATCATAGCTGTATCTTAATTCACGGATTTTTGATGATGCTGAGATCTCACCCTCGCAGTAAAAATTCATTCCACTAACCTCCAATCCGGTGAATTTACCCCCGAGCGTTAGAGTGCTTTGTTCTTTTAGCAATCCATACAAATACACATTTCCCGCCTTGTATTTGGCCTCAATAAATGCATTCATTTCCGTTATGAATTTCCGGACACCGTCGACGTGTACCCGGTTATCTCGCACATACGCGTCAAAACTAACTGGAATCTTGTCAGATATATAAACCGAATAATCGATGGGAACATACACGTACTGGTCGCGCCGAGATAGCAGCGCAGCATAACACAAATTTTGCCTATTAATATATTTAGTTACCATAGTGTAGCCGGATTCCGCGATAAATTCTTTTAATAACGACAGATCCATTTTTTTATCGTATGTCTCGTCGGTTTGCGTAACCGCGACCATGTTGTAGATAAGCTTAATTACCTTATCATCGAAAACATACTTGCGCTGCGAGATGTTAAATGTCTTAAAGTAAGTCTCAACATCAATCACAAAGATAGGATAGTATCGGTTTTGCTTTTTTATAACCAATACATAGATTTGCTCGGCCATTAAACTAGAAACAAGAGTTGGTTTCGGTGCGCGTGTGCTGTCCGCATCATCCGGTGACGACCCGTCGTTCATTCGATTAACATACGCGATCTCGCTGTAAAGGATGTCCGGAATAAATAACTCAATATTAGCACCGGTTCCGGTATCATCGAGGAATGTAAATATCGAAATCTTGAAAAAGATGTGAAATAGCTCAGTAAACAGCTCCGGCCATTGCTTAAATTTCTGCATTTCTTGCGAAAACATCTTCCCGTCAACGAAGATTTCCTTTATCGTGGCAATCATCGCGTCTGCGGAGCTCCAATATTCAACAAGCGTGCCATTGAGTAGAGTACCAAATAAGTGCTTTGATTCGGGTTTCTTTAATTCTATAATAAGCTTCTTGACCAATTCCTCCATCGGTATGTTCAGCGACTCAGCAACCGCATACACAATACCAATGTTTTCAGCGCCGGGAACATCCTGGGGTACTCCGTATATGTAATAATTATGCGGCGTATTTACCGTTCCCATTAACAGATTCTTTATGCCGGCTTGCGGCAACTTTGACAAACGCGCAAGATCGATATCCTTACCATAATTCATAATATGACGTGATACACCGCTCTCTTCGTTAGTAAATTTGTGTTTCGATACACAAACAGCATGCAAACGCGATTTCTTGCTACCCTCTGACGTATGCGGCTTCTTGTTGCAACACGGTAGACAATAATGCTTCGGATGCGCGTCCGCACCAAAACTCAAATGCGGATATTGTTTCGTTGGGCAACCGTACCACGCAGGCTTATTCATTGTAAAATTCCAATATTGGGTGAGTTTCTTTATCGACGTTTGGTCCATTGTCTTTAACTCATCTGGAGTATAGATGATTGGTTGACGCTTACGCTGACAAACACTCGAGTAAACCTTTTTGCTGCCATATTTTTTTAAGTTATACAACTCTGGATCTTGTTCTAGCAACTTACGTAACTTTTTCACATCCTTGTAGTTTTTAGTCGCGGTGAATGCAGTCTTGATGCTTTCGGTGTTTATCGCGCGGTAAATAAACCCGAGCACATACGTATAGAAAGTCTGGAATTCCTGTTCGCGAATATCAATAATTTCAAAGCGTACGTCTGTTGTACGATGTGTCATTCGCACCACGCGGCCATCATAGTTCTGATTCCATTTCTGTTTTACCGCGTTATTGGACAAGTACACATAGTAGTTGTTTATAATAATGTTGTTGCTTGCAGTTATAATTCGTTCAATCGCATTTGTGTCAAACTCATACATTCCCTTGCGCCATGTGAATTCGTATTTGTCAAATTGTTGTACGTTGCGAGTTCCGATAATTCGCGCGCGAAGATATGTATCCCATAATCCCTTTATCGTTTTAAATGTGTGTTCGAGCATAACCTTTTTCCAATACACGCAGATGTTTAAACCCTGATAACCCACATTTTGTTTTGTGATAAGAGGAAGACTACTACCAGCAATAAATGCATAACGGCCGAGCTGATTTATTCCATGGATGATCGGGTCCGTAAACTTCTTCATTATTTTTATGATGTCATCGAATCCGAGCTCATCTTCCTCGTTCCAGAGGGTTTTTATGTAATATTTACCGTTCGGGTGAAAATTTAGGAACATAAATCTAGACTGTTCGTTTTCCATTGTGGTTGCGGTTGATCTTGAATGATACACGTCCTGGTCGGACTTGCGCAACGAAATTGCAAGTGTAATTCCAACTCTCATCAACATTCCGCTCGGGAACTGAATATCAGACGAGCGTATATATCTCTTGCGTAATAGGTATCGTTTATTGTTGTGCTCAATATATGCATGAATTTCCGGGATACACTTTGTTACACGAAGTTTGTCAAAGAGGTTTCGAATATTCAACATAACACGATTACCACTGACCATCGCAATCATTTGCGTAATTGCGATGGCTACATTGTCATTTGCGAATGCCAGCATCTTATTCATATTGCGGTAATTTCCATCGATGATCTCACTCTCAGTTTTATATACACTGACCAGCGATGATTTATTTTTCGCAAGATCGGGATACTTGTGTTGGAGCTCATCTTCGTTTGTGATGTAATCATAGAAACAGTCAGTGGTCAATTGGGGCCAATATTTGACGATGAACCCATAGTAAAACAGCTCAAATTGGTATGTGTCACTGATCATGTCCAATAATTGAGTACGAATTTTTGCCGTGAACTGGGCAAGATCGACCACGTATACTGTGTTGTTCGCGGGAAGGGACGATAGAATCTCAAATGTATCATTAGCCTCGATCTTTAGTGAATTGCGATTATCATACAAGAATCTGTCGACGTGAACGCCATGAATGATATCGCGGAAATTGTTATAGTCGCGGATGTCAACTTTGTATGCGCCCTCGACTGAAATCTTATAGACGCCCTGCAAACGGTTCTTGTCGATGTAGAACAAATGCTGACGGTACACGGGTATACCCGTCGCAATATAAATCTTCTCCTTAAACTCGCTAAATTTATCTTCCGGGTACACATGTACGGGAGGATATGTAACTCCACCGACATTTTTTGCCACGGTCTCTACGACTTCACGTTCTCCCTGAAGCATTTTTTCAATGTCCGAGTCATCGAGATCGTCCGCGCCGCCACCAATGCCAACGCCAACGCCAACGCCACCGCCAACGCCAACGCCAACGCCAACGCCACCGCCAACGCGCGTCTGTGCGATAGCCACATGATACTTATAATCGGCGCCGTAGAATTCGCGGAGCAACTTATCGTATGCTTGACGTTGAGCCGCCGTTACTTCGCGATAGTAATTACATGCGTTCCAGATACCTTTGGGCACGTCTCCTAGAAAACAATAAGTGTGTGTATTTGTGGCGGTGACTGGATCATAAATCACCACCTTCGGGGGGTTATTAATAAATGAATTCATGCACCTGTATCACCACGTACTTATAATATATCACATACAACATATTCTAATAAAAATACAAAAGGCAAATATGTGAAGTTATATATACCATCGGATCAGATGTGGCATGAGAAAATTTTAATCGGAGTGGTATTATGTTTCTTGTTGGTGTGTGTATACGAATACGCGCAGACGCAGATTCGAGTTTCTGTTCCAGTTGGGTATCGAAATTGGAGTGTAATTAAGTCATACGATAACAGTGCCGAAGCTGCGAAACTCCTCAATGACGTTAATACGAAAATGATTGATTTCTTCCGATACCTGAAGAAACGATACCATATTGACGAAACCGACGATGCGATCGCGTCCGATGGATTCTCTCACAAGACCACTGACGCATACCTGATCGTTCAAAATATTCTCACCAAATACAACCCTGATGTCTTCTATGAGAATGACCCCAGGTACACAAAGGAAACTTCATACACAGTGAACAAGGGAGAGGCTATGTATGTATGTTTGAGGCAAAAGGCTGATCCTACCAAATTAATGGACATTGACACGACGGTGTTTGTGATGTTGCACGAAGTATCACATATCGGTTGTTACTCAACTTGGGGACACGATGATCGATTTTGGACTGTCTTTAAGTTTATACTTGAAGAGGCGGTTGCCGCGGGTATTTATCATCCTGTAGACTTCCGTAAAGAACCGAAGAATTACTGCGGACTTAAGATCGAGTACCAACCACTGTTTGACTCTTCACTCCCGCGTATCGAGGGCGTATTGTAAACGCGCACAGCCTCAAACACACACACAAACACACACATACACGCAAACACACGAACACGCGCAAACACAAACGCGAGCACAAACACTATAAATTTGAAAACCCGAACACAAATTATATTGATTAGAATTCATGGAGCGAGAACAACCAGACACCAAGCGAGAAAGCGTGCAATCGTTATTGGATACACTATGGGATAGTCCGTGGGACGACCCATCGGATGATCTATGGGAGGAGCCATTGGAAACCATGCGCTCGAGCCCGATGGATACTCGCTCGAGCCCGATGGATACTCGCTCGAGCCCGATGGATACTCGCACGAGCCCGATGGATACTCGCACGAGCCCCGAGTGGATATTTGAACCCATGAAGCCACTTGAACATCGTAAATCACCTCTTCAAAACTCAACACTTGATCATATCACCCAATGGGTGTACAAAGGCGAGTGCGAATTTGTGTCGGCACTTACCCACCCGCCAACACAATACACAAAGAATCAAAGTCTCATATGCTCCGGAGTGGTAAACGAGATCAAATGCACGTATACGGTGTATTTCTCTGCAGCCACTGGTGGTCAACTTACCGCATATGCCCCAATCCACAGTCTTATACCATTATTCAATATCGATTCGGTGCAATATCTTGATTGCGGCGGTAAACGCCGACATGAATTCGACATGAGCCGATTTTGGTGTATGAGTTGCGATGGAATCCCCGAGAGCGCTGCAAAAAAGATCATTAATCGCGCATGGCCTCATGTTCGTTTTGGCTCGATACCGACCGAGTGTATACTATGGATCAAATGCCAACCAAATATCCTATCGGTCGCTAACATCATCGCGGAAACAATCCGAAAGAACATAAACCATGCCGAGACATCCCATACAAATATAAAAGTTAGACGATTGTTTTTGATTCGCGGAATCGACTCCGAAACGATTAAAAATTGGAAGGAACAGCTTGACGAGTTCGGATCAGACACTTGATTGTTTTTTCCCTTAAAATTGAATACGCGGCGGTAAGATTACACCAGCGCGCGTATACCACACTATGTCGCATCCGGACTTTGACACAGTGGCTGAATCGATAGATCAGTGGGTGTACAAGGGAAAATGTAAGTTCGCTCATAAACTGCAATACAAACCATCTAGCTATGGTTACAACCGCAGCCTAATATGCGTGGCCGAGTTCAACGAGCTCAAGTACTCGTATCAGGTATATTTCTCGTGTTCGAGCACGCATCAACTTATGCCCAATTATATTTCGACTGCCGAATTTCTTCCCATATTCAGAATAAATCCAAATGATCTAAACACTGTAAATTGTCGCGGAGATAAGTGTCGTCGTGAATTCGGGCCGGAAACCGGAATTTGGTGTACGGCGTGTCATGGCGATCCTGATGAAAGCGCCAGCACGGTTATCGATCGTTTGATAAAGCACGAATTCACCTTTGGAGATATCCCCGATGATTGTATTGTACACGTGAAGAGAACAAAGCGTGATCAATATGACATTTTGAGGCGTGTATCCGAACTCGAAGATAAGATTGCGGTAGCCGAATCAAAGGTTGCCCCGGGAGGTTATTATGACGCGAAAATACAAGAAAAAACCGACAAAATAAATGCCGAACGCGCCAAAACCCTCCACGCGATAACGAAATATCGATATCAAATCGAGTCTATTTCGGATCCTGACTCGGGTTCAGACTCGGGCGCCGATTCGAGCTCGAGCTCAGGCTCAGACGACGAAAGCACGTGATAACGTCTTCTTCTTTTTTACGCCATGAAAAAAGAAACAACGCCTGTGCGAATTTACCGGCCGTCGCTACATGTCACGATAACAAATATCACGAACGCAAGTACCGCCAATGGGAACCCCAAAGGCATACCCATGAACAATAATAGAAACCACATACCCGCGGACACTCAATACATTACCGTGCTGGTATTCAATTTTAGGCCAAAAACCAAGCTACCCTAGCTTAAAATTGAATAACCGGTTAAGCATTTATTCAATTAAAGGATTGGCATCGATTATTGATCGAGACCGCGTCATGGATAAATGGAACTGTGATGAATCGTGCCAATTTACCACTGAATGCACGAAAGAACACCTATTGCATCACATACGCAAAGGTATCAAAACCAAGATTACAAATCGTCAGCTAGATATTCTTCCCTCGAGGAAGGATTTCCTATCCCCGACGCTTAAAGCAGCGTTTGCTTCACAGATCAGCACGCGAAAGCCCGTATTGTTCCTGCCGAATTCTGTCGTCGAGAAGAACGATTACCTCGATGGTGTATTGAAGCTTCGTATTTACTTATTTGGTATTTTGCCTTGCGGATCAAAGGCATGTGTGGTTCTTGATAACATTGATGTACATGTCGACATAATGGTCCCCGATGGTATGACGTCTCGCGAGTACGATAACGTGCTTCGTGGTTTGCTTCTCAACAAGAACCTGACATTCAACTCTATCTCGGACGTTATGATGTATCGGCCGCGAGGTTTCCAACGTGCGAAGCGTGTTTACAAACGAATTATGTTTAGTAACCTGCAAGATCGCAAGAAGGTTATTGAATTTATTGCCGAACTAAATCGAGATTTGAAGAACAATGGAAAACCTCAGATCGAGACAGCAGCCGATGATCAATCGAAGAACAACTTTTACTTTCCTAAGATCGCTCGTGAATTCCGATTCGCGACCGCCGATTGGAATCGCTTCGAGAAGTATGAAGTGATGACGAACACATCGCCGAACTGCGACTATATGTTGCGGGTTGACGTTCGAGACTTCGTCAAGTTGTCAAAGACTAAACGCGCCGAGTTGTTGAAAAATCCTTTGATTGGTCCGATGATCGACCGTGATCCCCTGCTCGTGATGATGTGGGATATTGAGACACATCGCACGATCCAAAATGGAATGGTTCCGACGGTCAAAGATACAGATTTTACAATCTTTATGATATGTGGCAGTTATTTTCACCAACACACCGACGAAAGTTTATTTAACGTATGCGTTGTTGATCAAGCCACAAATGCTCGCGAAGGAATCAAACTCGTGATCGAATGTGGAGACGAGCTGGGCGTACTACGAACCCATATGGAGGTCGTTGCGAGAATGGCTCCAGATCTCACTGGTGCCTTTAACGGCGGTAATTTCGATTGGCCTCTCTATCGTGAGAAGCTGAAGAGAAATGGATTGCTGACGGCGCTAAAGTCAAAATGGTCGTCCTTACCGATGATCACCAAAGGAAAATACGCGGATACCGAAGACTCGGTTCTCCGTTGGAACTTTCGTTCAGAATCAATCAAGATTGATGCCGAAACGAAACACAATCTTGATTGCGTGGCTGATTTTCCTGGTATGCTCGATACCGATGTATTGCCGGTTTTCCTCAAGATGTATCCAAAGGCTGAAGTCCGCAAGAGCTTCTCTCTGAACTTCTTCCTTGCAAAGAACGGCTTGGAGTCAAAGGAGGACATGCCTTACAAGAAGATGTTTAAGATTTATGAACGCGCAGTCAAGCTTGCAGGAATCAAATCCTGCCATTGCGGTGAAGCTCAGGCACATTGCGGCTCATGCCGTGAATGCGTCAAAGATATCGACTGCATTCCGCTTCCCGATGATATGTTCGGAGACAAGCATCGCGATTTGTTTGATGATGACGGTCGTGAACTATGCTGCTATTGCGGCAAGAAACAACGTAACATGCGTGACATGGCAGATGTCGGTTACTATTGCAACATCGATTGTCTGCGACCCCAACAGCTGTATGTGAAACGAACAGTGATCGCGGATAAGCGCGAGTTGTCAAACATGTCGTATGTGAGCTTATATGACTCGTTCTATCGTGCCGATGGTATGAAAGTTCGTAATGTAATTGGCAGTTATTGTCATAAATACGAAATGGCGTTCAGTAACGTCAAGACAAACAAGTCAAAGAGCGAGAAGGATCACTATCCGGGCGCATGGGTATTCCCACCGGTGCGCGGATTAAACAACAAACGACCAGTTACAGGTCTTGATTTTGCATCACTGTATCCCAGCCTGATGATGACATACAACTTATCTCCGGACATGGTTGTGTATACTCAGGAAGAGGCTGATATGCTAACGGCTCTCGGCTACAAACTGCGAAAGATTGAGCCGTTCGAGTATGAGCGCGGTGAGAAAAAGGGAGATATTGCAAATGTTAAACACATGAAGTCTGGCTGGACGGTCCGTCATAACGGAGTATTCGGCCGCAAAGACACGAAGACTGTCTCCGAGTATGTTAAGACGATTACCCTCACCGAGGGTAAAACCACCGTAAAATATGCTGAGAAAGATGGTCCCACGGACGCTGATAAGATCTTAATCTCCGAGATGAAGAAGCCCGCTCGTAGGGTGACTTATGTACCGGTTTATGGCCGTGACAAACTACCCGGCGAACGCATGGGTATCTTCTCATTCATCGTGAAGAAGCTTTTCGACAAGCGTGTTCCTGTCAAGGGCGAATTTGTGCGTCTGAGCAAACTTAAAGAACAGATGGAATTGGAAAAATCCGATGTCTACACTGTAAAAGTTGACGGCGTCGAAACCACTTACAAGAAGGCAGATGTCCTGTTTGGTATCAGCAAGGTTGATTCGAAACAGAAGGCCTTAAAGGTGCTGTCGAATACTTTCTATGGAGAATCTGGAAACTATATGAGCGCGATCTATGAACTCCTGGTTGCTGCTGGTATTACAACGGCGGGTCAGGAGAACATTAAGAAGGTCGCAGGTTTTGTGATCAGTAAGGGATTTAACGTTCAATACGGAGACACTGATTCGCTGTACCTCACTTGTCCCGATGGCGTCTATGAAGTCCCCGATCGCAAGTACAAGGCCGCAATGGACGCACTCGCGGTTGAATTCGAAGGCGTTCCGATTGAACACGAACCCACGAGCGAACGCTCGACCGAGTACAAGAATCGCCGCACACAAGCGCGAGTCATCTACTGGACCGAGATGACCGACATCACGATGCGTGTGATGAGTGCACTAAAGGAAGAGGTCTCGGACTTTCTCCTTGGTGACAACGGCACGATTTTCCTCAACATGGCTTACGAGGAAGTCGGAATGCCGACCGTACTTACTGGAAAGAAGAAGTACTTCATGACTCCGCATATCGCGAAGATCAATTTCTATCCCGAAGAGTACTTTATCAAGGGAATTGACATTGTCAAGCAGGGTCAATCAAAGATCGCGAAGATGCTTGGCGAAGAGTTTATCCATGATTCACTCGCGCCAGAAAATGAGCGCGAGCTGATTGACATCGCCGAAGATAAGATTCGTAAGTTTTACAAGACGAAATTGGATCCGAGCTTGTTTACATTGAGCGCCAAATACAAACCAAACAAAAAGAATATACCGGTATTGGCGTTTGTTGCGCGAATGCGTGAGATGCAGAAAAAGTACGCGAACGACCCCGCGATGATGGCGTTGTACGAACCTCCGGAGGCCGGTGACAAGTTCGAGTATGTCATTGTGAAGAAGGATCAACGATACACCCTACAGGGATGTAAGATTGACACGAAGAAAGGCGATCAAATGGAATTTGTTCGCGTCTATAAGGCTTCGCAAAATACCCCTAATCCGATGGAACTCGATATCAACTACTACATGGAAGGAGCTGTAAACGGACTATTTGCGCGATTCATCGCGTATCATCCGAAGTTCCAACCGCCGCAAGACATGTTTGACATTACTGATAAGGAGCAGTATCACAAGATGGATGAGTTTTGCGTGAATGCCGCGGCCAAGTATATTACTGAGCTATGTCAGACGATCACTGGAATTGATAAAAAGGTGACTGCGCAAGTTGGTCGCGACTACCGTAAGATCTACAAATCCGCGGACAAGATCATTCGTGCGGACGTTGTAAGCAGATACGGATCGGCAGGATACATCTTGCATGATCTTAACATTCGTGCTGACGACGATGACACGCGAGCCCAAAGTACGCGTATTATCGATCAGATGAAGGAAACTGCGAAGGATTTCCAACCCGGGAATGAGACCGACTATCTGGCTTTGAACGAAATTAGGGGCGGACCTAGTGTATTCCGATTGAATCAGATCTACAATGGCGAACGAGACGTGAACATTTCCAGACTGCGTGTCGAGATGTGTAACCGCCGCGAAGCAATGATTGTCGAAAAGTTATATGCGGCGGTCCCCAAGATATCGAGGATAATCTACAAACATGAGCGTGGCATTATCACGTTGATTGATGACATGCGGAAGGATAAGACGTCCGACGAGATCGAGATTAACAATCACGATCTCGAGTATCTGAATGCGTTGGCTGATGAAGACCGCGATACATTGACAACCGTGAGCACGTTGATGTTTGATTTAATTGCAGTCTATCGTGTACGTGCGAGCGTACTCGCGATCGTGTCCGCGATAAAAATGGCGAAGGCAAAGATGATTAACGAACCTATTGCTCCGGTATTAAACGTACGTGAAATATCACGTGCCGAGGCAAAGGCCGCTCCAGTTCTGCCTGACTATGAATGGGTATGAACACGCGTACACGCGTACACACGAACGCCTTTTAATTTTTTATACATTTTCGCTTTACAGAATTGTCTCCGTGTTTACATAGGGGTTCACTTGTATGATCCGTATCGGTTACGCTTGTATAAACCTAGAGTTAAAAGCACATGACATCTATTCGACACGTACAATAACTCTAAAACAGATGGAAAAACGCCCCGATGACGTTAAAAAACTTGCTCTAATGAATATCGATGATCTGGAAAAGATTATCATCCGCAATGAGGAGTTGGGTATACGATTCTTCAGAATTACGTCGAATTTGTTTCCGCACTTGGAAAACCCGCGTGTGTTGTCTGGACACGAATATAACATTGACTTTGCTCGAGATGCACTCGCACGCGTGGGTAAGCGTGCTCGAGAATATGGACATCGTTTGACGATGCATCCAGGTCAGTATGCACAATTGGGTTCGCCCCGCGAAGAAGTTGTCACTCAAACATTCAAAGACCTGCGTGCACATGCGGATATTTTAACCGCGATGGGAATGACACCTGAGCTCGGATCTGTACTAATTATTCATGGCGGTGGCACATTCGGCGACAAAGTTGAAACACTCCGCCGATTCAAGGAAAACTTTCTAAAAATGCCAAAATATGTGCGAGATTTTGTAGCGCTTGAAAACGATGAGTGGAGTTACTCGGCGATGGATCTATTGCCGCTTTGCGAGGAGTTAAAGATACCACTATGTCCCGATTTCTTTCATCATCGTATAGGCCATGCTGATCAATTTAACATATACGACGATAAAATTATTGCGCGAATAATGAACACGTGGAAGTTACGTGGTATTCGGCCAAAATGCCACTTGAGCGATCAAAAACCAAACGAGCGTAAAGGAGCACATGCCGATTGTGTAGATGAGATTCCAAGTGAACTGTTACGTGTGGCTCTTGAACATAACGTCGATATCATGTTGGAGGCTAAACACAAAGATAAATGCGCGCTTGAGATGTACAATAAGTACTTCACACGGATCGATAATCGCGGGCGAATCGAATGGTATCTGCGAGATCGCCATTAAAAAGGGATGTATCGATAATGCTAAAATTGAAATATACATTTGACAATTGTTGCATTGGCTGCAATGGAAATGGATATCCTGGTAGCCGATGGTGTTGCAAGCGTGGTGAAAAAGCCAGTGCAAAAGATGTCGGTTCCAGCTGGATCGACATTATACAAGCTGAGAGTGTCGGCAAATGGAACTACTCTCTTTAAACGTGATATCCCAGATGAGTTCTTGCGTTG
>Ga0154020_10003746_pt1 | contig 18217 bp, 16 predicted proteins | sample Klosneuvirus_201_FD_109709 | JGI IMG/M metagenome (GOLD analysis project Ga0154020, IMG submission 109709) | Active sludge microbial communities from wastewater, Klosterneuburg, Austria - Klosneuvirus_20160825_MG | ecosystem: Engineered > WWTP > Aerobic digester > Activated sludge | place... | reverse complement strand
GAACATCGGGTCCGATGCGATGTCTCCGATCACGGCGGTGTGGTTCGGATCGATCACGCCGTGCTGGTCGCGTGCGAACACGGACGCGAGATCGAAGCGAAACCCGTCGACGCGCATCTCCTGGGCCCAGAAGCGCATGCTGTCGAGGATCATCTTGCGCACGTAGCGATTGCGGCCGTTGATGCTGTTCCCACAGCCCGCGTAGTCGGCGTAGGTCCCGTCGCGCATCGAGTAGTAGGTGCTGTTGTCGATGCCCTTGAAGTTGTAGACGGGACCATCGGCGCCTCGCTCGGCGGTGTGGTTGTAGACGGCGTCGATCACGACTTCGATGCCCGCGCGATGCAGCGCGGTCGTCATCGCGCGAAACGCGTCGAGCGCGGACTCGTTCGTCGCGTAGCCGCGGTGCGGTGCGAGGAAGCTGACGGGCATGTAGCCCCAGTAGTCGCGCGTCGTGGGATCGCGTTGGAACACCGGCATCAGCTCGACGATGGTGACGCCGAGCTCGCGCAGATACGGGATCTTCTCGACGACGCCCGCGAACATTCCGCGCGCGGCCGCGCTGACGCCGGAGCTCGGGTCGCGCGTGAATCCTGCGACGTGTAGCTCGTAGACGAGCGCATCGGTGTCGTGGTGGGGGCGCGGCTCGTCGATCGGCTCGTAGCGATGGGCGGTCGTTCGGATCTCGCCGAGGATGTTCGGCTGCGCGAACACGAGGGCGCGCGCGTACGGATCTGCGAGCACGCGATCCGGATGGAACGCATGCACCTCGAATGGCGTCTCGGACTCGGGGCCATCGACGCGGTAGCCGTAGTAGTCGCAGCCTCGCGCGCGCTCCTCCTCGACATGGCAGTGCCAGATCCGGCCGGACTTGTTGACGAGCGGCAGGAGCGCGATGTCGACGCGTGGCACGGCGAGATCGTCCGCGGAGAACAGCAGGAGGCGCACCGATGTCGCGTGCTTGGCATACAGCGCGAAGTTGAACGTGCGCTGGTCGTCGCACCACGACACGCCGAGCGGATAGGGTAGCCCCTCGGTCGCGGCCCAGGTCACGAGCCTCCGTGGTGGATCCAGCGCGCTCGACCGCGCGGAGAGCTCGCTTCTCGCGCGAAGCGATACGTGTCGTCGATGAAGGTGGACAGCCGATGTTCCACGATCGCGTTGACGGAGCCGTCGGGAAACAGTCCGTCGCCGTCGCGAACACCGACCGGTAGCCCGGTGAGAAGCGCCAGCGCATCGTCGGCGTGATCCACCGCGTGAACGTGAAAGCTCCCGGCGGCCACCGCGTCGATCACCTCCCGTCGCAGCATCAGGTGCGCGATGTTTCGGCGCGGGATGATGACGCCCTGGGTGCCGATGAGCTCTCGCTGGCGGCACACGGCGAAGAACGCTTCGATCTTTTCGTTCACGCCGCCGATCGGTTGGACCTCGCCGTACTGGTCGAGCGAGCCCGTGATCGCGAGGTCCTGACGGAGGGGAACGGCCCCGATCGCGGAGACCAATGCGCACAGCTCGGCGAGAGATGCGCTATCGCCGTCGACGCCAGCGTAGGATTGTTCGAACACGATCGTCGCGGCGACCGCCAGCGGTTGGTGTTCGGCGAATCGCGCACCGAGGAAACCGGCGAGGATCAACACACCTTTGGAGTGCAGTGGGCCACCGAGCTCGGTCTCTCGCTCGATGTCGATCACCTCGCCGCTGCCGAGACGCATCCGCACCGAGATCCGGCGCGTGATTCCGAGCTTCCACTCGCTCTCGTCCACGACGGCGAGGGCGTTGACCTGCCCGACCTTCGAGCCGCTCGTCGAGACGATGACCGTGTCGCGACGTACCGCTTCGAGGTACTCCTCCTCGCTTCGGCCGTGCCGCCGGCGAAGACGAGCGAGTGCTCCATCGATGTCCTCGAGACCGACGTGATCGCGGCCCGCGTGTCCCGCGTGATCGTTTGCTTCGACGATCAGATCGCCGATCGCGCGCCGGTCGAGCGAGAGTCGGTACGCGTCGTTCGCGAGGCGCGACGAGTGCTCCACGATGCGCGCGAGTGCCTGCGGGGCGAGCGGTCGCGATTCGCGCTCGCGCGCGATCATTGCTGCCGAGTTGCCGAACGCGATCTCGCTCTCTCGCGTGCGCTCCATCGTGGGAGCGAAGTCGGCGACGATCGCGAACACCTCGTGCAGCGTGGGCTCCAGCACCTCGAGCGTGGATAGGAGCGCGTGGTCGCCGAACATCACGACAGTGATGTCGAGCGGAATCGGCTCCGGATCTAGCGTGGCGATGGGGGGCGTGTAGCCCGTTGGCTCGGGTGACTCGATCTGGATCTTGCTGGAGCGCAACGCGCGAAGGAGTGAGCTCCAGGCGGCGGGTTCGCGCAGCACGTCGATCGCGTCGACGAGGAGAAATCCGCCATTGGCTCGATGCAGCGCGCCCGGCTGGATCAGCATGACGCCAGTGACGAGCGCTCCGTTCTGGGGAAGGTGGACGACCTTGCCGGTCAGGTTTGCCCGCGTTGGATAGATCTCCTCGACCACCGGCGCGCTGCGGTCACCCGTGCGGTCGACGAGGACGTTGATGTCGAACCGACGTGCGGCGACGAAGTCGGCTTCGACACGCGCGAGGTACGCTAAGACGCGAGCGTTGTCGCGAAACGTGGTGCGCACCGGTTCGAGGTGCCTGCGAACGAGCACGGGCATGTCCGGCGGGCGGCCCGTCGCGGTCGCTTGCGTGACATCGGCTCCGATGGCGTGGCCGGCGCGAACGAGCTCGTTGCGGAGCTCCGCCGCAGTTCCCGGAGGCATCTGGAGGATGCGCGGATGTCGCAGATCGAGGTCCTGCACGTAACACCAGTCGAAGGAGGGACCGCGCCGGCGCGCTTCTTCGGTGACGAGCTCTCGTACAACCGCGCGCGCGTCCAACCCGCTCGCACCGACGGCGAAGATGTGAAACCCGGGGCGCCGGATGCGAAGCGCGGTCTCGATCGCTTCGACCGCGCGCGCCTGGCCGAGAGCGCTCGATGGAGCGGCCCCCGCGATCTCGATCGGGGCGCACGGGCGAAGCAGCTGATCGACGGTGAGCTCGGTCATGAGTCCTTAGCGAGTGGATGTGGCGAGCTGGATCTGGAGAGGAATCTCCGGCCAATCGCGGCGGAGCTGCACGAGGAGCTCGCGCGCGTTGCGGACCATGTAGGCCGTCACAGCATCGGGGGCGAGCGTCGGATCCTCCGTCACGACCTGATCGATGATCGAGAACGACAGCAGCGCGACCGCAGCGCTCGGCACGAGCACCTTCTCGAGCTCGGGGCGCAGTGCGGGTGTGATCGATAGGCGCGCGCGGATCATGAGGCTCATCTCGGCCATGCCGATCTGATAGACGGCGCGGATCTTGATCGGACCGGGGCCGTTCTGCGCCGCGGATGCATAGAGCGTGAGCGAGGGCAGGAGCCGCTCGGCAAATCGATCGACGAGCACGGGCACCTGTGCCGCATCGTCGACGGCCTCGACCGACGCGTCCTGGATGCACGCGGCGAACGAAAGCACTCGGTTCCAGTCGGTCGCCGTCGCGCCGGGCACCCTCCAATACGCGAGGCATGGTGCGGGCACCAGGGTGATCGTCGACGGCGCATCGATGTCTGCGAGCGCTGGCTCGGCGAGCGCGACCAGGAACGCGAGCGCGATGCGAGTGCGGTGGTTGGTCAGCATGGCCGTCTCGTCGATCGATGGTTGCAGCATCGAGACCAAGCCCACACGACACCACGGGCGTGCAGCACCGCGCAGGTGGCGCGCGAGGATGGGCGAGGCGCGCAAATGCTTCGCATTCGCCCTCGCGCTTTCGCGGCACGGGCCTCGCACCACGAGATGGCGTGACGGATCCGCAATCATCGCCGGTGACCGGCATCGTGCTCGCCGGCGCCGCGGCCCTCGGTGCATACGAGGTGGGAGTTCTCTCGTATCTCTACGAGTCGGTCTTGCCCGAGGCATCGGGTGCCGAGCCATCGGTGTTCAGCGGAACGTCCGCCGGTGCGATCAACGTGACGGCGCTCGCCGCGAACGTCGATCAGCCGCTGATCGCCACGAGCCTGCTCGCGCATGCATGGCAGGAGATCGATCTCGCGACGACATTACGGCCCTCGGCCCGCGACTCGATCGCGATGCTACTCGACGTCGCGGGCGCTCCGAACATCGTGCGGCACGTGCCGTACCTGCATGCAGCGTCCGGAGGCATCGTGTCCGACGAGGCGATCACTCGCTTGGTCGCACGCATCTCGTTCGACGGCCTCGCGGAGCACGTGGCGAGCGGCGACGTGAGAGGCATCGCGCTAACGGCGACGCGGATCGCCGACGGAAGTGCGACGGTGTTCTACGCGTCGCATCGATCGGTGCCGCCGTGGATCTCGGCGCCCAATGCGGTGCCCACCCCCGCGACGTTGACGGCGAAGCACGTGATGGCATCCGCCGCGATCCCGCTGCTGTTCCCCGCGGTGACGATCGGCAACGACGCCTACTGCGACGGTGGACTTCGCCAGATGGTGCCGCTGTCGCCTGCGATGCATCTCGGCGCGGAGCGCGTGCTGGTGATCAATCCGCTGCCGTCGGTGCGCCCGCGATCGGCGCACGCCGCGAACGTGGCCTCTCCGCTGTATCTGGCGGGCAAAGCGCTGAACGCGTTGTTCGGGGACCGACTCGAAACGGATCTCGCGAATGCGCGGCGCACCACGGCGATCCTGCGCGCGGGCACCGCTCGCTTCGGCCCGGGATTTCAAGATGCTCTCGACGCACAGCTCGTGGCCGACGGCAGATCGCCGCTCCAACCCCTCGACGTGCTGTGCATCGAGCCCACCCTGGACTTCGGCGAGCTCGCCGCGGAGCACGTCAAGAGCAAGGCCTTCACTCGCCACGAGCACAGCGCGGTCGGGCTTCTGCTGCGCCAGATCGCCGGTGGCGAACCCGAGCGCATGGCAGACCTCCTCGCCTACGTGCTGTTCGACGGCGGCTTCACCGCGAAGCTAATCGAGATCGGTCGCGCCGACGGGCGCGCGCGTCACGGCGAGCTCGCCGCGTTCTTCGCTGCGACGTGAATCACGCTGCGACGCGATTGGGGTCGCGCGGACGGGCGATGGCGGCCAGGACGTTCGCGACGCGCGCTCGCCCCTGCTTCATCGCGGTATCCGGATCGACGCTCTCGCGCGCGATGTCGTTGAGCGTGAGAATCCCGAGCGGGTGCTGCTCCTCGTCGACGACGGGAATGCGATGGAGTTGATGTGCGGTCATCAACTGTTCGGCATCCTCGATCGGCTGCTCGGGATGGATGGACACCACGTGCGTCGCCATCGCGCTATGAACGAGCAGGTCCGAGAGGACGCGCCCCTGCAGGAACGCGGACATGCAAATGTCGCGGTCGGTGATGATGCCCGTCATGCGGCCGTCTTCGCGGACGATGATGACGGCGCCGACATCGTTCTCCCACATCAAGTGCGCGGCGCGCTCGAGGGTGTCGTTGACATCACAGGTGATCGGAGGACGCTTCATCAGGTCGTTGACTCTCATGCTGCGAACTAGAGCAAGCCGCGTTCCCGACCCGCACGCTCACCTCGCGCAAGCCATGCGTGTCGCCATCACAGGATCGGCGACACGCACGCAGACATGTCGAACAGGATGAACGCGAGGGCCTTCTCCTGCGCGGTCAGATCACCCGTCGAGCACGAGGTCGGATACGGAATGGATGCCTTCGAGCTCGAGCCCGAGGACACGTGCATGTCGGAGAACACGACCTTGCCGCAGCGCTCGTCGGCGTTCGCCGTGATCGGCGTCGTGAACACGAGATCCTGCACGCTCTGCTTGCCGAGCGGCGTCGAGCGCGCCGGATCGACGTGCAGCCATTGCTGCGCGACGCCCGCCGAGCCGAGGCGCTTCGCGGTGTAGCGGGGCTCGTGGATCGTCAGCGTGTCACCGGTGGTGGCGCCCACGTTCGCGAGCCATTGCGTGAACGTCTCACCGCGCGGCGTCGTGCGATCGACGATCGCCGTCTGCGTGGCCTCGTTCTGCGCAGCGCCGAAGTCGAAGTCGATCACGGTGCGCCAGTCCGCGAGTCCGTGCTCGGGATGCCCGCGTTCGCCACCGAGCCAGATGTTGTGCCAGTGCGACATGAACACGCGGCCACCGAGATCGGCGTAGTCGTGGAGTGCCTGCATCGCGGTGAGTGGCTTGGTCTGGGGACGCTGGGCACCCTCGCACGAGAGCACGACGATGTCGTAGGTGGCGAGCTTCGCCGGATCGTTCCACAGCGTCTGCGCGTCGGCGAACTGCCCCTGCGAGGCAAACGTGGGCGCGAACTGCTTCGCACCGTTGCCGACGAACAGCTGCACGCGGCCATCACCGGCGTCGGTCGTGATCTCCTCGTCGGCGATGCCGATCTTGCGGACGAGACACTCGAGCGCATCCGCGTCACCGGTCGTGACGGCGATCCTCGGAACATCGCCTTCGCTGCGATCGCGCGGCAGTCGCGTGGCCTCCTCGGAGAGCGCCGTGTCCTGACACGCGGCGAGCGCCGTGACGTTCACGATTCGTCGCCACGAACCGACCTGGACGACGATCGGGAAGTCCATGCCGGCGGGCACGTCCTGCAGCGAGAACTTGCCGAACGCATCGGTCGACGTCTGCGTCAGCGAACCGCCGAGCGGCTCGGCATCGCAGCGATCGCACCGCGGTCCTTCGGGTAGCGGGCCCGGATCCGAGAGCGGGACATAGACCATCGCGCCCGCGAGGGGCAGCGTGCCGTTGGGAGCCATCACGCGCCCGGACACGCTCGTGCGCGGCATGCCCTTCAGCGAACAATCGGCGACCGCGCACTCCATCGTCGTGCACGCGTCGGGAGACGGTGATGCATCGATCGGCTCCTCGCTCGGGTTGTTACTGCACGCGAGGACTCCGACGAGGAGAATCGAGGATGCGCGGAGGTACTTCATGGTGTCGTCGTTCTGCATCCCACATGCCCTGAGGAAGGCGGTGTGTTCCCGCATACGCTGCACTCCGGCTCTAACGCGATGCAGTGCTTGCGCAGTTCAGCGACGGCACGACGATTGCTGCGCAACTGCTCGTGATGATGATCCGCGACTGCATGACGAAACAACCCTTCACGATCGATCGCCACGCGACGCTCGGGAAGGCTCACGCGATGATGCGCGACAACGGGATTCGGCATCTGCCTGTGATGGAGAACGGGCGTCTCGTGGGGATCGTGAGCCGCAACGACCTCCACCTGCTCGAGACCGTCGCCGACTTTCCACTCGACTCGGTCGACGTGGAGGAAGCGATGAACGAACCGTATGTCGTGTCGCTCGACACGCCGGTCGACACGATCGTGGAGACGATGGCGCGAGAGCGGCAGGGGGGCGCGATCATCGTCGATGGCAACGCGCGCGTTGTGGGTATCTTCACGACGGTGGACGCATTGCAGCTGCTCGTCACCCGGCTGCGCAGCTGACCGAATGCGCAAGCCGTGCAGGGTGCGATATTCAGCTTTGCGTAACGTTTCGCGAATCGACCCATAAGCGACCGCCTTGGTCCGGCACGAGGGCTGCTCTACGTCCTGCCCATGGCCCGCTTCGAGGACTACGTGCTCGGCGACCGCCTCGGTGCTGGCGGTGTCGGTGTGGTCTTCCAGGCGCGTCGTCAGAACTCGGTCGAACCGTTGGTGATGAAGTTCCTGCAACGCACCCCGCGGGATGCGCGTGCGGTGCAAAGATTTCGCGACGAGGCGATCGCGGGGAGCCTCGTCGACCACCCAAACGTCGCCTCCGTGATCGACCACGGATCGCGCGATGACGGCGAGCCGTTCCTGGTCATGGAGCGCGCTCCCGGCGAGTCGCTCGGCCGCCTGATCGCGCGACGTACGACGATGCCGGTGAGCGAAGCACTCTCGATCACTCGTCAGATCCTCTCGGGGCTCGGCGCGATTCACGCCAGCGGAATCGTCCACGCTGATATCAAGAGCGACAACGTCATCGTCGACGCAGATCGCACGGTCAAGCTGATCGACTTCGGTCTCGCGCGCGTCCAGTTCTCGAGCGACGAGGCGACGCCGATCCAATCCGAAGACTGGTTATCGGGAACGCCCGAGTACATGGCGCCCGAGATCATTCGCGGACACGGTGCGTGCTTCGCGTCGGACCTGTATGCGGTCGGGATCGTCCTCTACGAGATGCTCACCGGCACGACTCCGTTCGCCGGAGGAACGCCGTCGGAGATCGTCGCCCGACACCTCTCCGACGATGTCGTTCCACCGTCGCTGCGCCGCGAAGCAGGAGACATCCCGGCGCTCCTCGATCGCATCGTGATGCGTGCACTCTTGAAGGACCCGACGCTGCGGTACTCGAGCAGCGCGGAGATGGCAACGACGCTCGGGTTCGTGCGAGCGCGACCAACGCCGCCGTCGCGCGCGACCGGCATCGATGACCACTCCGGTGATTCCGCTCCGACGATCGCGGGGTGGTCGCGCCGCCGACTCGCACGAGGAACCCCGGCCGCGGGCCCGCAGCGCGCACGCCGGCCACGCTGACGCGAATGCACGCAGTGTTTGCGCGAACCGCGCCGAAATGGGTTGGAACGCGAGGTGCTGGTAGGGAAGGCATGCCTTGGAAAAAGATCCTGTGTCCGATCGACTACTCGGAAGGCTCGCGGCGCGCCGTCGAGGTCGCGGCCAGGCTCGCAGTAGAGTCGAACGCCGAGCTGGTACTCGCGAACGTGTTCTCCCCACCGATCTACTACGTGGTCGAACCGATCGCGTTGCCACCGAGCGTAGTCGCCGATCTCGTGTCGGTCGCGGAGGAAGGCCTCGCGGCGTGGAAGCTCGAAGCCCTGAAGCTCGGTGCCACGCGCGTCTCGACGACCTTGCTTCGTGGCGATCCCGCGCAAGAGGTCTGTCGCTTCGCGAAGCACGATGACTTCGATCTCGTCGTCATCGGGACTCACGGACGCACGGGGCTCAAGCACGTGTTCCTCGGCTCGATCTCCGAGAAGGTGGTGCGTCACGCCGCGTGCCCGGTCCTCGTCGTACGCACGGGTGACTAGCGAACCAGCTCGACGATCGCGTCGACGGCTGCCGCGTCCTCGCCACCGCCGGCCACGACGTCCGGCGACAACGGTGGCTCGAACACTTCGCCCACGCCGGGGAGTGTGGTGCCCGGATCGCTCCCCGCAGCCGCGTACAAACCCTTCGGATCCCGATCCGCGCAGACCTCGAGCGACGTGCGCACGTACACCTCGATGACCGTCGGCGCGTTGTCTTGCGCGAATACTCGATGGTCGCGTCGCGGTGCGGTCGCAGCGACGAGCACGACGATGCCCTGGCGTGCGAGCAAGGTCGCGAGCGCGCGCACCGAGCGATAGAACGCGGCTCTCGATGCTTCGTCGTACGCGGTCGCCCCGAGCGCGATGCGTAGCTCGTCGCTATCGAGGATCGCGCACGGATGACGCGGCGCGATCTGATCGCGAACGTGACGCGCGAGCGTCGTCTTCCCCGATGCCGGCAGCCCGGTGAACCAGACGACGACTCCGTGGTTCATCGAAACAGCTCGGACGCCCACGCGGGATCGAAGTGATCCGCATCGAGCATGCACTCGACGAGCGAGAGCAACGACGACCGTGCGGGGCCGCTGAGGTTTGGATAGAACTTCGGATTGCAGACCACGAGCGCGCGCCATGCGAGGAACGGCGGCACCACGTATCCGAGCGAGGGATCGTGGTGGTGTTCCGCGTAGGTCTGCCACAGTCGGAACCACAGCGGTCCGAGGCCCTTCCAGCCATCCTCGCTGTCGAGCGCGAAGAGGAGGAAGTTGATCGCGAGAGCCGAGAGGTCATCGGCTGGATCGCCGGCGGTGCCGCGGCTGGCATCGAGCAAGACGAGCTTGTCGCCATCGAACAGGATGTTGAACGGATGGAAGTCGCCGTGGATGCGTGACAGGCGCCCCTCGTGTTCGCGCAGTCGCCATCGCCAGCGTGCGGCGCGGCGTTCGATGCCCTCGAGACGCGACTCGGGAGCCCCGGCGACCGACCCGGGATAGCTGTCGATCACGCCGAAGATGCCTTCTCCGCTTCCGACCAGATCACGGATCGAGCGGCGATAGCGCTGCGCATCTCCGAGCGGAGTGTGGAGGCGAGCGAGGTACATCGCGAGTCCGCGAACGCGCTCGTGGTCGTGCTCCTCGGCGTGGCCGTTGCGAGCGATCGTGCGGAGGTCATTCGCGTACGGAACGCCGCGAGCAAACGGGGTCAAGAGGTAGAGCTCTTCGTAGTCGCGGATCGACACGAGCTCGCCCGTGTGACGAACGACGCCGACGTCGAGTGGCGCGACGTGACCCGGAATCTTCGCGAAGTCGTCGAACGCGAGCAGTGCTTCGGCCGCGCGGTCCGAGCGTCGATCGTGTCCCAGCTCGTCCGCGCTCGCTGTGCGCCAGACCAGCTCGAGCGGCGCGCCGTCGGGACCGATCAGCGAGACGTGAACCGGCTGTCCAAACCCGGCCACCTTCGCGGTCGAGTCGTCGGTGGCTGCCCGATCGGGAGACAGAGGCTCGATCGCGACCACGCGATGACGCGGGTACAGGCTCTCGAGGTGCGGGCGGAGAGAGAGGGCATCCATTGCCGCGTAGTGGTGCACGGCGCATGCCTCGACCGCGTCACTTGCGAGTCAGCCGTCGAGGACTGCTGCTAGATCTGCGCAAACGCTGCGTCGAATCTCCGGCATGTAGCTTGCTGACACCGGAGGCATGACGAACGCCACCATTGCCCTCACGTTCGAACGCGTGGCCGCGTTGTTGGAGTCGCAGGGCGCAACCCCGCATCGGGTTCGTGCGTGGCGGGAGGGGGCGCATGCGGTTCGCGAATCCCGGCGAGATGTCCGCGACGTGTTTCGCGATTTCGGTCGCACGGGCCTCGAAGCCATCCCGCATATCGGTCCCAAGCTCGCCAGCGTCCTGATCGAGCTCGTCACCACGGCGCATTGCTCCGTCCTCGATCGCCTGCGCGGCGAGAGCGTGCGCGTGCTCGAGCGCCTGCCGGGTCTCGGCCCGTGCCTCGCGCAACGCGTGCAGCGCGAGCTGGGCGTGAGCAACCTCGAAGAGCTCGACGTCGTCTTGCGCGATGGTCGCCTCGCCGAGCTCCCCGGCTTCGGTCCGCGCAGGATCGCGGTGCTCCGTGATGTCCTCGACGCGCGACTCGCGCCCGCGCACGACCAGGTGTCGCCGCAACCGTCGCTCGATCTATTGTTCGAGATCGACAGCGAGTATCGGCGCGAGGCGGCGGCGCATCGGCTGCCGACGATCGCTCCGCGACGCTTCAATCCGCACAACGTGTCGTGGCTCCCCGTGATGCACGTCGAGCGCGATGGCTGGCACCTGACGGCGATGTACTCCAACACGGGGCTCGCACATCAGCTCGGCCGTACTCAGGACTGGGTCGTGATCTACTTCCACGAGCACGGCGGCGCCGACGCACACGCCACCGTCGTGACGGAGCGACGAGGATCCCTCGTCGGACGGCGCGTGGTGCGTGGACGCGAAGCGGAGTGCCTCGCGTACTACTCGCACGCGACAGAGCGGGTCGCGAGCTAGCGCGTCGCGAGGCTCGCGAGCGCTCGAATGCCCGACATCAGGCGCGTTCCGATCGCGGTGCGCGACTCATCGGACAGATGGACCTGCGCCCACGGATACATCGTGCGGTCCTCGCGCTTGGCGTGATCGTCGAGGGTGGCGAGCAGGCTCGCGATCGTCTCGATCCGGACGCAGTGGAGCTCGACCTCGAGCGCGGTCTGCTCGAGCTGCTTGCGGATCACGTCGTGGCCCTCGCGAATCGCGGCGGCCTCCACCGGGTCCACCTCCGCGAATGCGGGCAGGATGACGTCCTCCTCGGCGCGCATGTGCTCGAGGATCTGGTGCTCGAAGGTGCGGTACTCCGCGACCAAGCTGAAGCGGTCGTCTTCATGAGCGCGCCCCATCAAGTCTTCGCCCGCCCGGTGCAAGCTGCGATGGTGCTCCGCGAAGAGAAGTCGCGGTCCGTTGTGTTCGATCGCTTCGAGGCCACGCTGTTCGTAGGACAGGGGGTTCATGGGGTTTGCTCCGGTTACCCAGAGGTCCAGCAACGGGCGATCCACCCCACACATCGTCGAAACGCGCGGATCTTGCGCGTGGAACGCCCACGGTGCAGCAGATGCGCGAATGCCCCACCGCGGCCTGGCAACCCACATGCAACACGATCGCTCATGAAGACTACTCCTCTGCGCGGGTGGCGCCGGGTCGCGAGCGCGATGTGGCACGCCCCCAATGACCCCCAGATCTTCGGAGCGCTCGACATCGATGCCCGGCCCATTCGCGCGTTGATCGCGCAAGCCACGATCGCGGGCCACCGGCTGACCCCGACGCACGTCGTCGGGCGGGCCGTCGCGCATGCGCTGTTCCAGGTGCCCGAGCTGAACACCCACATCGCATTCGGTCGCAGCCGAGAGCATCCGACCATCGACGTGTTCTTCATCGCGTCGGTGGGCAAGGGCAACGATCTGTCGGGCGTGAAGATCCGCGACGCCGGCGGCAAGAGCGTCGTCGAGATCGCCGACGAGCTGAACGAACGCGGTCACGCGCTGAAGAACGGACGCGACAAGAACTTCGCACGCAGCAAGAAGCTGACGAATGCCGTGCCGTCGCTGCTCCTGCGTCCGCTGTTGCGCGCATCGGCATTTCTCACCGAGACCCTGGATCTCGATCTGAAGCCGCTCGGACTCGAGCGCCGGCCGTTCGGCAGCGCGATGGTGACGAGCGTCGGCATGTTCGGTCTGCCGCATGGCTTCGCTCCACTCGCATGGATGTACGGTGTCCCGCTGCTCGTGCTCGTCGGCGAGCTGACCACCAAGGCGATCGTCGTCGATGGCCGCATCGAAGCGCGCGAGATGCTGCCGATCACCGCGACCATCGATCACCGCTACGTCGATGGCGCGCAGATCGCGCGCGCGATGAAGGCGTTCCGCGAGTACCTGGCAGCGCCGCTCGAGTTCGAGCCGCCGCTCGAGAAGATCGGTCCGACCGAGCGATCGGTTCGCTTGGCCGGCGAGCTCTAGGACGCGCTCGCGTTAGCGCGGGGCGATCTTCGCGTTCTCGCGCACGCTGTCGCCGGGATGCAGGATCACCCGCGTTCCCTCGGCGAGGTTCGTGACCTCCACGTCCGTGCGGCCGCGGTGCCGGATCTCGACGGTGTGCAGGCGGGCTCTCTCTCCCTCGACGACATAGACGGCCCACACGCCGCGATTGCGGAACACCGCGCTGGCAGGGATCGCGAGCACGCCATCCCCTCGCCATGTGACGATGCGCGCGGCCACGCCGAAGCCATCGCCGAGCGTGGGCGGTGGCGACTCGACGGTCGCGATGACCCGCACGCGCTGCTCCTCGACCCCGAGCGCGGACACGCGCGTGAACGCCGCCGGTTCGATGCGAGAAACGGTCGCGGTCAACAGGCCATCGCCGCCCCAGCGGTCGATCTCGACGCGCATGCCTGCCGTCACACGCGCCGCATCGCTGGACAGTACGTCCACGACCAGCTCGAGACCCGCGAGGTCTCCCACCTCGAGGATCGGCGTGCCCGTGGCGATCGGCCCTTCACTCTCCCGCAGCACGCGAAGCACCCGGCCACTCGCCGGTGCGGTGACGAGCGAGGTCGTTGCAGCCCCGTGGCGCGTGGTGCCGAGGACCGCACGCACGGAGTCGATCTCGGCGATCGCCGCGGAGCGCTGCGCTTCGGCGGTCGCGAGGTCGCGGATCGCGAGCTCTTCGGCGAGGGCTGCGCGCTCCTGCTCCGCGGCGGGGATCGCGCTGCGTTCGAGAAGCTGACGTGCTCGTGCGGCATCGCGGACCGCCATGTCACGCGCGGCCTTCGCCTTCGCGATCGTAGCGCGCGCGGTTCGCTCGTGTGCCGTGGCCAGCGCGAGGCGAGCGGTGGCTTCATCGCGCGAGCGAGAATCGAGGAGCTGTGGCGCGGCGGGCTCGATCGTCGCGACGACGTCGCCGGCCTGGACCACGGTTCCAGGATCGATCTCCACGCGACGGAGCTCGCCGCCGATCGGCGCCGCGATCACGTAGCGGTCGCGCACGCGGGTCTTGCCATCCTCGGCGATCTCGGTCTCGAGCGAGATGCGATGCACGCTCGCGACGTCGACGGCCACCGGCTTCGGCAGCCACGCGACGACGATCGCGGCGACGATGCCACAGCCACCGGCGATCAACACGCCGCGCTTTATCCATCGCATGACGCCTCGGCGTCGATTGCGGCGTCCCGCGGGACGCGTGCTGGGGCTGAGCGGAGATTCGGCGACGGGGATGGTAGGCATGGCGTTACTCCGAAGACTTGAGGACTGCGATGAGATCGAGATGGTCGAGCTGGCGTCGCACCAGGAGCGCGCTCGCGAGTCCCGAGACGAGAGCGATGACCGCGGCGGCGGCGTACGTCGACGGCGCGATGTAGAGCGGGAACCGAATCGCTTCGGGATCCATGCTCGCGGCGAGGAGACCCGCCCACCACGTCCCGAGGAGCAAGCCGAGGGGAATGCCGAGCACGACCTGCGCACCGAGCTCTCCGAGGAGGATCGTCGAGATCTCGCGTCGGGTGAATCCGAGGACGCGCATGCTCGCGAGGTCACGGCTTCGCATCGACAGCGCGATCCGTGCGTTGTTGTAGACGACGCCGATCGCGATCGCGGCCGCGCTGATCGTGAGCACGAACGTCATGAACGACATCGACTCGCCGGTCTGTTCGCGATACGCGCGGATCGCGTGCTCGGTGCTCGACACGCCGATCACCGCCGGCATCTCCTTGAGCCGCGCTCGAACATCGTCGAGCCGCCCTGCATCCACGGCGAGCAGCGCGGTGGAGATGCGAGGGTCCTCGCGCAGGACGCGACCGAGCCAGGCCGCGTTCGCATAGATCGGTAGACCGAACGGCTCGTCGATGAGGCCCGCGATCGGGACGCTGCGGGTAGACCAATCCCCCTCGAGGATGTCGATGTTGACCGTGTCGCCGACGTGCGCGCCGAGGATCTCGGCGAGCTTGTCGGTGACCAGCAAGCCCTCGGGCGGAAGCTCCGCGGGTTCGCCGTGAACGAGCAGCTGGTGGAGCTGCATCGCGGGCTGCAGGCCGGTGATCGTGGTGTCTCGCCAGCTCGGGCCGACGCGGATCCGGACGCCGACGACGCGCGTCCCTTCCGCGAGGCGAACCCCGGGCACTGCTTCGAGCGAATGCACGGTGTTCGCGGGCACCGAGCGGAGGAACGTGACCGCGAGATCCTGGCGGTTCACGCGCAGGAAGCGATCCGCCATCAGTCGATCGAACGAATCCCACGAGAACCGTCCCATGAGGAAGATGCCGATACCCATCGCGATACCGAGCGTCGACATCACGAAGCGCAGCGGCCGGCGCTCGATCTCGCGGATGATCATCTTCGCCGGTGCGCCGAAGACGCGGCGAAGTCCGAGGCGATCGAACAGCGAGCGCCGGTACACGAGCGGAGCGGGCGGCCGCATCGCCTGCGCGGGCGGCATCTTCGCGATCTTGGCCACGGCGCCCATCGCGCCGGCGACCGCCGATCCGATGGCGATCGCGAGCGTGATCGCGACCAGCGATCCGGAGATGTGCAGGAGTCGGGTCGGGAACCGATAGAAGTCGGCGTACAGATCGGTCATCCAGCGGGCGCCACGCGCACCGAAGAACAAGCCTCCACCGCCCGCGATCAGCACGATGAGCGTGACGAGCGCGAGGTAGTGCAGGCCGATCCGCGCGTTCGTGAAGCCGAGCGCCTTGAGCACCGCGATCTGCGTTCGCTCGAGGAACACCAGACGCGACACGACGACATTGACGAGGAACGCGGCGACGCCGAGGAAGATCGCGGGGATCACGAGAGCGAGCGTCCGCAGCATGTCCAGCTCGCTGGTCAGCGACCAGTTCGACAGCTGCTTCGCGCGTGGTGTCGCGTGAAAGCCACCATAGGGCGCGAGCTCGCGATCGATCGCCGCGAGGACGGCGGGCGAGGACGCGTTGGACTCGAGGAGGAACGTGACGTCATTGAACGCGCCGTCCATGTCGAACGCCGGCGCAACGCTGCCGTGAAGCATCCAGATCACGGCGAACCGCCGATTGTCGGCCATCATCTCGCGTCCAGACATCGCGAGGACGTACTCGGGAGACAGCGCGATGCCGACGATCAGGAGCTCGCGTTGTCGGCCGTTGATCACGACGGGAAGGTGGTCGCCGGGGGTGAGGCGATGCGCCGACGCGAACTGCTCGAGGAGCACCGCCTCGTCCTGCGCGCCGATGGTCGGCAGACGACCGGAGCGCAGATACAGCGCGTTGAGCGCCGGCTCGCCGTCGTCGGGAATCGACACGATCCGGCCGCTGACCGGATCCGGCTCGCTCGGCATCGGAATCATCACGTCGCGCACGATGCGCGCGTAGGCGACCGCGACGCCGTCGAGACGCTCGAGCCGCGCGGTCACCGATTGCGGCGCGCGTTCGACGCGAGCGAACGCGTCGGCGAAGCGATAGTCCGTGTAGTACTGATCGCGCGCAGCGAGCAACGACAGATACGTGCTGCGCAGCATGATCATCGCCATGATCCCGCAGCCGAGAACGAGCGCGATCGTGGCGACCTGACCCTTGAGCCGCCACAGGTCGCGGCGCAGCTTTACGCCGAGCGCGCTCACCAGTGCAGCTCCTCGGCCCGCGCGCGACGCTGGGCGAATCTCTCGACGCTCGCGATGCGTCCGTCGGCGAGCGTGATCACGCGATCCGCGATCGCCGCGATCGGTGCGTTGTGCGTGATGATCACGGTCGTGGTGCCGAGCTCGCGGTTGACGCGCTCGATCGCCGCGATCACGCGGACGCCGGTCTCGAAGTCCAGAGCGCCCGTGGGCTCGTCGCACAGGAGCAGATCCGGGCGCTTCGCGACGGCCCGCGCGACCGCCACGCGCTGCTGTTCACCGCCGGACAGCTGCGCCGGAAAGTGGTCGACGCGCTCTTCGAGGCCGACGAGCCCGAGCGCGTCGGTCGCGTTCATCGGATCATCGGCGATCTCGGTCACGAGCTCGACGTTCTCGCGCGCGGTGAGGCTCGGCAGGAGGTTGTAGAACTGGAACACGAAGCCCACGTGCTGTCGCCGATACTCGGTGAGTGCGTCCTCGTCGGCGTTCGTGAGATCGTTGCCGCGATAGTCGAGCGTTCCACTCGTCGGGACGTCGAGCCCTCCGAGGATGTTGAGCAGCGTCGACTTGCCGCTGCCGGACGCGCCGAGCAACACGACGAGCTCGCCTTCGTAGAGGTCGAGGTCCGCACCGCGCAACGCGATCACGTCGACCTCGCCCATGCGATACCGCTTGAGGAGGCCTCGCGCCGAGATGACGGGGCGCGCAGCAACGGCCGGTGCGGCGATAGCTGCCATGTCGTCGAGTGGTGCACCGGTCGTGCCCGCTGCGCCGTCGTGGTCGAGACCCAGCGTCGCAAGCATTGCGTCGAGGGGGCATTCGCATGCACGTCTTGCGCGCTCGTCTGTGCTTAGCAGCGGCACGCGAGATGCTCGAGACCCGAGCATGCAGAGAGCACTCATCGTCGTTCTGGTTGCCGCCTGCGGCTCGCCTCCTCCGGTGACGAGTGCGGGTGGCCCGCGGGGGCTTCGCGCCACCGATCACATGGCGGAAGCTCGGCGTCACGACGAGGCTTCGCGCGAGCGCTCGAGCTGGCCCGACACGCGGAGCGCGGGCCCGACGGATCCGCCGGTCGGCGTCTGGTATCGATCGTGGGACACCGTCGAGCACGAACGGCTCGCCGAGATCCATCGCAGCCGCGCGGGTGCGATCGATGCCGAGTTCGCCGAGGCGTGTGCCGGCTTGAGTGGCAACGAGATCACGATGTCGCCCCTGCAGCGCTACGGCGTCGGCGGCTGGAACACGACGACCGGCGCGATCGTGTATCTCTCGCCCGAGGCCGGCAACCCGGACCGCCTGCTCGCGCAGCTCCGCTGCCACCGGGCGTGGATGATGCTCGGCCCGTCGAACATGCAGGACTGTCCGCTGGATCTGCCGGGACTCGCGGTCGACGCACGCGGCGACGAGAACGGCGTCACGGTGTCGCTAATCGTGCGCGATCCGAAGTTGATCCCCGAGCTCCAGCGCCGGACGGCGAAGGATCTCGAGGTGGCCGCGTCG
>Ga0154020_10003745_pt1 | contig 18220 bp, 16 predicted proteins | sample Klosneuvirus_201_FD_109709 | JGI IMG/M metagenome (GOLD analysis project Ga0154020, IMG submission 109709) | Active sludge microbial communities from wastewater, Klosterneuburg, Austria - Klosneuvirus_20160825_MG | ecosystem: Engineered > WWTP > Aerobic digester > Activated sludge | place... | reverse complement strand
GGGCGCTGGCGGCGGCACGCGGGGGGCGCCTGCCGGTGGCGCGTGCGCGCGCGGCGGCGCAGGCCACGCGGCCCGGGGCGCTGGAGGCGGCGGCCTCGGCGCTGATCGCGGCCGGCCTCATCGAGCGCGGCGACACCCGCAAGGACGCCCGGGTGCGCGAGAAGAAGGTCGACTGGGTGCGCCTGCTGCGCCCGCCAGAGGCCGAGGATCTGGCCGCGCTGGCCAGGGCCAAGCGCTGCCTGGCCATGCTGGAGGCGCTGGCCGATGGTGAGCGCCCGGTCACCATGCTGGGCAAGGGCGCGCGGCCGGCCCTCAAGAAGCTGCTCGAGCGCGGCCTGGTCGAGGTCGAGGCCCGCGAGACGCTGCGCGATCCGTTCCTGGCCGACGTCAACGACGCCGAGCTGGCGGCGGCTCCGCGTGAGGCGCCGCCGCCGACCCCGGGGCAGGCCGCCGCGCTGGCGGCGCTGGGCGCGGCGGTGGCGGCGCTGCCCGGCTTCAAGGCCTTCCTGCTGCATGGTGTGACCGGCAGCGGCAAGACCGAGGTCTATCTGCAGACCATCGCCGAGGTGCTGGCCAGCGGGCGCACCGCCATCGTGCTGGTGCCGGAGATCTCGCTGACGCCGCAGCTGTCGGCGCGCTTCCGGGCCCGCTTCGGCGAGCAGGTCGCGGTGCTGCACAGCGGCCTGGGCCCGGGGGAGCGCTTCGATCAGTGGCGCCGCCTCAAGGATGGTCGGGCGCGCATCGCGCTGGGTGCGCGCAGCGCGGTGTTCGCCCCGCTGGAGCGCCTGGGCTGCATCGTGGTCGACGAGGAGCACGACGGCTCGTTCAAGCAGGAGGAGGACCCGCGCTATCACGCGCGCGACCTGGCGCTGGTGCGGGCGCAGCGCGCCGGGGCGCTGTGTGTGCTGGGCTCGGCGACGCCCTCGCTGGAGAGCCACCTCGGCGCACGCCAGGGCCGGCTGCACCTGCTCGAGCTGCCCGAGCGGCCGACCGCGCGCGTGCTGCCCAGCATCGAGGTCGTCGATCTGCGCAAGTACCGCACCGGCGACGACAGCCTGAGCGCACCGCTGCGCACCGCGCTGCAGCAGACCCTGGACGTCGGCGAGCAGGCCATCCTGTTCATCAACCGGCGCGGCTTTGCGGCCAGCGTGATCTGCTTCGGCTGTGGTGAGCCGGTGCGCTGTCGCGACTGCTCGGTCAGCCTGACCTGGCACCGCGCCGAGGGCCGCCTGATGTGCCACTACTGTGGCTACTCGGCGCCCCCGGCCAAGAGCTGCGCCAGCTGCGGCGCGAGCCACCTCGAGCCGGTCGGCATCGGCACCGAGAAGGTCGAGGCCATGGTGAGCATGAACTTTCCGCGCGCGCGGGTCGGCCGGCTCGATCGCGACACCGCCAAGGGGCGCGGGCTGGCCCAGGTGCTGGGCGCGTTTCGTCGCCGTGAGCTCGACATCGTGGTCGGCACCCAGCTGGTCACCAAGGGGCACGACTTCCCCGGTGTCACGCTGGTCGGCGTGCTGAGCGCGGACGTCGGGCTGTCGATGCCCGACTTTCGCGCCGCCGAGAAGACCTTCCAGCTCCTGACCCAGGTCGCCGGTCGCGCCGGTCGTGGCGACCGGCCCGGGCGCGTCATCATCCAGACCTACCACCCGGAGCACGCGGCCATCGTGTGCACGCAGACCGGGGACTTCGCGGGGTTCGCCGCGGCCGAGCTGGAGATCCGCGACGAGCTGGCCTATCCGCCGCACGGCCGCCTGATCGCGCTGCGCATCGACGGACCGGAGCCGGCGCGGGTGCTGGAGGCGGCCAGCGCGCTGGGGGCGCGGGCGCGCGAGCTGCTCGCGGACGGGGCGGCGGCGGCCGGGGTCACCGTGCTGGGGCCGGCCGAGGCGCCGCTGGCCCGGCTGCGCGGGCGGACACGCTGGCACCTGTACGTGAAGGCGCGTGAGCGCGCGCCGCTGCGGGCCTTCGTGGAGCGCCTGCTGGCCGAGCCGACGTCGCCCGGGGTGCGCATCGGGGTCGACGTCGATCCGGTCAGCGCGCTCTGACCGCCTGACGGCCTGACGGCGAGCTCCCCCAGCGCGCGTTTCTGGCGCGGGTCCGGACAGCCGTGGGGCAGGGCGCGCCGGGACGGGGTGCCCCTGCTACAATGGCGGCGCGTGTCGGCTACCGTCTTCATCCTGGGTGACGTCGAGGGCGCGGCGCAGGCGCTCGCGGGCGCGGCAGGATTGCGGGTCGTGGTCGGTGACGCCAGCGCGGCGGCGCGCGAGCGGCTGCTGGCCATGCAGCCCGAGGTGGTGGTGCTGGTCGAGGGCGATGGCCTGGGCGCGCGCGGGCCCGGGGCGGATGGCATCGCCCTGGCGCGCGAGGTGCGCGGGCAGCTGGCGCCGACGGCGCGAGTGGTGGTGGTGGGCGGTGCGCGGACGACGATGCGGGCCGTGATGGAGGCCTCGGATCTCGGCGGGGTGCGCTTCCTGCGCAAGCCGGTGGATGCCGGCACGCTGCGCTTTGCGGTGCAGAGCAGCCTGGAGGAGGGGCGTTTCGGCGCGCCGACCACGACGTTCCAGGCCGAGTACACCTCTCCGGGTAGCCTGGCAGCCAACCTGGGCGTGCGCGCGGCGACGCCGTCGCGGTCGACCAAGCGTCACGCGACCATCCCGCCCGGCATGCTGAGCGCGCGCATCGACGCCGCGGTCAGCGCCGCGATGCCCGATGGTGACGTCGATGCCCTGGTGCGCGCCGGTGCGGAGCCGACCATCGGACGTCGCGTCACCTCCCACGGCTTCGCCGCGCTGGGCGACCCGCGCGCGATGCCGACCTTCGGTGGCGTGGCCGGCGACGCGCTGGAGGCGGCGACCCGTGGCGGCGGACCGCTGACGCCGACCGCGACCCCGATGGCCACGCGCGCAGCGCACACCCAGTCGGGCATCGGCTCGGCGCGCGCCGCCGCCGCCCTGGCCAAGGCGGAGTCGATGCTGGGGGCCGCCGCCGACGCCGACATGTCGATGCCGGAGATCGCGCTCGCCGACCTGGTCGGCGTGACCGCGTCGCCACCTCTGCTGCCACCACCACTCCCGCGTGTCACCGCGCCGATGCCGATCCCGGTGGTCCCGGGCGTCACGCCGCCCGCGCCAGTGCCGGTGGCCCAGCGGGTCACGGCGCCGATGGCGGTGGCGGTGCCGTTCGCGGTGCCGATGCCGGTGCCCGAGCACGAGCGCACCGCCGTGCTGCCTCCCGAGCCCGCGCCCGAGCCCGCGCCCGAGCCCGCGCCCGCGCCCGCGCCCGCGCCCGCGCCGGATCCCCCCAGCACCGACGAGCCGATCGCTGACGCCACCGAGCCGCCGCTGCGCGAGGACCAGCGCTTCCGCACCGGCCCGACCCTCATCACCCCCAAGCTGTCCCCCGAGGAGGCCGCCGCGCTCGCCGCCAGCGAGGCCATCGCCGCGCCCCCGATGCCGTCGTCCCCCGAGGCGTCAGCGCCGTCGCCCGGGCCCGACGCCGCGCCCGCGCCCGAGCCGACGTCACCGCAGAAGATCACCATGCGCGGACCCGCCGCGATCGCGCGCGTCGCGGTGTCCCGCATCAGCGACATCAACCCGACCCCACGCCGCGCCGTGACCGAGGTCCCCGCCCCTGCGCCGCCCGAGGAGTCCTGGCCACAGCCCGCCAGCTCCGACGGCGACGACGGCGACTCGCACACGCCGGTTCCCACCGGGGAGGACGAGCCGCCGCGCGCCCGCCCGTCGTCCACGCAGGCGCCCGACGAGCCGGCCGAGCCGCCGCCCTGGCGCGAACGCACCCTGGTCCTCGGCGCCCCCGACCCCGACGGCCCGCCGCTGGCCGCCGCGCAGGCCGCGCAGGCCGCGCCGGTGCGCCGCGAGCACATGCACGCCGAGGGTGGCACCTTCGCGCGCGAGCTGCGCAAGACCATCTCGGCCATCGAGCAGCGCCTGTTCCCCAACGAGCAGGCCAGCGCCGCCGACGGCCGCGACGACGACGTCACCCACAGCGACATCGACCTCGACTCGCTCGGCGTCGACACCACCCCGGGCATCGACGTCGACCTCGGCCCCCAGGACCTCACCCTGGCCGGGCGCCGCGACGCCGCCGACCTCGACCTGCCGCGCCGCGCCGGCTCGGCCCCCGGCCTCGACGACCCCGACGTCTCGGTGGTCGACCTGCCGCTGCCGCGCCGGGTGCCCACCCACGTCACCAACGCGACCCCGGCGCGCGAGCCCACGCCCCCGCTGGCCTTCGTCGCCGCGCCCACGCCCGGCCCCATCGAGCGTGGCAACCTGGCCGACGAGGACGCCGCCTTCCTGCTCGCGCGCCTGCATCGCACCCGCTTCACCGGCCGCGTCACCCTGCGCCGCGGCGATGGCGACCACCGCCAGGAGAAGACCGTCTTCCTCGACGACGGCCGCCCGGTCTTCGCGGTCTCCAGCACGCAGCACGACCGCATGGGCGAGCTGCTCCTGCGCGAGGGCAAGATCACGCGCGCCCAGCTCGATCGCGCCCAGGCCCTGGTGCTCGAGACGGGCCGCCGCATGGGCGAGATCCTGGTCGACATGGGCTTCCTCAAGGCCCGCGAGCTGTTCCCCGCGGTGCGCCGCCACATCGAGGACATCGTGTACTCGCTGTTCGCCTGGTCCGACGGCGAGTTCGCGCTGATGGCCTCGGCCGCCGTCCCCGGCGAGCGCATCCGGCTGTCGATCCACCCCGCGGCGCTGGTCCTCGAGGGCGTGCGACGCAAGGTCGGCAAGCGCGGCCTGGCCGCCCGTGTCGGCGGTGCCACCGCCATCATCGAACCGCGTCACGGCGAGGGCGGCGGCGCGGTGGTCGACGCCGACCTGTCAGCCGAGGAGCGTCGCGCCTACGACCTGTGCGACGGCAGCCGCACCCTGGGCGAGGTCGCCGCCAAGAGCGGCCTCGGCGAGATCGCGCTGGCGCAGCTGGCCTACGCCCTGATCGCCCTCGGCGCCGCGCGCAGCAAGCACTCCGGCACCATGGAGCCCGAGCCGTCCGCCGCCGGCCTGGGCGCCACCCGTGAGAGCGAGCTGGCCATCGATCGCGAGCGGGTGCGCGCCAAGTATGCCCACGTGCTCGAGGCCGACTACTTCACGGTGCTCGGCGTGCGCCAGGATGCCACTGCCTTCGAGGTGCGTCGCGCCTACGAGGCCGCGCGCCGCGACTACGGCCGCGACGGCCTGGCCCCCGAGCTGGTGCACGAGCTCGGCGGCAAGCTCGACGACATCGCGCTGGTGGTCGAGGAGGCCTACCGTGTGCTGCGCGACGACCAGATGCGCGGCTCGTATCTCGATCACCTGCTGCCGCTCTGACCGCGAAGCTCGGTTGCGTCGAGCCCAAGCCGGCCACGTGGCCGGCCCGCCGCCGAGTGGCGGCGTGAGCGGGTGGGGCCGCGTTTGGTCAGGGGATGAAGGTCGAGCAGCTGCCGACCGCGGTGCAGTTGACCTGGATGGTGTTCTCCGGCCCTGACTTGCCGTCCTGCGCGATGGTCGCCACCGACGCGCAGCCGCAGCCCGGGTACTGACCGACGCAGGTCGTCTCGGCGGCGGTGAACTTGCTGCGCTCGCGCTTGTTGATGCCGATGGCCATGCGCGACCCACAGCAGTTGTACTGGTGGAACGCGACCTCGCAGTCGGCCACCACGGTGCAGTCGCGCGCGAACTCGGGGAACTCCGGGTTGGCCGCCGCGCACATCACCACCGCCGCCGCGGCGTCCACCCCGCCACCGCCGCCGTCACCGCCGCCACCGCCACCGTCGCCGCCACCACCGTCGTCATCACCGCCACACCCCGCCGCCGCGCACGCCACCGCCACCACGAGTCCACATGTCAGTGCCAGCCTGTGCATCCACATCCGCGCAGTCTACCGCGCTCCGCGCTACCATGCGCTGTGCGCGTGCGCGATCTCGCCCGGCTGATGGCCGGCCTCGGCCCCTGGGCCGACGGCAGCCCCGGCCCCGCCACCATCCTGCGCGAGCTCCGCTTCCCGAGCAGCGCCGGCCCTGCGCCGGCCTGGCTGTACGCCCCGACCTCGGGTCCGCCCCGGCGCGCCTGGCTGTTGTCGCCCGGACTGCACCACGAACAGGCCGGCGATCCGCGCATGGATCGCTTCGCCCGCGTGCTGGCCGGCGCGGGCGCCCTGGTGCTGTCGCCCAGCCTGCCCGATCTGACGCGCCTGCTGCTGCATCCGCGCGTCATCGCCGACCTCGCCGCCGCCTTCGCCACCCTGCTGGCGCAGCCCGAGCTGCCCGCCGGCTGTCGCCCCGCGGTGTTCAGCATCTCGGTCGGCTCGCTGGCCGCGCTGCGTCTGGCCGCCGACCCGCGGGTCTCGGCCGTGGTCACCTTCGGCGGCTATGCCTCGCCCACCAGCCTGCTGCGCTCGGTCACCCGCCTGCACCACGAGACCGAAGCGCCCTTCGATCCCCTCAACGCCCCGCTGGCGCTGCTGGCGCTGGCCGAGCACCTGCCGCCCGCGCACGACCCCGGCGCGCTGACCGCGGCCTGGATCCGCTTCGTGCGGCTGAGCTGGCCGCGCCCCGCCATGAAGACCGGCGGCGCCCACCTGCCGTTCGCCCACGAGCTGGCCGCCGCCGTGCACCCCGCCGACCGCGAGCGCTTCCTGATGGGCTGCGGCGCTCGCCCCGGCGCGCGCGCCCTGGTCGACGACGTCCTGGCGCGCGGCGGCGCTGACGCCCTCGATCCGCGCCCGCACCTCGGCCGCATCGCCGGCGCCGTCCACGTCATGCACGGGCGCAGCGACCCCACCATCCCGTTCAGCGAGCTCGCCGCGCTCGACGCCGCGCTGCCCGCCCACGTGCCGCGCCGCCTGTATGCGACCGGCCTGTACTCGCACACCGGGGCCACCGGCGCGCGCGAGCTCCTGCGCGACCTGCCCGCGCTGGCCGGCGAGGCGCGCACCCTGCTCGGCCTGGCCTCCACGCTGGCGCAACTCGGCGGCTGAGTGCCATCATCCGGGCCATGCCCGATCTGCTCGTGGACATCGACGCCGCCGGTGGCTTCGCGACCCTGACCTTCAACCGCCCCGACAAGCTCAACGCCTACACCGGCGAGATGGGCGCCCTGCTGCACGGCAACCTGGCCGAGCTGGAGCGCGACGACCGCGTGCGCGCCATCATCGTCACCGGCGCCGGGCGCGCCTTCTGCGCCGGCGCGGATCTCTCGGGTGGCGCCGGCGTCTTCGCCAGCGATCGCAACTTCGCCGCCGCCGCCTCGCCCGAGGCCAAGGCGCGGCCGTGGAACCTGGGCAAACCCATCATCGCCGCCATCAACGGCCCCGCGGTCGGCATCGGCGCCACCCTGCCGCTGCAGTGGGACATCCGCCTCTGCTCGGACCGCGCCAAGCTCGGCTTCGTCTTCACCCGGCGCGGGATCGCCCCCGAGATGCTCAGCACCTGGCTGCTGCCGCGCATCGTCGGCTTCTCGCGCGCCATGGAGCTGCTGGTCACCGGCCGCATCATCAATGCCGACGAGATGCTGGCCGCGGGCCTGGTCAGCCGCATCGTCCCGCACGACGACCTCCTGCGCGTGGCCCAGGACACCGCGCGCGAGATCGCCCGCGACACCGCGCCGGCCTCGGTGGCCGCGGTCAAGCGCCTGCTGTGGCGCCAGCTGATGGACAGCGACCCGCGCATCGCGCTGTTCCGCGAGACCGAGGTCTTCAACTGGCTCGGCAAGCAGCCCGACGCCAGCGAGGGCGTGCGCGCCTTCCTGGACAAGCGCGCGCCGGCCTGGACCATGACCGCGCGCGACGACGCGCCGCACACCTCCAACCTGCCGGAGTTGCCGCCCGACCTCGGCGAGGGTTGACTGACGCCCCGGCCGCAGAGAACCGCGGTTCTGGTGGGGAATCGCGCAGGTTTTCGGGGCCTCGCCCCCCACTGAAACCTCGGTTCGCACCAGCGATCTCGCGACGCTGCGGGCCTTCGCGGGCGTCCACGCATGTGCGCCCGGGTGGCATCCCCGCTGCATTTGCCCCGCAGCGGAGGGACCCATCATGAAAGCCCTGCGCCTGCTCGCGCTGTCGTCGCTCGCGCTGTCCGCGTGCTCGAACTCGAACGAACCGTTCTCGCCGTCGGATCCGCGGCAGTTCAGCGTCGAGATGTACGACACCACGCAGACCGCCAAGATCGCCAACCTCGACGCGCGCGCCTATGTCATGGGCCACGCGCTCGGCGTCTATGCCTTCGGCAAGACGCTGCCCAAGTACGCCGGCAGCAAGGGCTACGTGCAGGAGCCCGGCTACAGCGCCGAGATCGCCCGCGTGCAGTACAACTGGGATCTGGTGATGGCGGCGCGCGCCGGCGGCACCGACGGTCGCGGCGCGGGCTATGTCGACGACGTCTATCCGCCCGGCACCCGCACCCCGACGCCCGATGACGTCGGCGGCCCCACCGGCGGCCAGGTCCCGACCGGCGGCGAGAACGGCACCTACAACCCGGGCGGCACCCCGACCACCCCGACCGGGACCTACAACCCGGGCGGCAGCAACCAGAACCCCGACGGCACCCCGACCGGGACCTACAACGGCACGCCCAACCAGAACCCCGACGGCACCCCCATCGGCGGCGAGCCCGGGACCACCGGCGGCGGCAACACGCCCACCGGCGGCGAGACTCCCGGCACGCCGCCCGAGAAGGACCGCTGGATCGACGGCGACTGCGAGACCTTCCTCGACCCCGCCGGCTGGGAGGCGCGCGACCTCATCGGCCGCGTCGACATCGAGAACATGATGGGCAGCGATCTCGGTGGCGCCCAGCACGAGCAGTATGTGGCCAAGTTCCAGCAGGGACTGGCCGACGCGCTGAGCATCCGGGACGAGGGTGACGGCATCAAGTACAGCGAGGTCGACGCCACCAAGCGGCACGCGCGTGGCTATGGGCTGTGCGACTACTCGCCGCTGGTGCTCGACCTGGCCGGCGACGGCATCGAGGCCAGCGCGCTGGCCGACGGCGTGGCGTTCGATCTGCGCCAGGCCGGCCGCCCCGCCCAGGTGGCGTGGCCCAGGGGTGACGACGCGCTGCTGGTGCTCGACCGCGACGGTGACGGCCTCATCAGCAGCGGCGGCGAGCTGTTCGGGTCGAGCTTCAAGGCCACCGGCGAGCGCTTCAGCGACGGCTTCGCGGCGCTGGCCGAGCTCGACCGCCCCAGTGCGGGCGGCAACGGCGACGGCCAGATCGACGTGCGCGACGCCGCCTATGTTTCGCTGCGCCTGTGGCGCGATGGCAACCGTGACGGTGTCAGCCAGCCCGGCGAGCTCAGCCCGCTGCTGTTCAGCGGCATCGAGTCGATCAGCCTCGGCCATGTCGAGAGCAGCGCGACCGACCGCTTCGGCAACGGCCTGCGCCAGCACGGTCGCTTCGTGCGCATCGCCGCCGACGGCACCCGCAGCGAGCACAGCGTGGTCGACGTCTGGTTCAAGACCCGCGCGCTGTAGGCGCCCGGGTTGGGCTCAGTCAGGCATGCCCACGAACGACATTCCCAGCTCCGAATCCTTTGCCGTGCCCGACCGCCACACCGCCTGCGACGTCAGCCTGATCTCGTCACCCGCCGCGGCCTCGCCGCTGACGCGCACCACCGCCAGCTCGCCGCGCTCGAGCGCGGGTGCTGGCGTCACCACCAGGCCGCCCCCGCTCAGGTTGGTGATCGTCACTGGCTGCTCGCTGCCGCCGACCTCCAGCACGGCGGGGATGGCGACGTCGTTGCGCGCGAAGCTGCGGCGCTCGCGCCCGCGTGCGCTGCTGACGCCACCGACGGCCTCGAGGTCGCGATGGCCGAGGGCGCGTTCGTTGACCGAGAGGCGACTGAGCTCCACCCGGTCGAGCGACTCACCCAGGTCTCGCCTCAGCTTGAGGCGCCTGTATTCGCAGATCATGTGGAGCATGGTCATTGTCCAAGTATGAATAGCAATCGCCCGGCCAGCTGGTTTCAGATTGCAACTCGCCGAGATTGCTGACGCGCACGCACGCCACGTCGACAGCTGTGGACATCCTCAGGGGGCATGCGCCCCCGATCTTGGCAACCCGAGTGGCCAGACCCAGGCCGGTTCGGTCCCGGACCGTCCGCTAGCGACGACGGCGGGTCTTGCCGCGCGCGGCGATCACTGTGCAGGGCGGGTTCGGATCAGCGATGCGCACATGAAAGTGATCATCGTGGGGTGGCGCACGGGTCGGCTCGTGGAAGATTGCTGCGGCGCGCTCGATCAGCTTCGCCGGCGCGCCGATCTCGCGGGCATGGTCGAGCAGCAGCTTCTGCATGGTGCGGGCGACCAGGATGCGCTCGACGTTGCCGGCGCGATCCTCGAGCAGCGCGCGCACCAGCTTCCAGTTGCGCGCGGTGTCGAAGCGGCGCGGCGGCATGTCGTTGCCCAGGTTGTCGCGCGCGGCGCCGCGGCCCTCGGCGTCGAACACCAGCATGGCGCGCGGCTCGGGCGCCGGGTTGCCCGTGCCGTCGAGCATGTAGAACAGGATGTCGGCGTCGACCCCGCGCCGATGCGACTTGTGCCACGCGCTGGCGCCACCGCCGCGCGGCGAGATGTCCGCCACGCGCAGCGGGACGTCGCTGTCCTCTGCCAGCCGCTCGGCGACGCGCTTGATGAGGCCGACCAGCTGCGGCGTGCCCCACGACAGCCCGCGCTTGTCCCAGGTGGTCGGGATCTCGAAGCCGGTGCCGCTGGCGGGCAGGCGCACCCCGCGCGGCAGATCGGCACAGCTACGTCTCGGACTTCGCGCCGCGACCTTGGCCTTGCCGCCGTTGCCCTTCGTCCCCGCCTTGGCCCCGCCCCCGCCCCCGGTGGCCTTGCCCTGCGCCAGCCCCGACGTGCCCAGGCAGGCCGCCAGCACCAGCGCACACGTGATCCCGCGCCGCATTCGATCACGGTAGGGGGATCTTGCGTCGCAGGGCAAGTTTCATGATGATGGAGGTCCAGACGAAGGCGGTGGAGTCCGCCGATACCCGCCACCTCGATGTGGCCAATGACTCCTACGGTGACGCTTTGGCGCCGTAGGACTCGTGCCTCCGGCGCCCGGAGGCAGGGATGCAGCAGAGACTCCAGATCATGCGCGGACTGACCCTGCAGGTGGCGCTGGGCGCCCTGGTCGGGGCGCTGTGCGGGGTGGCCTCGGCGGCCTTCCTGTGGCTGCTCGACGAGGTCACCGCGCTGCGCGGCCAGCAGCCCTGGCTGCCCTGGACGCTGCCCGCCATCGGCGTCCTCATCGGCGTGGTCTACCTGCGCTGGGGCCGCCCGGTGCAGCGCGGCACCGGCCTCGTCATCGACACCCTGCACGACGGCGGTCCGCCGCTGCCGCTGCGCATGGCGCCCATGGTGCTGGCGGGCACGCTGGCGACGCACCTCGGCGGCGGCAGCGCCGGGCGCGAGGGCACCGCGGTGCAGATGGGCGCCAGCCTGGCCGACCAGCTGGCGCGGCTGCTCGGGATCGAGGTGCTGCGCCCGGTGCTGATCTCGGCCGGGGTCGCGGGCGGCTTCGGCTCGGTGTTCGGGACGCCGGTGGCGGGGGTCGTGTTCGCGCTCGAGCTGGCGGTCATCGGTCGCATGGAGGCGCGCGGCCTGCTCGCGCTGGTGGTTGCCGCGCTGGTCGGCGACCAGGTCACCCGTGCGCTGGGGATCGTGCACACCCCGTATCCCGCCGTGCTGGCGCCGGCCTTCACCCCGCTGCTGGTCGGCAAGCTGTGCGCGCTGGCGGTCGCCATCGCGCTGGTCGCGGTCCTCTTCATCGAGCTCACCCACGCGATTCGCCGGGTGCTCGAGCGTCACGTGCGCCTGGCGCCGCTGCGGCTGGCGCTGGGGGGGATCGCGGTCGTGCTGCTGTGGCGCGTGACCGGCGACGACTATCTCGGCCTCGGCGTGCCCACCATCGTGCGCGCGTTCCACGACCCGTCGCTGCCGGCGTGGGCCTTCGCGGCCAAGCTGGGGCTGACCGCGCTGACCATCGGCTCGGGCTTCATCGGCGGCGAGGTCACGCCGCTGTTCTTCATCGGCGCCACCCTGGGCTCGGCGGCGGCGCACGTGCTCGGGCTGCCGCTGCCGCTGGCGGCGGCGCTGGGCATGGCGGCGCTGTTCGGCGCCGCGGCCAACACGCCGCTGGCGCTGGCCATCATGGCGGTCGAGCTGTGTGGCGCCAGCGTGCTGCCGCACGTCGTGCTGGTCACCTGCGTGGCCTGGGCACTGACCGGCGCGCGCGGGATCTACGCCGCGCAGCGCGTCGCGCACGACAAGCACGTCGCCCCGGGCAGCCCGGCGGCGCCCACCGGCCCGCTGCGCAGCCTCGACGAGGTGCGACGTGCCTGAGGTATCCTGCCGGCAAGGCAAAGGAGGTCTCACATGCGCAAGCGCGCCCTCACCATGATCCTGGCCCTGTCATCCGCGGGGCTCATCGGCTGTGTCGTCCGCAGCGCCGGCCCGGGCAGCTCCGGTCCCGGCAGCTCCGGTCCTGGCCACAACGCGGCCGCGGCCCCCGGTCCGGCGCCGGCATCCGGCGGCGCCCCCGCGACCGCACCCGCGCCGCCCGATCAGGCCGCGCCGCCCGCCATGGTCAGCGTGGCCCCGCCGCCGGGGACGATGATCCCTGGCACCGTCGCGCCCGCACCGGCACCGGCACCGGCGCCGGCGCCCGCCCCGGTCGCCGCCGCACCCTGGCCCGACCCCGCGTCGCTGACGCCGTCCAAGCCCATCACCTGCAAGGCCAACCAGGTCGTCAGCATCGCCAACGTCCTCATCGACAGCGCGGGCACCGCTGTCGAGGCCCACGGCTCGTGCACGCTGAGCATCACGAACAGCCGCATCATCGGCGCCAAGGCCGGCCTCGACCTCCACGGCAGCGCCCGGGTCAAGCTGGTCAACACCTGGGTGCAGAGCGCCGACACCGCCCTCGAGATCCACGGCTCCGCCGCGCTCGACATCAGCGGTTCGTGGCTGCAGGGCCAGCGCAACGCCGTGGTCGCCCACGGCAGCGCCGCCATCACGGTCGCCAGCACCCACTTCAAGGGCCAGGTCACGCGCAAGGGCGGGGTGGCCTGGAACGACGGCGGCGGCAACAGCCCGTGAGCGACACCCGGCTGCACCAGGGCGCCTGTCTGTGCGGTGCGGTGCGCTTCGAGGTCAGCTGCGCGCTGCCCGGGCCCGACGCCTGCCACTGCTCGCAGTGTCGCAAGACCTCGGGCCACTTCTGGGCGTCGACCGATCTGCCGCGCAGCGCGGTGACCATCCATGGCGCTGACAACGTGACCTGGTACCAGTCGTCCGCCAAGGTGCGCCGCGGCTTCTGCGCCACCTGCGGCTCGGCGCTGTTCTGGGACCCCATCGCGCGCGACGTCATCGCCATCGCCATGGGCGCCTTCGACCAGCCCACCGGGACCCGCCTGCGCGTCCACATCCATGTCGCCGACAAGGGCGACTACTACGAGCTCGCCGACGGCGTGCCGCAGCACCAGCACGCCCCGCCCACGCCGGCGCCCACGCTGGCGCCGGCGCCCTAGAAGGTCATCCCCAGCCCGACCAGCGCGCCCGACTGCAGCGGCGTCGCCGCCACCGTCATGCCCGGGCAGCGCCGTCGCAACATCGGGATGCCCCAACCCAGGCCGGCCCCGGTGACCGCGCCGACCAGCACGTCGCTCAGGTAGTGCTTGTCGGCCGCCATGCGCAGATAGCCGGTGGCCACCGCCAGCGTCAGCCCGCTGGCCCAGATCAGGCCGCGCCAGCGATAGCCGCGGATCGACGCCACCGTGCCGGCGCCCACCGCCAGCGAGAACGCCAGCGTGGTGTGGCCCGAGTAGAACGACAGGTTGGCGTCGTGCGACTTCGACTTGTCGGCCGGCGCCAGCGCGTGCTGGAACGGGCGCTCGCGCATGACCAGGAACTTGGTCAGCTGGTTCAGGTCCCCTGCGATCGCGGCCACACCAACGATCACGATGGCGTCATCGAGCCAGCCGTCGAAGCGATCGTCATGCGCCGCCGCCAGCCCGCCGAGGCCCAGCGCCACGCCGGGCAGCAGCGCATAGCCGGTCAGGTTCGACAGCGTGTTGGCGCGTGTGGTCTTGTCCCACACCACGGCATCGCGCGCGCCGTCGTCGAGGCCGTTGCCTGCGCACCAGCGACAGTGGCCCGGGGTCAGCTGGTCCTTCAGGAACTCGCTGCTGACATAGGCCGCGCCCGCCAGCGCCACGATGATGATGTCGCGCTTGCGCTTCACGCGCAGGCCACCGTGCCTGGGCCCGCCCGTGCCGTCGGCCTCGGCCTCGGCGCTGCCGGCGCCCGCACCCACACCCACCGCCATGGTCAGCACGAGCGCGAGCCAGCGAATCCGGGCGCGAAGCATGCGCCATTGTACTTTCCTTCTGCATGCGCGTCTGGGTATGCTGGCGCCCCATGTCGCGCCTTGTCACCTCTGTCCTGGCGCTGGCCGCAGCGCTGTCCTGCACTGCGGCCCTGACACCCCGGGCCCACGCCGAGGGCCACTCGCCGTGGCCGGTCACGCGCGGCTGGACCGCCGCCGACGAGGACGGCTTCAGCGCCTTCGCCGCCGCCATCGGGCGCGGCGTCGCCGCCGGCCGCTGCCACAAGCTGTCCGAGTGCCTGAACGATCCGGCCTCGAACCCGCTGCTCGATCCCAGCGAGCCGCCCTACGTCCTGCACGCCGACTGCGCCGACGTGCCCTACGTGCTGCGCGCGCTGTACGCCCAGCGCCACGGGCTGCCCTTCTCATGGAGCGCGCACATGCGCGGCAACGGCCGCGACTCGCGCTACCTGCGCGACGCCCGCCCCGACGGCTGGCGTGACGCCAGCGCGTACCCGACCACGCGCCAGCTCCTGAAGCGCATCGGCGGCGAGGTCAACTCGGGCCACTTCCGCACCGCGCCCGACGTCGAGGGCTCCGACTTCTACAACGTGCGCGTCGAGCGCGGCGCCATCCGCGCCGGCACCACCTACTACGATCCCAACGGCCACGTGCTGGTGGTCTACCAGATCACCGACAGCGGCGACGTCCTGATGTTCGACGGCCACCCCGACGGCAGCATCACGCACACCCGCCTCGGTCAGCAGGCCCTCGGCGGCCCGCGCCAGGGCGGCGGCTTCAAGAACTTCCGCCCGCTGGTGCTGCACAAAGGCCACGCCGTGCGCGTGCCCAACCCGCTGCTACCCGACTGGGATCGCATCCCGCAGTCGGAGCGCCGTCGTCACCTGGTCAATGGTCGCCCCGCCGCCTACGTGCCCTGGGTGCGCGCGCAGCTGGCCCGGCAGCGCCCGACCCCGTCGGCGACCGCTCCGCGCAGCTAGCTCCAGCAGGGGTCAGTCCTTGCGGCACTGCGGCAGCTGCAGATAGGGCAGGCCGGCCGCGGCGGGTGCGGCGGCGCCGGCGTACGAGTAGGTGCCTGCGCTGGCATATCCGCCGCCACAGCAGCCGCTGGCCAGCGCGATGCCATAGCTCTGGGTGGCCACGGTGCCGACCAGGTCGTGGCCGTGCAGGCGGCGCTCACCCGGCCCCAGCGAGCGGCCCCCGAAAGTGCCCGCCGCGCCCCCGTTGGGCAGCCCGACCAGGAAGCGGCCACGGGTGTCGGGTGCGCGCGACCAGCCGCTGGGGCAGTCGTCGGGGAAGAACAGCAGGGTGCCGCGCGGCAGCTGCTGCGCCGATGGTGCAGCGGTCTTCTCGCACGCCAGCAGCTGCAGGTAGGGCAGGCCGTTGTCGATGAGGTTGCCGCTGGCGTCGAGGGGCTGGCTGCCGGCGCCGGCCAGGTTGCCGTTGCCCGAGCCGGCGACGCCCACGAACGAGGTCGCGCTGGTGGTCAGCATGCCGGTGATGGTGTGCTGGTGGCCGCGCTGCTCGCGCGGGCGCAGCGGGGTGCCCTCGCTGGCGGTGCCGCGATCGGTGCCGTCGGGCGAGGCCATCAGGGTGCGGCCGAGCGCGGCGTCGAAGTTGCGCCAGCCGATCGGGCAAGCGGCGCGATGGAACCAGGACACCGCGCCGACCGGGATGCTGTCCCGGGTCGGTTCGGGTTCGGGGTCCTGCCCGGCGTCGACTTCGGGGTCGGGGGGCAGGCTGGCGTCGACGCTGTCGTCGTCACCTGCGTTGCCTGACGCGCAGCTGGCGCTCACGGTGGCGGCGACGGCGCAGGCCAGCACCAGGGCGCAGGTCAGGGTGCGCATCACAGCTTCTCGCACAGGAACAGCTGCGCGAACGGCAGCCCGGTGGGGGAGGGGTCGGTGTCGCCCTGCACGCCGTAGCGCTGCGCGCGCGCGGCGGAGTTGTTGCCCCCGCCGGCAGCCGAGATGGTCTTGACCGGTAGCTCGACGGTGCCGAGGAAGCTGTGCCGGTGGCGGCGATCCTCGCGGTCGCCCAGCGCGGTGCCGACCTCCACCGCGATCTCGGTCGGCGTGGTGACCGCGACCAGGATGCGCCCGGTGGCATAGCTGGCGGGCGCCCAGCCGACCGGGCAGCTGCGCACCTCGGGGGAGAAGAAGGCCACCGTGCCGGCCGGCGCGCCGTCAGCCCCCGGAGCAGGCTCGCCCGCCGCGGCGCCAGGACGCGGTCGCGACAGCAGCGCCAGCGCCATGGCCAGCCCGGTCACCGCTCCGACGAGACCCCAGGTGCGCAAGGACCGCATCGCTCGCATCGCCAAGCCTCCTGCCTGCCCGCCCCGCGGGCGAACCACCGGACGGTAGCAAAATCCGGTCGCGAGTGAAACACGTTTCACTTTGTGAGCGTCAATCACGGGTGTTGTGCACAATTGGTCGGGCCATTTGTGAAACACGTTTCACACCGGGCCAGGAGTCGACAGCGGCGCCAGCGCCGTGGGATAAGCCGGGCCGATGAGAGTCCTGTTCATGGGTTCGCCCGAGATCGCGGTGCCCACGCTGGCGGCAGTCGCCGGCGCGCACACCGTCGTCGCCGTGGTGACCCAGCCCGACCGCCCGCGCGGCCGCGGCCAGGACGTCGCCGCCCCCGCGGTCAAGCTGGCCGCCCAGCGCCTGGGCCTGCCGGTGCTGCAGCCGACCAAGATCCGCACCCCCGAGTTCGAGGCCGAGCTGCGCGCGCTGGCCCCCGACGTCGGCCTGGTCATCGCCTACGGGCGCATCTTGCCTGCCAACCTCCTGGCGGTGCCGCGCCACGGCTGCCTCAACGTGCACGCCTCGCTGCTGCCGCGCTACCGCGGCGCCGCGCCCATCCAGTGGTCGATCATCCGCGGCGAGCGCGAGACCGGCGTCACCCTGATGCGCATGGACGTCGGCCTCGACACCGGCCCCATGCTGCTCGAGCGTCGCGTCGCCATCACGGACGACGACACCACCGCCACCTTGACCGCCAAGCTGGCCCCGCTGGGCGCCGAGGTCACCCTCGACGGCCTGGCCCGCCTGGCCGCCGGCACCCTGATCGAGACACCCCAGGACCACGCCCAGCACACCCTGGCACCGATGCTGGACAAGACCTCGGGCAAGGTCGACTTCACCCAGCCGGCGCGCGCGGTGTCGTGCCTGGTGCGCGGCGTCGAGCCCTGGCCCGGCGCCACCTGCCTGCTGGGCGGCGACGTCCTCAAGCTGTTCGGACCGCGCGTGCTGTCGGGCACCGCGCCGCCGGGCACCGTGCTGGGCGCCGACCGCGACGGCCTGGTGGTGGCCTGCGGTGAGGGCGCGGTGGCCTTCGCCGAGCTGCAGCTGCCGGGGCGCAAGCGCATGAGCGCGCGCGCCCTGCTGGTCGGGCGCCCCATCCCGGCCGGCACCGTGCTGACATGACGAAGTCGCGCCGCGGCCCCCGCGACATCGCGCGCGAGGTGCTGTCCCGCCTGGAGCAGGAGGACGCCTGGGCCACGCCCGCGCTGTCGGCCGCGCTGGAGCGCTCGTCGCTGTCGCCCGCCGACCGCGGCCTGTGCACCGAGCTGGTCTACGGCGTGGTGCGCAACCGCGAGCGCCTCGATCGCGCCCTGACCGCGCACATGCCCAAGGGGCTGCCCAAGCGCGACTGGATCGTCGCCAACGCCCTGCGCATCGCGGCCTACCAGCTCCTGATGCTCGATCGCGTGCCTGCGCACGCCGCGGTCGACGACGCCGTCAACGCCATCAAGGCGCTGCGCGGCGACAGCATGGGCGGCTTCGCCAACGCCGTGCTGCGCAAGCTGGCCACGGGCGGCGAGCCGCCGCTGCCGCCGCCCGGCCTCGAGCGCATCGCCAT
>Ga0154020_10003744_pt1 | contig 18237 bp, 35 predicted proteins | sample Klosneuvirus_201_FD_109709 | JGI IMG/M metagenome (GOLD analysis project Ga0154020, IMG submission 109709) | Active sludge microbial communities from wastewater, Klosterneuburg, Austria - Klosneuvirus_20160825_MG | ecosystem: Engineered > WWTP > Aerobic digester > Activated sludge | place... | reverse complement strand
CGGGGTCCTTGGCGTCGAGCAGGGCGCTGCCCTGGCGGGCGAGTGTCGCGGCCCGGTCTCCAGCCCCGAGCCGTGCCAGGCCGTAGGCGACGAGCATGCTCTGGTAGGCCCTGGTCAGTTCGGCCTTGGCCTCGACGGGGGAGCGCGAGCGGCTCGCGGTGGCGAGGCGTCCGTGGAAGGCCTCGAGTTCCTTGGCGAGCCGGTCGGCGTTGCGGCCGAGCCCTCCGGCCCCGCTGTGCATGAAGCGCAGGAAGGTGGGGACGTCGCGCTCGACGGAGAGCCCGCGGCTCATGCGTCCGAGGATGGTGTCGCGTGCCCGAGCGAGGGCGAGCCGGTCCCCCCCGGAGAGGCGGGAGATAGCGAGCCAGCCGAGCCAGAGCGAGCGAACGTCCAGGCTGTCGGCGTTGCGTTCGAGCCAGCGAGCCAGGGCGTGGGGCTGTCCCGTCGCGCCAGCGGCGAGCGCGGCCACGAAGGTGCGGGCGTCGTCTGCGGTGGGCGAGGCCACCTTGAGGACTGCGTCGAGGGTCTTCTGTGCGGATCCGCCGACCCAGCGGGCGGCGGCCTCGCGGGCGTCGAGCTCATCGCCATCCCAGACGACGCGGTTGAAGCACAGGACGGCCTCCCGCTTCCGGTCGAGCGCGGTGAGCAGCTCGCCCATGCGCGTGAAGAGAGGCATGCGTGCGGGGTCGTCGGGGGGCCCGTCGATGGCGAGGAAGGCTGCCTCGGCCTCGGCGAGCGCGGCGGCGGCCTCGGTCGGCTTGGGCATCGGGGTGACGGCCAGCTCGGCCGCGGTGGACGAGCGCTTGCGGGTGGCCTTCTTCTCGACGATGCTGCCACCGCCGCCACCACCCACGCCGCCGCTTCCGCCACCACCCCCGCCGTCCTTCCGCTCCCTCTCCCTCTTGTCGAGGGCGGGCGCGGGCTCGTCGGCGTTCAGGGCGATGTTGAAGGAGAACGTGGCGCTCTCCTTCCAGGTGTCGAGGGCCTCGGCCCGGTCGACGATCCAGTCGACGTAGCGATGGAGGGGCAGGAACGCGCTCTCCTGGACGCGCTCGACGGAGATGCCGCCGGTCTCGTGCGGGCGCACGAAGGCCAGTTCGCCGTGGCGAGGCGCGAGCAGCTCGGCGAGGTGTTCTCGCCGCACCGGGGGCTCCAGGGTGGAGGCGGTGGGGAGCAGGACCTGCGGGACGAGGGGGTGCGCCGCGAAGGGCTCCGCGGTGTCGAAGGGGGACGTGGCGACGTGGCCGGGGCGGGCGCGGAGCAGGATGCGGTCCGGGTCCTTGGTGACCGCGAACAGCATGCTGTCGATGACGGACTCGGGCACGGTGCGCAGGAAGGCGTGGAGCCGCATCTCGTCGCTCGCGGGCAGGGCGAACGCCGTGGCGTCGGCGTGCCGAGAGGCGCGGGCGAGCCGCAGCTGGATGGGGATGCGGGGCAGGTCGGGGGCAGTCTCGAGCATGCGAGGAGCGCCAGGGACTTGCAGGTCGATGTAGGCGCCGAGGTCCTCGAACGGCCCGTCGGGCAGGAAGACCCAGTCGCCGCTCCCCCGGATGAGCAGGATGGTGTCGGCAGGCACGGCGATGCGTGCCGCGAGTGGGTGGTCGAAGCCCAGCTCGACGAAGACCCGGCCGGTGCCGCGGAAGACGTGGAGGCCGTTCTCCCGGTCGAGTGCCCGGGCGATGGTGAAGAAGGGCGCTTCGATCGCGCGGATGAGGGCGCGACGTGGGAGCATGCGCAGTTCCTGGCGCGGGCAGCCGAGCCGAAGGATCTCGGCGGCGACCTCGGCGATGTCGTCGGGGCGCATCTCGAAGAGGACGGTGGCGCTGTCGATGCCTGCCGAGCGGTTCGGGCGCGGCACGACCAGCTCGGGCCAGCACGAGACCGCGTTCGTCGCGACCGTCTTGCTGAAGGGGATGTCGCAGACGATCCCGGCCTTGCGCAGTTGCTTGCGGGCCGCCGCGGGGAGCGGCTGGTCGGGCGCCACGAGGAGCCCGTTGGGGGTCTGCTGACCGGTCCGCGGGCTGACGTCGTAGCGCTGCCACGTCGCAGGGGCGACGGAGGTCTCCTCCGGGATCCAGCCCGCATTGAGGGCCACCAGCAACGTCTCTTCGTCCGGAAACAGATACCCGTTCGTCATGACCCCTGTTCCTCCTGCTGAATGACGCTCTCGCCCCACTGCCGGACTTCCTCTTTGACCACGGCGCTCTTGGTCAGCTCCTCCAGCCGGTAGAGGAGATCGTTGGTGGCCGCGAAGCGCTCCGCGAGCAGTTCTGTGGCCGCCTCACGGACACTGTCGTCGTAGCCGGCGACCATGAGCATCACCAGCTCCGAGAACGGGCACTGGACGCCGTTGACCGTGAGCTGGACGGTGAGCTGGTCGAAGGTGACCGTGCCGAGGCCGATTCGGCTCGCGATGTCACCGATGGACACGCAGATCGCCCAGAATACCGGGTCCTCCCGGGACGGGTTGTTTTCCATGCTGGCGCGGATGTCGAAGACCTCGGGCTGCCCCTCGGCGAACGGCTTGGCGAGCACCATAGAGGTGCGGATGGAGTTCCTGGGTGGCATGACGGCCCTTTCTGCGTATCGGCTCGCAATGGGCGCGAGCGACCCATGTCTATCATGCGCGACGCGAGTGTTCAAGCACAGGCTGGGGGTTCTGGGCGCCATCCACATCGCACCCCCCCGGGACGCCACCGTCCCAGCCAGGAAAACAATTGTGCATGCCGCCATCGCCGTGCTGGTAGCCGTAGTTGCCGATGCCATCGCCGTAGCCGTCCCCCTCGCGCGGCGACCAGTCTTCGACGTCCCCACGTCCGAAGTTGTCCCCGCCGCCGAGCCCGCCGTAGCCGTCCCACCGCGCGCCGATCGTTTGCATGTCGAGCGGGTTGGGTCCGCAGGCTGCCGCGAGGTCGACCGAGTGCAGGCAGTCGTCGTGAATCCAGCAGCGCGAGCGCGCGTGGCCCTCGCCGCCGTGCATCACCCCTCCACTGCGGCGCAGTCGCGACAGGGCGGCGTCGTCGGCGGTGGTCATGGGCAGGGGCCTTTCATGGCTTTGACGTAGTCTCGCCACGCTGCCCACGCATCGCTCTCCGTGGTGTCGAGTGGGACCTCGAAGCAAACACCCTTGCGGTTGCCGACAAATACGGTCCACAGGTCGCGTTGCCACACCCAGAGGCGCTGGTCGGTCACGACGGTCGTCGACTGTCTGCCGAGCCGCTCGGTGTGGATGCGCACGAGGTCGCGCGGCCGGCCGAACGAGTCGCCCAGCTTGAGGTGCTCGTCGACCCATCGGGCCCGCGAGCCAGCCGGCAAGCAGTTCTCGATGGGGGTCGTCGGCACCAGCTTCATCCTCGCCTCCATTTGTAGGCCCGCACCCGGACCCAGCTTCATCGCAACGGTCCGGATGGTCCGCCGCTCTGCCGGGTCCGGGCACTTCCCTCCGAGTGAGCGCTCACTCTCGGGGCAGGTCTTGCTTGGCGCGCCGTTGGCGCAGCCAGTGGAGCGCTCGCCGCCACCAGCTCCGCTTCCCGTAGACGGCAAGGCTGTGCGTGCCGTCAGCGTTCTGCTCTAGACGGCAGAAGTCCATGTTGCTGGGCAACAGCATGACGGAGAACGTGAGCTTGTTGCAGGTCGGGCAGAGCAGCGCGGCGTCAACGAAGAAGGCGTCGACGCCCATGTAGGCGACGTGTCCGCGTATCTCATCGCCGTGGTACTCGGGTCCGCGACAGTCGCCGCAGGCGAACGACAGTTCGTTCCACCGCCCGCCGCCCGCGAACACGAGCGGAAAGAAGGTGTGCAGCGGAGGGTAGTCGCGCCACCTGCTCAACGAGTAGCCTTCGATCTGGCCGCGGTACCCATGCTCTGCCAGGTGGTCCTTCATCCACCTGTCCCAGCCGATCGTGTCGCCAGGAAGTGTCTGGAGCTGGAGCTTCCCGCTCACCGCCGCCCCAGCAGGACGGGTGCTCCGGGCCACCCGTGGATCTCGAGCTGGCCCTTGCGCAGCGTGATGACGACCTCGTCGCTACGATCCCAGGCGGCGTCCATGGTGTACGCCTCGGTGAGGAACAGGACGCGCTGGTTCTGCGAGCCGATCCACCGCCGCACCTGCTCGGGCTTGGTCCGGTCGTAGGGGCCGTCGACGAGGATGTCGATCTGGTCCAGGAAGGCCGAGGTCTCGGGCCGCAGGCGCAGGTCCTCGTGCAGGTGGCCGGTGTAGACCATGACGGTCTTCCCACCTGCCCGGACCAGTCGCGCGAGCTCGGCGCACGCCTCGGGCTGCTCGAAGGGCTCGCCTCCGAGGATGGACAGCCCCTCGGTGGGGCTGGCGAGGATCTCGGCAGCGAGGTCCTCGACGGGCATGACGGTGCCGCCGGTCTTGGGGAAGAGCCAGGGGTTGCAGCACCCAGGGCATCGGATGGTGCAGCCCTGCACCCAGAGGGCGAAGCGCTGCCCAGGCCCTTCGGCCGTGGTGGACGCGATGCGGTGTCCGATGCGGATGTCCACTAGTCGCCTCCCTCGTCGATGGTCATGAAGACCACAGGCGTAGCAATGGGCTGGTCGAAGTCCATGAGGCGTCGACGCCCGCTCCGCGTTCCTTCGTCCGTCTCGCCCGCTCCGAACAGGAGCCAGTGCCAGGCGAGATCGATGTCGTGTTCGCGCTCTGCGGCAACGTCTCCGTTGCCCTCCCCGTCTCCAGCATGCGTGCCGTACCCGTAGCCGTCGCCACGTGCCATCACCGGCTCGTCGTCTTCCAGCGGAGTCACGCTCACGCCTCGCAGGCTTCGACGTCGATGGTCTCGTGCTTGATGACCTTGCCGCCTTGCAGCAGCCGCCGCTTGGTGGCGTGGCTGACGGTGACGGTGGAGTAGTCGTAGATGTTGATCGCCAGGTCGTCGTCGGTTCCATCAGGAACAACGACGGTGAAGACAACGGTCATGTTGACGGTGCGCATGAGGCTCTCCTGTTCTAGCGAAGTCCCGACGTCGGTGGATCTGGAAGCAGCCGCTTCGGGCGTGCGGCGCACGCGCGCCCCAGCTCGATGTGGTTGCGGCAGTCCTCGTGCGTGTCGCACGGCAGGCCCAGCAGCCACATGGGGGGCAGAGGCTCCGGGTTGCGGTACGTGACGACGGGCTCGGGGAGCCGCGCCCCCGCGACGGGCTTGCCAGAGAGCCGTGCGCGCCGGATGGAAACGAAGTTCACGACGACGATGACCACGAACGCGATGAGCCCAAAGACAGTGAAGTTCATCAGAACGTCCTTTCGCCTCACACTCCAGCTTCAGCAAACACACGCTTCCAGTATTCGCCAGCCGCGATGACTTCCGCGACTCCAGCTGAAGGCCAAGCCGCCATGGGCGGCAGTGGTTCAGGGTTGCGATACGTGACCGGCCCTGGGAGCGCGGCCGTCTCGCTGGGCTTGGCGGAGCGCCGCCAGAAGACGGTGAAGTCCATCAGATGTGTTCGGGCACTTGCCATGCTCGGAGCTGCGCCGCCGCGACTTCGCGCCGCAGTCTACGGATCTCGGTCACCGCGATCTGGATGTTCTCCTGCTCCCAGCTCTCCAGCATCCGATGCTCGGTCAGCGCTTTGAGCAAGGTCAGGTTGGTCGTCTTCTTCTTCTTCGCCACGCTGCACCTCCGTCGTCTTGGGTCCCTCGATCTTTTCGGCGATGACGCGCCCGTTCTCGCGTCGGAGCACGTAGGCGCCGAGCACGTCGCCGCTGCCGGGAACGCCTCGTCGCGGCCCACCACGCTCGCGAAAGCGAGCACTGGATGCCCGTACTGCGTCCAGGCACGTCTGGCAACGGACCCGCCCAGGTACAACAGGGCGAACACACGCGCCATGGGTGCAGAGGCCGAGCCGTCGCCGTTCGTTGAGGTCCATGGACCCTCCTACTAGTCCCCCCGCTGGTGCCGCACCACAGCGGTGCCCCACCCCCAGACCTTGCCGATCTTGGGTGAGCTGGCGCGGAGCCGCTGGGTCTTCGGTCCGTTGTTGCCGTAGTCGGGGAACACGTCGACCAGGGCGACGTCACGCTCGAGCTTGGGCAGCTCCTCGTAGACGTTGCCGACGATGACCTCGTCGAGCGCTCGCCCGAGGTGGGGGCGGATGACGGGGAGCAGCCAGTCGACCAGATCCCGGTCGCGCTCGATCAAGGTCAGGTGGGTCACCTGCTTGCGCTTGCTGACCTCGATGAGCTGGTGTCCGAGCCCGAGCCCGGCCACGACGACAGAGCCGCTGGCGAGCTTGGTGCCTGGGCGCAGGGTGAGGATCTCGTTGGGGGTCAGGGACATCCACGGCGGCGTGTGCCAGTCGGAGAGCTGCCCCTGGGCGCCCCGCACCCGTTCGTAGATGGCCGGGATCGCGACGGCGCCATCGAACGTCGCGCTGCCGCGCTTCGCTCCTTGCCAGATCGCGAGCGGGCGCCCCGCGGGGAGGAGCAGCTCGGCGTAGCCCCACCGTCCGTCGGGAGACGTCGCGATGTTGGCCTCGTGCGCCGGGTTGTTGGGGTGAGGCGGGATGGGCTGGATGTTGGGGAACAAGCGCAGCGGCTTGTAGGTGGCCGCGCGCAGGTCCAGCCACTGCTTCCAGCGCATGTTTGGATCCCAGTCGCGTGCAGCCGCCATGCGCTGCTTGAGGCGCTCCTCGTTCTCGCGCTCGATCCGCTCGGCCAGCTTGGGGTCCATCAGAAAGCCACCGAACATGCGTCCTCCTATCAGCTTGGCGCGAAATTCGCGAAATACAGGGCGGGCGCCGTCTTGGGCGCATCGCCCACCGATGGTTTGGTGTACGGCTCCGCGTAGAGACCGGTGTCCATGGCGCACGACGTTGCCAGCTCGCGGCTAGCTCGGCAGTCTTCGTGCGACTTACATGGCACAACGAGCGGTAGATCCCAGAGTATGCAGTAGATGCGCAGCGCCTCGGCTTGTCGCCGCACGGCGAGGTCTTTCCACAGCCCCATCCCCCACAAGGTCCCTGGTGGCCCGGGTCGTTTGACGTGACGGACGACGTGGCCCGCCTGCTGCCCGTGTCCTTGCAGCTCCCACCACAAGCCTTGGGTGGAGTGCCGATAGCGCCCCGTGAACGCGATCGACACTGCGGAGAAGCGGTCGGCGCCCACGTCCCGCCAGATGTGGATGTACCTCGGCACCCCGTTGGGCAAGAGCGTGGCCATGCGGCTTCGGGTGAGCGCAGACAGCTGTCCCGCCTGGACCTCACGCCGCAGTCGCCGCTCGCCGGGGCCCATGGTCAACCCCCTTCGGAGGCTGGCGACAGGCGCTCGATGAGGGACTGGAGCGCGGGCCGCAGGTCCTCCTCGTCCTCGAAGCACTCGTCCGGGTCGTCGATGTAGAAGTCGGCTGCCGTCAGTGCCAGGTGGTGCATCGACTCGGGAAGCTCCGCGCGCTCGTGCACAGTGCCGCACCAGTCGGCGGCAGCCTGGTAGTCGGCGATCTCCTTGGCCGTTTCCGCGTCGTCGCTGCCCGGGTCGATGACGTAGCCGCTGTTCCGGTAGTTCTGGTCCGACAGGCACCAGTAGATGTAGCCGTCCAGCGCGCTGCCAAGCGCGCTCGCCTCTTGCGCTGTCACGGTGACGGTCACGACTGGCCTCCGGCTGCGTAGGTGGGGCGGTCGCGAAGCGCTGCCGCCCCCCGCTCCGCGAGCGCCTCGATGCAGGCGAGCTTGATGTCGGTGTCGTATCCGTTGTCGTGGGTGTCGTTCCCGATGCACCCCCACACGGAGTCCTGACCGACCCAGCAGTCGTCGACGAGGATCTCGCCGACCAGGCCGACGACGCCGTAGCGGCGGATGTCGCGGGCGATGTCCTCCTTCCAGCGCTTGCGGTCGGAGGGCCGCATGTCGGTCCAGGTGTCCACGTGCGAGGAGTCGTAGGGCTCGGGGTCCTCGACGACGCGGAAGCGCACAAGCCCCTGCTCCTCGAGCTGGGCGAAGCGCGCGGTCACGGTCGCCGCCCGGAAGGCGGCCTCGGCGGTCCAGCCCTTGGCCCGCAGGCGGTCATACTCACGGCGAACGGTCGGGATCACGGTGACCTCCTTCTGGGCTAGGCGCCCATGCGCATTTCGGCGGCCTGGATGGCGCACCCGTCGTGGTGGCTTTCGAGCGCCTCGTCGACGAGCTTGCGCGCCGCCGGAGGCAGGGCGTCGAGGTTGGGGGTGGGCACGGTGGTGCGGCCGTGGCACTCGACGCAGGGGACGTCGTAGTCCCCGTTGAGGTAGCCGTCCCGCTCGTCGGGATCCCAGTCGCGCTCCCACTCCTCGGCGCTGATGCCGTGAGCGTCGATCGCGGCGTTGACGTGCTTGCCTTCCCCGTTGCAGGTGCCGCAGACGCCCCACGTGAAGGGGACGTGCAGTCGGCCCTCGCTGTCCACGACGACCCCCTCCAGGTCCTTCTCGTCGTAGTCGATGGTGTCGAGCACGAACGCCATCCGCGACGGCCCCTTGGGCCCGTCGTCGTCCTCGTCGCAGAGGTCGACCAGCTTGAGCGGTCCCGTGCCGAACGTTGCGATGCTGTCTCGACGGTCCATGGTGCTCCTCGTTGGCTATGTGCGCAGGCCGCCGTATGTGTGCAGAGCGGCGCGGGCCCACATCAGGGCCTCGCCCAGCAGGTTTTTGCCTGGCCACTTGTCGGGCCTCGCCGCGTCCTCGTGGCTCATGTCCAGCCCTGTTCCCCAGATGCGGTCCGCGGGGCTGCTTTCGGCGATGACCTTGCACGATTCGCGTGTGCGGAGCAGGCGCGCCCTCAGGTCCGGATTCTGCCGGAACTTCTCGACGATGCCGGGGGTCACAAGATACGAGCGAACACGAGCCCACTCCTGGTCGTCGTAACCCTTGACGCTGCGTCCGAGGCGCTTCTGGTCCGCCGGATGAGTGGCGGCCAGGATCCTGGCCAGGGTGTCCTTGTCGTGGAAGTGCCGGGCCTTCTCGGCCATCATGAATTGCTCGGCGCAGTTGTAGCTCTGACCGGCCAGAGTGAAGGATGCCGGAAACCAGTTGCTGGGCCAGCCATCCCAGAACAGCAGGACGCCGTCCCGGATGAGCACGGGCCCATCGGCCGATTCGACGACGTCCCCATCCTTGTACGGGCTGTTGCGTCCCATCCTCACCCCTCCTGCTTCACGCGGTAGATGTAGTGCGCGCCAGCCTTTGTGGCGGCGAATCCGATGGACTGCAAGGCGGTCCCGGTCCCGGAGGTCGGTGCCGCCGTGGAGGTGAACGCGACGACGGGGCCGTCGAGCCAGGTGGGCTCGCGACCGATGATGGTGGTGACCGTGCGTCGCAGTGCCGTCGTCATCCGTGGCCTCCGTGGGTTTCGATCGTGACGTCGAAGACGCATTCGCCGTCCACCACGACCCTGGCATAGCCGAGGGGTTCGGACAGCTCGGCCTGCCGGGCGTAGGCGGTGGACGTGTAGTACCGCGCCCGCCGCTTCGCCTCTCCGATCGTCTCCCACGACGACTCGACCGCTGCCCCATCGGAGTCGAGGGCACTCTGGGTCAGTGCGGCGAGGACACGGATCGACTTTGCGGGCATGGAACCTCCGTCGTTACGCCAACGTGATCCAGAGCCGGTGGAAGCAAGCGCTGTGGGTGGTCAGCTGGAACACGGGCCAGCTGCCGAGCGTGACGCGCAGCTCCCGGCCCCAAACGAGGCTGTTGGCCCCACGGGACACAGCAGCGAAGGGGAAGCCGTAGCGGTCCCGCCCGTAGTAGGCGGCGACGCCGAGCGCGGCCACGTAGCCGCCGACCAAGCGCTTGGACATGTTGCCTCCTAGCCGCCGAGCGCCCGGCGCAGTTTGACGCCAAGCGCAGGGGCCGCTTTCGCGGTCGCGTTGAGCACGGTGTCCAGCTCGGCGGTGGTGAGGGCCAGAAAGGCCCCCATGCGCTTGTGGATCGCGACGTACTCGGCCTCGGTTGGTTCGAGCATGGGGTGATCGGCCGCGACGACGGTGATGGTCAGCAGGTCCGGGCTTTGCTGTCCATCCGCGCGCACGCCTTTGACCGCCGCGAAGCCGTCGCCGAAGCCCTCGACGAGGAAGTGGGCGTAGGGCCTCGCCTGCCATCCTTCGGCGCAGGCGACGCACACGCTGTGCCACTCGATGGCCACGCCGCAGTTCCCGCACACGTGCTTTGACATGGGACCTCCTACTCGTCGTGGAACGGCTCGAACGGGCAGCGCCCGCTGGGTGTCGGGGTCATCGAAGTAGAGACGCCGTCGTCCCACGACAGGCCGCAGTGGCCGCAGGTGGTCTTGTCGCCGAGCTGCCCGGGCTTGAGGGGTTGCACGGGCCAGTCCGAGGGGATGCGCCAGCGCGTCTCCGTCCTCCTCGCGCACCCGGGCGCGTCGCTGGGCTCCGCCTTCGGCTGAAGGGCACGGATGCGGCCCTCCAGACAGCCGGAGGCGTAGGCCAGGGCGAGCTGGAGCGCGGGCCCGTTGAGCTGCCAATCGGGGACGCCACAGTCGAGGTGGAGCCCGGACACGCCACGCTGGGCGTGCTCGCGACAGCTGTCGATCAAGGTCTCGAAGTTGTAGCGCGTGATGAACTGGCCCTCACGGGTGTCGTCGATCTTCTCGTGGGCGTACCGCCCATCGTAAAACTCGACCATGGATGCGTCCTTACCGTGGACGCAGGCGTACGAGCCGTCCGCCTTGCGACGGCCGTAGCCGTCTCCGCGGAAGACCACGCGGACATGGAAGGGAATCCCTCCCGAAACGACGGTGAATGCCATCACGCCTCCAGTGCCAGGTTTTCGGCCTCGCCCGCCGCCCACTCTTCGACGTCGCGGACAACGTTGTCGAGATCTTCCGGCAGACACGGCAGGCGCACGAACGTGGACCATTCGGCGTCGCTGCCTTCGACGATGGTCCCGACGTGGAACACGAGGCGTGTGCCGCGCGAGACCTCGATGATGGTCCTGTCGGTCCAAACGTCCGACTGCGCGGGGTAGAGCCCACGCAGGTAGGTCTGCATGTCGGTGCAGGCGCGACCCAGCTCGGGGTGCTGGTGGCAGTCTTCGTGGCCGCAGTGCATCACCCTGCGTACGGGGCGCATCAGGGGCGCGTAGACCCATTCGTCGCTCTGCGGCCAGAAGTATTGGTTCACCTCTGGCGGAATGCCCATCGCTGGCTCGTCGCTTCCGCGCATCGTCCGCTCGCAAGCGGCCAGCGTCCAGAGGTTGTCGACGATCGCGTAGCGGGCGCGCCACAGCTCCGCCATCGGCGGGTTCGGCTCGGCGACGAGCTTGGCCCAGGCCCCGCAGGTCGTGTCTCTGTAGATGCGCCGTGTGAGCCGCGCATTCCAGAGGTCCAGGGATTGCCCATGCTCCCAGGACGTCGGATTGGCCTCGGCGCCGAAGTGCAGGAGCACATCGTCAGGCATCCGGATGGTCATCAGTTCTTTCCTCCGAGCCTCGGTGCCCGCGACGAGTCGAGGTCGATGCCGTAGCCCACGGGGGCCACAATGAGGGGCCACCCGCGCGGATCGGTGAAGTGGCGCACGGCGAGGCCCACCTGGGCGGCCGCGTCGTTCACCTTCACCTGAAGGCGGCGCACCCGTGTGTCGAGGCGGTTCGAGTCCCCGACCCCGTTGCACTGCTGCTCGTACAGGCGGTGGAGCGTCTGCCCGAGCTTGTGGATGGTGTAGACGGTCTCGACGACCGACGAGATCGAGGGCGCGGCCCGCTTCGCCTTCATGGCGGCCGCCTGCTGGGTGATCCAGACCATGGTCGACACCTCGGCGACCGCCTTGGTGCTGTAGGGTCCATCAGACATGGCTGCTGACCTCCATGGTTGGGGGCTTGGCCTTCGGCGTCTCGTCGAGTCCCCAGATCGAGCGGTAGGTGTCCAGCGTCATGCGCTGCACGTCTTCCGGGAGCTTGTCGAACGGGATCTTCTTCCCGAGGTGACCGTAGGTCGGCCAGTCGATCTGCGTCGGCGACTCGCCGTGCATGCCGATGCCCTGCGGGTGGAAGGGGTAGGCGTTGGCGCCGATGTAGAGGAAGGACTCGCCGACCTTGCGGTAGCGGCCGGTGAACACGATGGTGTACCGGTCGGCGGACTTGCCGCCGTCGTCGTAGCAGTGGACGTAGCGCGGCTTCCCCTCGGGGAGCAGCCGGGCAGCCCGGTCGGCCGCGCGGCTCACTTGCCGCCCCGTTCCGCCGCCTGCTTGGCGGCGTAGTCGCGGCACCACTTGAGGGTGTCGCGCACGTTCTGGGCGCGCCCCGCGAGCCAGTTCCGGTGGACGCTGACGGCCCGGGCCACGCCCGCCGCGATCCAGCGGTCGGTGGGGGAGACGCCGCGCCCGCACATCCGAGGCAGCTCGAGCCGGGTCGGGGGGAGCCACCCGAGGCGCATGTACGCCTCGACGATCTCCCAGGCGAGGTCCATGCCGCCCCCGGTGAGGGCGAGGGCCGGAGCCCCCTCGACGGTGACGAGGCAGAGCGGCAGGTGCACGATGGCGAGCGCCGCGTCTTCCTCGTGCTGGCGCAGCTTGGGGAGCGGCCAGTAGAAGCTCATCATCGGCCCCTCGAAATTGGGGATGGTGCCCTCACACTCCGAGTCGGAGTCGAGGTCGCGGTGCTGGGTGTCGCCGTTCCCGATCCGGACGATGACGTGCTCGCCGCATTTGTCGCAGGTCTCGGCCTGCCATGCGGACCAGCCCTCGCCGGTGTCCTCCAGGTCGATTCCGACGCTCCAGTCTTTGTCGACGGAGCCGGCCTCGATCGTGTCGCACCAAAGATCCTTGATGGGGCCGCGCTTCGGCCTCGTGCTCTTCTTGGCCATGGTGGCCTCCCTTTCTGCGGCAGAGCCGCGCGTGACGTGACGAATCAGAGGCGCGGGTCTGTCAGGTGGGCCCACGCCTCGCCTTGCTTGAGCCAGCACGCCCGCGCGATGTGAGCGTTGCCGCGACAGTCCTCGTGCTCGACGCATTGCCGCACGAACAGGCCCACGAGAGGCGCGAGCCTGTCCACGAAGACTGTTCCGCAAGCCGCACACGCGACAGGCGGGTCCTGGATGTCGGCGATCCTCACACCGACGCCACACCGGCATTGCCAGTCGAGCCCCTCGCCGCGCCAGCAGCATGCAGAGCGCAGGATGGATACGGTCAGCCTATCCGTGATCTCGGCAGCGGCCGTCCTGCGCTCCGTGGTACGCGCCTCGCGTCGCCGCCGCGCGTTTTCTAAGCCGGGCGGCTGGCGGACTTGAGTCAGCTCATTCACGGTCTCGCGGCAAAGCTCAAGCAGCGCTTCGGGCAAGAGCAGGATCGTGGGGTCGTACACCAAGGGTGCGGTCCGGCTGGTCTGCCGAGCGCGGCGCCCCTGCGTCGCGGCTCTGTGAGCGTGCACGGTCCCTGCGTTTGTTACGCATTCGTCGCACCGCGTGAGGATGCCCAGCTCACCGTCGACGAACCAGCCTGGACACATATCCCCGCAGGGGTCTGTGGCCAGGAACGCCCGCACCCTCGCCGCCGGTCCATTTCGGCCGACGAAGAGGCCCTGCCTCGATGCCGTCCCTTTCACGAACGGCGCGCAGTCTTCGTCAAGGCTCTTGATGTTGACGATGGGCCAGCGGATGGCCGCGAACAGCTGCCGCGTCGTCAGACCTGGCGAGCGCGACAGTTGGCCAAACAGAACGCAGTTCGCTACTTCGTCGGGTTGCATGGCTCGACCTCGGACGAGGGCTCGGCCTTGAGGACGCGCCCCCACGTGCAGTACAGGCACACCATGCAATGGTCGATGTGCGCGTTGCTGTGCGCCTCCCCGTTGCAAGGCTCGGTGAGCGCCTCGATCGTGGCGGGGTCCGCGGTGCGAAAGAACTTCGCGCGCGCGTTCGGCCGCATGGTGCGCACCTTGGCCAACAACTTGGCGTTGGCCGCGTCGGCTACCTCACCCGCCGCGTCGGCGTCGTCGAGCGCGCGCAGGAGCGTCTCCCGCGCTCGCCCTTCCCACGCCTCGTTGGCCAGGCAGCACAACCAAGCCCGCTCCTCTCGCGTCGTGTTCATGGCTCCTCCCTTCACGCAACGCGCTGTGCCAGCGCCTGTTCGATGTCGGCGTCGGACAAGACCTTGGCTGCGTGCATGGCTTGCAGCAGCGAATCGAAGGCGGAGCCGCCAGCCGCCCGCTTCGGGTAGCGCATGCCTGCAAGGTGGCTCAGGACCCAGTGCGTGCTCGCCATGGGCCCGCCCTCGCGCCGCGCCGCCGGGTCGGTCATCGAAGCGTGATAGATGGCATCGTACGCTCCGCCGATGCCGGGGAAGGCGTTGTTCGCGAGGACGGCCAGGGCCCACCATGCGCCGATGGCGTCGGGCGGCGCGAGCAGTTGTTGCCCCGCCGGTCCCTCGGGAAGCGGCGCCCAGTGCGTAGGATGCACGGTCAGGCTATCCGAGCCGGAAACCCATTTTGCGTCGTCGCCGTCGGACCAGCGTTCACCCACACGGATGGCGCCGTTGGGCATGAAGATCAAGACCTCGGCACTGTTGCCGTATTCGTCGACCGCCGGGGGCGGCGACGCCACGGGCCGCCACGCGACCTTGGGAGGCTCGCTCGGAGCTTCGGGGGCGGGAAGGGGCGGCCGCACGAGGTCATCCGTCGCGTGCTCGTGCCCACGCTGCTTGCACGCGAAGCCGATCAACGGGTGAGCGCGGCAGTCGTCGTGCTCGCGGCAGGGGAGAGACTCCAGCCGCGCGCGAATCAGATCATCGAACGACAGATCGCTGGCCGAATAGTCGTAGAACCCCCACCAATCCTCGATGACTTCGGGGTTGCCGGTGCCATTGAGGATGAAAGCCTGGAAGGCTTCCGCGAGCCACGCGGCCCCGTCCGCGGTGAGCGGGTTTTCGAGGAACGTCTGGCAGTGGTCGCAATGGCACGGCGAGTCGGCCTCGCCGCCGCCGTCCTGGTGCGGGCCTTGCGGGTAGCTTTCCGAGTCGTCGGGCGGATCGGTGTCGCAGTCGCGGTGCTGGTCGAGATCCGCTTTGACCTTGGCGGCGCAGTCCTCGCACAGCAACGCGGCCTGGTAGACATAGGCGTCCATTTAGCCCCCTTCCTGGTAGCGCCGCACGAGGCAGGCGTAGCCGAGCTGGTGCGAGTGGTCCGACAGGCAGTCCTCGTGCTCGATGCAGGGTGCGCACGGCGAGTCGTCGATCGCGTAGCGCCCCCCGGGCTCGCAGAAGAGGTAGACCACCCCAAACCGCCTGGCCGCCTTGTCGAGCCTGCTGGCGTAGGGCTCGGGGTAGTCCCCATCCCAGAAGCCGCAGCCATGCCCGTTGCGGTTGAGCCAGAAGTCGCGCGCGATCTCCCGAAGCGTGATGCCTGGGTGTTCGAGCAGAGCGTTCAGGTCGGCGGCGTTCTGGGCGCGGAAGGCGTCGCAGTCGCGAATCATGCCCCAGAGCGTCATCGGATCGATGTTCTCGATCCCGTAGTTCTGGTCGAGGGGCTCCCCGCCCTCCGGGGTGGTCTCGTCGTTCGTCGACCAGAGCGCGGCCTCGACGTACGCGCGCACGAAATCGTCGCAGTCCGCGGGCGTGGCCCGCATGATGAGCATCGCCTGTCGTCGCAGCTTGGCGACCGGATCTACGGGCTTGCGCGGCTTGCGCGGCTTGCGCGGCTTCCGCGGCGGAGCAATCGCCGGGTAGGTGCCGCGAGCCCCGCTCGCGCCCATCATGACCCGTCCTCCTGCGCCTGCTCGGCGGCCTCGGCTTCAGCCGACCCGTCCACCGGTGCCCGTTTCCAGCTGATGCGCCAAGCGGTCGCGACGCCATCCCCCACGTCCTTCACGCCGTAGCCGAGCTCGGCCTGGAGCGTGTGCAGAGCAAGCCGGTTCAGTGGCCCGGTGTAGACCACCTCATCGCCATCGGCGTCTTCGGTGCCGTCCAGGTATCCCGGCGCACGGATGGCTTGCACCAGGAACAGCTCGAGTTTGTCGAGCTGCGCCGTGGCCTCTTCCTGCTCGCGGTGCGCGCGTTCGTCGCGCAGCGCCCGCGCCGCGCGCGCCATTTCTGTGGCGGTCCTCACGGCGCCACCTCACCGTCGCGATCGTTGGTGTCGCGGATGAGGTAGCCGGCCTCGCGCATGATCTTGGCGATCGTGTCGAGCGTGTCCGGCGTCCATTCGACGCCATCCATGGCTTCCTGGATCGCGAGCAATGCCTCTTGGCTGTCCATCGATGCCTCCTGCGGCTGGTCTATCCAGCACGCGCAAAAGCCCCCGAAGGTAAACCCTCGGGGGCTTTGGTGCGTGGGCGAGGCCGAAGCCTCGCCGGGTGTCAGTGGCAACGCTGAAGCGTCATGATCTCGGGGCCTGCCCAGCAAGACGAGGTCGCAGAATGGGTGGAGCAGGCATCCGCGCGGGCGCCCGTGAGGCCGCATGCCTGCGGCAACCCCGCCCACCCGATCGCGGTGACCTTGCACCCACCGGCCGCGCCGTCGGGCTTGGTGCACTTGAACGATTCGGGGTATTCGAGGTCCCCCTTGGCGTTGCAGTTGTAGTCCCACGAGGTGCCGCCGCCCGGGAGCGTGTAGGGCGTGGCGAACCAGGCTGTCTGCTTGGAGTACACGTCCGGGTTGCCGTCGTGGCAGTCGGTGCCGCCGCACGCCTTGTCGGCCTCGCCGTCGCCGTCGAGGTCGGGGCACGTGGGCTTGGTGTCGGTGCCCGAGTCGACGGGGGGCGTTCCGGTGTCCGGGGTGCCCGTGTCGGGCGTGCCCGTGTCGATCCCGGTGTCGCTCGGGGGCTTGCCCGTGTCGGGCGTGCCGGAGTCGGCGCGCGAGTCGGTGGGGCCCGCGTCCGGCGTCTCGCCGGTTCCGGTGTCGACCTCTTCGGCGTCGTCGCCCGCATCGCTGCCAAGCCCGACGGCACCAACGTTGAAGTCGGCACCCGAGCAGCCCGCCACGAACACGAAACAAAGGATCCGACGCATGGTGACCTCCCCGAAGCCTAGCTCGAACGGCGAGCTACTACCTTGCCATCCAGCATGACGGCCGCAAAGCCGCGATCGAGGGCGGCGCGAATGGCCGCCGTGGTGTCCTTGAATGCCTCGCTGTAGTGGCTGCCATGGCGCTGGTCCTGGTAGTGCCACCGCTGGGCGGTGCGCCCGTAGGGCATCAGGATCAACACCGCAACCCCGGTCGGCTGCGACGCCCGCAGCGGGTTGTCTTTCGTGTAGTTCATGGGTCGTCCAGGGTTGCCCCCTGAACGGAACGTGCGACCCGGGCGCGGACCTTGGGGGGGGATGGGGGTCCGTTGCCGGGGTCGCAGGCTCCATACAGGGGGCAACGCCCCTAGGTTGCCGACAAGAGTCGATCTCGGAAGTTGGACGCGACGGCCCGCGCGTGACTGCTCGTCGTGCGCGACCGCTTGTACGCTTCGGGCACGATATAGATGCGGACGCTAGCGCCGCACGCCGCCCGCAATGCGGGATCGCGCGCACAGTCGGCGTGCTCGCAAGGCGTCGGGGCGGCAACGGGGACGTCGGTCGACCCGCCGCTATGGATCCACCAAGCGATCGGCATCGCATAGCTATAGATGCGGACCCCATCGGTCCACATCGTCTTCTTCTGCCGCGCCGCATGCGCGGGCTTGCCTTCCGCAAACGCCGCGCAGACCTCGTCCTCCAGCTTGCGGGCCATGGCCCCTCCTGTTCTGCGGCAGTGCCGCGCGTGTCGACTACTCCAACGGATCGCTATGCGCGACGATGGTCAGGGCCGCCCGGCGCAGCGCCATCGCGCCCGTGCATTGCTTCGCAACGTTGCGCAGCTTCAAGCTGCGCGAGACCAGGCCGAACGCCGCATCCCGATAGCGGTCCGCGACGTAGGGCTCGACCTCCGCGACGGCGACGGCGCAGGGCTTCCCTTCCTCACTTGCCTTGTGGATGCCGCGCGCGGCGAGATACTCACCGAGGGCATCCCGGAGGATCTGCCCCACGTCCGCGCGATCGATGCCGTCGAAGTCGAGCGGGTCGATCGCCATGGTGACGGTGCGCAGTTCGGACATGGCTCCTCCGTCAGCGTTGCAAGCGGCGGTTGCGTTCGTCCAGTGACACCACGTCACCGGACGGCACCATCCGGAAGGTTCCATCAGGCAGCGGATCGGCCCCGTAGTCGCCCGCCCGGCCCGTGTCGATCGAGCGCCTCACCACGGTGAGCGCACCGCCGTCGTCGATCTGGAGTGCATGCCCCGCGAAGTCTACGCGGCGGCGTGCCATCAGATCGGGACCCCTTCACGCCG